>Ga0207747_1000368_pt1 | contig 54278 bp, 65 predicted proteins | sample HigsolmetaGSP11D_FD_184839 | JGI IMG/M metagenome (GOLD analysis project Ga0207747, IMG submission 184839) | High solid enriched microbial communities from the Joint BioEnergy Institute, USA - SP1-1-D (SPAdes) | ecosystem: Engineered > Bioreactor > SSF (Solid state fermentation) > Aerobic >...
CGTGGAGCTGATCGCCCCGATCGCCATGGACGAGGGGCTGCGCTTCGCCATCCGCGAGGGCGGCCGCACCGTCGGCGCCGGCGTCGTCGCCAAGATCGTGAAGTAAAGGCGCGGGCCCGCTTACCATGGAAAGCCAGAACATCCGCATCCGCCTCAAGGCGTTCGATCACCGCGTGCTCGACGGGAGCACGCGGGAGATCGTCAACACCGCGAAGCGGACCGGCGCCCGGGTGCGCGGGCCCATCCCGCTTCCCACCCAGATCGAGCGTTTCACCGTCAACCGCTCGCCGCATATCGACAAGAAGAGCCGCGAGCAGTTCGAGATCCGCACGCATCGCCGGCTTCTGGACATCGTTGACCCCACACCGCAGACCGTGGACGCGCTAATGAAGCTCGACCTGGCTGCCGGCGTGGACGTCGAGATCAAGATCTGAGGCCCCGGGGGAGTTATCTGCCATGGCCGCCAAGAACGGCCGTACCGGCCTGATCGCAAGGAAGCTGGGCATGTCCCGGCTGTTCAACGAGGATGGCAGCACGGTCCCGGTGACTGTGCTTCATCTCGATGACGTGCGGGTGATCGCGCGCCGCTCTGCGGACAGGGATGGGTACGATGCGCTGCAGCTCGGCATTGGCCGCGCTAAGCCGAAGAATGTAACCAAGGCCAATCGCGGCCATTTTGCGAAGGCTGGCGTTGAGGCGCCGAAGAAGGTGGTGGAGTTCCGCATCGGCGCCGATGCGGCGCTTGAGCCGGGTGCACGTCTGACTGCGGCGCATTTCGTGAAGGGCCAGAAGGTCGACGTCACCGGCATCACGAAGGGCAAGGGCTTCGCCGGCGCGATGAAGCGGTGGAACTTCGCCGGCCTGGAGGCGACGCACGGTGTCTCCATCAGCCATCGCAGCCACGGCTCCACCGGCAATCGGCAGGATCCCGGCAAGACCTTCAAGAACAAGAAGATGGCGGGCCATCTCGGCGTGGAGCGGGTCACCACGCAGAACCTTGAGGTCGCGGGCTGCGATGTCGAGAAAGGCCTGCTGCTGATCAAGGGCGCTGTGCCGGGCTCCAAGGGCGGCTATGTGCTGGTGCGCGATGCGGTAAAGCGCGCGCGCCATGCCGATGCGCCATTCCCTGCGGCCGTGGCCTGAAGGTAGAGGACGATGCAGGTTCCGGTCATCACGCTGGATAACGGCTCGGCAGGCGAAATCGAGCTGCCGGAGGCGCTGTTCGGGGCTGAACCCCGCGCCGACATCATGGCGCGGGTCGTGCACTGGCAGCTGGCCAAGCGCCGCGCCGGTACGCACAAGGTCAAGGGCATGGGCGAGGTCTCCGGCACGACCAAGAAGCCCTATCGCCAGAAGGGCACGGGCAATGCCCGCCAGGGTTCGCTGCGCGCACCGCAGTTCCGCACTGGCGGCGTGGTCCACGGCCCGGTGGTGCGCGATCACGGCTACAGGCTGAACAAGAAAGTTCGCCGTCTGGGCCTGATCAGCGCGCTTAGCCAGAAGGCGAAGGATGGCAAGCTGGTGGTGCTGGACGCCGCGGCAGCCGGTCCGGACGCCAAGACCGGTCAGATCGCGAAGCAGCTCAAGGCGCTCGGCTGGACGAGTACCCTGGTGGTGGATGCCACCGTGGACGAGAGCTTCAGCCGCGTCGTGCGCAACCTGCCGCATGTGCAGGTGATGCCGACCATCGGCGCGAACGTCTACGACATCCTCAACCATGACGTCCTGGCGGTAACCCGCGCCGGCGTCGAGGCCCTGAAGGAGCGTCTGTCGTGAGCGAAGCGCAGGCGAAGCCGCTCATTTCCAAGGAGCGGATGTACCAGACCATCCTGTCGCCTGTGGTGACGGAGAAGGCGACGGCGCTCTCCGAGCGCAATCAGGTGGTGTTCAAGGTGGCACTGGACGCCACGAAGCCGGAGATCAAGGCGGCGGTCGAAGGGCTGTTCGGCGTGAAGGTCCTGGCGGTGAATACCATCGTGGTGAAGGGCAAGACCAAGCGGTTCCGTGGCCGGGAAGGTCGGCGGTCCGATTGGAAGAAGGCGATGGTGCGTCTGGCCGAAGGCCAGAGCATCGACCTGACGACGGGACTCGCGTGACGTCATGGCGCTGAGGAATTTCAATCCGGTCACCCCCAGCCTCCGCGGCACCGTTCTGGTGAAGCGGGATGAGCTGTGGAAGGGCAAGCCGGTCAAGCAACTGACCGAGGGCAAGCAGTCCTCCGGCGGGCGCAACAATCAAGGCCGCATCACCGTGCGGTTCCGCGGCGGCGGACACAAGCAGAGCTACCGCTACGTGGACTTCAAGCGCCGTGCCAAATTCGGCGTGCCCGCCACGGTGGAGCGGCTGGAGTACGATCCGAACCGCACGGCCTGGATCGCGCTGTTGAAGTACCAGGATGGCGAGCTCGCCTATATCCTGGCGCCGCAGCGGCTGAAGGCGGGCGATACGGTGGTGGCCGCCGAACGCGCGGACATCAAGCCGGGCAATGCCATGCCGTTGGCAGGCATTCCGGTTGGGACGATTGTGCACAACGTGGAGCTGAAGCCCGGCGCCGGCGGCAAGATTGCGCGCGCGGCCGGCACCTATGTCCAGCTGGTGGGCAAGGATGCGGGCTACGCCCAGATCAAGCTCATGTCCGGCGAGCTGCGGACGGTGCGGGCCGAGTGCATGGCGACCATCGGCGCCGTGTCCAACCCCGACAACTCCAACCAGCAGATCGGCAAGGCGGGCCGCTCCCGCTGGCTCGGCCGGCGGCCGCACAACCGCGGTGTCGTGATGAACCCGGTCGACCACCCGCATGGCGGTGGCGAGGGCCGCACCAGCGGCGGTCGCCATCCGGTCACGCCGTGGGGCAAGCCGACCAAGGGCGCGAAGACGCGCAACAACAAGCGGACGGACCGGCTCATCATCCGGCGCCGCCATGCGACGAAGGGCTGACGGGCCATGCCACGCAGTGTCTGGAAGGGGCCGTTCGTCGACGGCTACCTGCTGAACAAGGCGGAAGCCGCCCGGGCTTCCACCCGCAACGAAATCATCAAGATCTGGTCGCGCCGGAGCACCATCCTGCCGCAGTTCGTGGGACTGACCTTCGGCGTCTACAACGGGAAGAAATTCATCCCGGTGCAGGTGACCGAGAATATGGTGGGCCACAAGTTCGGCGAGTTCTCGCCGACGCGTACCTTCACCGGCCATTCGGCCGACAAGCGGGCGAAGCGGGGCTGATGCGATGAGCAAGCCGAAGCGCGAGCGCGCGCTCGCCGAAACCGAGGCGCAGGCGATCACCCGCAACATCCGGGTGAGCCCGCGCAAGCTGAACCTGATCGCGGCCTTGATCCGCGGCCGGCGGGCGCAGGATGCGGTTGCGACACTGACCTTCAGCAAGCGCCGCATCGCCCAGACGGTGAAGAAGACGCTGGAGAGCGCGATCGCCAACGCCGAGAACAACCATCAGTTGGACGTGGACCAGCTTGTGGTGTCCCGCGCCGAGGTCGGCCGCTCCATGGTGATGAAGCGCTTCCATGCCCGTGGCCGCGGCCGTGCTGCGCGGGTCGAGAAGTGGTTCAGTCACCTGAAGATCGTCGTGGCCGAACAGCCGGCCGCAGCGCCGGCGCAGCAGGAGGCCGCGTAACCATGGGTCACAAAGTCAATCCGATCGGCTTCAGGCTCGGCATCAACCGCACCTGGGACAGCCGCTGGTTCGCGGGTGACGACTACGCCAAGCTGCTGCACGAGGACCTGAAGCTGCGCGAGACGCTGCGCACGCGCCTCAAGGGCGCCGGCGTCAGCCGCGTGGTGATCGAGCGTCCGGCGAAGAAGCCGCGTGTCACGATCCATGCCGCGCGTCCTGGTGTCGTCATCGGCAAGAAGGGCGCGGACATCGAGGTGCTGCGCAAGGACCTGGCTAAGCTCGCCGGGGCCGAGGTGGCGCTGAACATCGTGGAGATCCGCAAGCCGGAGATCGACGCGACGCTGGTGGCCGAGAACATCGCCCAGCAGCTCGAGCGCCGGGTGGCCTTCCGCCGTGCCATGAAGCGTGCGGTGCAGAGCGCGATGCGTCTTGGTGCCGGTGGCATCCGGATCAACTGCTCCGGCCGCCTTGGCGGGGCGGAGATCGCGCGCATGGAGTGGTATCGCGAGGGGCGGGTGCCGCTGCACACGCTGCGCGCCGATATCGACTTCGGCACCGCGACCGCGAAGACGACCTACGGCACTTGCGGCGTGAAGGTCTGGATCTTCAAGGGCGAGATCATGGTGCATGACCCGCTGGCGCAGGACAAGCGCGCCGCGGAGCAGGCGCCGCAGCGCTGAGGAATGACGTGAGATGCTGCAGCCCAAGCGCACCAAATTCCGCAAGGCCCACAAGGGCCGCATCCATGGCGTGGCCAAGGGTGGTTTCTCCCTGAGCTTCGGCGGCTTCGGCCTGAAGGCGCTGGAGCCGGAACGCGTCACCGCCCGTCAGATCGAGGCGGCGCGGCGTGCGATCACCCGTGCCATGAAGCGCCAGGGGAGGGTCTGGATCCGGGTTTTCCCGGATGTTCCGGTTTCGACGAAGCCGGCCGAGGTCCGCATGGGCTCCGGCAAGGGCTCGCCTGAGTACTGGGTGGCCCGGATCAAGCCGGGGCGGATCATGTTCGAGATCGATGGCGTGACGCAGGAACTGGCGCGTGAGGCGCTGACGCTCGGCGCCGCGAAGCTGCCGATCAAGACGAAGATCGTGACGCGTCTCGGCGCGGCGGAGGCCTGAGGTCATGACGAAGGTTGCCGATATCCGCGCCAAGACGGCGGATGAGCTGCAGGCGATGCTGCTGGATCTCAGGAAGGAGCAGTTCAATCTGCGTTTCCAGCGGGCGACCGGGCAGCTGGAGGCGACGGGCCGCATCAAGGTGGTGCGGCGCGACATCGCCCGGATAAAGACGGTTATGTCCGAGCGGCGCCGTGCCGCTTCGGGCCAGGCGAAGGCTTGAGGAGACCAGCGGCGATGCCGAAGCGCGTCCTCACGGGCCGGGTGGTTAGCGACAAGATGGACAAGACGGTGACCGTTCTTGTCGAACGTCGCGTGATGCATCCGCTCTACAAGAAATTCATCCGGCGCTCCAAGAAGTACGCCGCGCATGACGAGGCCAACCTCTGCAAGGAAGGCGACGTGGTGCAGATCGAGGAGTGCCCGCCGATCTCCAAGCGAAAGGCCTGGATGGTCGTGCAGCGGAATGGCGAGCCGGTCGGTCCGGCCCCCGCGGCGCAGGGCTGAGGGAGGGCTAGATGATCCATCCCGAGACCAATCTCGACGTCGCGGACAATTCCGGTGCGCGCCGCGTCCAGTGCATCAAGGTGCTGGGTGGCTCCAAGCGGAAGACCGCGAGCGTCGGCGACGTGATTGTCGTCTCCGTGAAGGAGGCGATCCCGCGCGCCAAGGTGAAGAAGGGCGAGGTGCACCGCGCCGTCGTCGTCCGCACCTCCTATCCGGTGCGGCGTGTGGACGGCACGGCGATCCGCTTCGACAGCAACGCCGCGGTGCTGATCAACAAGCAGGGCGAGCCGATTGGCACCCGCATCTTCGGACCCGTGGTGCGCGAGCTGCGGGCGCGGAAGTACATGAAGATCATCTCGCTGGCGCCGGAGGTCCTCTGACCATGGCAGCGAAGATCCGCAAGGGCGACCGGGTGCAGGTTCTGGCCGGACGTGACAAGGGCAAGCGCGGCGAAGTGCTGCGCGTGATGCCGACCGAGGGCCGTGCCCTGGTGCAGGGCGTGAACATGGTGAAGCGCCATCAGAAGCCGCGCGGGCTGAACGCCCCGGGCGGGATCGTGGAGAAGGAGGCGCCGATCCACCTCTCCAACCTGGCGCTGATCGACCCGAAATCCGATAAGCCGACCCGCGTCGGCTTCCGCATCCTCGAGGACGGGAAGAAGGTGCGGGTGGCCAAGGCCTCGGGCGAGGTGCTTGACGCATGAGCGATACGAAGAAATCCGCCCCCGCCAAGAAGGGTGAGGCGAAGGACGAGGCCACGAAGGGCACGACCGTCGCGGCGAAGCAGGGCGAGGCGGCGGCGTCGCCGGCCGAGATCCCTCGGCTGCAGCGGCATTATCTCGAAGTGGTGCGCAAGGCGCTGATCGAGGAGTTCGGCTACAAGAACCCGATGGCGGTGCCGAAGCTCGAGAAGATCGTGATCAACATGGGCGTCGGCGAGGCCGCGGCGGACCAGAAGAAGCTGGATGCTGCGGTTGCGGACCTGACGGTCATCTCCGGTCAGAAGCCGGTGAAGACGAAGGCCAAGAAAGCCATCGCGGGCTTCAAGATCCGCGCCGGCCAGGCCATCGGCTGCAAGGTCACGCTGCGCAAGGCGCGGATGTACGAGTTCCTGGACCGGCTGGTGACCATTGCCCTGCCGCGCGTCAGGGACTTCCGCGGCATCCCGGGCAACCGGGGCTTCGATGGCCGGGGCAACTATGCGCTTGGCCTGAAGGAGCAGATCGTCTTCCCCGAGATCAACTATGATCGGGTGGACACGATCCGCGGCATGGACATCCAGTTCGTCACCACGGCGAAGACCGACAAGGAAGCGAAGGCGCTGTTGAAGGCCTTCCAGCTTCCCTTCGCATCCTGATCTTGGAAAACCACCCGGCCCTAGGGCCGGGACAGGTTCCGGAGGACCGACACCGCATGGCCAAGACTTCGGCAGTCGAGAAGAACAAGCGGCGGGAGCGGCTTGCCACGCTGCACGCCGCGAAGCGCGCTGCGCTGAAGGGTATCATCATGAACCGCAGCCTCCCCGTAGAGGAGCGGTTCGAGGCGACCCTGAAGCTCGCACAGCTTCCGCGCAACGGTGCGAAGAACCGCGTGCGGCTGCGCTGCGAGCTCACCGGTCGCCCGCGCGGCAACTATCGGAAGTTCAAGCTCAGCCGAAACATGCTGCGGGAACTGGCGAATAGCGGCCAGATCCCCGGTGTGACCAAGGCGAGCTGGTAAGGAGGTCCGCATGTCGCTTTCCGATCCGCTCGGGGACATGCTCACCCGCATCCGGAACGCCCAGCGGGCCCGGCAGGCGCGCTGCATCGCTCCGGCCAGCCGGCTGCGCGCGGATGTGCTTGAGGTGCTGAAGCGTGAGGGCTACATCCGTGCCTGGCGCATGGAGGAGCAGCGCCCCGGCGTCCGCAGCCTCGATATCGAGCTGAAGTATTCCGAGGGCGAGCCTGCGATCAAGGAGATCACCCGTGTCTCCAAGCCAGGCCGCCGTGTCTATTCGAAGATCAAGGAGTTGCCGAAGTTCTATAACGGCCTCGGCATTTCCATCCTGTCCACGCCGCGCGGCGTGATGAGCGACAATGAGGCCCGTGCCGCCAATGTCGGCGGCGAGGTCCTCTGCCGCGTGTTCTGAAGGAGCGGGCGATGTCGCGCGTCGGCAAGTACCCCGTTCCGGTCCCGCAGGGCGTTCAGGTCGCGCTGCAGGGCCGGACCGTGGTGGCGAAGGGAAAGCTGGGCGAGCTGAAGCTCGACCTCACGGATGATGTCGATGTGGAGGTGGCGAACAACCAGGTGGCGGTGAAGCCGCGCCGGGATGATCGCCGCAGCCGCACCATGTGGGGCACCACGCGGAGCCTGATCAACAACATGGTCACCGGCGTCTCCACCGGTTTCTCCAAGACCATGGAGATCAACGGCACCGGCTACCGCGCCGCGGTGCAGGGCAAGGATCTGGTCCTCAATCTCGGCTTCAGCCATGAGGTGAAGTACCCGATCCCGCCGGGCATCAAGATCACCTGCGAGAGGCCCACCTCGATCAAGGTCGAGGGCGCGGACAAGCGCCAGGTGGGTCAGGTGGCGGCCGAAATCCGTGCCTATCGCGGCCCCGAGCCCTATAAGGGCAAGGGCGTGAAGTACGAGAACGAGCAGATCCTCCGGAAGGAGGGTAAGAAGAAGTAATGGTCAAGAAGCTCGAATTGCAGGAGCGCCGCCGGAAGCGGCTGCGCTACCAGCTCCGCATCAAGGGCGGCGGGCGGCCGCGGTTGTCGGTCTTCCGCTCCGGGCGGCATATCTACGCCCAGGTGATCGATGACGCGCAGGGCCGCACCCTCGCCGCTGCTTCTTCTCTCGAGAAGGAGATGCGGGAAGGGCTGCGCACCGGCGCGGACAAGGAGGCCGCCGCCGTCGTCGGCAAGAAGGTGGCCGAGCGTGCCCTGGCCGCCGGGGTCACCAAGGTCGTGTTCGACCGCGGGCCTTATCTCTACCACGGCCGGGTGAAGGCTCTGGCCGATGCCGCCCGCGAGGGCGGGCTGTCGTTCTGAGGAGATCGTAGATGGCACGGGAACCGAGGGGCGGCGGCGACGGCGAGCAGCGCGGGCGGCGTGGCCGCGACCGCGATCGCGATAACCGTCCGGAGCGGATTGAGGGCGACGAGCTGAAGGACAAGCTCGTCACCATCAACCGGGTGGCCAAGGTGGTGAAGGGCGGGCGTCGCTTCAGCTTCGCTGCCCTGGTCGTCGTGGGCGACCAGAAGGGCCGTGTCGGCTGGGGCGCCGGCAAGGCGCGCGAGGTGCCGGAGGCGATCCGCAAGGCCACCGAGCAGGCGAAGCGGACCATGATCCGCGTGCCGATGCGCGAGGGCCGGACGCTGCACCACGACATCATCGGCGAGTTCGGCGCGGGCCGGGTGATCCTGCGCTCGGCCCCCGCCGGTACTGGCATCATCGCCGGCGGTCCGATGCGCGCGGTGTTCGAGACGCTGGGCATGGGCGATGTGGTCGCCAAGTGCACCGGCACCACCAACCCGCACAACATGGTCAAGGCGACCTTTGCGGCGCTGCAGCGCTGCTCCAGCCCGCGCGCCGTCGCGGCGCGGCGTGGCAAGAAGGTCTCCGACCTGCTTGGCCCGCGGAAGGATCAGGCCCCGGCGGAAGCGCCGGCGGAGGCTCCGAATGTCTGACCAGAAGAAGACAGTGAAGGTGACCCAGATCGGGTCGCCGATCGGCCGCAAGCCGGGCCAGCGGGAGACGCTGATCGGCCTCGGCCTGAACAAGATGCACCGCACGCGGGAGCTGGAGGACACTCCGGCGGTTCGCGGCATGATCCGCAAGGTCGCCCACCTGGTTCGGGTGGAAGGCTGAGCGGGAGGGCAGCGCAATGAAGCTGAACGAGCTGCGCGACAATCCGGGCGCGCGCCACAAGTCCAAGCGCCTGGGCCGGGGCATCGGCTCCGGCAAGGGCAAGACCTCGGGCAAGGGCGTGAAGGGCCAGAAGGCCCGTACCGGCGTCGCGCTTAACGGGTTCGAGGGTGGTCAGCTCCCGATCTACCGGCGCCTGCCGAAGCGGGGCTTCGTCAATCCGTTCCGTAAGGTCTATGCGCCGTTGAACATCGGCACGCTGGATCAGGCGATCGAAGCGGGCCGGCTGCCGGCCGGCGAGCCGATTGACGAGGCGAAGCTGCGGGAGGCAGGGATCGTCCGCTCCGGGGCTAAATTCGCCGGCGTCCGCCTGCTGGCACATGGCGAGATCAAGCGGGCCGTGAACATCACCGTCTCCGGCGCTTCGGCCGCAGCTGTGGCGGCGGTGCAGGCGGCGGGTGGCACGGTCACGCTGCTGAACCCGCCGGCCGAGGCACCTTCAGCCGAGTGATGCATCGCCTCGGCGGCTTGCCCCCCGGCAGGCCGCTCGCTACCTAGAGGCTGGTTCGTGGCTGCGGCGCCACGGCCGGGGCAGGGGGCCACGGATGCCTGCGATGCAGGCACCGGGAGACCCGGGCAGCCCTGGTTGGGGCGCCGTAGTCGTGAGGAGGATTAGAGGGCCATGGCCTCCGCCGCCGAGCAGCTTGCGGCCAATCTCAATCTCGGCGTCCTGTCGAAGGCCACCGAGCTCAAGAAACGCATCTGGTTCACCCTGGGCGCCCTGCTGGTCTACCGGATCGGGACCTACATTCCGGTCCCAGGGGTGGATGCGGCCGTGATGGGGGAGATCCTGCGCCAGCATGGCGGCGGGATCCTGGGCATGTTCGATATGTTCACCGGCGGCGCCCTGGGGCGCATGACGGTGTTCGCCCTGAACATCATGCCTTATATTTCCGCCAGCATCATCATTCAGCTGATGACGGCGGCCGTTCCGAGCCTCGAGTCGCTGAAGAAGGAAGGCGAATCGGGCCGAAAGAAGCTGAACCAGTACACGCGCTACCTGACGGTGCTGATCGCGATGTTCCAGGCCTGGGGCATCGCCATGGGGCTGGAGAGCATGCGCGGCAGCTTCGGGCCGGCGGTGCATGATCCGGGCCTGTTCTTCCGGCTCTCCTGCGTCATCACCCTGGTCGGCGGCACCATGTTCCTGATGTGGCTCGGTGAGCAGATCACGGCGCGCGGCGTCGGGAACGGCATCAGCCTGATCATCTTCGCCGGCATCGTGGCCAACCTGCCGCATGCGTTGGTTGCAACGCTGGAACTGGGGCGGACCGGCGCGCTCTCGACCCTCTTCATCATTATTTTCCTACTGATAGCGCTGGGCGTGATTTGCCTGGTCGTCTTCATGGAGCGGGCACAGCGGCGCATCCCGGTGCAGTATCCGAAGCGCCAGGTCGGTAACCGGATGTTCGGCGGCGAGAGCACGCATCTGCCGTTGAAGATCAACACTTCCGGCGTGATCCCGCCGATCTTCGCCTCCTCCCTGCTGCTGCTGCCGGCGACGATCGCGGGCTTCTCCACGGAACCGGGTGGCGAGGGCTGGCTGAGCACCATCGCCAATGCCTTGGGGCACGGACAGCCGCTCTACCTGGCTCTGTATGCGGCCCTGATCATCTTCTTTTCCTTCTTCTACACCGCGGTGGTGTTCAACCCGGTGGAGACGGCGGACAATTTGAAGAAGTATGGCGGCTTCATCCCGGGAATCCGCCCCGGACAGAACACGGCCGACTATTTCGACCGGGTGCTGACCCGCCTGACCGCAGTGGGTGCGATCTATCTCTGCGTGGTGTGCCTGCTGCCGGAGATCCTTATCTCCGAGTATGGCGTGCCCTTCTATTTTGGCGGGACTTCGCTGCTGATCATCGTTTCGGTCACCATGGATACGGTGGCGCAGGTGCAGTCGCACTTGTTCGCCCACCAGTATGAGGGGCTGATCCGCAAGGCCCGGCTGGGTGGCCGGGGCGCGCCGCGGGCGCGCTGACGAGGAGAGGGACCATGAACCTGATCCTGCTCGGCCCGCCAGGCGCCGGAAAGGGCACCCAGGCGAAGCGCCTTGAGGAGCGCTACGGTCTGACGCAGATCTCCACCGGGGACATGCTGCGGGCCGAGGTGCGCAGCGGCAGTGAGATCGGCCAGAAGGCCAAGGCGATCATGGAACGGGGCGAGTTGGTCCCCGACGCCATCATCATCGCCATGCTGGCCAGTCGGGTCTCTGCCCCCGAAATCGCCCGGGGCTTCATCCTGGATGGCTTCCCGCGCACCGTGCCGCAGGCCGAGGCGCTGGATGCCATGCTGAAGCAGAAATCCATGTCGCTCGACCATGTGATCGAGCTGCAGGTGGACGATGCCGCCCTGGTGGAGCGGATTTCCGGCCGCTTCACCTGCGCCAAATGCGGCGAGGGCTATCACGACACCTTCAAGCAGCCGAAGGTGCCTGGGGTCTGCGATGCCTGCGGCGGGACCGAGTTCACCCGCCGGGCGGATGACAAGGCGGAAACCGTGGCGGCGCGGCTCGAGGCCTATCACCGCCAGACGGCGCCGCTCCTCCCGTATTACGCTGCCCAGGGCAAGCTGCGGGTGGTGGACGGGATGGCAGCAATGGACGAGGTCGCCCGGCAGATCGAGGCCATCCTCGGCCCGCCGGCCGGGGCTGGAGGGGGCGGGCAGTAGCCTCGCTGAGACTTGACGCGGGGAGGATGCTGGCTATAGTCCGCGCCTCCCGCGGTCAGGGGTGGTCCATCCGGGCCCTCTTTGGCCGCGCTTAGCCGTTCATAACGCTTGAGTTGGTCATATTGCCGGCGGCGGCCCTCCTCGGGGCGCCATCGGCCCGAGCAGGAGCGACGGGCTCCAGGAGCTGAGCAGTGGCGCGCATCGCCGGTGTCAACATCCCTACGAACAAGCGCGTGCCGATTTCGCTGCGCTATATCTACGGCATTGGGCCGAAGAACGCGCTCGATATCTGCCAGAAGCTCGGCATCCCTGAGGATCGCCGGGTCAACCAGCTCACGGATGAGGAGATCCTCCGCATCCGCGAACTGATCGACCGCGAGTATCGCGTGGAGGGCGACCTCCGCCGTGAAGTGGCGATGAACATCAAGCGGCTGATGGACATGGCCTGCTACCGGGGGCTCCGCCATCGCAAGGGGCTGCCGGTCCGCGGCCAGCGCACCCATACCAATGCCCGGACCCGCAAGGGCAAGGCCGTGCCGATTGCCGGCAAGAAGAAGGTGACGAAGTAGGATGGCCCGCGAACCCCGCGGCGGCGCTGCCCGCAGCCCGCGCAAGAAGGAGCGCAAGAACATCGCCACTGGCGTGGCGCATGTGCTCGCCAGCTTCAACAACACGATCGTCACGATCACGGACGCCCAGGGCAATGCCATCGCCTGGTCGTCCGCCGGCAGCCAGGGCTTCAAGGGCAGCCGGAAGTCCACCCCCTATGCGGCGCAGGTCGCGGCCGAGGATGCCGGCCGCAAGGCGCGCGAGCATGGGATGGAGCAGTTGGAGATCATGGTCAGCGGCCCCGGTTCGGGCCGCGAGAGCGCGCTTCGCGCCCTGCAGGCGGTTGGCTTCTACGTCACTGCTATCCGGGACGTGACGCCCATTCCGCATAACGGCTGTCGGCCTCGCAAGCGTCGCCGCGTCTAATTTCGCCGCGAGGGTTTGCCTTCGCCTGGGAGAGTGCTCGTGATCGAGAGGAATTGGCGGTCGCTGATCCGGCCCGAGAGGCTGGAGGTTGAGGCCGGGGCCGATCCCGGCCGCGTAGCGACCATCGTGGCCGAGCCGCTGGAGCGCGGCTTCGGCATGACGCTCGGCAATGCGCTGCGGCGCGTGCTGCTGTCCTCCTTGCAGGGCGCGGCCGTGACCGCCATCCGCATTGACGGCGTGCTGCATGAATTCAGCAGCATCCAGGGCGTGCGGGAGGACGTGACCGACATCGTCCTCAATGTGAAGCAGCTTGCCATTCGGATGCAGGGCGAGGGGGCGAAGCGCCTCCAGCTCACCGCGACCGGCCCGGGCGAAGTGACGGCCGGCCAGATCCAGACCACCGGCGATATCGAGATCGCCAATCCGGACCTGGTCATCTGCACCCTGGACGACGGCGCGAAATTCTCGATGGAGCTGACGGTCGGCACCGGCAAGGGCTATGTGCCTGCTGCCCAGAACCGACCCGAGGATGCGCCGATCGGCCTGATCCCGGTGGATGCCATCTATTCGCCGGTCCGGCGCGTGGCCTATCGCGTGGAGCCTACCCGCGTCGGCCAGGTGACGGACTACGACAAGCTGGTGTTGACCGTGGAGACCGACGGGACGGTGGCGCCGGAGGATGCGGTCGGCCTTGCCGCACGCATCCTGCAGGACCAGCTCCAGCTCTTCGTCAATTTCGAGGAGCCACGCGAGCGCAAGGTGGAGGAGGAGCGGGAGGACCTGCCCTTCAACCGCAACCTGCTGCGCAAGGTGGACGAGCTGGAACTCTCCGTCCGCTCGGCGAACTGCCTGAAGAACGACAACATCGTCTATATCGGCGACCTGGTGCAGAAGACGGAGCAGGAGATGCTCCGCACCCCGAACTTCGGCCGCAAGTCGCTGAACGAGATCAAGGAAGTCCTCGCTTCCATGGGGCTTGGCCTTGGCATGACCGTGCCGGGCTGGCCGCCAGAGAACATCGAGGAACTGGCCAAGAAACTCGAAGAGCCGTTCTGATCCGGCAGTTTAGGGACATAAGACAATGCGTCACGGATTGGCCGGGCGGAAGCTCAACGTCACCTCCAGCCACCGGCTCGCCATGTTCCGCAACATGGCAACCAGCCTGCTGAAGCACGAGCAGATCACCACCACCCTGCCCAAGGCGAAGGAGCTGCGCCCCTATGTCGAGCGCATCATTACGCTCGGCAAGCGCGGCGATCTGCATGCGCGGCGCCAGGCCTATGCGCAGCTGATGGACGAGAAGGTGGTGGACAAACTCTTCACCACCATCGCCGAGCGCTACAAGACGCGGCCGGGCGGCTATTGCCGCGTGCTGAAGGCGGGCATCCGCTACGGCGATGCCGCGCCGATGGCGGTGATCGAGCTGGTTGACCGCGATCCGGCCGCGAAGGGCCAGGACAGCGGCCCGAAGCCGGAACAGGCCGAGGCCGAGGGCGAGGCCGCGCAGGGCTGAACCTGCGACGCCTGTAGGAATCGAAAGGGGCGGAAGGGTCACCTTCCGCCCCTTTTCTGTTGCCTTCCCCTCCGATGGCGCGGGCACGCGCGGAAGCCTAGCCTGGCCCGCGTTGCGCTGGATCAAACCTTTCCGCGCCGCCTGCGCCTAGAAGCCAAGGATGCTTGCCAATTGCCTGAATGGTCTCGCCGCCCTCGGGCCGGAGGGGCTGCCCACCCTGCTGGGTGCCATGCTCCTGGCTGGGCTGGCCGGGGGCGCCACGCATTGCGCCGGCATGTGCGGCCCGTTCGTCTTGGCGCAGGCAGCGGCGCAGGCTGACCGGGTTGCCGCCGGCGGGAGGTTGCGTCGCCTCGCTGGGGCGGCGCTGCTGCCCTACCATCTCGGCCGGGCGACCGGCTATGCAGGGCTGGGCGCGATCGCCGGGGGCGCCATGGGCGCCGTCGCGAGTCTTGCGGCTCCGGCGCTGCTGGCCGTGCCGCTCGGCCTGGCGGCTGCGGCAATGCTGGGCCAAGCAGTGGCGCGGCTGCCCGGGCAATTCGCCCTGCCGCGCCTGACGCATCTCTTGCCCGCACCCCGTCTGCCGGCCGCGGCCTTGCGCTTCGGCACGGGAGTGGTGGCCGGCGGACCCGCCGTGGCACGCAGCTTCGTGCTTGGCCTGCTGCTCTCGGCCCTGCCTTGCGGCCTGCTCTACACCGCACTCATCGGTGCCGCGGCGGCGGGTGGCGCGCTGGCCGGTGCGCTGGCCATGATCGCCTTTGTCCTCGGCACCATGCCGGCCCTTATTGGCGTCGCGGCCCTTGGTCGCTTCTTCGGGCGCCGCCTCGGCCCGGCGCTGCGTACTGCCTCCGCCCTTGCCCTGTTCGTCAATGCCGCCGTGCTTGCCGGCCTGGCCCTGCGCATGGCCACCGGCACGGCTTGATCTGAATCAAGGACGGGACCTCACCGACCCGTCAGACAGGCGCCGTAAGGAGTCTACCAAATGCCTGAAGGCTTGCCCGCCACGACCGAACAGCAGGCGCCGTCCGTGCAGGTGTCACGGCAAGTGCCTGACTATGTGGATGCGCCGATTCGCGCCTTCACCATAGCGACGGTGTTCTGGGGCCTCGCCGGCTTCGCGGCCGGCGTCTACATCGCCCTGCAACTCGCCTTCCCAGCGCTGAATCTCGGCCTGGAATACACCACCTTCGGCCGGCTGCGGCCGCTGCACACCTCCGCCGTCATCTTCGCCTTTGGCGGAAATGCGCTGCTCGGTACCAGCCTCTATGTCGTCCAGCGCACCTGCCGTGCCCGGCTGTTTGGCGGTGAGGATGCCGGCTGGTTCCTGTTCTGGGGCTACCAGTTCTTCATCGTGATCGCCGCGCTCGGCTACCTGATGGGCGTCACCCAGAGCAAGGAATACGCCGAGCCCGAATGGTACGCCGATCTCTGGCTGACCGTGGTCTGGGTGTCCTACCTGGTGGTGTTCGGCGGCACGATCCTGCGGCGGCAGGAACCGCATATCTACGTCGCGAACTGGTTCTATCTTGCCTTCATCATCACCATCGCGATGCTGCACATCGGCAACAACCTGACCCTGCCGGTCAGCCTGGGCAGCAGCAAGTCCTACATCGCCACCGCCGGCGTGCAGGATGCGATGATCCAGTGGTGGTACGGCCACAACGCGGTGGGCTTCTTCCTGACCGCCGCCTTCCTCGGCATGATGTACTACTTCATCCCGAAGCAGGCGGAGCGACCGATCTATTCCTACCGCCTGTCCATCGTGCACTTCTGGTCGCTGGCCTTCATCTACATCTGGGCCGGTCCGCACCACCTGCACTACACCGCCCTCCCGGACTGGACGCAGACCCTCGGCATGGTGTTCAGCATCATGCTGTGGATGCCCTCCTGGGGCGGCATGATCAACGGGCTGATGACCCTCTCGGGCGCCTGGGACAAGCTGCGCACCGACCCGGGCCTGCGCTTCTCCGTCACCGCCGTCGGCTTCTACGGCATGGCCACCTTCGAGGGGCCGGTGATGAGCATCCGCGCCGTCAACAGCCTGTCCCACTACACGGACTGGACCATCGGCCATGTGCACTCCGGTGCGCTGGGCTGGAACGGCCTCCTCACCTTCGGCGTGCTGTACTGGCTGGTGCCGCGGCTCTGGGGGCGGCGGACCTTGTGGTCCACGCGCCTGGCGAATTGGCACTTCTGGATCGCGTCCCTTGGCATCGTCCTCTACATCAGCTCGATGTGGGTCTCGGGGATCATGCAGGGCCTGATGTGGCGGTCCTACACCGAGCTCGGCCTGCTGCAGTACTCCTTCGTGGAGACGGTCGCGGCCATGCATCCCTACTACGTCATCCGCGCGATTGGCGGTCTGCTCTACCTGACCGGCGCTGTGCTGATGGCCTACAACCTCTGGCAGACGGTGCGCACGGCCAAGGCGGAGGAGGCGCATGCCGGCGCCGCCGTCACCGCCTCCGCATCGGCTGTCGCCTGAGACGGAGAGACGCGCGATGTTCCGCCTTCCGCGCTTCAGCCACGCGACGATCGAGCGCAACCTGATCCTGCTCGGCGTCCTCACCCTCATCACCGTCTCGATCGGCGGGCTGGTGCAGGTGATCCCCCTGTTCACCATCGAGAGCACGATCGAGCGGGTGAACGGTGTCCGCCCCTATACGCCGCTCGAGCTGGCAGGGCGCGATATCTACGTCCGCGAGGGCTGCTATGTCTGCCACAGCCAGATGGTGCGGCCCTTCCGCGACGAGCGGGAGCGGTATGGCCATTACAGCCTGGCCGCGGAGAGCATGTACGACCACCCCTTCCAATGGGGCAGCAAGCGCACCGGCCCGGATCTAGCGCGCGTTGGCGGCCGCTACTCGGATGAGTGGCACGTCCTGCACCTGCGCGACCCGCGCAGCGTGGTGCCGGAGAGCATCATGCCGCCCTACGCCTTCCTCGACCGTCCGCTGCGCTACGAGGATATCGGCGACCGGCTGGAGACCCTGCGGAAGCTGGGCGTGCCCTATTCCGAGGAGATGATCCGGAACGCTCGCGCCGACCTGGAGGCACAGGCGAAGCCGGACCAGGACGGCGCTGGCCTGTCCAGCCGCTACGCCAAGGCACGACAGGCGGATTTCGACGGCGATCCGCAGCGGATCACCGAGATGGATGCGCTGGTCGCCTATCTGCAGATGCTCGGCACGCTGGTTGATTTCAGCGACGTGACGCCCGAGCAGGTTCGGCAGCAGTAGGGGAAGGGCAGTCATGGATCTCCAGTCACTGCACTCCACCTTGGCGACTCTCTGGGTCGTTTGGTTCTTCCTGCTGTTTAGCGGGATCGTGGTCTGGGCCATGCGGCCCAGCCGCCGCCAGCATTTCGAGCGCGCGGGCCAGATCCCGCTGCGCGACGACGCTTGAGGCGCCGGGGACAAGGAACCGCCATCATGGCGAACAAGATCGAGCACGACGCCGTCACCGGTAAGCAAACCACCGGCCATGAATGGGACGGCATCAAGGAGCTGAACACGCCGCTGCCGAAGTGGTGGCTGTGGACGTTCTACGCCACCATCGCCTTCGCGGTGGTCTGGTGCATCCTCTATCCGGCGCTGCCCATCACCGGCGCGACAGGGTTGCTCGGCTATACCGGGCGCGGGGAGGGCGAGAAGGTGCTGGCCGCGCACCGCGCCGCGACCGAGCCGATGCTGGAGCGGCTGCGGCGAACCGAGGTGGAGGAGATCCTCGCCGACCCGGAGCTTCGCGCCTATGCAGTGGCCGGCGGCCGCGCCGCCTTCGCCAATACCTGCGCCGGCTGCCACGGCGCCGGCGGCCAGGGTGCGCGCGGCGGCTTCCCCAGCCTGGCGGATGACGACTGGCTCTGGGGCGGCAAGCTTGCGGATATCAAGCAGACGATCCGCCACGGCATTCGCTTCGCCGAGGATGCCGAGACCCGGACCAGCCAGATGCCGCGCTTCCTCGCTGATGGCATGCTGACCGCAGCACAGGTGAATGACGTGGCCGAACATGTCCTCTCGCTGACCGGCCGTGCCACGGATGCAGCGGCGGCCGAGCGCGGCGCCGCCATCTTCGCCGAGAACTGCGCCGCCTGCCACGGCGATCAGGGCCAGGGCAACCATGAGGTCGGCGCGCCGCGCCTGAACGACCAGGTCTGGCTCTATGGCGGCGACAAGGAGAGCATCGTCCGCTCCATCTCCTATGCGCGCGGCGGCGTGATGCCGGCCTGGGGCCAGCGGCTCGACCCGGCGGTGATCCGCATGCTCACCGTCTACATCCACAGCCTCGGCGGCACGGAGTAAGGACGACTACCATGGGTATGCTCGACGCACCCGACCGCCAGCAGTTGGAGGAGGTGTCCACACCGCTCTACGCCAACCGCGTGCGGGTCTATCCGCAGGCGGTGCAGGGCCGGGTGCGCCGGGCGAAATGGGCGGTCCTGATCTTCTGCCTCGCCGTCTACTACCTCCTGCCCTGGCTGCGCTGGGACCGCGGTCCCGGCCAGCCGGATCAGGCGGTGCTGGTGGACATGGAACATGGCCGCCTGTTCTTCTTCTGGATCGAGATCTGGCCGCAGGAGGTCTACTACATCACTGGCCTGCTGGTGCTGGGCGCGGTGGCGCTCTTCGCCGTCACCTCGCTCTTCGGCAGGGTCTGGTGCGGCTTTGCCTGCCCGCAGACGGTCTGGACCGATCTGTTCATGTGGGTGGAGCGCCTGATCGAGGGCGATCGCAACGCCCGGATGCGGCGCGACCGCAAGCCACGCTGGGACTGGTCCGACCGCGCGCGGAAACTGGCGAAGCACGCGGCCTGGCTGCTGATCGCAGCGCTGACCGGCGGCGCCTGGGTCATGTACTTCAATGACGCCCCGACCTTGCTGCGCGATGCGCTTGCGGGCCAAGTCTCGATGGCGGTCCTCGGCTTCTTCGGCCTGTTTACCGGCACCACCTATCTGCTGGCAGGCTGGGCGCGGGAGCAGGTCTGCACCTATATGTGCCCCTGGCCGCGCTTCCAGGCGGCGATGATGGATGCGGACAGCCTCATCGTCTCCTACCGCGGCTGGCGCGGCGAACCGCGCGGCAAGGCCCGCTCTGCGGGGGTTGGAGACTGCGTGGACTGCCGCGCCTGCGTGAATGTCTGCCCCACCGGCGTGGACATCCGCGAAGGATTGCAGATTTCCTGCATCGGCTGCGGCCTCTGCATCGATGCCTGCGACGGCATCATGACGAAGCTCGGCCGCCCCGAGGGGCTGATCGCCTTCGAGACCTTGAACAACCTCGCCGCCTCCGAGGCCGCGACCACGATGCTGCCCCCCGGCGCCGCCCGACGCGGGCCGGGCATGGCGGCACGGAAGGCGCCGCGCATCCTGCGTACGCGCACCTATCTCTATGCCGCCGTCATCTTCGTGGTGGCCGGCGCGATGCTGGCCAGCCTGGCGCTGCGCCAGCCGGTCGGGCTGGAGGTGCTGCGCGACCGTGCCCCGCTCTTCGTGAAGCTCTCCGATGGCAGTGTGCGCAACAGCTACACGCTGAAGCTCTCCGACCGGCGGCATGAGGCCGCGACCCTGGCCGTGGTGGTGGAGGGCCTGCCCGAAGCCACGCATCTGCAGGTGGTGGGCAGCGACAGCGCCGATACGGCCGGCCGGCCGCTCGTCACCACCAAGCCGGATGGCGTGGCCGAATGGCGGCTGCTGGTGACCATTCCTGCCGAGGCGCTGCCGCGCACCGACAGCACCGATGTCACCATCCGCCTGCTGGAACCGGCCGGCCATCGCAGCCTCGCTAGCCAGCACAGCGTCTTCCTTGGACCGAAGCCATGAATGCCATGACCTTCCAACCCCGGCGCGGCCGCTGGATCCCTTGGGTCTTCGTCGGCGGCATGGCGCTGGTGATCGCGGTGAACGGCGTGCTGATCGCCGCCGCCGTCTCCACCTTCACCGGTACCACGGTCGGCCAGGCCTATGACCGCGGCCGCACCTACAACCACATCCTGGAGGAAGCGGCCCGGCAGCGCGCCCTCGGCTGGTCGGCGGAGGTCGCCTGGGCGGATGGCCGCCTCACCCTCCAGGCCCGGGACCATGCTGGCGCGCCGCTGCCCGCGGATACCACGATCACCGGCATCCTGCTGCGGCCGCTGGAGGGCACGGAACTGCCGCTGGCCTTTCAACCCGCCGGCGCCGGCGCCTGGGCCGCCGCTGCAGCGGTGCCGGAGCCCGGCCTGTGGGAGGCGCGGCTGACCCTGACCCGCCCGGATGGCTCCCGCCTGCAGGTGCAGCGGAGGCTGATGCTGCCATGACTGCAGTCCCCGCCGCCATCGAGGCTTCCGAGCCCGGCTTCTCGGCCGCCGCCTGCGCCCATTGCGGCGCGCCGGTGGCGCCCGGTGCCGGCCGCTTCTGCTGCGCCGGCTGCGAGGGCGCGCATGCGCTGATCTCCGGCCTTGGCCTGGAAGCCTTCTACCGGCGGCGGGAGGCAGCCTCCGGCGAGCTTCGCCCGACCGATGCCCCTCCTGCCATTCGATTCGCTACTCATGTGCGGCCGGAGCGGGGCGGGGAGCAGCATAGCCTGGACCTCATGGTGTCCGGCCTGACCTGCGGCGCCTGCGTCTGGCTGGTGGAACAGGCTCTGGCCGCCGAGCCGGATGTGCTGCGCGCTCGCGCCGGGCTGAGCACGCGGCGCCTCTCCATCACCTGGCGCGGCCCGGCGGAGCGCGCGGAGGATCTGGCGGCGCTGGTGGCGCGGCTCGGCTTCCATGTCGTGCCCTGGTCGCCAGCCTGCCTGCGCGCCGCCGAGGATGCCGAGGGCCAGGCGCTGCTGCGCGCCCTGGGCATCGCCGGCTTCGGCGCGATGAATGTCATGCTCCTCTCCGTTGCCGTCTGGGTTGGCACGGATATGGGGGAGGGCACGCGCTCCCTGCTGCACTGGCTGGCGGCGCTGATCGGCCTGCCGGTCGTGCTGGTGGCGGGGATGCCCTTCTACCGCTCGGCCTGGGCGGCGATCCGGGCTGGCCGGGTCAACATGGATTTCGCCGTCTCCCTCGGCGTGCTGGCGACGGCGGCGATGAGCCTGTCGGAGACGCTGCGCAACGGCCCCTATACCTGGTTCGACGGTGCCACGGCGCTGCTGGCCCTGCTGCTCGCCGGACGGGTGCTGGACCGTGGGGCGCGGCGCCGCGTCCGCCAGGTCTGCGCCGAATTGCTGGCCTTGCAGACAGGAGAGGTCGCGCTGCTCGGCCCCGATGGCAAGCCCCGCACCGTGCCGGTCGAGTCCATCCGCCCCGGCGACCGCCTGCTGGTCGCGGCGGGGGAGCGGCTGCGCCTCGATGGCGTGCTGGAATCCGGGGAGGCGCTGCTCGACACCTCCGCCAGCACCGGTGAGAGCCTGCCGCGCCGCTTCGCCGCGGGTGCGCCGCTGCCGGCCGGCGCGGTGAACATGGGCAGCGCCTTCGTACAGCGCGTCACCGCCGCGGCGAAGGACGGGTCGCTCGCCGCCATGGCGCGGCTGCTGGAACAGGCCGAGCAGGCGCGCGGCCGCTATGTCTCCATCGCCGACCGCGCGGCGCGGCTCTACGTGCCGGTGGTGCATACGGTGGCGGCGGCCACCTTCCTAGGCTGGTGGCTGGGCGTGGGTCTCCCCTGGCAGGAGGCGCTGGTGCCGGCCGTGGCGGCGCTCATCATCACCTGCCCCTGCGCACTGGCTATCGCCGTGCCGGCGGTGCAGGTGGTGGCGGTGGGCGCGCTGTTCCGCCGCGGCGTGCTGGTCACTTCCCCGACGGCGCTGGAACGGCTGGCGGCTTGCGACCATGCGGTCCTGGACAAGACCGGCACGCTGACCATGGGCCGCCCCGAATTGCTACCAGACCCCACCCGTCCCGCCGAGGCACTGGCCGCGGCCGCCGCCCTGGCGGCGAACAGCCGTCACCCCCTGGCCCGGGCCCTGGTCCGCGCCTGCCCCAGCCCGGCCGCGCAGGGGGTGGAGGAGATTCCCGGCCAGGGCCTGCGCCATGGCGACGCCCGGCTGGGCAGCGCCGCCTTCTGCGGCGTGGAGGCGCCGGAGGAAAGCCTGACTCTCTGGTTCCGCGCGGGACCTGGCCAGGCCCCCATCGCCTTCCGCTTCGCCGACCGGCTGCGCCCGGATGCGGCGGAGGCGGTGGCGGCGCTGCACCGTCTCGGCCTCTCCACCGAGCTGCTCTCCGGCGACGGCGCGCCCGCCGTGGCCGAGGCGGCGCAGGCGACCGGCATCGAATCCTGGCAGGCACGAGCGACGCCGGAGGACAAGGCGGCACGCATCCGCGCCCTCCGCGCCGAGGGCCGGCGCCCGCTGATGCTCGGCGACGGCATCAACGATGCCGCGGCGCTCTCCCTGGCCCATGTCTCGGCCAGCCCGGCCGGCGCCACCGATCTGGCGCAGTCCGCGGCTGACCTGGTGCTGCAGGCCGAGGGGCTGTCCGCCCTCCCGGCCGCGGTGGCCATGGCACGGCGGGCGCAGCGCGCGGCGCGGCAGAATATCGGCTTCAGCCTGGCCTATAACGTGGTGGCCGTGCCGGCTGCCATGCTCGGCCTCGCCACGCCGCTGATCGCGGCGCTGGTGATGGCCTCCTCCTCGCTCATGGTCATCCTCAACGCGCTTCGCGTCGGCAGGGAGGCCCACGCATGACCGCGCTTACCGTGCTTGTGCCCCTGGCACTCGTGTTCGGCCTGACGGCCCTGTTCTGCTTCGTCTGGGCGCTGCGCAGCGGCCAGTACGAGGATCTGGAGGGCGCCGCCAGCCGCATCCTCTTCGACGATCTTCCCCGGAAGGATTCCCGCCAATGACCACCGGAAATTTTCCCCTGGGCCGTCTGCTGTTCATGGCCGCTTCGGCCGTGATCGCCTTGATCGGCCTGCTGGCCGCCGGGGCCGCCCGTGACGGTGCGTTCACCTTCTTCGGGCTCGGCCTGTTCGGCTTCGGGGTGTTCTTCGCCTTCTCCCTGATCAAGCGCGGCTTCGACGAAGCGGAGCGCGCCCGCAGGCTGGAAGGCTGATCTACCCGCCGTTTGGCATCAGGGCCGCCGCCTTTGCGGGTGATGCCTCCAGGAAGGCATCGAAAGCCCGCCAGAACCGGGCGCGTGGCGCGTCGGCCTCGCCGAGGAGCTCGTGCCGCGCCCCCGGGATCACGTCCAGCCGGGCCTGCGGCAGCGCCGCGGCGAAGCGGGCGATCGCCGCATTGTCCGTGATCCGCTCGTCCTCCGCCGCCAGGAGCAGGACCGGGATGGAGATCCGGCGTGCCACCTCCGGCGCTGCCAGCGCAGCGACCGAGCGCAGCGCCGCGCGCGACCAGCCCCAGGTGGCGGCGCCGATGCCCAGCCGCGGATCCTGTGCCAGCCAGGCGGCAGTGCGGGCGAAGCGCAGCGGGCAAGTGGTGAAGGGGTTTGTCGCGACATCCGCATGGGCGGCGAGGATCGCCCGCCGGTGCCGCCCGTTATAGCGGCCCGCGACCCCCGGCAGGGCGCAGAGGAATCCCGTCAGCGCCAATGCACGCCACAGCGGCATGCCGTTCCGCTGGAAGTCGATCATCGGTGCGCTCAGCACCGCGCGCTGGACCAGGCCCGGATAGGCGGCGAGATAGCGCAGGGCGATGTTCCCGCCCATGGAATGCGCGAGCATCAACAGGGGGCCGCCGGAGAGCGTGGGTTCGACTTTCTCCCGCACCAATTGCGCCAGATCCGCCACGTAATCGGCGAAGTCCCGGACATGTCCCTTTCCTGGATCCGCCAGCAGCCTTCCGGATCGCCCCTGGCCGCGCCAGTCCAGCGTCCAGACCGCGAAGCCGCGTTGGCGCAACTCCTCGACGCTTTCCAGGTGCTTCTCGATGAACTCGGCCCGGCCGTTGAGCAGTAGCATGGTGCCGCGCGGTCTCCCATCCCTGGCGCCCCAGTAGGCGGCACGCAGCGGCAGCCCGTCCCTGGCGCGGAGCCAGTGCACGCTGCCGCCGGTCGCGGCGATGGCGGCCACGCCCTCCGGATCGTTCCATTCGGGGCGGGGCGCGAAAGGGGCGGAAAGGGCGCTCATGGCATCTCCATGCCAAGGTCGGGGAACGCGCTACGCTGCAGGAGGGCTCTGCGGTGCAGCGGTACGGCACCGTAGCGGCGCCGTCACGGCTTTCCAGCCCCCGCCAGCCGATAAAGGAGGGTGAGCAACACCTGTCGCCCCGAACTGCGGCCACACCCGGTATCCAGCGCAGACAGCATCCCTCATGCCGGCATCTTTGTGCCGGGATGGCAGGCTGGCGGGTCAAATGAGACGGATGGGTGATCCGCCTCAGCCCGCCGTTGCGGCGCGCCGCGCCGGCCGGTGCATGGCCATGGCCGGCAGCATGGCAATCAGGCAGGCCGCCGCCGCTGCCAGGAAGCTGTCGCGGAAGCCCAGCATCCCGGCCTGCGCCTGCACCACATGGCTCAGCACGTCGTAGGTCCCGCCCAGGACCTGCGTGTCGGGTACCCCGTCCTGCCGCAACAGCCCATCCGCCAGGCGCAGGAATTCCAGCGTGGCGGAGCCGGCGGTGCCGTCCTGCGTGGTGATGATGGTCTGCGCGTAGAGTTCCGTATGCTGCTCCAGCAGGATGGAGAGCAGGTTCACCCCCAGCGCCCCGCCCATCTGCCTGGCGAAATTGATCGCCCCTGCGCCCTGGCCGAGCCAGCGCGGCGGCAGCGCCCGCAGCGCCCCGGCATTCATGCTGGGCATCGCCAGCCCCAGCCCGACACGCCCGATCAGGATCCAGATCGCCAGGCCCCAGAAGGACGTATCCGTGTCCACACCCGCCATCAGCCAGCAGGAGAGGGCGAAGAGCAGCAGGCCGAGCACGATCGGCTGCCAGGCAGGCAGCCGGTCTGCCAACCGCCCGGCGATGGGGAAGACGATCACCATCATCAGCCCCGCCGGCATCAGCAGCAGCCCGGCCCGCGTCGCGGTATAGCCCTGCACCACCTGCACGAAGAGCGGCGCCAGGTAGGTGGTGCCGAAGATGCAGGCGCCATAGACCAACGCCACCGCCGAGGCCCCGGCAAAGCCCCGGTTGGCGAAGAGCCGCGGATTGAGCAGCGGTGCACCAACCCGCAACTCCCACAGCACGAAGCCCAGCGTCGCCGCCCCCGCCAGGCCCAGCTCGAACACCACGCGGTTGGAGCCCCAGCCCTCGCGCTGCCCGCTCGACAGCCCCGTCAGCAGTGCGAAGAGCGCCAGGACCAGCAGCCCGAAGCCGAGCCAGTCGAAGGGCCGCCGCGGCCCGTCCGCCGCGCGGTCCGGCATGAAGACGATGCCGAGGCCGAGCCCGACCAACGAAAAGGGCACGGCCAGGAAAAACACCGACCGCCAGCCATAATCGTCCACCAGCAACCCGCCGATCGTGGGGCCCAGCGCCGGCGCCAGCACCACGCCCACCGCATAGATGCCCATGGCGGAGCCACGGCGGTCTGCCGGGAAGACATGGAAGATCAGTTGCATCGCCAGCGGCTGCAGCAGGCCGGCGGCCGCGCCCTGCATCACCCGGCCGGCGATCAGCATCCCCTCGCTCTGCGCCAGGCCGGAGACGGCGGAACCGGCCACGAACACCGCCACCGCCGCCACATAGGTCAGGCGGCAGCCGAAGCTATCCACCGCCCAGGCATTCAGCAGCATGGTCCCGGTGACGGCCGCCAGGAATCCGGTGGAAAGCAGTTGCGCCTGGTCCTGCCCGATGCCGAAGGCGCCCATCACCTCCGGCAGCGCGACATTGGTGATGGTGGAGGAGAGGATGGTGGCGATGGTACCGATCATCGCCGTGATGGTGACCAGCCAGCGATAGGCGGGGCCGTAGCGCAGGAACAGCGCCTCCACGCTCTGCGTGCGGGGCGCCGCGGCGTCAGTCACGCGCCGCCTCGACCACGACCATCATGCCAGGACGGAGCATCTCCCCCTCCGGTGGCGGCTGCAGGGCGATGCGGATCGGCACGCGCTGGGTGATCTTGGTGAAATTGCCGCTGGGATTCGGCGCTGGCAGCAGGGCGAATTCGCTGGTGGCGGCACCGGCCACGCGCTCCACCACGCCTTCGAAGCGCCGGCCGGGGAAGGCGTCAACGCTCAGCCGGACCGGGGTGCCGGGGCGGAAGTGGCGGATTTCCGTCTCCTTCACATTGGCCTCCACCCGGACCCGGGACGGGTCGTGCACCATCAGCAGGCGCTGGCCGGGCGTGACGTATTCGCCGGGATCGGCGAAGACGCGGTCCACCACGCCGTCGAAGGGCATGCGGATGGTGCGGTCCCGCAGGTCCAGCGCCGCCCGGTCCCGCTGCGCCTGCAACTCCCGCTCCTGCGGCTCCAGGGCTTCGAGCTGGCGGCGCAGCACGTTCAATTCTTCCCGCGCGGCGATGGTGGCGGCGAGCTGCGCCTCGGCATTCCGGATCTCCGCCTGGGCGCCGAGGACTTTCTGGCGGGCGGTATCAAGTGCGCTGCGCGCCTGGTCATGCCGTTGGCGGGTGCCGCTGCCGCTCGTCATCAACTGGTTGGCGCGGCCGAATTCGGATTCGGCGAAGACCCGCTCGGCCTCCGCTGCCGACAGGGCGGCGCGGGCCGCTTCCAGCTTGGCACGGCTGGATGCCTGCTGGCTCTCGGTCTGCTGGTCCACCATAGCGATACGTGCCTCCAACTCCCGCCGCCGCGCGGCGAGGCTGGCAAGGCGCGCCTCGATCTCCTGCACCGCCAGGGCGGAGTCGCGGCTGTCAATGCGGACCAGAACCTCCCCGGCGGGAATCCGGTCGCCGGCGATCACCCGGACTTCGGAGACCCAGCCCGGAACGCGGCTGGAGAGCACGACCATATCCGCCGCCACGCGCGCGTCATCCACGAAGACCAGGGTAACGAGGCGGTGCACGAACCACGCTGCCCCCGCCAGCCCCGCGAGCAGCACGGCCAGGACGGCGGCGAGCCGCAGCCGGTGCCAGATCCGGCCCCGCCGCAGGGTCGGGACGGGGGAAGCCGTGTCACGGGCCTGGGCGCTAGGCTGCCCGATGTCCATCGGCCGGGTCCTCCTGCTCCGCCGCTGGGGGCGCGCCGGGGAGGCAGGCACCGAGGCGTTCCGCCACCCGCTCCAGCACCTGCAGGCAGGCGTCCAGTTCCGCTTCCGGGATGCCGGCCAGGATTTCGGCCCGGACCTCGGTGGCGGCGGCCTCGATCCGGTCAATCAGCGGGCGGGCCTTGCGAGTCAGATGCAGGGTCTTGGCGCGGCGGTCATGCGCGGCCTCCCGCCGCTCCACCAGCCCTTCGCGTTCCAGCCAGTCCAGGGTGCGGACCAGGGTGGGGCCCTCGATCGAGAGCCGCGCCGCGAGCTGCTTCTGGGTCAGTCCGTCGCCGTCCCGCGCCAGGTGCAGCAGAGCCAGCCAGCGCGCCTCGGTCAGGCCGAATTCCGCGATACGGGCATCCAGCCGGCCGCGCCAGCGCCGCGCAATACGGCCAATGATCACGCCCAGCTGCCACTGCGTCCGGGCGAGGGAGGACCTGTCGGTCATGCCGTCCAGACTAGGACGCCCGCGAATAGCTAGGAAGCTACTTGTTAGGGAGTTGGTGTGCGGCGCAGCATGACCCTCCCTTCACGCCAGCGCGGAACTGCTCCACCTTCACGCCGACCGGCGTATCTGGAGAAGCTTTCGTGACCGCAGCCACCGAACCCGTCCTGGCCAGAGAGGCCGATGGCGTTGTCACTCTCCGCCTGAACCGGCCGGAACGCGGCAATGCGCTGGGGCCGGATCTGGTGGAGGCGCTGCGCGACGCCTTCGAGGGGGCGGTCGCCTCCGGCTCGCGCCTCATCGTGCTGCGCGGGGAGGGAAAGCATTTCTGCACCGGCTTCGACCTTTCGGATCTCGATGCGCTGTCGGATGGCGACCTGCTGTTTCGCTTCGTGCGGATCGAGGAACTGTTGCAGCGCATCCATGCCGCGCCGGTGATGACGCTGGCCGTCGCGACCGGCCGTACCTTCGGCGCCGGCGCGGATCTTTTCGCCGCCTGCGACCGCCGCATCGCCGTGCAGGGCAGCAGCCTCGCCTTCCCCGGCCCGGCCTTCGGCCTGGTGCTGGGCACGGGGCGGCTTGCGTCGCTGGTCGGGCGTGACAGGGCACGGGAAATCCTGCTCGGCGGTGCGGCATTGCCGGCGGAGGCCGCGCTGCAGGCCGGCCTCGCCACGGCGGTGCTGGAGGCCGGCGCGGTCGAGGCGGAGATCGCCCGTGCCGCTGCCGCGGCGAAGCGGCTCGATGGCCGGACCGTCGCCGCGCTGCACCGGCGCACGGCGCAGGCCGATGACGATGCCGACCTTGCCGCCCTGGTCCGCTCCGCCGCTCGGCCGGGGCTGAAGCAGCGCATCCTGGATTACCGCGCGAGCGTCGCACGCGCCCGTACCCGCTGAAAGGGAGAGAGACATGCCAAAGGTTCAGGCGGACCGGCTGCGGGAGATCGGCAGGGCGCTGCTGGTTGCCAATGGCGTGCCGGAGGAGGAGGCGGCGACCGTCGCCCGGCATTGCGTGAATGCCAACCTCGCCGGGCATGACAGCCACGGCATCATCCAGATCCCCGGCTACATAGACCGCGTGAAGGCCGGCCATATCGTGCCGGGCGCACCCTTCACCATCGTTCAGGAATCGCCCACCACCACCGTCGTCGATGGCAATTGGGGCTTCGGCTACGTCATCAACGAAAAGGCGATGAAGCTGACCATCGAGAAGGCGCGCCAATCGAACATCGCCGCCGCCACGGTGTTCCGCCAGGGCCATGTCGGGCGGCTGGCCAGCTATCCGCTGATGGCGGCCGAGGCCGGGATGATCGGCATGGCCTGGGCGGATTCCGGCCGCTCCCCTAAATCCGTCGCGCCCTTCGGCGGGCGGGAGCCACGGCTCGGCACCAATCCCTGGGCCATTGCCGTGCCCTCGGATCTGGAGGGGCCGCTCTTCATCGACATGGCGACCTCGGCCGTCGCGGTCGGCAAGGTGAAGCTGGCCGAGGCGCGCGGCCAGCCCATTCCGAAGGGCTGGGTGGTGGACAGTGAGGGCAATCTGACCACCGATCCGAAGAAGCTCTCCGGCGGTGCGCTGCTGCCCCTCGGCGGGCCGGGGGAAGGCTACAAGGGCTACGGGCTGGCGGTGATCGGGGAGATCCTCTGCGGCCTGCTGACCGGCCTCGGCTTCGGAGTGGAGCCGACGGGGCGCCACAATGACGGCTGCTTCCTACTGGCGATCAAGGTGGAGGCCTTCCGGCCGCTGGCGGAATTCCGCGCCCAGGTGGCGGATCTCGCCGCCTACCTGAAGGCGACGCCGCCCTCCGAGGGTAGCAGCGGCGTGATGTATCCGGGCGAGATCGAGCACAAGCAGGAGATCGAACGCAGCCGCGACGGCATCGAGATCGAGGACGCCACCTGGAAGAAGCTGCGAGGGCTGGCGGAGGCCGCCGGGCTTGCGGAAAAGCTGGGCTTCGGCACGGCCTGAACCGCCTGCATCGACGCGGCCGCGCCAACCGGCCTAAGCTTCCCGGCAAGGACGGGAGGAAAGGCAGGAGATGGCCCAGGAAAGCAAGCTGGTTGCCAGCTTCGCGGAGGCGGTGGCGGACATACCGGACGGCGCGGTGATCGCCTTCGGCGGCTTCGCCGCACCAGGTACGCCCTACAACCTCATCAAGGCGCTGCTGGCGCAGGGGGCGCGGAACCTCACCTGCATCGCCAACACCACCGGCGGGGCGCATCAGCCGCGCATGCCGGACATCGCCATGCTGGTGGAGAACGGGCAGGTGCGGAAGGTGATCTGCAGCTTCACCGCCGCGACCCGCCCAACCGATGTGCTGCCCTTCACCAAATTCTACGAAGCGGGGGAGGTCGAGGCCGAATTGGTGCCGCAGGGCACGCTGGCCGAAAGGCTGCGCGCCGCCGGTGCCGGCATCCCTGCCTTCTACACCCCGACTGCGGTCGGCACCGAATTGGCCGAGGGGCGCGAGACGCGGGTCTTCAATGGCCGGGAGTACCTGCTGGAATACGCCCTGCCGGTGGACTACGCCTTCCTGCGTGCGCACCGTGCGGATGAGGTGGGAAATCTGCAATACCGGCTGAGCCAGCGGAATTTCAATCCGCTGATGGCCATGGCCGCCCGCACCGTGATCGCGGAGGTGGAGGAGGAGATCCTGCCCGCCGGCGCCATGGATCCGGATCAGGTCCACACGCCCGGCATCTTCGTGCAGCGGCTGGTGCGCATCCCGCCCGCGCCCGAAGGAATCTGGCCCGTCCGCAGGCAGGAGCGCGCCCGATGAGCGACAGGATGGGTTGGAGCCGCCAGCAGATGGCCGACCGGCTGGCACGCGAATTCCAGGATGGCTGGATCGTCAATCTCGGCGTCGGCATCCCGACGCTCTGCTCGAACACCGATATCGGTGACCGGCGGGTGATCTACCATGCCGAGAACGGCGTGATCGGCTACGGCCCGGTGCTGCCGGAGGGGCAGGAGGACCTGCACCTGGTCAATGCCGGCGGGCAGAATGTCTCGCTGAATCCGGGCGCGGCCATCGTGCATCATGCGGACAGCTTCGCCATCATCCGCAGCGGCCGCATCGATGTGACGGTGATGGGCGCCTATGAGGTCTCCTGCACCGGCGACTTCGCCAATTGGAAGGTGGCCGGGGCCAAGGGCGGCGGCATCGGCGGCGCCATGGACCTAGCGGCTGGTGCGAAGCGTGTGTTCATCATCCTGGAGCACACCACCCGCAAGGGCGAGCCGCGCCTGGTGCGGCGCTGCGCCCTGCCGGTGACGGCGCGCGGCGTGGTGACGCTGGTGGCGACGAATTACGGGCTGTTCGAGCCCGCGGGTGAGGGCTTCCGGCTACGGGAACTGGCGCCTGGCATCACGCGGGACATGGCGCAGGCCGCGACCGGCGCGCCGCTGATCGGGTAAGGAGGAATCCGGCATGGGCCTGCATATCGACTATTACGCCTCGCTGAATTCGCCCTGGACGCATCTCGGCGCGGCACGGATCGAGGCGCTGGCGGCGAAGCACGGCGCCTCCCTGCGCATCTGGCCGGTGGATTTCGGCACCATCTTCGCCGGGTCGGGCGGGCTGCCCCTGCCGAAGCGCTCACCGCAGCGCCAGGCCTACCGCTTGCAGGAACTGGCGCGCTGGCGCGAGCATCTGGGCATCCCCATCACCATCCAGCCGAAGCATTTTCCGGCGAACGAAGTGCCGGGGGCCTGCTGCGTCATCGCGCTGCGCGAGACCATGGGCGATGCCCCGGCCATCCGCCTGGCGCACCGCATCCTCAAGGCGCTGTGGGAGGAGGAGCGCAATCCTGGCGACCCCACGACCCTCGCCGAGCTGATCGCGGAAACTGGGCTGGATCCCGAGACTGTTCTGCGCCTGGGCGCCGAGCCGCGCTGGGCGGAGCGGCGGGAGGCGGATACCAAGGCGGCGCTCGACCGTGGCGTTTTTGGTGCGCCCAGCTATGTCATTGGCGAGGACATCTTCTGGGGCCAGGATCGGCTGGACTTCGTGGACCGGCGGCTGGCGCGGGGCTGAAAGGGAGAGTCATGCCGGAAGGCTTCGTCGGCCAATCGGTTCGCCGCTTCGAGGATGCGCGCTTCCTCACCGGCCGGGGCCGCTACATCGCGGATCTGGAAGTGCCAGGCGCACTGCACCTGCATGTGCTGCGCTCCCCGCATGCCCATGCACGCATCCTGTCCGTCGGCACGGAGGCGGCGCGGGCCATGCCCGGCGTCCATGCCATCCTCACCGGCGCCGACCTGGCGGCGGAGGGCATCGGTCCGCTGCCCTGTCCCGCCGTGGTGCAAACCATCGGCCCGCTCATCATCCCGGAGCGCCACGCCCTTGCCCGCGACCATGTGCGCCATGTGGGCGAGCCGGTCGCCTGCGTCATCGCCGACAGCCCTGCCGCCGCGCGCGATGCGGCCGAGGCGATCGAGGTGGAATACGAGGCATTGCCTGCGGTGGTGGACAGCCTCGCCGCCCTGGCGCCGGGCGCGCCGCAGATCTGGCCGCAGGCACCGGGCAACCTGGCCTTCCGCTTCGAGAAGGGCGACCGCGCCGCAGTGGAAGCCGCCTTCGCCCGCGCCGCGCATGTGGTCACGCTCGATCTGGTCAACAACCGCGTCCATGCCGCGCCGATCGAGCCGCGCGGCGCCATCGGACGTTACGATCCCGCCACTGGCGGCTTCGACCTGGAACTGGCCGGGCAGTCCGTCCACAACATCCGTGACCAGCTTGCCGGTTCCGTGCTCCGCCTGCCGCCGGAGCGCATCCGCGTCCATTGCCCGGATGTCGGCGGTGGCTTCGGGCTGAAGAACTTCCTCTTCCCCGAGCATGTCCTGGTGCTGGTCGCGGCCCGCCGGCTGGGGCGGCCGGTGCGCTGGATGGCCGATGGCTCGGAGGAATTCCTGGGCGCCGTGCATGGCCGCGACATGCGGGGCCGGGCGCGGCTGGCGCTGGATGCGGAGGGGCGCTTCCTGGCGCTGCATGCCGAGATGGCGGCGGATATGGGCGCCTATTGCTCCTCGCACGGGCCGTCCTGCCCGACCAATTCCTGCTCCACCGCGCTCGGCGGCGTCTATGCCATCCCGGCGATGCTGCTGGAGGTGCGCGGCGCCTTCACCAACACCACGCCCGTGGATGCCTATCGCGGCGCCGGCAAGCCCGAGGCCAATTACATCACCGAGCGCCTGGTGGAAGCCGCCGCGCGGCAATGCGGCTTCGACCCCGTCGCGCTGCGTCGGCGGAACGTGATCCGCAGCTTCCCCTATCGCAGCGCGCTCGGGATGCTGATGGATTGCGGCCCCTTCGCGCAGACCCTGGACCGGGCCGCGGCGCTGGCCGACCGCGCCGGCCTTGCCGCCCGCCGCGCCGAATCCGCGGCGCGCGGCAGGCTGCGCGGCCAGGGCATCGCCTGCTTCCTGGAAACCGCGCGCGGCGCGCCGAATGAATGGGCGGTGATCCGCTTCGCGCCGGACGGGACCGTGCAGCTTGTCATCGGCACCCAGTCCAATGGCCAGGGCCATGAGACGAGCTACCCGCAGGTGGCTGCCGACCGCCTCGGCCTGCCGCTGGACCGCTTCCAGCTGGTGCAGGCGGATACGGCGGTGGTTGCCAGCGGCGCCGGGCATGGCGGGGCGCGGTCCATGCATCTCGGCGGCGGCGCGCTGGTGAAGGCGATCGATGCGGTTCTGGCAAAGGCGCGCCTGATCGCCGCACATCTGCTGCAGGCGGCACCGGCCGATCTGGCCTTCGCTGCCGGCCACTTCGGCATCCCGGGGAGTGAGCACGGCATCACCCTCGCCGCCGTCGCGGAGGCCGCGCGCGATCCGGCCAATCTGCCGGAAGGCATGGCGCCCGGCCTGGATGCGGAGGCGATGAACCTCTCCGACCTCGTCACCTTCCCCTCCGGCAGCCATGTGGCGGAGGTGGAGGTGGATCCCGAAACCGGCACGGTCACGCTGCTGCGTTACCAGGCCGTGGATGATTACGGCCGGCTGATCAACCCGCTGCTGACCGCGGGCCAGGTGCAGGGCGGCGTGGCCCAGGGCATCGGCCAGGCGCTGATGGAGCAGGTGGCCTATGACCCGGACTCGGGCCAGCTCCTCAGCGCCTCGCTGATGGATTACGCGCTGCCGCGGGCAGGGGACCTACCGCCGCTCGATATCCGGTTCGAAGAGATGCCCACCGCCTCCAACCCCCTTGGCGTGAAGGGCTCCGGCCAGGCCGGCTGCATCGCGGCGCCACAGGTGGTGATGGCGGCGGTGCTGGATGCGCTGGCGCCGCTCGGCGTCACCGCGCTCGACATGCCGGCGACGCCGGAGCGCATCTGGCGGGCGATCCGCACCGCGCGCGGGGGCTGATCCGGGCCGTTGCACCGGCGGGCAGGCATGCCACCATGGCGGCATGCCGCCCCGCAGTCTCGACGCACCCTCCAAGGACCAGCGCCACCGCCGCATCCTCGCCGCACTGGCGGCGGATCCCACCGTGCGGATTTCCACCCTTGCCGCCGAATTCGGCGTCTCCACCGAGACGGTGCGGCGCGACATCGAGGAATTGTCGCGCCGTGGGGCGGTCCGCCGCACCTATGGCGGCGCCTCCGTCACCCATGCCGGCTTGCAGCCGGCGGTCGGGCAGCGCGAACGCATGGCGGTGGCGGAGCGGGCGCGGATCGGTGCCGCCGCCGCCGCGCTGGTGGAGCCGGGGGCGGTGCTGATGGTGGATGCAGGCTCCACCACCGCGCATTTCGCCCGCGCCCTTGCCGCGCGCGATCCCAGCGGGACCGTGCTGACCAACAGCCTCATCGTCGCGGAGGCGCTGGGGGCGGCGGCGAGCATGCGCGTCATCCTTTGCCCTGGCGATCTCTACCCCGCCGAACGCGCCGCCTACGGGCCGGAGACGCATGGCTTTCTGGAGCGGTTCAATGCCGACATGGCGCTGATCGGCGCCTCCGGCCTGACCGTGGCCGGACCCTCGGATGTGGAAAGCCGGGCGAGCTGGGTGAAGCGCGCCATGCTGGGCCAGGCGGTGCGGCGGGTGCTGCTGGTGGATTCCGGCAAATTCGGCAAGGCGCATCTGGAGCGGATCTGTGGTCTGTCCGCCCTGACCGACCTGGTGACGGACCAGCCCCCGCCGCCCGACCTGGCCGCCGCGTTGGACCGCGCCGGGGTGCGGGTCACGATTGCGCCGCCCCAGGAGTAATGTTTGACCTGCCACATGGATTGGGATAACTCCCACATGAACGGGAGTTATACCGGACGTGATCCAGCTCGCCCCCGAGCGCGAAGTGGCAGCCCTGGTGCCGGCCGCTCTGGCCACCGCGCCGCGCGCCGCCCTGGCCGGGCTGCGCTGGGTCCTGACCGATATTGACGACACGCTGACCACCGACGGTCGCCTGACCGCCGCCGCCTACACGGCGCTGGAGCAACTGGCGGAGGCCGGCATTGCGGTGGTCCCCGTTACCGGCCGCCCGGCCGGCTGGTGCGACATGATCGCCCGCCTCTGGCCCGTCGCCGCGGTGGTGGGGGAGAACGGCGCCCTTTGGTATGCTTATGACCCCGCCACCCGCCGGATGCGGCGGCATGAGGTGCAGGACGCCCCGACCCGCGCCGCCCTGCGTGCCAAGCTGGACGGGCTGGCGGCCCGGGCCATGGGGGAAGTCCCCGGCAGCGCTTTGGCCGCCGACCAGCCCTTCCGCCTCTTCGACGTTGCGGTGGATTTCCGCGAGGATGCGGGGCCGCTCGGCCTGGACGAGGCCGCCCGCATTGCCGCCATCTTCCGCGAGGGCGGGGCGGAGGCGAAGGTTTCCTCGATCCATGTGAATGCCTGGATCGGCCAGTGGGACAAGCTCTCCGGCCTGAAGCATCTCTTCGCCACGCTCTGGCAGCCGCTGGAGCAGGTGCTGGATGCGGTCGCCTATCTCGGCGACAGCCCGAATGATGCGCCGCTTTTCGCCGCTTTGCCCTTCTCCGTGGGCGTTGCGAATGTGCGGCCCTTTCTGGATAGGATGCCCGCCGCCCCCGCCTATGTGACGGAGCGCGAGGCCGGGGCCGGCTTCGTCGAATTCGCCGAGTCCGTGCTGGCCGCACGGGCCGGAATACCGGGAGGGACCAGATGATCTGCGAAGCCATTCCCACCGCCCTGGGCGCCGCCGCCCTGGCCGCGCTGCTCGGCCTCTCGGCGCCGGTCCAGGCGCAGCAGGCCGCCTGCAGCCATCGCGGCGCGCTGGATGATGCCTATTGCGACGAGAACCGCGATCTGGTCGCGGATGTGCCAACCGATCCCTCGAAGTGGCGCGATCCTTCCGTCCTGGTCTTCGCCTACACCCCGGTCGAGGATCCGGCGCTCTACGCCAACCAGTTCCGCCCCTTCACCGACTATCTCAGCCAGTGCACGGGCAAGCGCGTGGTCTATTTCCAGGTGACCAGCAATGCCGCACAGGTTGAGGCCATGCGCAGCGGCCGGCTGCACATCGCCGGCTTCTCCACCGGCCCTACCGCCTTCGCGGTGAACCTGGCCGGAGCCATCCCCTTCGCCGTGAAGGGCGGCCCGGAGCACTACGAAAGCTACCGCGTGGTGATGCTGGTGCGCGCCGACAGTCCCTTCCAGACCCTGGCCGATCTGAAGGGCAAGCGGGTGGCGCATACCTCCGCCACCTCCAATTCCGGAAATCTGGCACCGCGCGCCTTCTTCCCGGAACTCGGGCTGGTGCCGGACAAGGATTACCGCGTGATCTATTCCGGCGGGCATGACCGCAGCGTGATGGGCGTGAATGCCGGCGACTACGATGCTGCGCCGGTGGCCTCCGACGTCTTCGGCCGCATGGTCTCTCGCGGCCAGGTGAAGCGCGAGAATTTCCGCATCATCTGGGAGAGCGCGCCCTTCCCGACCAGCAGCTTCGCCCTGGCGCACGACCTGAAGCCGGAACTGGCGCAGAGAATCCGCCAGTGCTTCTTCGACTTCCGCTTCCCGGAGGCGATGAAGCGTGACCTCGGCGGCAACGACCGCTTCTGGCCCGCCACCTATCTGAAGGATTGGGAGCCGGTGCGCACCGTCGCCGACCGCGTGAACGCCCCCTATACCCGCGCCAATTTCGACGCCGAGGCGCGGCGTGAGGAGGAGGCCGCCGCCCGCCGCGCGGCACAGCGCCAGCAGCAGCAAGCGCCGGCCAAGCCGCAATGAGCGCCGCCGTGCAGCGAGGGCTGGAAATCCGTGGGCTGGTCAAGGAATACGTCCCCGGCCAGCCGGTGCTGCGCGGTATCGACCTCAGCCTGGCGCCGGAGGGGATCACCGCCGTCATCGGCCCTTCCGGCACCGGCAAGTCCACCCTGATTCGCTGCATCAACCGGCTGGTGGAGCCGACGCGCGGCGAGATCCGCCTGCATGGCGAGGAACTGACCGGGCTGCGCGGCAAGGCGCTGCGCCTCGCCCGCCGGCGCATCGGCATGGTCTTCCAGGAATACAACCTGGTCGAGCGGCTTTCGGTCATGGAGAATGTGCTCTGTGGCCGGCTCGGCTACACGCCGATCTGGCGCGCCTGGCTGCGGCGCTATCCGGAAGCCGATATCGAGCGCGCCTTCGGGTTGCTGGATGCCGTCGGCCTGCCGGACCATGCGACGCGCCGCGCCGATGCGCTTTCCGGTGGCCAGCGGCAGCGCGTCGGCATCGCCCGCGCGCTGATGCAGCAGCCGGACCTGCTGCTGGCGGATGAGCCGACCTCCTCCCTCGATCCCAAAACAGCGGTCGAAATCCTGGAGTTGCTGACTGGCCTGACCACCCAGGCGCGGGTGCCCGTCATCATCAACATCCACAATGTCGATCTGGCGAAGCGCTTCGCTCAGCGGATCATCGGCATGGCCGGCGGCGGCATCGTCTTCGACGGCCCGCCCGAGGCGCTGGAGCCCGCCCATCTGCGCCAGATCTATGGCGGGGAGGACTGGCTGTGAGCGCCGCCACCGGCGCTGCCCGCCAGGCTTTCGCGCCGAACTGGGCTGCCCGGCTCGGCCTGCTGGCGCTGGCTGCCTATGCCGTCTTCGCGGCGACCCAGCTCGGCATCACCTGGGAGAGACTCTCGGTCGGCTTCGGGGAGGGGGCGCATTTCCTCGCCCGGATGTTCCCACCGAATTTCGAACGCTGGAAATTGCTGCTGGAAGGAATGCTGGAGAGTCTGCAAATCGCCATCCTGGCCTCCGCCCTCGGCATCGTCTTTTCGCTGCCGCTCGGACTGATGGCGGCGCGCAATCTCTCGCCCTGGTTCATCGCAGCGCCGACGCGGGGCTTCATCGCCCTCTGCCGTAGCCTGCACTATGTCATCGTCGCCATCCTCTTCGTGAAGGCGATCGGCTTCGGTGCCCTGGCCGGCGTGGCGGCGCTGACTATCGCCAGCATGGGCTTCATCGCCAAATTGTTCGCGGAGGCGATCGAAGAGATCTCCATGAAGCCGGTCGAGGCGGTGCGCGCCACCGGCGCGCCGGGCGCCTCCGTGCTGCTCTATGCCGTGCTGCCGCAGGTGGCCTCCCGCTTCGTGGGCTTCTGCCTCTACCAGCTCGATTCCAACCTGCGGAATTCGACCCTGGTTGGCATCGTCGGGGCAGGGGGCATCGGCGGCACGCTCTTCGCCGCCTTCAAGCGCTTCGACTACGACTTCGTCTGCGCCATCCTGATCGCCATCATCGCGCTGATCTTCCTGGCGGAGGTCATCTCCGGCCGGGTGAGGGCGGCGCTGCGATGAGCGTCACCGCGGCCTCCCACCCGCTGAACCCGCTGCGGCGGGAATGGCGGCGCTTCACCCCGGCGCAGCGCCTCTCGCGCTGGCTGGTTTGGTTGACGGTGGTGGCGGCCCTGGTCTGGGCCGTGCGCAGCATCGATATCATCCCGGAATTCCTGGCCGATGCGCCGGAGCAGATGGCGGACCTGCTGGTCCGCCTCTGGCCGCCCGACCTGGCGCATTACTACCCAGCCGTCCACACGGCGCTGATCGAGACGCTGCATATCGCGACGCTGGGCACCATCCTGTCCTTCGGTCTGGCCGTGCCGGTGGCGCTGCTGGCGGCGCGCAATGTCTGCCACATCCGGGCGCTGAACGCCTTGGCGCAACTGATCCTGGTCGCCTCGCGTTCGGTGAACTCGCTGGTCTGGGCGCTGATCTTCGTTGCCGTCTTCGGCCCGGGGCCGGCGGCCGGCACCTTCGCCATCGCCTTCCGCTCCGTCGGCTTCGTCGGCAAGCTGCTGGCCGAGGCGCTGGAGGAAACCTCCCCCGGCCCGCCTGAGGCCCTGCGCGCCGTCGGCGCCCCATGGGGCGCGGTGATGCTGAAGGGCATCTGGCCGCAGGTGCAGCCCGCCTTCTGGGGCATCGCCCTGTTCCGCTGGGACATCAATGTCCGGGAATCCGCCGTGCTCGGCCTGGTGGGTGCCGGCGGCATCGGCGTGGTGCTGAACGATGCCATCGACTATTTCCAATGGGACCGCGTGGCGACGGTGCTGCTGGCCATCCTCGCCGTCGTGGTGGTGGCGGAGATCCTGGTCACCCGTATCCGCGCAAGGCTGATCTGATGCGCGATAATTTCGACCTTCTCGTCATCGGCGGCGGGATTAATGGCTGCGGCATCGCCCGCGACGCCGCCGGGCGCGGCTACTCCGTGCTGCTGGTGGAGCGCGGCGACCTGGCCGGCGCCACCTCCTCGGCCAGTTCCAAGCTGATCCATGGCGGGTTGCGCTATCTGGAGCACTATGAATTCCGCCTGGTGCGGGAGGCGCTGGCGGAACGCGAGGTCCTGCTGCGCCTGGCCCCGCACATCATCTGGCCCATGCGCTTCGTGCTGCCGCATCGGCCGGAGATGCGGCCACGCTGGATGATCCGTGCCGGGCTGTTCCTCTACGATCACCTCGCCCGCCGCGTCAGCCTGCCCGGCGCCGAGCAATTCGCCACCGCCCGCGACCCCCGCGGCGCGCCACTGCGGCCGGAGATCACCGCCGCCTTCGCCTATTCCGACTGCTGGGTCGAGGATGCCCGGCTGGTGGTGCTGAACGCGAAGGATGCGGCCCGGCGCGGCGCCGAGATCGCGGTGCGCACCGCCTTCCTGGATGCGCAGCGCGGTACCGAGGGCTGGACCTGCCGCCTGCGCGACGTGGGCGGCAGGGAGCGCACCGTTCGCGCCCGCGCCCTGGTCAATGCCGCCGGCCCCTGGGTGATGCAGGCGCAGCAGGCTACGCATGTGCGGGCGCCGGACCGGGTGCGGCTGGTTCGCGGCAGCCACATTGTCGTGCCGCGGCTGTACGAGGGCGATCACGCCTATATCCTGCAGAACGACGATGGACGGGTTGTCTTCGTCATCCCCTATGAGGGCCGGTTCAGCCTGGTCGGCACCACTGACATCCCGCATGAGGGCGACCCCGCCAAGGCGCATTGCACGCCGGAGGAGGCCGCCTATCTCTGCGCCGCTGTCGGCAGGCAATTCCGCCGTGCGCCGCGCGTGGAGGACATCGTCTGGACCTATTCCGGCGTCCGCCCGCTGCATGACGACGGCGCCGACAACCCCTCCGCCGTCACCCGCGACTATGTGCTGAAGCTGGACAGCAATGGCGGCGCGCCGCTGCTCGCGGTCTTCGGCGGCAAGATCACCACCTATCGGCGCCTGGCGGAGGAGGCAGCGGCGAAGCTCGGCACCGTGCTCGGCCGCCCCGGCACCGCCTGGACCGGCAGCGCGCCCCTGCCAGGTGGCGAGCTTGGCGGCCTCACCCTCGCTGCCTTTGAAGCAGAAATGGCGCGCCGTCACCCTTGGCTGCCGCCGGCCATGCTGCGCCGCCTTGTCCGTACCTATGGATCGGAACTGGATGCCCTGCTGGACGGTGCGGCCTCTCTTGGCGATCTCGGCATCGATCTCGGTGCGGGGCTGACGGAGCGCGAACTCGACTGGCTGGTGCGCGAGGAATGGGCGCGCACGGCAGAGGACGTGCTCTGGCGCCGCAGCAAGCTTGGCCTCCACATGACCGCGGAGCAGCGCGAAGCCGTTGCCGCCCGCCTGAACGGACTGCTGCAGGCGGCCTGACTGGCCGCCTTTCCTCAAGCCGGCGCTTCAGGCCTCGAATGTTCCACCCAAGGCGATCGCAGGCTACCCGCCCGCCTCCGGCAAAGGCGGCGGCGCCCTGCCGGCCAGCAGCGCCGCCCGTGCCGCCGAGATGATCGCAGCGCCGTCATGCTCCGGGTTCAGCACGAAGAGGAGCAGCGACCGCCCTGTGACCATGTAGGGATGGCCGAATGCAAAGGGCTCCGGCTCGTCGATGTCCGGCCGGTTGGTGTCCACCAGAAGCAGCCAGCGCTGACCGGCCGGCGGCTCCGGCAGCGAGAATTCCACCGCGTCGTGATGTGCGTTCAGCACCAGCAGCAGGGTTGCGTCGGAGGCCGGGCGAAGGATGCCGGTGGCCTGGGCGCGGCCATCCAGCAGCAGGCCGAAGCAGCGGGTATTGGGATCCTCCCACTGTTCCGCGGACATCTCGGTGCCGGCCGGCGTCAGCCAGGTGCAATCCTTGATGCCCAGTGCCTCGTTATGGGCGCCGATGAAGAACCGGCCGCGCCGCAGTACCGGGAAATTCCGGCGCAGCGCGATCAGCTTGCGGGTGAAGGCGGACAGCGCCCGCCCGGCCTCATCGATGCCGGCCCAGTCCACCCAGTTCAACTCGTTGTCCTGGCAGTAGGTGTTGTTGTTGCCCCGCTTCGTGCGGCCGAATTCGTCGCCCGCCAGGATCATCGGCGTGCCCTGGGACAGCAGCAGCGTCGCCAGCATGTTGCGCTTCTGCCGCTCGCGCAGGGCGTTGATCTCCGGGTCGTCCGTCGGCCCTTCCGCGCCGTGGTTCCAGGAGAGGTTGTGCGAATGGCCGTCGCGGTTGTCCTCGCCATTCGCCTCGTTGTGCTTGTCGTTGTAGGAGACGAGGTCGTGCAGCGTGAAGCCGTCATGCGCAGTGATGAAATTCACGCTTGCCCATGGTTTGCGGCCGCGGCGGTTGAACTTGTCCCCCGATGCCGTGAGGCGCGCCGCCAAATCCGCCGCCTGGCCCTCGTCGCCCTTCCAGAAGGCGCGCACCGTGTCGCGGAAGCGGTCGTTCCACTCCGCCCAGCCGGGGGCGAAGCCGCCCACCTGATAGCCGCCGGGGCCGCAATCCCATGGCTCCGCAATCAGCTTCACCGAGGACAGCACCGGATCCTGCCGGCAGGAATCCAGGAAGCCGCCGCCCTCGTCGAAGCCGTAAGGCTCCCGGCCGAGGATGGTCGCCAGGTCGAAGCGGAACCCGTCCACCCGCATCTCCTGCACCCAGAAGCGCAGGCTGTCCGTCACCATCTGCAGCACGCGCGGATGCGAGAGGTTCAGCGTGTTCCCGGTGCCGGTGTCGTTGATGTAGTAGCGCTTCTGGTCCGGCAGCAGCCGGTAGTAGCTGGCATTGTCGATGCCCTTGAAGGAGAGCGTCGGGCCAAGCTCGTTGCCCTCCGCCGTGTGGTTGTAGACCACGTCGAGGATCACCTCGATCCCGGCATCGTGCAGGCGTGCCACCATCTCCTTGAATTCGGAGACGGCAGTGGCCGGTGTGCGCGCATAGCGCCGAGCTGGGGAGAAGAAGCCAATGGTGTTGTAGCCCCAGTAATTGCTCAGCCCCTTCTCCAGCAGCAGCGAGTCATGGATGAAGGTGTGGATCGGCAGCAATTCGACCGAGGTGATGCCGAGGGCGCGCAGATAGGCGACCACCTCCGGCGCGGCCAGGCCGGCATAGGTGCCGCGCATCCCCTCCGGCACCGCCGGGTGCTGGCGGGTGAAGCCCTTTACATGCGCCTCGTAGATGATGGTGCGCTCCCAGGGCACCGCCGGGCTGCGCTCCCGCCCCCAGGTGAAGGCGGGGTCGACGACGCGGCATTTCGGCACCATCGCCGCGCTGTCGCGCTCGTCGAATGTCCGGTCGTCGCCGCTTTCCAGCGTGTAGCCGTAGACTTCCGGCCCCCAGCTCAGATCGCCTAGGACGGTGCGCGCATAGGGGTCGAGCAGCAGCTTGTTGGGATTGAAGCGGTGGCCGTGCTCGGGCTCATAGGGGCCATGCACGCGGTAGCCATAGACCGTGCCGGGGCGGGCATCGGGCAGGTAGCCGTGCCAGACCTCGTCGGTGAATTCCGGCAATTCGATCCGCTCGACCTCCTGCTCGCCGGCCTCGTCGAACAGGCAGAGCTCCACCTTCGTGGCATGGGCCGAGAACAGGGCGAAATTCACCCCCAGCCCGTCCCAGGTGGCGCCGAGCGGATAGGGCAGGCCCTCCCGAATGCGGGAACGGCGTGTCACCTCCGGCCTGCCAGGTGCCGCCTTGGCCTTCGCGCCCATCCCGCTGCCCTCCCCATGCTGCCAAAACGTTCTGAACCGCGCATCGGGGCAGGGGTTCCGTGGGCTATCCGCGGCTAGTGCCGGGCGAAGGCCGCTGTGCATTGCCGGCCATGATCCGGCTTCCTTCCTGCCAGGGCTCATCCGGCGGGAACGGCCCGCAGGCTGCGGGATGCAGCGGCTTCAGACCGTGCGGATCCAGCCCCCGTCCACATCCAGGATCCCGCCCTGGATATAGCTGGCTTCCTCGCCCGCCAGGAAGGCGACGACCTCGGCGATCTCCTCCGGCTCGCCGAAACGGGCGACGCCGGTCTGCGCGGCCAGGGCCTCGGCCGCCGCGGCCTCGTCCAGCCCGCGCTCTGCCGCCAGATTGCGGATGCGCCCCGCCAGCCGGTCCGTGCGGATGCTGCCGGGATTGATGCAGTTCACCCGAACGCCCTCTGCCACACCGCGATCGGCCAGCGCCTTGGTCAGGTTCATCAGCGCCGCGTTCACCGAGCCGCCGATGGTGAAATCCGCCCCCGGCTGCCGGCCGCCCACACCGGCAATATTCACGATGCTGCCCCGCGCCGCGCGGAGATGCGGCCAGGCGGCGCGCGAGAGGCGTACCGCGCCGAACAGCTTCAGCGCGAAGCCATCCTCCCAGGCGGCGTCGTCCAGCGCCAGGAAGTCGCCGCGCTGCGTCGCCCCGGCGCAATTCACCAGCAGATCCAACCGGCCGAATTGTCCGACCGCTGCGTCGACCGCCAGCGTCGCTGCCTCCTTCCGGCGCAGATCCGCGGCGAAGGCGGCGGCGCCGGGCAGGGCAGCGGCCGCCGCCTCGATGGCCGCGGCGGTGCGGGCGACCAGCAGCACCCGCATTCCCTCCGCCGCGAGGCGTCGCGCGATGGCCAGGCCGATGCCGCGGCTGGCGCCGCTGACCAGGGCCGCCTTGCCGTGCAGCCCGCGTGGCATCAGCCGCGGCGGGCGCGTGCCGGCCGGGCCGGGGTTTCAGCCGCGGGCGGGGTGGCTCCCGGCGGGCGGCCGGCATCGAAGCCGAGAAAGCCGATCTCCGGGATCGGCGCGCCGCCATCCCCGGCCCAGAGCCGCGGATTCCGCACTGGCTGGGGCGCCGCCGGCTCGGCAGCCGTCCGGCGCGATGCCGGCGGCTCCGCCCGGCGGGCGGTACGCTGTGGCGGCGGGGCGGGGCTCGCCTGCCGCTCCTCGGCCGGGGCCGAGCGGGAGGCGCCACGGACCGAGAGCAGGTAGAAGACGATCTCCCTCCGCCCCTGATCCACGGCGGCATCCAGCGGCGTCAGGCCCAGCACGTTCCGCGCATCGAGATCGGCGCCGCGCCCCACCGCATCCCGTGCCGCCGTCAGGTCGCCGCGGTTGATGGCATCGAATAGCGCCGCATTGGGGGAGAGGCTCTGGTTCGGGTCGGCCGGGATCGGCTCCGGCGCCCGGCGGCCCTGCAGGCCCGGCAGGGCCGGCGGGGCCTCCTTCCGCTGTTCCGGAACGGGGCGGGGCGGCGAGGCATGCCGCATGAATTGCGCCGCAGCCTCCGGCGCGGGCAGCGCGGTCCAGGCCAGCAGGGCGAGTGTCGGCAGCAGGAGCACGGAGCGGCGCATGGCATCTTCCCGGAGCAGGTCAGGGCTGGTTGCGAAGCGGTTGTCGCCCGCCCCCGCAGGGTCTAGCCCCTCGGCCCCGCAATCGCCAGCGTGTTGCGGTCAGCGGCAGCCATCGCCCCGCCAGGTGAAGCCCTCGACCCGCCCCTCCCGCAGGGTGAAGGTGATGTCGCAGGCGCGGAGGACATAGACGGGCGGCGCCCAGAGCGGCGCGCTGCGCCAGTACGGCCCATAGTTGTAGAAACCACCCGGAACCACCTGGGTCCAGCGCTGGTCGTATTGCAGGAATTTCCTGCCTTCGGTCACATAGGTCCGGGACGGCACGCCGAGGGCGCTAACCAGGTCGCCCTCGCTCCGCCCGATGAAGGGCGCCAGCCGCTGGTCCAGGCTCGGCCCGGTGGCGCAGCCGGCCACCAGCAGCGGCAAGGCGATCAGCATCCGGCGCATCAGCGGCCCTCTCGTCTCCAGGCCAGGACGGCGACGCCGAGCACCAGCGGCAGGGCCAGCCAAGGCGGCAGCAGGGGCAGGGCGGCGATGCCGGTCACAGTATGATCACCGTTGCGGCGCAAGCCAATCCAGCTACTGCCATGGGTGTCCCGCCCCGGCCAGACGCGGCGCAGATCCGGCAGGCTGAGGTCCGGGCTGTTGCCCAGCCAGCGCTGCGCCCCGCCGGTCGCGTCGAGGATCGGCTGCAGCTTCGCGGCATCGGCGCGCAGATCGGCGACCTCCAGCGGGTTCGCCGCGGCGGCGGCAGCGAAGGCGGTGCGCTGGTCGTCCGAGACCTGCCAGACCCCCGGCTGCTCCGCCGGCAGTACCAGCGTGGCGCGGCCGCCGCCGGCCGGTTCCAGCTTGTGGCGGCTGGTGCTGCCATCGGGCGCCGTGATGGTCACCTCCGGCGGCGGCCCGGCCTCCAGGCTCTGCCGTTGCACGGTGAGGCGGCCGGCCTCGACATGCGCCGAGAGGTCCTCCTCCTCCAGCTCCGGCTCCCGCATCAGCCAATGGGCGGTGCGGCGCAGCAGTTCGGCCTGCGGGCCACCGCCGTCATGGCCGCGCGACCACAGCCAGATATGGTCGGAGAGCAGCAGCGCCACGCGGCCCTCCCCGACGCGATCCAGCACGAGCAGCGGTGCGCCCCCCGCGGCCTCCATGACCGTGGTGCCCTCGCGCAGGTCGGCGCGCATGCTGCGGTACCAGCGGCCCCATTTGGGGTCGGATTTCTCGTCCGGATTTGCTCCGGTCAGTCCTTCCGTCACCGGATGCCGGGCGCCAAGGGTGGTGACGCGCGGGCGGAAGGCACCTTCCGCCGCGCCGGATTCGCCCTGCCCCGCCGCCGGCCGGGCCGGCAGCACGGCGGAGAGCGGCGTGTGCGCCAGGCTGGACGGACCGGCGAATTCCGGCCCCACGGACATCAGCAGCGCGCCGCCGCCGCGCACATAGTCGGCGATGTTGCGCAGATAGGCCGGCGGCAGGATGCCGCGATTGGCGAAGCGGTCGAAGACGATCAGGTCGAATTCGCGCAGCTTCACCTGGAACAGCTCGCGCACCGGGAAGGCGATCAGCGCCAGCTCGTTCAGCGGCGTCAGGTCGTCCTTCTCCGGCGGGCGCAAGATGGTGAAATGCACCAGATCCACGCCGGGATCCGCCTTCAGCAGCCGGCGCCAGGTGCGCTCCCCGGCATGCGGCTCGCCGCTCACCAGCAGCACGCGCAGGCGGTCGCGCACGCCGTTGATGGTGACGACCTGGCGGTTGTTGAGGTCGCTCACCTCGCCGGGCCGGGTCTCGGCGGCCAATTCCACCACGGTCGGGCCGCCGCGCTCGATCGGGATGGTGATGCGGTGCTCGCGCCCGACCGGCACGCTCTCGACCCGCGGCGGGGAGCCGTCGCGGCGGATCGTGAGCCGTGCCGCGCCGGTGGGGTTGGGCACGCCCAGATCCTCCACCGCCACCGTCAGTTCCACGCTGCGCCCGACGATGCCGAAGCCCGGCGCCTCGATCAGCCGGAGCCGGCGGTCAACCTCCCCAGGGCGGCCGGGCAGCAGCACATGGAAGGGGGCATCGATGGGGGATTTGGCGGGAACGTCGTGCACCTGGCCATCGGTCAGGGCGATGACGCCGGCCAGCCGTGTCCGCGGGATCTCCGCCAGTGCCCGCTCCATGGCGGAGAACAGGCGCGTGCCCTGCTTGCCCGCCTCCGGCACCTCGACGGTGCGGAGTTCCAGGTCGGGCAGCTTGGCCGCGCGGGCCTCGATGGCGGCGCGGGCGGCCTCGATCCCGGCGGCGCGCCCGCCGATGCGGGCGCTGTCGCTGTGGTCCACCACCAGCAGGGCGACGTCGGGCCGCACCTCCCGGGTCTCGTTCACCAGCCGGGGATTGCCGAGGGCCAGCAGCAGCAAGGCGAAGAGCAGCGCCCGCAGCGGCGCCCCGCGCGCGCGGCGCCACAGTGCCGGCACCAGGGCCAGCGCCGCCAGCACACCAAGCGTGGCGATCAGCCAGACCGGAAGGACGGGGGCGAAATCGATGCCGGCAAAAGCCTGCTGCATCAGGCGGTCCTCATATTCCGGGCCGGCTCACGCCGCCGGCCCTGCTCCCGGTCAGGTCAGGGCCGGGCTTGCGGTGGTGGCGCTGCCCCCTTCGCACCGGTGCTGCAGCCAGAGCAGCGTGAAGCCGATGAGCGGGACGAAGATGTCGGTGTAGAAGATCACACCCGCATTTCCGGGTGCGAAATTGCCGTGCGCGATCATGTCATGGACATGGCCGCCGGCCGCGCCGAGCAGGAACAGCGCCGGGCCGGTCACCGCGGCCAGCCTCAGGTCGAAGCTGCGGCGGAACGCCAGGAAGCCGACGGCGGAGAAGCCCAGGCTGGCGAAGCCGACCTCGGCCTGGAACGGACTGTCCTCCCAGCCGATGAAGCGCGCCGACATCGCACCGAAGAAGGTGTGCATGACGAAATTGTAGAAGAAGCTGAAGCCGATCGAGAAAAGCAGGAAATAGGCGAAGAGCTTCTCCACCAGGACCGGCATCTCCAGCGGCCTCGGCGCCCGCATCAGCGCAACGCCCGAGGCGATGAAGCCAATGATGAGGAAGGTCAGGGTGAAATTGCTCAACAGGAAGCGGATGAGATTTTCCATGGCGGCCCGGCGACTCCCCCTAGATTGAGATCTGCCGCACTTATCCCTGCTTCCGGTTTCAGCGTCGACGCGGAACGGTTGCGCCGGATCCGGGCAGCCCAGGCGGGCTTCCCGCAGCCTGCCGGGAGCGTTCCACGCCATCAATTGCCCAGCCTTTCCAGGATGGCCGGCACATGCACCTGATCGCCCTTGTAGTTGCCGGTCAGCGCGTACATCACCAGGTTGACGCCGAAGCGGTAGGCCAGCGTCCGCTGCCGGGCCCCGCCGGGGATGACGGCGAAGGGATTCTGCCCGCGGCCATCAATCGCCCAAGCGCCGGCCCAGTCATTGCCGCCGATGATGACCGGGGAGACGCTGTCATTCGCCCGGTCCTGGTCGCGCGCCACCCAGACCTGGCCGCCGCTGAAGCGGCCCGGCAGGTCCGAGAGCAGGTAGAAGGCGCGCTTCAGCACATGATCCTCGGGCACCGGCGTCAGCGGCGGGATCGCCAGGTCGCGCGTTACCCGCCGCAGCGCGGCGCGGGCGCCCGGCGCGAATCCCTCGCCGGAGCCCTCGTCCCGCGTGTCGAACAGGATGATTCCGCCATGGCGCATGAAGTCATTGAGCGCGCTGACCGCGGTTGCATCCGGCTGTGGCGCGTCCGGTGCCACCGCCCAGTAGAGCAGGGGGTAGAAGGAGAGATCGTCCCGCCCCGGCACCACCGCCGCCGGCTCGGCGAGCGAGGCGGCGGTGCGGCGGTTCACATAGTCCGACAGTCCGACCAGGCCCATGCGCAGGGTCTCGTCCAGCGACGAATCCCCGGTGACGACATAGGCAAGCCGCGTCGCCAGCGCCGGCGCGCCATCCCCTTCGGGCTGCGCCATGGCCGGATGCGCCAGCAGCCCCAGCACCAGCACCGGTGCCAGCACCTTCGCCGCCGGCCGCAGCAGCCCGCGCAGCATCAGCCCGATCAGCAGGTCCACCGCCAACAGCAGCAGCGCCGTCGCCAATAGCCATGGCCCGAGGTCGCGCTCCGCCGGGATGCCGCCGATGGCCAGCAGGCTGGCCCCGGCCGGCGGCGGGGGCGCGGCCCGCAGCGGCGGCAGGCTGGTACCCAGGTTCAGCGCCCGGCGGTAGGTGGCGGCGGAGGGATCCTGGCCGGCGGTTCCGTACCAGCCCGGCGGGTGGCGCGGGGAGGGCATAGCATTCTCCACCTGCGCTGCCGGCAGGGCGGCGGCGGCCGGCGGCGGTGCGCCGAGCAGCCCGAAGCCGTCCAGCGTCTCCAGCGGCGCCAGCGGCGCGTCCCCCTCCTGCCCGGCGATGCCGGCGGAGAGCTCCACGATCCGCCGCAGCATCTGCACGAAGAGGCCGGAGAGCGGCAGGTTGGACCACTCGGCATTGGCAGTGACATGAAACAGCACGATGCGTCCCTGCCCCCGCGCCTCGGCGGTGACCAGGGGCGTTCCGTCGGCGAGCTTCGCCCAGGTCCGGTCGGTCAGGCGCGGGGAGGGTTCGGCCAGCACCTGCCGCTGTACCGTCACCTCCTCCGGAATGGACAGGCCGGCGAAGGGCGAATTGTCCGGGAAGGGGGCCAGCCGTTGTGGCTGCTCCCAGGAAAGGGAGCCGCCCAATTGTCGCTCCGCCCGCAGTGGCACGGGCAGGAGCGGGTCGGGATGCTCCGCCAGGCGCGGGCCGGCGAAGCGGACCAGCGTGCCACCCTTTTCCACCCAGCGGGTCAGCGCCTCCCGCTCCGGCCCCTCCGGCACCGGGCGGTCGGCCAGGGCCAGCACGGCGATCGGCCGGGCGAGCAACTGCTCCAGCGAGCCGCGCCGCAGTTCCACATAGGGCCTGAGGGCGCGGTCGAGATAGTACAGGTCGCCGATCAGCGGCGTCTCGGCATTCTGCTCCGCCCCCGGCAGCAGGCCGACGGGGCGGCGGCGGAAGCGTTCGTCCAGCAGCACCACGCCGCCGGCGCCGTTCTCGCCGTCCAGGTCCAGCCGGACGATCTGGTTGCGGATCTCCAGCGGCAGCTCGATCTCCGCCGATGCTTCCGCCTGCCCGGCCGGGATCGGCACCACGGCGCGGGCCAGGGCCCTGCCGTCGCCGGTGCGGGCCAGCACCACCGCCTGGGTATCGCTGGGAAGCGGCACCTGCCGAACGCGCAGGCGCAGCCGGTCGCCCTCCGCGATCGGCGGCAGCAGCAGGCGCACGGGATCGGCCTCGGACCGTGCGACGGTCAGCGGGCCAGCGGCGGTGAGGGCCTCCTGCAGCGGTCCGGCGGCGCTGCCATCCGCCGCATGCTCCACCCCATCCGAGACGAGCAGCACGGCGAGCGGCCCGGTATGGCCCTCCTTCCAACTCCGGAAGGCCGAGAGGGCGGCGGCGCGGTCCGGCGCCCAGGGCAGCGGCCGCAGCGCAGCGAGGCGGGGGCGGAGGTCCTCCACCGGCATCGGCCCGATGACCCGCGGCGCCTCCCCGGTCGGGGCGGAGGCGGTGGCGAGCAGGGCGGCGGGGCGACCCTCCCGCCCGGCGCGGTCCAGTGCGGCATTGGCGGCGGCCATGCGGGCGGGCCAGTCGGCGGCGGCGGACCAGCCATTGTCCACCACCAGCAGCAGCGGCCCTTCGCCGCCCGCCCCTGTGCCCGGCCCGAGCACCGGCCGCGCCAGGCCCAGGATCAGCAGGGCGGCGGCCAGGACGCGTAGCAGCAGCAACCACCATGGGGTTCGGGCCGGCGTCTCCTCCTTCACCGGCAGGTCGCGCAGCAGGCGGATGGCCGGGAAGGGGATGCGCCGGGGCGCGGGCGGGGGGACCCGCAGCAGCCACCACAGCACCGGCAGGACTGGCAAGGCGAGCAGCAGCCAGGGGGCGGCGAAGGCAATGGGGCCCAGGGTCAGCATCCGGGTCTCATGGGGCAGCGCGTGGCATCAGGAGTCACCATTCCGGTCCGTGCTCACTCCGGTGACAGAGCCTGCCACAGGGCCAGCAATGCCTGCTCGGGCGGCTGGTCCGTGCGATGGGTGAGAAATCCCCAGCCGACCGCCGCGGCAATGGCGGCAATGCCGGCGCGATGCTGCCGCAGGCGCTCCGCATAGAGCGCGCGGATGCCTTCGACGCGCGGAACCAGGGTAGGTTCCTCCGCCTCCAGCCCCTCGAAGCGTACGCGGCCGAGATAGGGCAGGGTTTCCTCCGCCGGGTCCAGGACCTGCAGCAGATGCCCATGCACCGGCAGGGCCGCCAGCCTGGCGACCGCATGCTGGACCTCCGCCAGGGGGGAGAGGAAGTCGCCAATCAGCAGGACGCGGGCATGGCGCGGCAGGCCGGCATCGGGCTGCGGCAGCCCGCCGCCCTGCCCGTCGCCACGCAACAGCAGGCCTTGCGCCAGCGCCTCCAGCCCCGCCCGGCCGGCATGGGAACGGCCGGGGCCGCCGATCAGCCGCACCCGCTCCCCGCCCCGCAGCAGCAGGGAGGCGGTGGCAAGGAGCAGCAATTCCGCCCGCTCCCGCTTCGGCGGCAGGCCGGAGGCGGAGCGCCAGTCCATGGAAGGGGAAGCGTCGCGCCAGACGGCGACGGTCTGCGCCGCCTCCCATTCCGTCTCCCGGATGAAGAGGCGGTCGGAGCGGGCGCTCTGCCGCCAGTCGATCCGGTTGGCGGCATCGCCGGGCAGGAAGGGGCGGTACTGCCAGAAGGCGTCGCCCTGGCCGGCGCGGCGGCGGCCATGCACACCTTGCATGACAGTCGCGGCGACGCGCTCCGCCGCAACCACCAGCGGCGGCAGGCGGGCGCCGAGCGCCTCGGCGCGGAGCGTGGCGGAGGCAGGGTCAGCCAAGCCGGGCCTTCAATGTCTCGATCACGTCGGAAAGCCGCACGCCATCGGCGCGGGCGGAGAAATTCAGCGCCATGCGGTGCCGCAGCACCGGATCGGCCAGTGCCAGGACATCCTCCACCGAGGGGGCGAGTCGCCCGTCCAGCACCGCCCGCGCCCGGGTCGCCAGCATCAGTGCCTGGGCCGCGCGCGGGCCCGGGCCCCAGGCCAGGTGCTTGCGCACCATCTCGATGGGCGAGGAATCCGGCCGGGCGTCGCGCACCAGCCTCAGGATGGCGTTCAGCACGCTCTCCCCCACCGGGATCCGGCGGATCAGGTTCTGGGCGGTAACCAGTTCCGGCCCGGTCAAGGCCTGAACCGGCCGTGCCTCCCGTGCCCCGGTGGTGGCCAGCAGCATGGCGCGTTCGGCCTCCTCGTCCGGGTAGGAGATCTCGATCTCCAGGAGGAACCGGTCGAGCTGGGCTTCCGGCAGGGGGTAGGTGCCCTCCTGCTCGATCGGGTTCTGGGTGGCCAGGACGTGGAAGGGCAGCGGCAGGGGATGGATCTCGCCGGCCACTGCCACCTTGTGCTCCTGCATGGCCTGCAGCAGCGCCGATTGGGTGCGGGGGGAGGCACGGTTGATCTCGTCCGCCATCAGCAGCTGGCAGAAGACCGGGCCCTTGATGAAGCGGAAGGCCCGGCAGCCATCGGCGGATTCCTCCAGCACCTCGCTGCCCAGGATGTCGGCGGGCATCAGGTCCGGGGTGAACTGCACCCGCTTGGCATCCAGCCCGAGCACCGTGCCCAGCGTCTCCACCAGCTTGGTCTTGCCGAGGCCGGGCACCCCCACCAGTAGCGCATGCCCGCCGGAGAGCAGGGTGATGAGGGTATGCTCCACCACCGCCTGCTGGCCGAAGATGATCCGGCCAACCGCATCCCGCACCCTTTGCAGCCGGGTGCCGAGGGCCTCCACCTCCGCCACCAGGGCTGCGGGATCGCTGCTGTCCATCGAGGGCTCTGCCACTTCAATCATCCCACTGGTGATCCCTATATTGGCCCCGTCGCCTCGGCGGCGACGCCTGGAAGCCGCGCCGTCACACGGACGTGTGGAGCATCGGGCGGGGTATGGCGAGCAGAGATGCGGATCCGAAAGCTGTGAGCGGGGAGGAAGGCGTGCAGGAGCGGAGGTTGCCCACGGCCGCGGCGCCGCAGGACCTCCTGGGTAGGCCCCCGGGACGGCCTCGGACAAGGCAAGGCGGCAAATTCGACATCCGGATCGACCGGAACGGGGTCTGGCATCATCGCGGCAGCCCGATCAACCGGAAGGAGCTGGTCTGCCTGTTCGCCAGCGTGCTGAAGCGCGAGCCGGACGGCAGCTACTGGCTGGAGACGCCGGCGGAGCGCGGCCGGATCGAGGTGGAGGACGCCCCCTTTGTCGCGGTGGAGATGTGCTGGCGGGACTGCGTGCCGGCGGACCTTGCCGCGGGCCGTCCCCGCCAATGCTTGACCTTCCGCACCAATCTGGACGAGATCGTGACCGCGGACGCCGAACATCCGATCCGCGTCCATCTCTGCCCAAAGACCGGGGAACCGCGGCCCTATGTGACGGTCCGGCCCGGGCTGGAGGCGAAGATCAGCCGCGCCGTCTTCTATGAGATGGTGGCTCTGGCCCAGCCCGAGACCATAGATGGCCGCCAGGTGCTCGGCGTGTGGAGCGAGGGGGTGTTCTTCCCCATCGACCAGGTGAGCGCGCTGGACGCCGCGGCGGAGTGACGGCCGAGCAGATCGCCGCCCGGCTGGCCGATCCGGCCGCCCTGGCCCGAGTCGCGCCTGGCATCAGCAGCAGCGCTGAGGGCCTGGCGCCGGAGCGGATCATTCCCGCCGCCGTGCTGGTGCCCATCGTTTTGCATCCTGAACCGACCGTGCTGCTGACCCTGCGCGCGGCGAAATTGTCCTCTCATGCCGGGCAGGTCAGCTTCCCCGGCGGTCGGATCGAGCGCGGCGAGACGCCCGAGGCCGCGGCGCTGCGCGAGGCGGCGGAGGAGGTGGGGCTGGATCCCCGCCTGCCGGAGCTCATCGGCCGCCTGCCGGACTACCTGACCGGCACCGGCTTCCGCATGACGCCGGTGGTGGCGCTGGTCCCTGTGCCGCTCAACCTGACCCCGGATCCGGCCGAGGTGGAGGAACCCTTCGAACTGCCCCTCTCCGTGGTGCTCGATCCCAAGGCGCCGGAGCGGCGCAGCGCCGAGTGGAAGGGGCGCAAGCGCGAATTCTGGGTCTGGCCGCATGAACGGCACTACATTTGGGGGGCGACGGCGGCGGTGCTGGTGAACCTCGCGCGGGTGCTGCGGGCCTGAACCAAAGCCCGTGCCGTGTCATAGTGCGTCCACAACGGTGCGGCGCCACGATGCCCTATCTGGTTGACCTTCTGCTCTTCCTGGCCCCCTTCGCGGCCTACGCGCTGTGGCGAAGGCTGAATCCGGGGCGGGAGCCGCCTTCGCGCGTGGTGTGGCTGGCCCTGGCTGGGGTCGGGCTGGGGATCGTCGGCGCGGTCTGGTACGGGCTCTCGGTCAGCATGCGGCC
>Ga0207747_1000369_pt1 | contig 54240 bp, 50 predicted proteins | sample HigsolmetaGSP11D_FD_184839 | JGI IMG/M metagenome (GOLD analysis project Ga0207747, IMG submission 184839) | High solid enriched microbial communities from the Joint BioEnergy Institute, USA - SP1-1-D (SPAdes) | ecosystem: Engineered > Bioreactor > SSF (Solid state fermentation) > Aerobic >...
ACCGCATGATCGAGGATGGCGATCGGGTGATGGTCTGCCTGTCGGGCGGTAAGGACTCTTACACCCTGCTCGACATCCTCATGCGGCTGCGCCAACGTGCGCCGGTGCGGTTCGAGCTGATCGCGGTCAACCTCGACCAGAAGCAGCCGGGCTTTCCGGCGCACGTCCTGCCGGAGTATCTGGAGCGGATCGGCGTTCCCTACCGCATCCTCGAACAGGACACCTACAGCGTGGTCAAGCGGGTGCTGCCCGAGGGCAAGACCATGTGCTCGCTGTGCTCGCGGCTGCGGCGCGGGGCGCTGTACAAGGCCGCCGCCGAGATGGGAGTCACCAAGATCGCGCTGGGGCATCATCGCGACGACATCCTGGCCACCCTGTTCCTGAACATGTTCTACGGCGGCAAGCTGGCTGCCATGCCGCCCAAGCTGCGCAGCAACGACGGTCGGCACGTGGTGATCCGTCCGCTCGCCTACGTGCCGGAGAAGTACACGGCGCGCTACGCCGAGCTGCGGGAGTTCCCGATCATTCCCTGCAACCTGTGCGGCTCGCAGGAGAACCTGCAGCGCAAGCTGATCGGCGAGATGCTGCGGCAGTGGGACGAGATCCACCCCAAGCGCCTGACCAACATCATGCGCGCCCTGCAGAACGTCAATCCATCGCACCTGGCCGATCGCCGGCTGTTCGACTTCGAATCGCTGACCGGCGGCTTCGTGCCGGAGGGCGAAGGCGATCCGCTGGCGGCGGTGGAGCAGCCGGGGCTGGGCACCGTCCGCGACGGCGAGCTCCCGGCCTGGGCCATCGAGCCGGCCCAGGCAGACGACTGAGCGGCTCCCGGCCCTACTCCGTCGGCTCCTCGTCGGGGCCGTCGCCCGCTTCGCCGGCGCCGGGACAAGGGGGGATGTCGGCCCGCCGCGCGGTCAGCAGCACGCCGAACGAGTCCACTTCCTGCGCCTCGGGCGTGCGGGTGAAGGCGCAGCCGTAGTCGGCGGCGCGCACCGTGGCCGGATCGAGCACGTCGTCGCCCGCCGGTTTCACGCCTTGCTGTTCCCACTGCAGCATGGCCTTGAAGGCCTCCACCTCTTCCTCGAGCGCGAAATCGCAGTGGCCCGGCGCGCGGATGGCGCGCTGCACCAGCCAGTGATGGCTGCCGTTGCGCTCGGCGCGCTGGCGGTAGATCTGCTGATGCTTGAACGGCACGAACGGGTCGCCGAGGCCGTGCAGGGTGACCACCGGCACCTGGAATTCGGCGTTGACCAGCGGAATCCAGCGCAGGCCGTTCCGGCGCGGCGCGTTGGCGTTCGGGTCGCCGGCCACGCGGAGGATGGTGCTGTTGAACTGCCGTTCCTCGGCGCTGAGCTCGACATCGTCGTCGAACTGATAGACGGTGCCGATGTTGCCGGTGAGATCCTTGGCGAGGATGCCGTCGACCGTGCCGTCGCGGCCGCCGGTGCTCATGACCGTGCCGAACCAGGCGGAGCGGAAGCCCTGCTCGAACGCCGGCCGCGGGCCGCCCGAGAGGTTGCGGACAATGCCGGCCAGGATTTCGCCCGCTTCGCTCGGCACGCCGGTCCGGCCCGCGGTCGGCACGGTGTCCCAGAGGATGGCGTTGATGGCGTCCGCGTCGAAATTGGTGGCGGGGCGCGCGGTCAGCGCCAGCGATTCGTCGCTCTGCGCGGCCAGGTGCTGGGCGGCGAAGGTGACGTTCATCAGGTACTCGAACTGATACACGTCGCCGGTGGCGGCGCACATCGGCACCGCGCCGTGGTAGCGCACCTTGTTCACCGCCGAGGCGTAGGTTTCCTCCTCGACCGCCGCGGCCGCCACGTGGCCGCCCATCGAGTGGCCGGTGATGTAGATCTTGCCGGGCGCGCTGACGGTGCGGCCGCCGGCGGCCACCAGTTTCACGAACTCGTTGGCGAGCTTGTTGGTGTCCTCGATGCCGGCGCGCACGTCGTAGTAGTTGGCGCTGTAGCTGGACGCCGCCCAGTCATAGCCGTTGTCGATCAGCCACTGCCGGAGCGACGGGAAGCTAACGGTCAGCTCCTCGCCCTCGCCGGCGTAGCCGTGGGCGTACATGACCAGCATGCCGTTCTAGACGTGCGGCACCTCGATGCGATAGGCCGCTTCGCCGTGGATGCCCCGGTAGCGGCCGTAGAAGGCATCGGTGTCGGCCAGCGGCTTGAAGGCCAGCGTGTAGCCGCGGCTTTGCTCGACCGCTATGAACTTGCGCTCGTCGTGCGGGCGCGCCGCCTCCCCGGGATAGGGCGGATCGTAGGGACGGTCGTCGCTGCCGCCGCAGCCCGCCAGCAGCGCGGCGGCCGTGAAGAGAGCGGTGGACGCAGCGCGCGGCCATTGGCGTCGTTGGTTTTTCATGTGTCGTCTCTGTCCCGGTGTTCGCCGCTCTGGCATCGAGGGCGCGCGCGGCCGCTGCGGCGCGCCCTCGGCACACGGCCGGCGATTGGCTGGGAGATCGCTTGCGGCCAAAACGGAAACAAATATCGCGACATTAGAAAATGTTTGCAATGAAAAGCTAATCCGCTTGGCCGCGCTTTCGTGCGGAAGTCGCGTGGTGGCGCGGGGAACTAACGAGCGGCGGCGCGGTCTGGGTGCAAACGCGGTGGCGCTTTCCCGGCGCTTGCCGCGATGTAAACTTTTAATTGTATTTTTCATTCCACTTGAGCGGCTCGCGCAGTGCACCCATCCTCTCGAGCGAGTGCTCCGGTTGGTCTTTCGCGGCGCGAGGTCGCATTAGTTACGTTTCATGGCCGAACCAACCATTTATTCGATCGCGGGTGTCTACGAACCGTTCAGCAGCCTCAGCCATCTGCTGAGCGCCGTCGCCGTGCTGGTGCTGGGCGTGCTGCTGTTGCGCAGCGGCTGGGGGATGGCGCGCCGGGTGGCGACGCTGGCGGTGTTCGTGCTCAGCGCCGTGTTCCTGCTGAGCATGAGCGGGGTCTACCACCTACTGCCCGCCGGGGCGGCGCGCGACGTGATGCAGCGCCTGGATCACGCCGGCATCTTCGCCTTGATCGCCGGCACGTTCACTCCGGTGCACGCCATGGCCTTTCAGGGCTTCGGCCGCTGGGGCGCGGTGGCCGGGATCTGGCTGATCGCCGCCACCGCCATCACGGTCAAGACCGTGTTCTTCACCTCCATTCCGGAGTGGGCGAGCCTGATTCTCTATCTGGGATTCGGCTGGCTGGGCCTGGCGTCCGGCCTGGCGCTGTGGCGCCGCTTCGGCTACCGCTTCATCCGGCCGCTGGTGTGGGGCGCGTTGGCCTATACCCTCGGCGCCGTGGTCGATTTCACCCGGTCGGTCACGCTCTGGCCGGGCGTGATCGGCCCGCACGAGCTATTCCACGTTCTGGTGGTGGTAGGGCTGGCGGCGCACACGGCGTTCATCTGGAAACTGACCCACCGCGATCGCCGCCAGTCGCCGCGGCCCGCCGCTACATCTGCTCCATCGCCCGGATACCCAGCAGGTCCAGGCCGGTCTGCAGCGTCCGGGCGGTGAGCCGGCACAGCTGCAGGCGGCTGCCGCGCACCGGCTCATCGGCCTTGAGCACCGGGCAGGCCTCGTAGAAGCTCATGAACGTGCCGGCCAGCTCGTACAGGTACGCGCACAGCACGTGCGGCGTGCAGTCGGCGGCGACTTGGGCCAGCGTCTCCTCGAACTGCGCCAGCTTCAGCGCCAGCGTGCGCTCGGCCGGCTCCTGCAGCAGGATTTCGCCGGCGGCGGCGCTCTCCACCTCGCCGCGGCGGAAGATCGAGCGAATGCGGGCGTAGGCGTACTGCAGATAGGGGGCGGTGTTGCCCTCCATCGACAGCATCGTGTCCCAGTTGAAGATGTAATCGCTGGTGCGGTTCTTGGAGAGGTCGGCGTACTTCACCGCGCCGATGCCCACCGCGGCGGCGATCTCCCGCCGCTGCGCCTCCGGCAGCGCCGGGTTCTTCTCGGTGACCAGCTTGAAGGCGCGCTCCTCGGCCTCATCCAGCAGCTCGATCAGCTTCACCGTGCCGCCGCTGCGGGTTTTGAACGGCTTGCCGTCGCTGCCCATCATGGTGCCGAACGCCAAATGCTCCAGACTGACGCTCTCGGGCACCCAGCCGGCGGCGCGCGCCACCGCGAACACCTGCGCTAAGTGCAGGCTCTGGCGGGCGTCGACGAAGTACAGCACGCGGTCGGCCTTGAGCTTGCCGGCGCGGTAGCGCAGCGCGGCCAGGTCGGTGGTGGCGTACAGATAGCCGCCGTCGGATTTCTGCACGATCACCGGCAGCGGCTGGTCGTCCTTGCCCTTGAACTCGGGCAGGAACACGCACTGCGCGCCTTCCGAAGTCTGCGCCAGCCCCTTGTCCTGCAGCTCCTTCACCAGCACCGGCAGGTCGTCGTTGTAGGCGCTCTCCGGCATGACGTCGGCGCGGCTCAAGGTCACGCCCAGGCGCCGGTAGACTTCCTCGCAGTGGCGCAGCGACTCGTCGATGAACGTCTGCCAGAGCTTGCGGCACTCCGGGTCGCCGCCCTGCAGCTTGACCACGTACTCGCGCGCCTGCGCCGCGAAGGCGGGATCCTCGTCGTACAGCCGCTTGGCTTCGCGGTAGAACGCTTCCAGGTCGGCCAGCTCGGTGGACAGGTCGGCGCCGGCAGTCGCGCGCAGCCGCACCATGTAGGCGATGAGCATGCCGAACTGCGTGCCCCAGTCGCCGACGTGGTTCTGGCGGATCACCGTGTGGCCCAGGAATTCCAGCACGCGCACGCAGGCGTCGCCGATGATGGTCGAGCGCAGGTGGCCGACGTGCATCTCCTTGGCCAGGTTCGGGCCGGAGTAGTCCACCACCACGGTCTGCGGCCGCTCGGCGCGGCTCACGCCCAGGTGCGGGTCGGCCGCCGCCTCGACGAGCTTTTGCGCCAGCCACTGCGGCTTGAGGCGGATGTTGAGGAAACCCGGTCCGGCGATTTCCACGCTCTCGGCCAGGTCCGACAGGTCGAGCCGCTCCAGCACGGCCTGCGCCAGCGCGCGCGGATTGGTGCGAGCCGCCTTGGCGGCGCCCATGACGCCGTTGGCCTGGTAGTCGCCGAACTCCGGTCGGGCGGCGTACTGCACCACGGCGGGGCTGCCGGCCGGCGCGCCGGCGGCGGTCAGGGCTTGACTGATCCGTAGCTCGAGGGTCTGGCGAATGTTCATCCGACGATTCGGTCCTGTGCTTGCGAAATGGCCGCTCGCGCGGCCGCGAAGGGCGCTTATGATAGTGGATTACGTCGCCTGCGGCTGCCCCGCCATGCTCGGAACGAATGCCACAGCGGCGGCCGCCAGCCAATTCCCGTAACACGCGTCTAGGCATTTCCTCCATGAACCGGATCGAACCGACGCTCGGTGACATCGACGATTTCGACCGCCCGCCGGCGCCCAAGCCGACCCGGAGCGCGGCGCCCTCGCGGCCGCCGCTGGAGTGCCCGCCGGAGGCGCCGACCGTGTTCGGCTTCGCGGGCCGGCTTGGGCCGCTACGTTATGTCGCCTGGTCGCTGCTGTTGCTGCTGGCGCTGCCCTGGGGCGCGCTGCTGCTGAGCGGCGTCGGCGTGCGCCTGGTGACGCTGGCCGGCCCCGTGGCGGCGCCGCTGGCGGCCGGTTTGCTGGTGGCCGCCGCGATCGGCGCCGCGCTGTTCTGGGTGGCGCTGGTGGTGCGCCGGCTGCACGACCTGGACGCCTCCGGCTGGTGGGCGCTGCTGTTGCTGCTGCCGCCGCTCAACCTGGCGCTGCTGCTGGCTTTGGCTCTGGCGCCCGGCACCCGCGGTCCCAACCGCCATGGCTTTCCGAACCCGCCCGCCTCCTGGGCGTTGCGCGGCGCGACGGCGCTGTTGCTGCTGGCGCTGCTGGGGTTGCCGGTGGCGCTGTACTGGCTGGAGCCGCTGCTGCTTGGCTGAGCCCGGCCGATGCGCTCGGCGCCGGCCGCCCCCAGATCGTGGCTGCTCGGTAAAGCAAGGAGTTGCGCATGCGCGTTCGGGTCGAAACCCGCGTCAACGTGGTCGGCGATCATGAGCCCTGCCGTTTCGCGGTCGGGCCGCAGTGCCTCGAGGTGCGCAACGTGCTGGACCGCTGGCTCAACCCCGATCACGGCTACTTCAAGGTCGAGGCGGACGACGGCGCCATCTACATTCTGCGCCGCGACGACCTCGACGGCGTCTGGGAGCTTACCCTCTATCAGAGCCCGCGCCAGCCGCCGGCGCCGCCGATGCGGGAAATCCGCCGCCCGCAATAGGCCGGGGGCGCCGCTGGCCGGCGCGGCCTTCTAGATGGCCGGCGTTTCGGTGCGGGCCCGCGCCGGCGCGCCCCAGCCGAAGTAGGCGGCGACCGCCGCGGTGACCGCGTGCAGCCAGATGTCGTGACCGTGCAGGGGCACCAGACCGAACAGGGTGTTGAGCACCGGGAACAGTCCCATGACCGCCAGTATGCCGTAGAGCACGGTCAGTCCGCGGGCGAAGCTCACCGAGCCGTTGAACTCGCGGGCCGCGGTCATGCCCCAGATGCCGACGCCGAGGTGCACCAAGTTATGGAGGATGTTGACCGGGAAAAGGCCGAATAGCCGGCCGTGGAACGCCTCCATCCGTAAGCTGCCGACGTGGCTCGGGTCGGGCGCGGTGAGCAAGGCTGGGAAGAAACCGAGGATGCCGGCGATCAGGTACACGATGCCGAGAATCAGCGCGAATCGCTGTACCAACATGGGCCTTCTCCGTGCTGGGATCGATGATGTCGGGCTCGGCGCCGGCGCGTGGCCGGCGGGAGCCGTCCTGTCGGCGATTTGGGGGTGGCGGGGACGAAGCGGTAATGGCGGCGCCGAATTTGGGTTGACCGCGGCGGGCGAGCCGGCATCATGGTGGTTTAACCTGCGGGTTGCCGAGCTCTAATGACGATGGCGGGAGGCCAAGGTATGAAGCGGCTGCTGGTTGCGACTGATCTTACTCCGCGCTCCGAACGGGCCTTGGCCAGGGCGTTGATCGTGGCCCGTTCCATCGACGCCGAGGTGCGGGTGCTGCACGTGGTCGATGCCGAACTGCCGGCGGCGCTCGGCGCGCGGCAGCGCGCCGATGCGGAGGAGGAGATCGGGCGGCAGATCGCCGCGCTGGGCGGTGAGGATCTCGAACCGCGGATCGAGGTCGTGCTCGGTCATTCGGTGACCAGCGTGGTCGCGGCAGCACAGGCTTGCCGGGCGGACCTGCTGGTGCTCGGCGCGCAGCGCCAGAGCCCGCTCAAGGATATATTCGTCGGCGGCATCCCCGAGCGGCTGGTTCGCTTGGCCGCATGCCCGGTGCTGGTGGTGCGTGATGCGCCCGAAGGGCCGTACCAGCGCATGCTGGCCGCGGTGGACTTTTCCGAGCGTTCGCGGGCGGCGGTGAGTTTCGCCGCCAAGCTGCAGCCGAAGACGCCGCTCAGCATGCTCTACGTCTACGACATGCCCTACAGCGGTTTGGCCAGTCTGAGCGAGCAGGCCGACGACGCTGCCGACCTGGAGCAGCGCTTGCACGATCTGCTCGCCCCGGAAAAGCGGGCTTTTCTGGACGCGCTGGGCGCGCTCGGCCGCCGGATTCCGCTGACCGTTCGCGCCGGGCGAGTGCTGACGGTGCTCGCCGAGGAGATCGCGCGCCAGAACGTCGATCTGCTGGTGGCGGGCACGCACAGCCGCGGTGGCGTGGCGCGGCTGCTGCTCGGCAGCGTGGCCGGCGAGCTGATCCGCCGGCCGCCCTGCGACGTATTGGTGGTGCCGTAGGCGTGGGAATGCCAGCGCGTTCCTGATCGGCCGGCGGCTTTTTGCTATGGTGCCCGTCGGCACGATCCGGCAGGGTGGCGTCCGGCCGCCCGGCGGGTGACAAATAGAGGATAAGAATGACCGGTTTCGACGAATTGTCCGCGTTGCTGGACGCCCATGCCTGGTCCTACACGGTGCTGGCGATCGCGCTGCTGTCGTTCGCCGCCTGGGTCGCCGACTGGCTCACCCGCCGCGTGCTGGTGCGCGGGTTTTACCGCATCGTCAACGCCAAGGCGCAGAGCCAGGAGCGGATGGTCACCGATCATGGCGTGGTGCGGCGCTTGGCCCACGCCGTGCCGGCGGTGGTGCTGTGGAGCGGCGTGGCGCTGGTGCCGAACCTGCCGGGCGCGGTGGTGACCGTGGTGCGCAACGTCGCCAGCGCCTACATCGTGCTCACCTTGGCGCTGGCCGTCGGCGCGCTGCTCAACCTGATCAACGACCTCTACCAGCGTCGTCCGGATGCCGCCAGCCGCCCGATCAAGGGCTACCTGCAGGTGCTCAAGATCGCGATCTACTCGATCGCCACGATCCTGATGATCGCCGCGCTGATCGACCGCTCGCCGCTGATCCTGCTGTCCGGTCTGGGCGCGATGGCGGCGGTGCTGATGCTGATCTTCCAGGACACGCTGCTGTCGTTGGTGGCGAGCGTGCAGCTCACCAGCAACGACATGGTGCGGGTCGGCGACTGGATCGAGATGCCGCAGCTCAACGCCGACGGCGAGGTGATCGACATCGCCCTGCACACGGTCAAGGTGCAGAACTGGGACAAGACCATCACCACCATCCCCACCAAGCGGCTCATCTCCGAGTCGTTCAAGAACTGGCGCGGGATGCAGCAGAGCGGCGGGCGGCGGATCAAGCGGGCGATCTACATCGACCAGACCAGCATCCGCTTCCTCAGCGCTGAGGAGCGCAAGCGCCTGCACCGGTTCATGCTGCTCGACGAGTACCTCACCGCCAAGCAGCGCGAGATCGACGAGTGGAACGCCCGGCTCGCCGAGCGCGGCCGCGACGAGGTCAACACCCGTCGGGTGACCAACATCGGCACTTTCCGCGCCTACTGCGAGCGCTATCTGCGCAGCCACCCCGGCGTGCACCAGGGCATGACCATCATGGTGCGCCAGCTGGCGCCGGGCCCCACCGGCCTGCCGCTGGAGATCTACTGCTTCACCAACAACACCGCCTGGGTCGTCTACGAAGGCATACAGTCGGACATCTTCGATCACCTGCTGGCGATCATGTCGGAGTTCGGCTTGCGCGTGTTCCAGGAGCCGACCGGCAACGACCTGCGCACCATGCTGGATTGGCAGCGGAAGCCGGAGCACGGCTCGGACCGCCGCGCCGTTCCCGCGCTCGAGTCGGTGGAGGCGTAGCGGCGAAGCGCGGAACGTGTCATTGTACCGGGCACGATCCGTATCATCTTCAGTAGTGAATTCGTCGACGATCTAGCTCGTGACAGCCGCCAGCTCCCGTCAGCTACCGTATGTTCCGTGCCTGCGACGGCTCGGCGTGATGCTGTTGCTGATCGGGGTGGCGGTGCTGGCGTTGCCCAACCCGGGGCTGGAGCTGTTGCCGGGGTGGGGGGCGGTTGTCGACAATCCGCATGGTCCGTCCGTTCGCAGTTCGCTGCGCGATCAGGCGGGTGGGGGGATCGCTTGTCTCGCCGACATCGAGTCCGGAGGGAAACAGCCGCCGCCGATCGTGCTCGCGGCGGGACTATGCGTGTTGCGCCGGCGACGTCGGCTGGTATCGTTGCGCCTGCGCTGGCGCCGGCGGCGAGCCGGGCGGCCGCGGAGCGACGCCGGCCGCCGCGCCGAGCCGCGCGCGCCTCCGTTGCCGTGTCCGCGATGACGAGGGGGCGGTCCGCCGCGGCTAAGCGCTGATCGATGTCGCGCAGCCGGCGGAGGAGGACGCGAGGCGCCTCGAGGCCCGGGCCGCCGTCATTTCCGTTCACGAACATGGCCCCGCCGTCGTACGGCGCCGCCCAGCGCGGCCTTGTGCGGTCGGCCTCGAAACGGCCCAGGCCGCGCCTGGTGATGGAAATTCCGGATTTTTGATGTCGAACGAGCCACTGCTGATTCTGCTGATCACGCTGCCCTTCCTGAGCAGCCTCATCGCCGGATTCCTGCCCGCCAACGCTCGCAATGCCGAAGCCTGGCTGGCCGGCGCCGTGGCGCTGGCGGGCACCGTGCTGGTGGCGACTTGGTATCCGGACGTGGCCGATGGCGGCGTGGTGCGCTATCGGGCCGAATGGCTGCCGCAGCTGGGAATCGAATTCTCGCTGCGGATGGATGGCTTCGCCTGGCTGTTCGCCGGCCTGGTCAGCGGCATCGGCCTGCTGGTGGTGCTGTATGCCCGCTATTACATGTCGCCGGAAGATCCGGTGCCGCGCTTTTTCTCGTTCCTGCTGGCCTTCATGGGCGCGATGCTCGGCTTGGTGCTGTCGGGCAACCTGATCCAGCTGGTTTTCTTCTGGGAACTGACCAGCCTGTTCTCGTTCCTGCTGATCGGCTATTGGCACCACAACGCCCAGGCCCGCGACGGCGCCCGCACCTCGCTGATCGTCACCGGCAGCGGCGGGCTGTGCCTGTTCGCCGGCGTGCTGCTGCTGGGTCATATCGCCGGCGGCTACGATCTGGACACCGTGCTGGCGGCGGGCGATGCGATCCGGGGGCACGCCCTGTACCTGCCGACGTTAGTGCTGATCCTGCTCGGCGCGCTCAGCAAGAGCGCCCAGTTCCCGTTCCATTTCTGGCTGCCGGAGGCCATGGCGGCGCCGACCCCGGTCAGCTCGTATCTGCACTCGGCCACCATGGTCAAGGCCGGCGTGTTCCTGCTGGTGCGGCTGTGGCCGGTGCTGGCCGGCACCGACGCCTGGCTGTGGATGGTGGCCGGTGCCGGGCTCTGCTCGCTGCTGCTGGGGGCCTACGCGGCCATGTTCCAGCAGGATCTCAAGGGCCTGCTCGCCTATTCCACCATCAGCCATCTGGGGCTCATCACCCTGCTGCTGGGGCTGAACAGCCACCTGGGCGCGGTGGCGGCGATCTTCCACATCATGAACCACGCCACCTTCAAGGCGTCGTTGTTCATGGCCGCCGGCATCATCGACCACGAGACCGGCACCCGCGACCTGCGCCGGCTGCGGGGCTTGGGTAAGCTGATGCCCATCACCGCCAGTCTGGCCATGGTGGCCAGCGCCGCCATGGCCGGCGTGCCGCTGCTCAATGGCTTCCTGTCGAAGGAGATGTTCTTCAGCGAGGCGCTGGCGGCGACCACACCCATTCCGGCGGTGGGCGAGTTCCTGACCTATGCCGCCACGGTGGCCGGCGTGTTCAGCGTGGTGTACTCGCTGCGCCTGATCCACGGTGTGTTCCTGCGGCCCGCCACCGAGCCGCTGCCGCGCGTCCCGCACGAGCCGCCGCGCTGGATGCGCTTCCCGGTGGAATTCCTGGTGCTGTTGTGCCTGGTGGTGGGCGTGTTGCCCGGGCATACCGTCGGCGGCTTGCTGGAAACCGCGGTGTTCTCGGTGCTGGGTGACGCCACGCCGCATTACGACCTGGCGCTGTGGCACGGCTTCAACCTGCCGCTGCTGATGAGCGTGATCGCCCTGTTGGGCGGCGTGGCGCTCTACGCGCTGCTCCGGTTCCTGATCGGCGACGCCGTCAAGGGAACGCCGCTGTTGCGCCATGTGCCGGCCAAGCGCATGTTCGATGCCGTGCTGACCGCCGTCACTTGGCGTTTCGCCCATTTCCTCGAGGATCTGCTCGGCACCCGCCGGCTGCAGCCGCAGCTCGAGCTGCTGGTGGCCGTGACCTTCGCCGTGGCGGCGCTGGTGATCTACGACCGCGGCCTGCACGCCGGCTGGATGGGAACGTCGGCGATCGACCCGGTGTTGCTGCTGGTGTGGGTGGCCGGTGGCGCCTGCGCGGTCGGCGCCGCCCATCAGGCCAAGTTCCACCGGTTGGTGGCGCTCATTCTCATGGGCGGTGCCGGGCTGGCCACCTGTATCACCTACGTGTGGTTGTCGGCCCCCGACCTGGCGCTCACCCAGCTGCTGGTGGAGGTGGTCACCACGGTGCTGATCCTGCTCGGCCTGCGCTGGCTGCCCAAGCGCATCCCCGAGCCGGAGGCGCGGCCGACGCCGCTAGAGCGGCTGCGCCGCCTGCGCGACCTCGCCGTCGCCGTGGTGGTCGGCGCCGGCCTGTCGGTGCTGGCCTACGCGGTGATGACCCGGCCGCTGCCCGACACCATCGCCAGCTTCTTCCTGGAGCAGGCGTATAGCGGCGGCGGTGGCAAGAACGTGGTCAACGTCATCCTGGTCGACTTCCGCGGCTTCGATACCCTGGGCGAGATCACCGTGCTCGGCGTGGTGGGCCTGACCGTCTACGCCCTGCTGCGGCGTTTCCGGCCGGCGCCGGAGAGCATCGAGATCCCGCGTCAGCAGCGGCTGCAGAACGCCGAGGACGAGGCCCGCGGCGATCGCCACAAGGGCGATACCGTCGCCGATTATCTGCTGGTGCCCTCGATGCTGATGCGGTTGCTGTTCCCGGTGATCGGCATATTCGCCATCTATCTGTTCCTGCGCGGCCATAACGAGCCGGGCGGCGGCTTCGTGGCCGGTCTGGTCCTGGCGGTGGCCATCATCCTGCAGTACATGGCGGGAGGCACCCGCTGGGTGGAGACGCGGCTGCGCATCCGCGCTGTGCGCTGGATGGGGCTGGGGTTGCTGTGCGCGGTGCTGACCGGCGCCGGCGCCTGGCTGCTCGGCTATCCCTTCCTGACCTCGCACACCCGTTACGTCGAGTTGCCGTTGCTCGGCAAGCTGCCGCTGGCCAGCGCCACCTTGTTCGATCTGGGCGTGTTCCTGCTGGTGGTGGGCGTCACCGCGCTGGTGCTGCTGGCGTTGGCGCACCAGTCGATCCGCAGCCGCCTGGCGCGCGGGTCGGCCGACGCGACGGCCGATTCGGCCAAGGCCGTGCTCGACGCGATCAAGGAGGACTGATGGAAATCATCGTCGCATTGAGCATAGGAGTGCTGAGCGCGTCCGGCGTGTGGCTGCTGCTGCGGCCGCGTACCTTCCAGGTGATCATCGGGCTGTCGCTGCTGTCCTATGCGGTGAACCTGTTCATCTTCAGCATGGGGCGGCTGCGTAGCGGCGCCGCACCGGTGCTGAGCGGCGCCAGCGGCGACCTCGCGCAGTACACCGATCCGCTGCCGCAGGCGCTGGTGCTCACCGCCATCGTGATCGGCTTCGCCACCACGGCGCTATTCCTGGTGGTGCTGCTGGCCGCGCGCGGGCTGACCGGCACCGACCACGTCGACGGCCGGGAGCCCAAGCCATGAGCGGCTGGCTGCAACATCTGGCCATCGTGCCGATCCTGCTGCCGCTGGCGGCCGGGGCGCTGATGCTGCTGTTCAACGAGCGGCGGCACCAGCTCAAGGCCGGCATCAACCTCACGGCGACCTTGCTGCTGGCTGCGAATGCGCTGGTGCTGCTGGCGGAGGCCGCCGGAGCGCCGGCCGACGCGGCGGTGGCCGAGGTATACCTGCTGGCCGACTGGGAAGCGCCGTTCGGCATCGTGCTGGTGGTCGATCGCCTGTCGGCGATGATGCTGGTGCTGGTGGCCGCCCTGGGGTTGGCGGCGCTGGTGTTCTCGCTGGCACGCTGGCATCGGGCCGGCACCTACTTCCACCCGTTGTTCCAGTTCCTGCTGATGGGACTCAACGGCGCCTTCCTCACCGGCGACCTGTTCAACCTGTTCGTGTTCTTCGAGGTGCTGCTGGCGGCGTCCTACGGGCTGGCGCTGCACGGCTCGGGTTCGCTGCGGGTGAAGGCCGGCCTGCACTACATCGCCATCAACCTGGCCGCCTCGCTGGTGTTCCTGATCGGCGTGGCGCTGATCTACGGCGTCACCGGCACGCTGAACATGGCGGACCTGGCGGCGCGCGTGCCGACCGTGGTCGGCGGCGACCGCGTGCTGCTGGAGGTTGGCGCGGCGGTGCTGGGTATCGCCTTCCTGACCAAGGCCGGCATGTGGCCGCTGTGCTTCTGGCTGCCGACCACCTACGCCGCGGCGGCGGCGCCGGTGGCCGCGCTGTTCGCCGTCCTGAGCAAGGTCGGCATCTATGCGCTGCTGCGGCTGTGGTTGCTGCTGTTCGGTGCCGATGCCGGCGCCTCGGCGTACTTCGGCGCCGACTGGCTGCTCGTCGGTGGCCTGCTGACCTTGGGGTTCGGGGCCGTGGGCATGCTGGCCTCGCAGGATCTGGCGCGCATGGCCGGCTACAGCGTGCTGGTGTCGTCCGGCACGCTGCTGGCGGCGATCGGCAGCGGCGTGCCCGCCGCTACCGCGCCGGCGCTGTATTACATGGTCAGCTCGACCCTGGCGATCGCGGCCTTCTTCCTGCTGATCGAGCTGATCGAGCGCGGCCGTCGCGCCGGTGCCGATATCCTGGCGGTGACGCTGGAAGCGTTCGGTGCGGCCGACGTCGAGCCCGAGGAGGACGAGGCCGGCATGGTGATTCCCGCCACCATGGCGCTGCTGGGCCTGAGTTTCCTGCTGTGCGCGCTGCTGTTGGCCGGGCTGCCGCCGGTCTCCGGGTTCATCGCCAAGTTCGCGCTGCTGTCGGCGCTGTTCAATTCGGGCGGGCTCGGCGCCGACGGCTCCATCGCCGTGGTGGCCTGGGTACTGCTGGCGGCGCTGCTGCTGTCGGGGCTGGCGGCGCTTATCGGCATGACGCGCGCCGGCATCCGCGCCTTCTGGGTGCCGGTGGGCAACACCGTGCCGCGGGTGCGCCTGATCGAAATGGCGCCGGTGGCGGTGCTATTGGCGCTGTGCGTGGCCATTACCGTGCGCGCCGGGCCGGTGATGGCGTACATGCAGGATACCGCCGCGCGCCTGCACGCGCCGGCGCTGTACGTCGATGACGTGCTGTCCGTCGTTCCGGCCAGGGCCGCGGCCGAGGAGAGCGACCGATGATCCAGCGTTGGCTGCCTTTCCCGCGCATGTTCGCCTGCATGCTGGCGATGTGGCTGCTGCTCAATCAGTCGCTGGCGCCGGCCCATGTGCTGTTCGGGTTGCTCCTGGCGGTGTACGGATCGAGGCTGCTGGTGCGGCTGGACATGCCCAACGGCGCGGTGCGCCGGCCGTGGGCGGCGCTGCGGCTGAGCATGCTGGTGCTGATCGACATCATCCGCTCCAACATCGCGGTCGCGCGCATCATCCTGCGGATAGGCGGGCGGCATAAGACGGCGGGTTTCCTCGAGATCCCGCTTACCATGCGCAATCCCAACGGCCTGGCGACGCTGGCCTGCATCATCACCGCCACGCCGGGCACCCTGTGGGTCGACTACGACTCCTCGCGCGGCGTGCTGTTGATGCACGTGCTCGATCTGATCGACGAGGAGCAGTGGATCCGTATCATCAAAGGCCGTTACGAGCGGCTGCTGCTGGAGATCTTCGAATGAGTGCCGTCATCGTCCACGGCGCGCTGATCGTGGCGCAGATCATGCTGGCCCTGGCCATGGGCTGCACGGTCTACCGCATGTTTAAGGGCCCGCGCGCCCAGGATCGGGTGGTGGCGCTGGACGCCCTGTACGTCAACGCCATGCTGCTGCTGCTGACCTTCGGCATTCGCCAAGGCTCCAACCTGTACTTCGAAGTGGCGCTGGCGATCGCGCTGCTCGGTTTCGTCGGCACGGTGGCGCTGGCCAAGTTCCTGATGCGGGGCGAGGTGATCGAATGACGCCGCTCGCCGATCTACCGCTGTGGGCGGCGCTGGTCGTCGCCGCGCTGGTGCTGCTCGGCGCCGGCCTGTGCCTGATAGGCTCGGTAGGGTTGATACGGTTGACCACCTTCTACCAGCGGGTGCACGCGCCGACGCTGGGCACGACCCTGGGCGCCGGCAGCATCCTGCTGGCCTCGATGCTCTGCTTCTCGCTGCTGGAATCGCGGCCGGTGCTGCACGAGATCCTGATCGCGGCGTTCGTTACCGTCACCACGCCGGTGACGCTCATGCTGCTGGTACGTGCCGCCCTCTACCGCGATCGCATCGGCGAAGGCAGCGGCGAGGCGCCGCCGCCGCGCTCGTCGAGCGAGCGCAAGCGCTGAGCGGCCCCGCTTCAGCTGGCCGCTTCCAGCAGGGCGAGCGTCTCGACGTGGTAGGTCTGCGGGAAGAAGTCGTAGGGCGTGATGCGCCGGACCCGGTAGCCGCCGGCGCATAGCGCTGTCAGATCCCGGTGCAGCGTGCCGGCGCTGCACGACAGGTAGGCGAGTCGCCGCGGCCGGGCGGTGTCGATCAGCCATTGCAGCACCTCCGGTTCCAGCCCGGTGCGGGGCGGGTTCAGATAGGCCAGCCGCGTTTCGCCGGCATCGCCGGCCGCCAGCCAGGGCGTGAGCTGGGCCAGGCGCTGGGCGCACAGCCCGCGCAGTACCTCGGCGCCAGGCGCGTTGCGGGCGGCGTTGGCGACCGCCTCCGCGCTCAGCTCGACGCCGATGGCGCGGGCGCCGGCGGTGATCCAGCGGCGCAGCGAGGCGCCGCTGCCGCAGTAGAGATCCACCACCGCGCAGCCCGCGCCCGGCGCCAGGAAGGCCTGCGCCTCGTCCAGCGCCTGTCGGTACAGCTCCGGCAGCAGTTGCTGGAAGGCGGTCGGGCCGTACACCAGCCCGTCGCCGTCGCGCGATTCCGGCGCGCCCCACAGCAGCGTCCAGCCGTTCTTGGCGAACAGCCGCCGGCCGGCGCTGGGATGGAGATGCAGCCAAAGCCCTTCCAGCCCGGCGGCGGCCAGGCCCGCGCTCACCTCGTCGGTCAGCCAATCGAGGTCCGGCCGTTCCCGGCTCTTGACGATCAGCGTTGCCTGCGCGCCGGCCTGGGCCAGGAAGGCCAGGGGAAAGCGCTCCGGCGGCGGCAGCCGTCGGGCCAGCAGCGCCTGCACCGCCCGCACTCGCGGCGTATGCACCGGGCAGCGCGGAATGGCCACCAGCTCGTCGTCCGCCAGCAGCCCGAAGCCCCAGCGTCCGTCCTGCCAACCGGCCCAGAGCGCGACCTTGTCGCGATAGTCGCGCCGCCGCTCCGGGGCGGGGCCGCGCAGTGCGCTGAGCGTGTCCGCCCAGGGCGCTAGCCGGCGGCGCAGCCAGTCGGTCTTCTGGGCGACGCTGGCGGCGGCGTCGAGATGGCGGTGCGCGCAGCCGGGGCAGCGCGGTTCGCAGTCGGGGGATTCGGCGAGCGTGGACATGACCGAGTTCATCTTCTGGCGAATTGGCGGCGCCGGCCGGGACGAGACGTGACCGGCATCGCGGACGAGAGCGGCCGTGGCCGGTTTACTGCAGCACGGACCGATCATCCCACCGCAGCCGCCGCGCTCGGTCCGCTGACCAGCGGACGTCCGCCGACGGCGCAGCGGTCTCATCGAAGCCCCGGCAACGGACCACGGGGCAAGCGCGCGGGCCGCGCGGCCCACCAAGGCGCATCGACGACGGAGCAGAGCATGATTCAAGCAGTACGCACGCTAGTCCTCAAGAACGCTGCTGGCCGGCTGATTTTCGCTTCCGGCGTGGCCGGACTGATTCTCGCCGGTATCGACGCTCTCCTGCACGCCAGCCCCGCTCTGGGGCAGGGGCTGCCGATGGAGGCCATCGTCGTGCAGCGCGCGCTGCTGCTGGCGTCCATGCTGCTGTTCGCGCTCGCCTATCTGCTGTCGCGCTTCGAGCCCCGGCGGCGTCGGACCTTCATCGACTTCGTGCTCGACTTCTGGCAGTTCCGGCCGCAGCGCGAGCGCCCGGCCTCGCACCGCTTGCTGGAGGTGGCGCACTTCGTGGCGATCCTGGTGCTGTTCCACCGCGCGCTGTTCCTGTAAGGCGCGCGGCGGCGCTCAATCGAACAGCCGCACCCGCTCGCGCTTGAAGAACGGGATCAGGAACAGGCCGGTCACGAAGCCGCCGATATGCGCCCGAAACGCCACGCCCCCGCCTTCCGCGGATTGCAGGGTCGCCAGCAGCTCCGATAGCAGCTGCGAGCCGAACCACAGCCCCAGCACCAGCAGTGCCGGCAGATGCAGCAGCCGGCTGAACGGACCGAGCGGAATCAGCACCAGCACGTGCGCGCGCGGGTGGAGCAGGGCGTAGGCGCCGAGCACGCCCGAGATCGCGCCGCTGGCGCCGACCACCGGAACCTGCGAGTGCGGCTCGGGCAGGGCATGGAACAGCGCGGCGGCCACGCCGCAGGCCAGATAGAACACCAAGAAGCGGCCGTGCCCCATGCTGTCCTCGACGTTATCGCCGAAGATCCACAGGTAGAGCATGTTGCCGAGCAGGTGCAGCCAGCCGCCGTGCAGGAACATCGAGGTCAGCACGGTCGCCGCCGGCGGCACCACCGCCAGCTCCGGCGCCAGTTGCGCGCCGCCGAACAGCGCGTCCGGAATCATGCCGAAGGCGTAGATGGCCGCCGCGCCGGCCTGCGGCCCCAACGACCACTGCCATAGGAACACCAGCACGCACAGCCCGATCAGGGCGTAGTTGACGTACGGCGTGGTGTAGCAGGGATTGTCGTCGCGCAGAGGGATCATGGATTCGACATTCCCGAACCGGCGTTACCTGGGGCGGTAGCGCAGATGATGGGCCGAACGGGGAAAAAGAGAAAGCGGCGATCCTAAAGGGAGGGGGAGGGGACGATCGCCGCGAAACGAAAACCGAAAAAACTGCCGGGGAGGAAACAAAATATCGCGCTCACGACGACCACCGGCTCGCGCCGAAGGGCCGTCACACAGTAAACTGTATGTCCGTCGAGCCGTGTGGAAACCACCAGCGCCGCGCGGACCGACACGCGATGGCGGCTAAGGTAGCCAATGCATCGCGTTGCTCGCAAACAGGGATTTCTTGGTCTTTGAGCTAGAATTTCTAAATCTATGCGACAGCTGCCTCCCCTTAACGCCGTGCGAGCCTTCGAAGCGGCCGCGCGCCACGAGAGCTTCGCCAAGGCGGCGGAGGAGCTATTCGTCACGCCCGCGGCGGTCAGCCAGCAGGTGAAGACGCTGGAGGACTGGCTGGACATCAGCCTGTTCCAGCGCCAGGCGCGCGGGCTGCATCTGACGCCGGCCGGCCGGGCCTATCTGCCGCTGCTCACCGACGTGCTGGATCGGCTCGCCAGCGCCACCGATGCGGTGCGGCGCATGGCCCAGACCAACGTGCTCACGGTCAGCGTCACCCCCGGTTTCGCGTCGCTGTGGCTGGGGCCGCGGCTGTGGAGCTTCGCCAGCAAGCACCCCGAGCTGGACATCCGCATCACCGCCACCAGCCGCCCGGTGCAGACCGACGAAGAGCAGATGGATCTGATCATCCGCTTCGGGCGCGGCGAGTACCCGGGCATGCACGTCGAACTGCTGCTGGAGGACGGGCTCACGCCGGTCTGCGCGCCGTCGCTGATGCAGGGGCCGCATCCGCTGCGCACGCCCAGCGATCTGAAGTACCACATGCTGCTGCACAACGAGGCGGTGGCGGCGGCCGGTTTCCGCGCCTCCTGGCAGGACTGGCTGGAACTGGCCGGCGTGCGCGACGTCGACGGCCGGCGCGGCCTGCACTTCAGCGACTTCCCGCTGGTGCTGCAGGAGGCGCTGGCCGGACGCGGCGTGGGGCTCGGTCACATCGCGCTGATCCAGCAGGAGCTGCGCGCCGGCCGGCTGGTGCAGCCGTTCGAGCTGGTGATGCATACCGGCGGCGACTACTACATCGTCCACCGCCCCGGCGCCGAGCAGCAGCCGAAGGTGGCGGCTTTCCTGGAGTGGCTGCGGCAGGAAGTGGCGCGTGATCGGGTCGGTGGCGAGCCTGACCAATCCTGCTGCGCTTGAGCGGCTGCACGAGCTGCTCATGCGCAGCCGCCGGCCGCTGGTGCTGACCGGCGCCGGCTGCAGCACCGACTCCGGCATCCCCGATTATCGCGACGCCGCCGGCGCCTGGAAGCGCAAGCCGCCGGTGACGCTGCAGGACTACCTCAAGTCGCCGCTGGCGCGCCAGCGCTACTGGGCCCGCAGCCTCGCCGGCTGGCCGCGGGTGGCCGCCGCCGCGCCGGGCGAGGCCCACCGTGCGCTGGCGCGGCTGGAAGCGGCCGGGCGGCTGCACTGGCTCATCACCCAGAACGTCGACGGCTTGCACCAGCGCGCCGGCAGCCGCCGGGTCACCGACCTGCACGGCCGGCTCGATCAGGTGCAGTGTCTGGAATGCGGCTTCCTGCAGCCGCGCGCGGCGCTGCAGGACGAGCTCGTGCGGCGCAATCCCGGCTGGCCCATGGGCACGGCGCAGGCCGCTCCGGATGGTGATGCCGACCTCGAGGGCCTGGACTTCGCCGCGTTCCGCGTGCCCGATTGCCCCCGCTGCGGCGGGCTGCTGAAGCCGACGGTGGTGTTCTTCGGCGAACAGGTGCCGGCGGCGCGGGTCGAGCAGTGCTACGCCAGGCTCGCGGAAGCCGACGCCCTGCTGGTGGTGGGCTCATCGCTGATGGTCTGGTCCGGCTACCGCTTCGTGCGGGCCGCCTGTCAGCGTGGCTTGCCGGTCGCCGTGATCAATCTGGGGCGCACCCGCGCCGACGCCGAGCTGACCGTGAAAGTCGAGCTGCCTTGCGGCCAAGCGCTCGCCGCGCTGGCCGAGCGGCTGGTCGGTGCCGCTTAGGCGCGGCGTCAGATCGCCGGCCAGTCGCGGCGCCAGGCGTCGGCGTCGCCGGCGCCGTAGCGGATGCGCACCGGCATGGCGGCCAGCCGTTCGAACAGCCGCACCTCGGCCCGGATGGGCCACCAGTCGTACAGGAAAATCTCGATCGGCCGCCACATCGCCACCCAGCCGCCGATCAGCAGGCTCTCCTGCAGCAAGCGCACGAAACCGCCGGCATCGGCCCAGCGTTCCAGCAGTTGGCTGGCGCTGAGGGCGAGGCCGAGGAAGGTCAGACCGATCACCAGGCTGACCCGACCACGCTGGAACAGCCGGGTCAGCCGCAGGCGCGCGGCCCGGCCGCGGTCCTGGAAGAAGGCATGGGTGGCGTTGCGTAGTGCCTGCGCCTCGTCCGGCTGGCCGGCCGGGCGCTCCAGATGGACCAGCAGCGCCAGTCGCGTGTCGCGCGGCAGCTCTCGCGCCCAGCCGACGATGAACTCCTCGGCGCTGGGGTCCAGATCGCGGCTGCGGAACGGCGACGGATCCATGGCATCGAACAGCTGGCGCAGCTCCGCCACCCGCACCTCGATCAACGTGCTGCCGCCGGGAATCTCGTCGCCGGCTTCGTAGGGTTCGCTCACCGTCTAGCTCTCCGGGCGGTCGTCGCTGGCCGAGGTAAGGCGCTCCAGCTCGGCCAGCCAGGCCAGCGCCTGATCGCGGTTGTCGCCGCACATCTGCGGCTCGGGCCGCAGGCTGGCGCAGACCTTGGGACGGCGCGGATCGCCGAACAGTCGGCAGCGATTGTCGGCGGTCAGCTGCACGCAGCGCACGCCGGCCGGCTTGCCGGCGGGCATGCCTGGGATCGGCGAACTGATCGAGGGGGCGATGCAGCACGCTCCGCAGCCGACTCTACATTCCATGGTATTCCGTAGGCTCGTGTGGGAAGGCACGGGGCGTTGGGTGTGCTCGGCGCATGACGGGCTACCCGGCTGTCGCGAGGAACGCCGCCACCGCGTCGAGCACCTGCGGCTGCGCCTCGCGGTGCGGGACGTGGCCGCAGCCAGGGAGGAGCGCCAGCCGGCTCGGGCCGGACGCTCCGCGCACGAGGCGCTCCGGGTGATGCGTCGAGCCGTATTCGTCGCGGTCGCCGTGGATGGCGAGCAGGGGGCAGCGCACCTGAGGCAGGACGTCGTCCAGGCTCCAGGCGCGGAAGGCATCGGACAGCCAGGTGTCGATCCAGGCGTTCAGCACCCAGGCGGCCTTGTCGCCGTGGTACTTGCGCAGGCGCTCGAACTGGTCGGGCTCGGCGAACGCCTGCCGGGCGGCGCGAATGCCGGCGAGGGTGCGGTCCTCGACGAAGGCTTGCGCCGACTCGGTGATGAGCGCCCGGCACTGATCCGGATAGGCCGCCGCGCAATGCGCGGCCATGCCGCCGCCCACGCTGTGGCCGAACGCCACGAAGCAAGCCAGGTCGAGTTGCTCGCGCACCGCCGCGAACGCGCCGTGCGCCTCCCGCTCGATGAAATCGAGCGGCAGCGTGCCGGGATAGGGATCGGAGCGGCCGAAGCCGAGACGATCGTAGGCGACCACCGTGCGGCCGGTCACCTGCGCCAGCCGCTCCGGAAAGTCGCGCCAGAGTTCGACGCTGCCCAGCGAGTCGTGCAGCAGCACGATCGGCGCGGTCTCGGCGGCCGCGGCGGGATGCCATGACTTGGCGAACAGGCGGCCGTCGGCGGTGGTTATCCAGTGCTCATGGGACCGAGGGGCCAAGGGTATCCGCTCCAGCCGACACGCTTGCGATAGCCTAGCCCGGAACCGGCCCGCGGCGGGAGCCCCGGTCAGCCGGCGCCGGCGGTCGCCTTGGCGCGGTTCGGCGACAGGGTGAAGATCTCCACGCCGTCCTCGGTGACGCCGACGCTGTGCTCGAACTGGGCCGACAGCGAGTGGTCCTTGGTGACCGCGGTCCAGCCGTCCGGGAGGATGCGCACCGGATACTTGCCGGCGTTGATCATCGGCTCGATGGTGAAGATCATGCCCGGCTCCAGCATCACCCCCTCGCCCGGCTTGCCGTAGTGCAGCACCTGCGGCGCGTCGTGGAACACGCGGCCGACGCCGTGCCCGCAGAAGTCGCGCACCACCGAGAAGTTCTCGCGGCGCGCCACCGTCTCGATGGCGTGGCCGATGTCGCCCAGCCGATTGCCGGGCTTGACCGCGGCGATGCCGGCCATCATCGCTTCGTAGGTGGTGTTGATCAGCCGCTCGGCCAGCACGCTGATCTTGCCCACCGCGAACGTGCGATTGCAGTCGCCATGCCAGCCGTCGAGCAGCGGCGTGACGTCGATGTTGACGATGTCGCCGTTCTTGAGCTTCTTGGACTCCGAGGGGATGCCGTGGCAGACCACATGGTTGACCGAGATGCAGCTGGCGTGCTTGTAGCCCATGTAGCCGATGGTGGCCGGCACCGCGCCGTGGCTGCGCATGAACTCCTCGCACAGCTTGTCGAGCTCGGCGGTGCTGATGCCCGGACGGATGTAATCGGCGATGAAGTCCAGCGTGGCCGCCGCCAGCGCGCCGGCACGGCGCATGCCCTCGAAGTCGTCGGCGTCGTACAGCGGGATGCGTTTGCCGGTGACATCCACCTGATTGGAATAGCGCATGATCGAAACTCCTGAGTCCTTCGTCCCGGTGCGGTGCCCGCGTCGGCTGCGTCCGGTACAACTCGAATAGCAAATAGGGCCGGTTCCGTCGCGTGGCCGGACGCTCGCCGGCACGGTAGGGTGTCCGACCGACGGCGGACATGGGTATGACACCCATATGCGACACCGACAATCCCCGCCGGTTCGGCACGGCCCGGTCGCATGGCGCTCGCCGACCGGCAGGCGGGGGATGTTGCGGGACTGACGCCGGAGCCGCGGCCCGGGAGCAGCGGACTATATTAGCAGGCGGCTTCGTTTCCTACCGAAACCCCCGCGGTGTCAAGCGCCTCGAACGGCGGCGCATATTGGACCAGGCCTTTGGCGCCCACCAGCGCGCCGGCGCGCAGCGGCGCCACCATGAGATGAGGATCGAGCGCCGGGTCCGGATAATGCAGGCCGTGCACGTTCGCCGCGCCGAAGCCGAAGCGCGCGTAGTAGCGGCTGTCGCCGACCACGAATACCAGATCGACCGCGGCGATGCGCAGCGCGTCCAGACCCACCTGCACCAGCCGCGAACCCACGCCGCGGCGCTGGAACTCGGGCCGCACCGCCAGCGGGGCCAGGCCCATGGCGCGAACCCGCGGGCTCTGCGGCAACCGTACCGGGGTGAACAGTATATGTCCGACCAGCTGGCCGTTGTGCTGCGCCACCAGCGATACCTGAGGCTGTTCGCCCTGGTGCCGCAGGCGCTCCACCAACTGCGCTTCGTCCGGGCGGCCGAAAGCCCGCAAATGCACCGAGAACACCTCAGGGTGATCCTGAGCCCGTTCCGGACGGACGAATACGCTGTTGTGCCTCATATGAACCACGAACCCTAGTCGCTTGGCAAACCGCTAGATTAACGAAAGTATGTTCAAACGTGCCCATGCCGTAGGCCCTTCTTTCCAGGGGCGGCCGATGGGACGTCGTTTAGTGTTGTCGTCGCTCGTTGCGAGCGGCAGCGGTCGGAACCGGATTTTAGAGCTTTCAGGTCGGTCCGTCCTGGGGATGACGGGGGAGAGGCCGGGTATCCGGCGTCGCGTTCTCCGTTTTGGTAACGCGAGAGTCCGCCAGGGAACAGAAACATCGGCGCCCGCGGCGCTTTTTCGTAAAGAGTCCGACCATGTGAAGCCGGTTACGGCGGCGAGGGGGAGTGACGCCGTATGGCGCCGATGAAGCGAGCGTTGAGCGTTGTCGCCGTGCTGGTCTGCGTCGTGGCCGCCGCCGCGGTCGCGGCCGGCTACGCCTGCCTGCGCGGCAGCCTGCCGATCCTGGACGGGCGCCTGACGCTGCCGGGGCTGACGGCGGACGTGAGCGTCGAGCGCGACGTCCTGGGCATACCGACGCTGCGCGCCGCCAACCGCGAGGATTTGGCGCGCGCCACCGGCTTCGTCCATGCCCAGGACCGCTTCTTCCAGATGGACCTGATGCGTCGCAGCGCCGCCGGCGAGCTGGCCGAACTGGTGGGCGAGGTCGCCGTCCCGCTCGACGAGAAGGTGCGGCTGCACGGCATGCGGGCGGTGGCCCGGCAGGTGCTGGCGCAGGCGCCGCCGTGGCAGCGGCGGCTGCTGGACGCCTACACCGACGGCGTCAACGCCGGCTTGGCGGCGCTGCGGGTGCGGCCGTTCGAGTACCTGCTGCTGCGCAGCGAGCCGCGGCCGTGGCGGCCGGAAGATACGATCATGGTGATCTTCGCCATGTACTTCGAGCTGCAGGATCCCTGGGCGCTGCGCGAGGCGCGGCTGCAGGCCCTGCGCGAGACGCTGCCGGAACCGCTGTATCGCTTCCTCACCGCGCCGGGCTGCGAGTGGGACGCGCCGCTCGACGGCAGCCAAGTCGAGCACGCCCGCCTGCCGTCCGCGCAGGAATACGATCTGCGGCACCACCGGTCGGTCGCGGTGAGCGGGGGCGGTGAGCCGGCGGCCGACGGCTTCGCCGTGGGCAGCAACAACTGGGCGATCGGGCCGGCGCACAGCGCCGACGGCGCCGCCTGGCTGGCCAACGACATGCACCTGCGGCTGAACCTGCCCCATATCTGGTACCGCATGCATTGGCTCTGGCACGAGGACGGCCAGCCGCGCATGGCCACCGGGGTGACGCTGCCCGGCACGCCGGCGCTGGTGGTCGGCAGCAACGGGCGCATCGCCTGGGGCTTCACCAACAGCTACGGTGATTTCGCCGACCGCATCCTGCTGGAGCTCGACCCGAGCGATCCGCAGCGCTATCGCACGCCGCAGGGCTACCGGCCGTTCGAGCGGCGGCAGGAGCGCATCGCCGTCAAAGGCGGTGGCGAGCGGGTGGTGGAGTTTCGCGACACCATCTGGGGGCCGGTGCTGCCCGACAGCGACGAGGCGGCGCCCCAGGCGCTGGCCTGGACCGCGCACCGGCCGCAGGCCACCAACCTCGACCTGCTGCGCCTGGAGGCGGTGGACGATGCTGGGGAGGCGCTGACGGTCGCCGCCGGCGTCGGCGTGCCGGCGCAGAACTTCGTGGTGGTCGACCGCCATGGCAATATCGGCTGGACCATCATCGGCCGTCTTCCCCGCCGCCATGGCTACGATCCCAACCTGCCCGCCTCCTGGGCGGACGGCGCCGGCTGGCAGGGCTGGCTGGCCGCGGAGGACTATCCGCGGCTGCTCAACCCGGCCGGCGGCCGCATCTGGACCGCCAACAACCGCGTGGTGGGCGGCGATTGGCTGCGCCTGATCGGCGACGGCGGCTTGCAGCTCGGCTCGCGCGCCACCCAGATCCGCGACGGCCTGCTGGCGCTGGAGCGGGCCGGCGCCGAGGACCTGCTGCGTCTGCAGCTGGACGACCGGGCGCTGTTCCTGGCCCGCTGGCGGACGCTGCTGCTGGACGTGCTCGATGAGCGCGCGCTGGCCGGCGAGCCGCGTCGTCAGGCGCTGCGGGCGGCGGTGGAAGACTGGGGCGGCCGGGCCAGCGTCGACTCGGTGGGCTACCGGCTGGTACGGGCCTTTCGCTTGTATCTGATGGACGAGGTGTTCACCGCGCTCACCGCCGAGGTGCGGGAGCGCTATCCCGAGTTCCGCTACCACGACATGCCGCAGGCGGAAGGCGCACTCTGGCGACTGGTCAGCGAGCGCCCCGCCCATCTGCTCGATCCCGCCTATGCCGACTGGCGCGAGCAGCTGCTGGCGGTGGTCGACCGGGTGATCGAGCGGCTCTGGGACGACCGGCACGGTTTCGATCATGCCACCTGGGGCGCGTACAACCGGCTGCGGATGCAGCACCCGTTGAGCAAGGCGCTGCCGCTGCTCGGCTTCTGGTTGGACATGCCGGCTGCGGCGCTGCCGGGCGACGCCCACATGCCGCGGGTGCAGACCCCGGTGGCGGGCGCCTCGCAGCGGCTGGTGGTGTCGCCCGGCCGGGAGGGCGAGAGCCTGCTGCACATGCCGGGCGGGCAGAGCGGCCACCCGCTGTCGCCGTTCTACCGGGCCGGCCACGACGACTGGGCGGCGGGCCGTCCCGCTCCGTTGCTGCCGGGGCCGACGCGCCACGCGCTGGTGCTGGCGCCGGAAGGCTGACGGCGCTACTTGCGCGATCGCGCCGGACGCGGCTTTACTTGCTCCATGGCCGGATCGGCCGGTGCGAAAAGAACAACGACATGTGGGACCGGCTCTTGGGTTTACCGTTCTCCGCGGCGATGCGGACGCTGTTCATGCCGGCGCTGCTGCTGCAGCTGGCAGTCGACGCCTTGCGTGGCCACCGTTTCCTGCTGCTGAACGGCTGGCAGCTGCTGCGCGCTTACGGCTACAAGCTGAGCAACCAGGACTGGTGGGCGTTGTACGGCGTGCATTACATGGCCGGACAGGAGTCGCTGGGCAGAGCCGCGCTCGTGGTGGGCGGCGTGTTGCTGCTGCTGTACGCGGCGCTGTGGGCGGCGATCGGCGCCGGCCTGCTGCGATTGCTGGCGCGGCTCAGGAACGGCTGAGCGCCGCGGCGGCCGCCGGCGCGCCTCAGTGGGACGAGCGCGGCTCGTCGCTCGGCAGCGCCAGCGGCGAGCGCAGCCGGATCAGTTGGCGGTTGCCGTCGGCGTCGATCACTTGCACGCTGTGCAGGCCGTCGGCGCCGTCTTCCACGTAAACCTCGCGCGGATGCACGACCAGATGATCGAGGCCGTCCGTCACCAGCTCGAAGGTATCCGTGTCCGGGTCGTAGGCCATGCCGCGCAGCACGGTCCAATCCTGGGCCAGCTGGTTGCCGAGGCCGAGTCCGGTGATTTCGACTTCCGCCAGCTTGGAGCCCAGTTCGCGGGAGATGCGATCGAAATAGCGTTGGCGCTGGGTCTTGTCCAGGGATCGGGTGGGCATCGGCGCTCCTCCTCAACATCAACCGTCGTCGTGATATGGGCGCCGGTCGTCGTCAGGCAAGGCCGCCGGAGCGCGAGAGCGGCCGAGCCGAATTGCGGAAATTGTGGTGATGGAAGAAATCTACGTCAGTACCGATATCGAAGCCGACGGCCCGGTGCCGGGGCTCAATTCCATGCTCAGTCTGGGGTCGGCCGCCTATCGGGCGGACAAGACCCTGATCGGCACCTTCAGCGTGAATCTGGAAACCCTGCCCGGTGCCAAGCCGCATCCGCTCACCGAGCGCTGGTGGAAGCAGTTCCCGGAGGCCTACGCCGCCTGCCGGGTCAACCCCGAGCCGCCGGAGACGGCCATGAAGCGCTACGCCGCCTGGGTGCGCTCGCTGCCCGGCAAGCCGGTGTTCGTCGGCTATCCGGCGTCGTTCGATTTCATGTGGGTGACCTGGTACCTACTGCGTTTCGCCAACGACGCGCCGTTCGGGTTCGCCGCGTTGGACATCCGCAGCTATGCCATGGCTATGCTGGATACGCCGTTTACCGATACGGTCAAGGATCGGCTGCCGCGGGAGTGGTTCGATCCGCTGCCGCATACCCACGTGGCGCTGGACGACGCGCTCGAACAGGGGGCGTTGTTCTGCAATATGTTGGCCCATAGGCGTCGTTCTTGAGCGTCGGCTCGGAGCATCCGCCGCGGTTTCGTTGTCCAAGTCGGCAAATAGCGATTGCCGGGTCGAGCGGGCTCGCCGTGATGCCCCGGTACGCCAACCGATATGTTGGAGTGGAAGTGTCGTCATGCCATCACGTGACCCCAAGAATTGGATGTGGGCCGAAGCCTGCGAGCTGCTGGAGCGGATGGAGCGGATTCACCGGCAGTTCTTTCAACTGGGACTGCCGTCCGCCAGCCGCCCGACCTGGGAGCCGCCGGTGGATGTCTACGAGACCGACGAGCGTTTCGTGATCATCGTCGCCCTGCCGGGCGTGCCGGCCGAGCAGATCGAGGTCGGCGTGCAGGAGGGCGGGGTCCTGGTGGTGCGTGGCGAGCGGCTGCTGCCGGCGCAGGCGCGGCTGGCCAGCATCTACCGCCTGGAAATCCCTCACGGTTACTTCGAGCGGCGTATCGAGCTGCCGCCGGGGCGCTTCCAGCTGGAGCGCCAGGAAATCGCCAACGGCTGCCTGTTGCTGTCCCTGGGCAAGCTGCCTTAGTGGAGAACATCGATGGCCATTTCGGACGATAGAGAGCTGCGCGAAGCGCAGACCGAGAACAATGAGGGCGGACAGCAGGCGCCCGGCGGTGCCGCGCCCGCCAAGGAGATTCCGCAGGATGCCGTGATCATCCTGCCGGTGCGCAACGTCGTGCTGTTCCCGGGCGTGGTGTTGCCGCTGAGCCTGGGGCGCGGCAGATCGATCGCCGCCGCGCAGGAGGCGGCGCGCAGCAACCGGCCGATCGGGGTGATCCTGCAACGCGACCCGCAGGTGGAGAACCCCGCCGGCGACGATCTGTACCCGGTCGGCACGGTGGCTTCGATCGTGCGCTACGTCACCGCGCCCGACCGCAGTCATCACGTGATCTGCCAGGGCGAGAACCGCTTCCGCGTGATCGAGTTCCTGGAGGGCTACCCCTTCCTGGTGGCGCGCATCGAGCGCATCGGCGAGAAGGAGGTCATGACCACCGAGCTCGAGGCGCGCATGCACACCCTCAAGCAGCGCGCGGTCGAGGCCCTGCAGCTGTTCCCCGAGGTCCCGGCGGAGCTGGTCAACGCCGTCGACGGGCTGCGCTCGCCGTCGGCGCTGGCGGACGTGATCGCCAGCTTCATGGACATCAAGCCCGAGGAGAAACAGCAGGTCCTGGAGACCACGGAGGTGCAGGAGCGCCTGGACCGGGTGCTGGATCTGCTCAACCGCCGCATCGAGGTGATGCGCCTGTCGCAGGAGATCAGCCAGCGCACCAAGCAGGCCATGGACGAGCGCCAGCGCGAGTACTTACTGCGCGAGCAGCTCAAGGCCATCCAGAAGGAGCTGGGCGAGGAGGACGGCCGCGACCTGGAGATCGAGGAGCTCAAGAAGGCCATCGCCGAGGCCAAGATGCCGCCCGACGTGGAGCAGGTCGCCAACAAGGAGCTGCGACGGCTGGAGCGCATGTCCGAGGCGTCCGGCGAGTACGGCATCATCCGCACCTACCTGGACTGGCTGGTGAGCCTGCCCTGGTCCAAGCTCAGCGAGGAGAACATCGACATCGCCGAGGCGCGGCGCGTGCTCGAGGAGGATCACTACGGCCTGGACAAGATCAAGCGCCGTATCCTTGAGTATCTGGCGGTGCGCAAGCTCAACCCGCAGGGGCGCAGCCCGATCCTGTGCTTCGTCGGCCCGCCCGGCGTGGGCAAGACCTCGCTGGGGCAGTCGATCGCCCGCGCTCTGGGGCTGGAGTTCACCCGTGTGAGCTTGGGCGGCGTGCACGACGAGGCCGAGATCCGCGGCCACCGGCGCACCTACATCGGTGCGCTGCCGGGCAACATCATCCAGGCGATCCGCAAGGCCGGCACCCGCAACCCGGTGATGATGCTCGATGAGATCGACAAGCTCGGCGCCGGCGGCTTCCACGGCGATCCGGCCGCGGCGTTCCTGGAGGTGCTCGATCCGGAGCAGAACGGCACGTTCCGCGACAACTACCTGGCCGTGCCGTTCGACCTGAGCCGGGTGTTCTTCATCGCCACCGCCAACGTGCTCGACTCCATCCCCGGGCCGCTGCGCGACCGCATGGAGATCATCGAGCTGGCCGGCTACACCGAGGACGAGAAGGTCGAGATCGCCCGCCGCTACCTGGTGAAGCGCCAGTCCGAGGCCAACGGCCTCAAGCCGGGGCAGGTCGAGTTCACCGACGCGGCGCTGCACGCCATCGTCCGCGACTACACCCGCGAGGCTGGCGTGCGCAACCTCGAACGCCAGATCGGCGCGGTCTGCCGGCACGTGGCGGTGCGGGTGGCCGAGGGGCTGATCGACGGTGCCCGGATCGACGCCGGCGATCTGCACGACATCCTCGGCCCGGCTCGCTTCGAGAACGAGGTGGCGATGCGCACCAGCGTGCCGGGCGTGGTCACCGGCCTGGCCTGGACCGCGGCCGGCGGCGACATCCTGTTCATCGAGGCGACGCGCATGCCCGGTTCCGGGCGGCTGATCCTCACCGGTCAGCTCGGCGAGGTGATGAAGGAGAGCGCCCAGGCGGCGCTCAGCCTGGTCAAGAGCCGGGCCGAGGAGCTGGGGCTGGATCCGGCGCTGTTCGAGAAGAGCGACATCCACATCCATGTGCCGGCCGGCGCCATCCCCAAGGACGGCCCCAGCGCCGGCGTGGCGATGTTCACCGCGTTGGTGTCGCTGCTCACCGGCCGCCAGCTGCCGTCGGACATGGCCATGACCGGCGAGATCAGCCTGCGCGGCCTGGTGCTGCCGGTCGGCGGCATCAAGGAGAAAGCCACGGCGGCGGCCCGCGCCGGCATCAAGGCCGTGCTCATGCCGGCCCGCAACCGCAAGGACCTCGAAGACATTCCGCCGGCCGCGCGCGAGCAGCTCAAGTTCGTCTGGCTGGAGCACGTCGACGACGCGTTGGCGGCGGCGTTCGGCATCGAGACGAAGGCGGAGGCCGCGCGGCGCAGCGCCGGGGCGTAGCGGGCCGGGCGCGGCGCCGTATGCCGCCGCCGCGCCCGGCTGTGGACGGAGGAGGCTGCGATGCACGAGGGATTGCGGATCGGCCGTATCGCGGGCGTCGACATCCGGATCGACCGTAGCCTGCTCATCATTTTCGTCCTCATCCTGTTCGGCCTGGGGCTGGGACTGCTGCCGGCCTGGCACCCGACCTGGCCGGCGGGGCTGATCTGGGCGACGGCGCTGCTGGCCACGCTGGCGTTCTTCGCCTCGGTGCTGGTGCACGAGCTGGCCCATGCTCTGGTCGGCCGCGCCCAGGGGGCGCGCGTGCCGAAGATCACCCTGTTTGTGTTCGGCGGCATGGCGCATCTGGAACGCGAGCCGGCCCATTGGCGCGGCGAGCTGTGGATGGCCCTGGTCGGGCCGCTCACCAGCCTGGCGCTGGGTTTCCTCTGTTTGCTGGCGGTGGGTCGGCTGATCGACCCGAGCGCGCTGGCCGACGGCGGCGCCCGCGAGGTTCTGGCCGAGCTGGGGCCGGCGGCGACCCTGCTGCTGTGGCTGGGCCAGATCAATGTCCTGCTGGGGCTGTTCAACCTGGTGCCTGGCTACCCGCTCGACGGCGGACGGGCGCTGCGCGCCGTGCTCTGGGGCATCACCGGCAACCCGCAGCGCGCCACCCGCTGGGCGGCCGGCATGGGGCAGCTGTTCGCCTGGCTGCTGATCCTGATGGGCACCGGCATGGTTCTGGGGCTGCGCGTGCCGGTGTTCGGCAGCGGGTTGCTGAGCGGGCTATGGATCGCCCTGATCGGCTGGTTCCTCAACAACGCGGCGGTGATGAGCTATCGCCAACAGCTGATCGACCACTCCCTGGCCGGCGTGCCCGCCCGCCGGTTGATGCAGACCGATTTCGTCGCGCTCGCCCCGGAGCTGCCGCTCCAGCGCTGGATCGATGAATGGGTGCTGCACAGCGGCCAGCGGGCGTTCCCGGTGCTGCGCGACGGCGAGCTGCTGGGACTGGTCTGCCTGTCCGATCTGGCCCGGGTGCCGGCGGCGCGGCGCGCGGCGCTGACGGTGGCGGACATCATGACCCCGCGCGAGCGGCTGACGGTGGCCGGACCGGAGACCAGCGCCGACCAGGTGCTGCAGCGGCTGGCGCAGGCTCAGGTCAACCAGCTGCCGGTGGTCGAGCACGGGCGGTTGCTCGGCCTGGTCAGCCGCGAGAGCCTGCTGCGCTGGCTGGCGCTGCGGGGTGGCTTGGACGGACGGGACCGTTCGCTGCTGGAGCGCTGACCGCGGATGGGCGCGATCCGCTAAGCTTGGCAGCGGCCAATTCGAAAACGCCGGCGAAGTCGCCATCACTATTGGCGGACGAGCAGCATCCGTTTCACGCCAGAGTCGGCCATGAAAACCATAGTGCCTATCAGCGTCGGGCCGGCGGCGGCCGATCCGGACGCCATCGTCGATCTGTTCTTCGAGGGCGACGAGCTGTTCAGCGCCATGCTCGACGCCATCCGCGGCGCCAAGCGCTCGATCGCCCTGGAAACCTACATCCTGTGCTGGGACGAGGTCGGCCGCCCGCTGCTGGAGGCGATGGCGGCCAAGGCGCGGGAAGGGGTGCGGGTGCGACTGCACGTCGACGCTTTCGGCTCGCTGGGCGGTTTCCCGCGCTCGGCCGAGCGCTGGCTCAAGACGCAGGGCGTGCAGGTGCGCCGCTTCCACCGCTGGAGCTGGCGCGATCCGCTGCGCTACAACCGCCGCAACCATCGCAAGATGCTGGTGGTGGACGGCCGCGAGGCCTATCTGGGCGGCTTCAACCTGCACCGCGAATGCTCCCGCTGCCATTTCGGCGAGGGCCGCTGGCGCGACACCCACGTGCGCATCCACGGCAAGCTGGCGAGACAGGCGCTGCTGCTGTTCAACCTGTTCTGGCAGCGCCATCGGCGGCGCGTCCCCTTGCCGGCGCTGCCAGCGCGCTACGTGCTGCTGTCCAACCACGGCCATGGCGGCGGACGGCGCATGCGCCGGGTGGTGGACGGCCTGCTGGACGGCGCCCACGAGCGGATCTGGCTGACCACGCCGTACTTCGTGCCCGGCACCCACATCCAGAACCGGCTGATCCATGCCGCCCGCCGCGGCGTCGACGTGCGCGTGCTGGTGCCGAACAAGAGCGACGTGCGCCTGGCGCGCTGGGCCTCGCACGCCGCCTACGCCCGCTTGCTGGGGCACGGCGTGCGCATCTTCGAGTACCTGCCGCGGGTGCTGCACGCCAAGACCCTGGTGGTCGACCACATGTGGAGCATGGTCGGCACTTCCAACCTCGACTATCGCAGCTTCTTCCTCAACTACGAGATCAACCTGCTGTCCGAGGAGCCGGCGCTGGCCGAGGCCCTGCAGGAGCAGTTCCTGATCGATCTGGAGGAGTCCATGGAGATCCACGCCGACAAGTGGAGCCGCCGCCACTGGCTGCACTATCCGCTGGAAGGGGTGGGCTGGCTGGCGCGGCGCTGGCTATAGCGGCGGCGCGCTCAGCCCTCGTCTTGCCCAAACAGCTCCAGCTGGGCCTGCGTCGTCTGCAGCGGCCGCAGCCCCGAGGCGGTCACGCCCAGCAGCCGCACCGGCCGCTCGGCGGCCTCGGTGCGCGTCAGCAGCGTCGCCAGCACGGTCATCAGCGCCTCCAGCTCGCGCAACGGCGGATGGCAGGAGTGGGAGCGGGTGACTTGGCGGAAGTCGTGGTATTTCACCTTCAGGGTCCAGGTATCGGCGCTGAGCCGGCGCTGAGAGAGGCTGTCCAGCACCTCGGCGGCCAGCGGCCGCAGCGCTGCCAGCATGGCCTCGGGATCGTCCAGATCGCGAGGGAAGGTGGTCTCGCTGCCGATCGACTTGCGCTCGCGTACCGGCTGCACCGGCCGCTCGTCGATGCCGCGCGCGATGTTGTAGTAGAACGCGCCGCTCTTGCCGAACGCCGCCTGCAGCTCCTCCAAGCTGCGGCGGCGCAGGTCGGCGCCGGTGTGAATGCCCAGCTCGCGCATGCGCGCCTCGGTGGCCGGGCCGACGCCGTGGAAGCGACCGATCGGCAGGCTGGCAATGAACGCCGGACCCTGCTCGGGGGTGATCAGGTGCAGGCCATCGGGCTTGTCGATGTCCGAGGCCAGCTTGGCCAGGAATTTGTTGTAAGACACCCCGGCCGAGGCGGTCAGCCCGGTTTCCTCCAGGATCTCTTGCTTGATGCGGCGCGCGATCAGCGTGGCCGAGCCGCGGCAGGCCGTGCAGCCGGTGACGTCGAGATACGCCTCGTCCAGCGACAGCGGCTCCACCAGCGGCGTGTAGCGGTGGAAGATCGCTCGAATGCGGCGCGACTCGGCGGCATAGACCTCGAAGCGCGGCTTGATGAACACCGCGTCCGGGCACAGCCGACGCGCGCGCGACGCCGGCATGGCCGAGCGGATGCCGAAGCGGCGCGCCTCGTAGCTGGCAGTGGCGACCACGCCGCGGCTGTCGGGCGAACCGCCGACCACTACGGGACGGCCGCGCAAGCTCGGGTCGTCGCGCTGCTCCACCGACGCGTAGAACGCGTCCATGTCGATGTGGATGATCTTGCGGGTCATGCCTGCCGTAGCGGCGGAAATGGACATTCAATGATAGCCGCAACGGCGCAGGGGCTTGGCAGCGCAATCGCCCCCTACGTCTCCTCCCCCTCGTGGGAGAGGCGCATTGAGGGCGCTGCCCAGGAGAGGAGCCAGGAGAGGAGAAGGAGCGGATAGCGCGTTGCGGTTTGTTTGTCCCCCTCTCCCGCGAGGGGCGAGGGGCGCAAGGAAGACGCCGGTGCCGCATTGACCACGATGCTTGGCGAGACGGCGGTCTGATACGGCTCCATCTCCCCCCGTGTGCTGGCGGATGCATCCGTCCACCGAGCGTGTGGGCGGCAGCCGCGCGCTTTCCTGGTGCGCGGTAACCGGTGCTTGGCAGGACGGTGGCTTGTACGTTCCTTTCCCTCCTCGCGGGGGCGTAGCGAGGGGGCGAGGCCGGCAGGGCGAGGCGGCACGCACCGCTCGCCGCTTTATACCGCCGCCGCGCGGCAGCTCAGCGCCCGCAGCAGCGCTTGAACTTGAGGCCGCTGCCGCAGGGGCAGGGGGCGTTGCGGCCGCCGGACGGGGCGCTGGCCGGCGGATGAATGGTGCCGTCGACGTACAGCCAGTGGCCGTTTTCGCGGCGGAAGCGGCTGGTTTCGTGCTGCGCGCCCAGCCCCGAGGCGGTGCGGTAGCGCGCCACGAACTCCACCGTGCCGCTGTCGTCGACCGCGCCGCCGCCTTCCACGGCGCGGATCTCCAGCCCAGTCCATTGCGGCGTGTGGTCGAGGTCGATGGACTGCGGGCGGGTCGAGGGATGCCAGGTGCGCGCCAGGTAGTCGCTGTCTTTCAGCACGAATGCGCTGTAGCGAGAGCGCATCAGCGCTTCGGCGGTGGGGGCGGGCTCGCCGGCATGGTAACGGCCGCAGCAGGCGGCCAGGGGCTGCCGGCTGCCGCACGGGCAGGGACGTTCGTTGCTGTGGGTTTTCATTCGGAAACTGTAGCAGGCGTCGGCGGTGCGCGCAGCGTCGACGCCTGCTGGCGGACCGCGGCGCGCCGGCGGCGTGCCGCGGTCGTTCCCGGTCAGTGGCGGCGCGGCCGCAGCACCAGCACGGGGCAGTCGGCGTGTTCGATCACCGCGTGCGCCACGCTGCCGGCCACTAGCTGGTTGACGCCGCTGCGGCCGTGGGTGGTCATGGCGATCAGCGCGCCCGGCTCGATGCGGGCGTAGTCGACGATGGCGCGGGCGGCGTCGTCACCGTGCAGCACTTCCCAGTCCACTTCGATGCCGTACTTGGCCGCCACCGAGCGCGCCGCCCGGCCCAGATAGCCGGCCTCGCTGGCGTCCGCGCTGCGGGCCAGCTCGCCCGCCTCGGCCGGCAGCGCTTGGATCAGCCGCAGTGCGCCGTTGGCGGCTTTGGCGATCGGGGCGGCGTGCTCGATCATGCGCTCGGACACCTCCGAGCCGTCCAGGCACACCAGCACGGTCTTGACGTCGCTGACCCGGTGTTCCGACTTCAGGCGGGGACCGCTGAGCAGCACCGGCACTCCGGCTTCGCGCATCACATGGGCGGCGACGCTGCCAAACAGCCGCTCGCCGACGGCGCCGCGGGCGTGGGTGGCCATGTACAGCAGCGTCTCCGGATACCGTTGAGCCAGTTCGAGCAGATGCTCGGTGGGGGAGCCCACCAGGATGGTGACGGTGGCGTTGCGAATGTCGCGCTCGGTGAGGAGATCGCGGATCACCGTTTCGCGGTGCGGGCGTTCGGCCTCCGTTTCCACCACGGAAACGACCTCGGCCTGCATGCCGAGTCGGTCCGCCAGTCGGCAGCCCGGCGCGATGGCGGACAGCGACAGCGACGAGTCATCTACCGGAATGACGAGGCGGCTTGCCATGTGGAATTCTCCCCTGAGCTCCTGAAGTTCGCGGCCGTTATATGAGGCCAATCGTTGTGGTTTAGTTTGTTGACGGTACTGGTGCGGCGTCTTTATCTGGATCAAGATTTCGGTGTCGTCGCTCCGCCCCCCAGCAGGGAGGGCCATATGGAGCGGCGGCACCTAGAAGGGACTATAGAGCTTTCGGCGAGTTCTGGCACGTCCGCCCATGATTGCGCCGGAGGCTTTATAGTTGGGGGGCGCGCAGCAACAACGTCCGCAGGCTTCGTTGGGGGGACGACATCGGAACGGCGGGACAAGGAACCACATGGCGCGCTGGGCCGAAACGGTCGTAGGGGTAGTCAATGGGGAGTTCGCCCGGTGTCGGCGGTCGAAAGCCGCCTTTGACCCGGCTTGGGTTCAGTTTTGCGGATGATGCGCTGGAGCGCGCTTTCCGCCAGGATTACGACAAGCGTGTCGCGTTGCAGGTGCGTCTTTCCTTGCTATGCGGCGCGGTGCTCTACCCGTCGCTGGCGTGGCAGGACGTCTGGTTTTTCCCGGACCGCTATCCGCTGATTTGGCTGATACGCGGCAGCGTGGCCGCGATGCTGCTACTGACGCTGGCGTTGGTCTGTCGACCGCGGTTTTTCCGCTACTACACGCCGTTGGTGATGGCGGCGGCACTGGTCGCCGGTGCCGGCGTGATCACGATGATCGGCCTGGGTTCGGCCGATGTGGCCTCTTCCTATTACCTCGGACTCACCCTAGTGATCGTCTGGGGCTATACCTTTTCCGGGCTGCGGCTGCCCTGGGCGGTGGCGCTGAATCTGATCCTGCTGGCAGCCTACCTGCTGGTGTCGTTGCTGGTCGGCAATGCCGCGCCGATGTGGCTGGCGACCAACTTCGGCAACGCCGTGGCGGCCAGCGCGCTGGTCGGGGTCGCCGCCTACCTGATGGAGCGGCAGCGCCGGACGGTGTTCTATCACGCGCTGCTGCTGGACGACGAGCGCCGCAGCCACGAGCAGCGTGCGCATTCCGATCACCTCACCGGGCTGCCGAACCGGGCCTATTTCGAGCGCCACAGCAAGCAGGCCTTGAGCCGGGCGCAGCGGCAGGGATCTCGGCTGGCGGTGATCTACATCGACATCGACGGTTTCAAGCCGATCAACGACCGCTACGGCCATCACGTCGGCGACGCCGTGCTGGCCGAGGTGGCGCGCCGCCTGGAGTCGACGCTGCGCGCCAGCGATATCGTGGCGCGGGTGGGCGGCGATGAGTTCGTCGCGCTCCTGGAGGAGGTCGGCGACCGCGATAAGGTGCTGATGGTGGTCGACAAGCTGCGCGAGGCGGTACGCCAGCCCGTGGCGGTGCGGTTGCCGAGCGGCGCGCAGGCCGTCATCGAGGTGACCGTCAGCGTCGGGACGGTGCTGTACCCGGACGACGGCGAGACTTTCGGCTTGCTGCTGGAGCAGGCCGACGCCGCGATGTATCGGGACAAGCTGGCGCGCCTGCGCTGGGAGCGGGAGACGGCACCGAGCGATTGAGAGTGGTATGGCCGGCGCGCGCTGGCCAAGACGCGCTACCATGCAGCCATGAGCGACACCGTTTCCGCGCCGGCCGCGTTGCCGGTGCTGTATCGAGACGAGCATTTCATCGCCGTCGACAAGCCGGCCGGCATGCTGGTGCACCGGACTTGGATCGCCGACGGCAGCGAGTTCGTGCTGCAGCGGCTGCGCGACCAGATCGGCCAGCGGGTGTACCCGGTGCATCGCCTGGATCGACCCACCTCGGGCGTGCTGGTGTTCGGTCTGAGTTCCCGCGCCGCCGCCGATCTGTGCGAGCTGTTCAAGGACCGGCAGGTGGAGAAGCGCTACCTGGCGGTGGTGCGCGGCTACGTGGAGGGCGAGGGCACCATCGACTACCCGCTGCGCGAGGAGCCGCACCTGCCGGCGCAGGAGGCGGTGACCCACTATCGCGGGCTGGCGAAGGTCGAGCTGCCCATCGCGGTCAGCCGCTACGCCACGACGCGCTACTCGCTGGTGGAGGCTATCCCCGAGACCGGGCGCATGCACCAGCTGCGCAAGCACTTCGCCCATATCTCCCACCCGATCATCGGCGACACCAGCCACGGCGACGGGCGGCACAATCGGCTGTTCCGCGAGCGCTTCGGCATCCACCGCCTGCTATTGCATGCTCGGGCGCTGACGTTTCGCCATCCGTACACCGGCGCCGAGATCCGGATCGAGGCGCCGCGGCCGGCGGAGTTCGAGGCTCTGTACCACGCGTTTGGCTGGGGCGAAGCGGAACCGGCGCCGGCGGCGGATCGCGCGGTTGCTGGCGGCTGAGGCGTGATGGGCTCCCCTGCGGCCGCGGGCTTGTGGCAACCTACGGCCTTTCGGCGCGCGACGCCGCCTCAAGACGGAAGCTGTACCCCATGTCTATCTGGTTCGCTACTCCCTCGCTCGAGCAGATCCAACACAACAATCAGAACACCATGGTCAGCCATCTGGGCATCGAGTTCCTGGAGATCGGCGACGACTATGTGCGCGGCCGCATGCCGGTGGATGCCCGCACCGTGCAGCCGTACCGCATCCTGCACGGTGGCGCCTCGGTGGTGCTGGCCGAAACCCTGGGCAGTGTCGCCGCCAGCCTGTGCCTGGATCCGCAGCGCAAGTACTGCGTCGGCCTCGAGATCAACGCCAACCACATCCGCGCCGTTCCCGAGGGTTCGGGCTACGTCTACGGCACCGCGCGCCCCTACCACATCGGCGGCAGCACTCACGTCTGGGAGATCCGCCTGGAGGACGAGAAAGGCCGGCTGACCTGCATCTCGCGCCTGACCATGGCCATCCTGGATCGGCCCAAGAGCTGAGCAAGGCCGCGAAGCGGCGCTGTTCCGGTGGGATACAGGAGCGGTGCCGCCGTGCATGGAGCCTGAGCGTCGATATAAGGCGCTTCGCGGTTTTTTGTCCCCCTCTCCCTGGCCCTCCCCACAAGGGAGGGCGTATTAGGCCGTTTTTCTACCAAGCGTCGACGTTGGGCGGCACCTGGATAATCTTCGCGTTTGCGTGCTATTCCCAGTTTCGGGGTGAGCACGGCACCGGCCGCCAAGTTGGCGCCTTCTTAATTTCCATCCGTTCCTCATGAGTGCGAGTACGCGTGCATCCACCGAGCCTCAGCGGTAGCCGCGCGCTTTCCTCGTGGGCAGTAACGGGGGCGTGGCAGGACAACGGCTAGAACGTTCCTTCCCCCCCTCGCGGGGGGCAGGGAGAGGGGGGATAACCATCCGCGAAGCGTCGTTTCGCTTCATGACGCGACTCAGGCCAGTCTCACCTCCAGCCAGCCTTGCTCCTCCCCCGAACTCATTAGCCGATCACCCATTCGCTTGCTAGGCGGCCGGGCGTGAGCTATCTGTCAAAAGTCCGGCCTCTGCGGGCAACAACCAATAACAACGATAAGTTCGGAGGAGGAGTTCATGCGTCAGAGCATTCGTGGCGCTGTGCGGCGTTCGTGTTCCGCGTTGGCGCTGGCCGCCGCTTTGCTGGCGGCGCCGGTGGCCCAGGCGGCGGGGTATCAGGCGCCGGAGCGTCTGGTCGGCCCGGCGCCGTTCCTGGGCGTGCACGGCGTGGCGGTCGACGACGATGGCCGGATCTATGCCGGCAGCGTCACCGGCGCGTCCCTATCCGTGGTCGAGCGCGACAGCGGCAAGGTCAGCGTCTTGATCGGACCGCCGGAGGGCATGGCCGACGACATCGCCATCGCGCCCGACGGCACCATGGCCTGGACCGGTTTCCTCACCGGCAAGCTCTACGCCCGCAAGGGCGACGGGCCGATCCGGCTGCTGGCGGAAGGGTTGCCCGGCATCAATTCGCTGGCGTTCGACAAGCAGGGCCGGCTGTTCGCCACCCAGGTGTTCCTGGGCGATGCCCTGTACGAGATCGACGTCAACGGCGAGCGGCCGCCTCGCAAGATCAAGGAGGGCATGGGCGGCCTGAACGGCTTCGAGATCGGCCCCGACGGTTGGCTGTACGGCCCGCTCTGGTTCAAGGGCCAGGTGGTGAAGGTCAACGTCGACAGCGGCGAGCTGCAGGTGGTGGCCGAGGGCTTCCAGACGCCGGCGGCGGCGAACTTCGGCCCGGACGGTATGCTGTACGTGGTCGACACCCGCAGCGGCGAGCTGGTGCGCGTGGATCCGGCCAGCGGCGCCAAGACCGTGGTCGCGCAACTGGCGACCTCGCTGGACAACCTCGCCATCGACCGCGCGGGCACCATCTTCGTCTCCAACATGGCCGACAACGCCATCCAGGAGGTCGATCCCAAGACCGGCAAGGTGCGCACCATCGTCAAGAGTGACCTGGCCGCGCCCACCGGCTTGGCGATGGTCGGCGACACCCTCTACGTGGCCGACACGTTCGCCTACCGCACCGTCGACGTACGCACCGGCAAGGTCACCGACGTCAAGCGCATGCAGGCCTCGGATCTGGAGTATCCGGGCTACGCCAGCGCCGACGCCGAGGTGGTGGTGCTCAGCAGCTGGTTCACCGGCACGGTGCAGGTCATCGACCGCGCCAGCGGCGAGACCCGCGACATGATGCACGGCTTCGCGGCGCCGCTGGGCGCGGTGCGGCTCGCCGACGGCAGCCTGCTGGTGGCGGAGCTGGGCAGCGGCTCGCTGCTGCGCGTGAGCGGCGCGCACGGCGCGGAGCGCAAGCCCGTGCTGCAGCAGCTGCAGGGGCCGGCCGGGCTGGCGCTGAGCCCCAAGGGCGACGTGGTCTATCTCACCGAGGCTGCCGGCCGGGTGTCGGCGGTCAACACCAAGGACTGGTCGGTCCGGACCATCGTCGAGGGCCTGAAGCTGCCCGAAGGCATCGCCCTCACGCCGGAGGGGCGGTTGGTGGTGGCCGAGGTCGGCGCCCAGCGCATCGTCGAGATTGACCCCAAGGACGGCCGGCTGAGCGTGGTGGCCGACAAGCTGCCCGTCGGCCTCCCTGGCCTGCCCGGGCTGCCGCCCACCAGCCTGTTCACCGGTGTGGCGGTGAGCGCCAAGGGCGATATCTACTTCACCTCCGACCTGGAGGGGGCGCTATACCGCATCGCCCGCAAGTAGCGCCGCGCGGGCTCCGGGCGCCGGCCCGGAGCCCCGGCTTTCAGGCCACCAGCACCCGCTCCAGGGCGGCGCGCAGCGGCGGCGGGATGGGGGTCGGCCGCTCGGTGGCGCGATCGACGAACACGTGGGTGAAGGTGCCGTAGGCGCAGGCCTTGTCCTGGCCCTTCTTGAAGATGGCGATGCCGTATTCCACCGAGCTGTTGCCCAGGCGATTGACCCGGAAGCCACCCTCGATTTCCTCCGGATAGGCGATGGCGCTCTTGTAATTGCACTGGGAGCTGACCACGTAGCCGATCACCGGCCCATGGTGAATGTCCAGGCCGCCTTCCTTGATCAGGTAATGATTGGCGATGGTGTCGAAATAGCTGTAGTAGACAACGTTGTTGACGTGCCCATACAGATCGTTGTCCATCCAGCGGGTGGTGATGGGCAGGAAATAACGGTAGTTGCTTCGATCGAGGAAAGCGTCGCTCATCGGGCTGCCTTTGCGGTTTCCTGTCGCGGTACTGCGGAGAGCGGTTCAAGCTAGCCCAGCGTCGCCGCGGGCGGCAAGCCGCCGGGCTAGCGGCACGCCGCCTGCCGCGGCGCGGCACGCACGGCGAGCGTCCGCGCGGCGCCGATGCCGCGCGGGTCGGACGCCGCCTGCACCTGGTTGCGCCGGCAATCCCAGAGCACGACCTGCATGTCGCCGTAGCGGCGGCCGATGTCCTTGAGCTCGTGGCCCATGGCGCGCAGCCGCTCCTGCACCTCCGGCGTCAGCGCGTTGGGCTCGTGCTGGATCTGGTCCGGCAGGTACTGGTGGTGGAAGCGCGGCCGCGCGACCAGCGCCTCAGCGTCGCCGCCGGCGGCGAATTCCAGCGCGGCCAGCAGCACCATGGTGACGATGCGGCTGCCGCCGGGCGTGCCGAGGATGGCGATGCGCTCGCCGGATTCCAGGAAGGTCGGCGCCATGCTCGACAGCGGGCGCTTGCCCGGCGCGATGGCGTTGGCGCCGCTTTCCACCAGGCCGTACAGGTTGGCGCCGCCGGGGCGGGTGGCGAAATCGTCCATCTCGTTGTTGAGCAGCACACCGGTGCCGGGCGGCACGAAGGCGGCGCCGAACATGGTGTTGATGCTCAGGGTGGCGGCGACGCGGTTGCCTTCGCCGTCCAGGATCGAGAAGTGGGTGGTGTGCTCGCCCGGCGCGGTGTCCGCGGCCGCCGGCGGCGCCAGTAGCGCGCTGTGCCCGGCGCGCTCCGGATGGATGCCGGCGCGCAGGCCGGCGGCGTAGTCGGGGCTGAGCAGGCGCGCCAGCGGGATGTCGGTGAAGGCCGGGTCGCCCAGGTGCTCGCTGCGGTCGCGGTAGGCGCGGCGCATGGCTTCCGCCGTCAGGTGGATGCGCTGCGCTGGCGACAGCGTCTCCAGCCGGTAGCCGTCGAGAATGTTAAGCATGGTGATCAGGCCGACGCCGCCGGCGGACGGCGGCGGCGCCGACACCACCCGCATCCCGCGGTAGTGGCCGACCAGCGGCGGCCGTTCCTCGATGCGGTAGCGCGCCAAGTCCTCGTCGCGCCAGATGCCGCCGCCGGCGCGCACACCCGCCACCAGCCGCTGCGCCACCGGGCCGTGGTAGAAGCCGCTCGCCCCCTGGGCGGCGATGCGGCGCAGGGTCTCCGCCAGCTCCGGCTGGCGCAGCCGCCAGCCGGCCGGCGGCACCTCGCCGTCGAGCAGGAAGATGCGGCGGGCCTCCGGGTCGGCGCGCAGCGCCTGCAGGCGGTAGGCGGCCATCCGCCGGTAGTGCTCGTCCACCACGAAACCTTCCTCGGCCAGGCGGATCGCCGGCGCCAGGCTGGTCTCCAGCGTCAGCGCGCCGTAGCGGCGGCTCAGGTGCTCCAGCGCCGCCGGCGTGCCCGGAATGGCCGCCGCCAGCGGACCGTCCAGCGACGCGCGTGGGCGCGGCTGCCCGGCGGCGTCCAGGTACGTTCCGGCGTGAGCGTCGAGCGGCGCGGTTTCGCGCGCGTCCACCACCACCTGATGGCCGTCCGCGGCCCGGTGCAGCAGGAAGAATCCGCCGCCGCCCAGGCCGGAGCCGTACGGCTCCACCACCGCCAGCGCCGCGGCCACCGCCACCGCCGCGTCGAAGGCGTTGCCGCCCTTGCGCAGCACCTCCAGGCCGGCCTCGGTGGCGAGCGGGTGGGCGCTGGCCACGGCGGCGGCCGGCGGCTGGGCGGCGGCCGCGAAGCTCAGGATAAGCAGGATCAACGCCAGCAGCGGGCGGTGCAGTGGAGGGCGGCAGTGCCGGAGCAGTGATGGCATGGTTGTTCTCCTAGGCATGGGTCATGCCTGCATTCCGCGTTCCGACGCACGGCAGGACCGTGCTGACGACGCCTGGAGCTGCCGCGGGCACGGTGCTGTCGCGAGAGGGTTTTGAATATCAATAGGTTGCACTCTGCGGTTTGTCTTGGCCCCGTCTGTTTGGCCCGACCGTGTGCGCCCATCTATGGAGGGGCTCTAAGTCGTCATGCCCGCGTAATGCCCGCCCCCGCGAAAGCGGGAGCGAGCATCCAGTGCTCGCGAGCCTCAGCGCACGCTGTTTTGGTAACGCGATGTGCTTCGTGGCGCCGGTCTTGGTGAGAAGGGCCGTTTGTCCCCCCTCTCCCAACCCCTCTCCCGCGAGGGGAGAGGGGCGTGCGGGCCGCTGTACCCCTGGGTGCGGTACGCGGGGGGAGCGCGCTACCGCTGTCTCGAAGGCAAGGCCGGTGCCGTCACGGCAGGCCGGCGCCGGGGACTTCCACCGTCACCGTTTCGATCCGCCCGCTGCGCAGCTCGCGGGTGCGCGGGCCGGTGGTGGCGGCGGTGCAGATGAACAGCGTGCGCCGGTCCGGGCCGCCGAGCATGCAGGCGTAGGCGCGGGTCGACACGGGGATGCGGTGCGTCACCTCGCCGCCCTCGCGCACCCGCAGCACCATGGCGGTACGCGGGCAGGCCAGCCAGACCGCGCCCTCGGCGTCGAGGCAGATGCCGTCCGGGTAGTGGCCGTCGAGCTCGGCCCAGACCCGTCGGTTGCGCAGCGAGCCGTCCTCGGCGAGATCGAAGGCGGTCAGGCGGTTGCCGAAGGTCTCGGCGACGATCAGGGTGCCGCCGTCGGGGGTGATGACCGTGCCGTTCGGGAAGGCCATGTCACGGGCGACCACCGCCGCTTCGCCGTCGGGCCGCACGCGGATCAGCTCGGCCGGGGCGAAGGGGGCCTTGTTGTCCAGGTCGAAGCCAAAGTTGCCGATGAAGGCGTTGCCGTGGCGGTCGACCACCATGTCGTTGGTGTCGAACGAGGCCAGCCCGCTCAGGTCGGCGACCTCGGTCAGGCCGGCCGGGTCGAGCCGCAGCAGCCGGCGGTCACGCATCGACACCACCAGCAGCCGGCCGTCCGTGGTCCAGCCCAGGCCGGACGGACGGTTCGGCACCTCCACCACGGTCTCGGCGCGGCCGTCCAGGTCCACCGTCATCACCGCGCCGTCGTGCATGTCGGAGAACCAGAGCTTGCCCTCGTGCCAGCGCGGGCCCTCGGGGAAGGCGAGGTTGTCGAGCAGTACGGAAGTTTCGGTCGTCATTGCGATTCCTCCTGGCGCTGGTGGTTCCTTAGTAGCCGGGCGGCGGGGTGAAGCCGCCGAGCAGCCGTTCCAGGTGCTTGGCGAACGCTAGCGTGGTGCGGTCCTCCAGGTAGGGACCGATGATCTGGATGCCGATCGGCAGGCCGTCGCGGCTGCGGCCCACCGGCACCACCGTGGCCGGCAGATAGACCACGCCGCCCAGGCCGGCCCAGACCAGCACGTCCATGTACGGCCGCGGCTGGCCGTTGATCGGTAGCACGCGGTCGCCGATCGGATTGCTGTGGTCGTGCGGGAACGGCAGGGTGTGGGTGGCGGGGGCGAGCAGCACGTCGTAGCGGCGGAAGAACTCCGCCCAGGCCCGCCGCATCTGCTGGCGGCGCTCGTCGGCCTGCAGCCACTGGGCGTGGCGCTGCACCGCGCCGCGGGCGAAGCGCACCGTGTAGCGGCGGTCGTCGGGAGCGGCCTCGGCCGCGGTCCGCACCATGGTCTCGAAGGCCTTCGGCGGCAGGCCGGCGCCCATGGTGGCGGTGAGCAGCGAATAGTAGACCTCGTGCGACTGTTCGAGCTCGATGCCCGCGGGGCGCGCTTGCTCGTCCACCGCTACGCCTTCGGCGCGCAGCCGCTCCGCCACGCCGCGCAGGGTGGCGACCACCTCGGCGTCGATCGGGCAGGCGGGATCGTCCAGCCAGGCGGCGACCCGGAAGTCGGTAAGGCGCTGGTGGCGGGCGGCGGGCAGCTGCAGCTTCCAGCCGACCGCCTCGTCGCTGTCGGGGCCGGCCAGGATGTCCAGCGCCAGCGCCAGGTCGTCGACGTAGCGCGCCAGCGGTCCCATCACGCCGATATCGGCCTTGTGCAGCGAGCCGGGCGGCCCCGGGATGTGGCCGCGTGCCGGGATCAGGCCGTAGCTGGGCTTGTGGCCGCACACGCCGCAGAAGTTGGCCGGAGTGCGGATCGAGCCGCCGATGTCGCTGCCCAGCTCCAGCGCGCACAGGCCGGCGGCCAGCGCCGCCGCCGCGCCGCCCGAGGAGCCGCCGGGCGTGCGGCTCAAATTCCAGGGGTTGTTGGTGGTGCCGTAGACGTCGTTGTAGGACTGCAGGTCGCCGGCGAACAGCGGCACGTTGGTCTTGCCGAAAACCACGGCGCCGGCATCCAGCAGGCGCTGCACGGCGACCGCGTTGTTCTGCGGCCGATGGTCCTTGTAGGCGGGAGCGCCGGCGGTGGTGGGCATGCCCACCACCTCGAAGGTGTCCTTGATGGTCATCGGCACGCCGTGCAGCGGCCCCCAAAGCTCGCCGCGAGCGAGCGCGGCGTCGGCTTCGCGCGCCCGGGCGCGGGCGGCGTCGAGATCGGTGGCCACCACGGCGTTGAGGGCCGGGTTGAAGCGGCCCAGGCGTTCCAGATAGTGCTCCAGCAACGCTGCGGCGCTGATTTCTTTGTCGCGGATCATGCGGGCCAGCTCGCCGGCTGGCCGGAACGCCAGGTCCATGTGCTCCTCCTGGTGTGGTTGTTGTCGTTATGGGCGATGATGGGTCGCAGCCCATCCTAGCAAAGGGCGAGCGGCGATGGCCGGCCGGATCGACGCGGCCGCGCGGTGCCAGGGGATCGGCGAGGGTTCAGGCTCAGTCCGAGCGGCCGGCGCCGCGCGGGTCGACGTCGGCGAGCGCCCGCAGCAGCGCCTGCAGGTTTTGCCGCAGCTGGCGCAGCTGCTCGGCGGGCAGCGGCACGCGGCAGAGCATGGCGTCCGGGATGCCGCGGGCGCGTTCCCGCAGCGCGCGGCCGCGCTCGCTCAGGTCCACCTCGACTACACGCTCGTCGCGGTCGCTGCGGCGGCGCACGACCAGGCCGGCGGCTTCCAGCCGCTTGAGCAAAGGGGTGAGGGTGCCGGCGTCCAGGTGCAGATTGCGCCCCAGCTCGCCGACGGTCTGCGGTGCCGTCTCCCACAGGCACAGCATCACCAGGTATTGCGGATAGGTCAGCCCCAGCTCCGCCAGGAGAGGGCGGTACAGGCGGGTGAGCATGTTGCTGGCCGCGTAGAGCGGGAAGCACAGCTGTTGGTTCAGGCGGAGCTTGTCGTCGCTCATCCGGCACCGGCGGGTCGCTGAACGGGAGTCGGCACCGTAGCGTAGCAGAACTGGCGGCGGCGCGGCCGCCGCCGCTGGCGTCACTCGACCCGCACCGTCAGGGCGACGTCGATGTTGCCGCGCACCGCGTTCGAGTACGGGCAGGTGCGGTGCGCCGCCTCCACCAGCTCCCGGGCGGTGTCCGGATCGAGGCCGCCCAGGACCGCCTCCAGCGCCACCGTCAGGGCGAATCCGCCGTCCGGGCGCTGGCCCAGGCCGACCTCGGCGCTCACCTGCGTGCGGCTCGGCTTGAGCTTGCGGCGGGCGGCCACGTGGAGGATGGCGTTCTCGAAGCAGGCAGCATAGCCGGCCGCGAACAACTGCTCCGGGTTGGCGGCGCCGCCGCGGCCGCCCAGCTCCGCGGGAATGGCCAGATCCAGCGCCAGCGCGCCGTCGTCGCTGCGGACGTGGCCAGCGCGGCCACCGCTGGCGGTGGCTTTGGTGCGGTACAGAACCTTCATGACGATCTCCAGTGTTTTTGTTTGTGTACAAAAATATTGCACGCAATATTTTTGCGCGGTCAAGGAATGCGTGTGACGCAGCGCCGATGTGCGTGCGCGCGGGTTGATATGGCCGCGGTTCTCGTGTTCGATAGCCGACTATCGTCGGCCGCGGCCGGCTACAACGACAACGAACCCCCGAAGGGGGGGATGAGAGGAGAGGGATCATGAGCTTGAAGGCGGATCTGTCCGGCCGGGTGGCGCTGGTGACCGGCGCTTCCAGCGGCCTGGGGGCCCATTTCGCGCAGACCCTGGCGCGCAACGGCGCCAAGGTGGCGCTGGTGGCGCGGCGACGCGAGCGGCTGGAGGAGCTGGCGCGCGCCATCGAGGCCAGCGGCGGGGTGGCGGTGCCGGTGGCGGCGGACGTCAGCCGCGCCGAGGGCGTGGCCGCCGCCTTCGATCAGGCGGAGCAAGCGCTGGGCACGGCCACTATCGTGGTGAACAACGCCGGCATCGCCCGCAACGCGCCGGCGTTGGAGATGGACGAGGCCACCTGGGACGAGGTGGTGGACACCAATCTGCGCGGCGCCTGGCTGGTGGCGCAGACCGCGGCGCAGCGCATGGTCAAGGCCGGCACCGGCGGAAGCATCATCAACATCGCCTCCATCCTGGCGAAGCGCGTCAACGGCCACAACGCTCCTTACATCGCCTCCAAGGCCGGGCTGCTGCACCTCACGCGGGCGCTGGCGCTGGAGTGGGCACGCTATTCCGTTCGCGTCAACGCCATCCTGCCTGGTTACATCGAGACCGACATCAACCGCGAGTTTTTCCAGACCGCGGCGGGCCAGGCCATGATCAAGCGCGTGCCGCAGCGGCGGCTCGGCAGGCCGGAGGATCTCGACGGCGCGCTGCTGCTGTTGGCCTCGGACGCCTCGTCGTTCATGACCGGAGCCGAGATCGCCGTCGACGGCGGTCATCTGCAATCGTCGCTGTAGTCGAACAACGATCGGCCGGCGCGCACCGGCCCTAAACGGAGGAGGTTTCTGCATGCGTTGGCGCAATCGCCCGGAAGGGTCCAACTGGGGTGAGTTCGGGCCCGATGACGAGCGGGGGCGGCTCAATCTGCTCACGCCCGAGAAGGTGCTGCAGGGCGTGGCCGAGGTGAAGGTCGGCCGGTCGTTCTGCCTGAGCCTGCCGCTCGACTACCCCGGCGGCAACGTGCTCAATCCGCTGCGCCATCCGCCGCGCCGGTTCGCGGCGGTGCGCAATGACCGGCTCAACTACAACTTCGCGCTGCGCGACCACAATCCGGACTTCACCGACGTGGTCTGCGACGACGCGGTGCTGCTCTACACCCAGTACTCCACCCAGTGGGACAGCCTGGCCCACGTCGGCAGCGTATTCGACGCCGACGGCGACGGTGTGCCGGAGCCGGTGTACTACAACGGCTGGCGCGCCGGCGAGCACGTCATCGGCCCGGCCGGTGAGCGCCACGGCGACCTGGTGGAGGGCGCCTACGCCCATCGTCTGGGCATCGAGCGCATGGCCGAGACCGGCGTGCAGGGGCGGGCGGTGCTGATCGACCTGGAGAAGCACATCGGCCGCGAGCGGGTGGCGGTGGGCTATGACCAGCTCATGGAAATCTGCCGCGCCGACGGCGTGGTGGTCGAGAAGGGCGACATGGTGGCTTTCTACACCGGCTTCGCCGACGTGCTGCTGGAGATGGGGCGTCAGCCGGACAAGGCGCGCCTGGCCAACAGCTGCGCCGTGCTCGACGGCCGCGACCCCAAGCTGCTGCAGTGGATCACCGATTCCGGCCTGAGCGTGCTGATCGCCGACAATTACGCGGTGGAAGCCTTCCCGGCCAAGCCCGGCCACGGCGCCTGCGCGGCGCTGCCGCTGCACGAGCACTGTCTGTTCAAGCTGGGGGTGCACCTGGGCGAGCTGTGGTACCTCACCGAGCTGGCGCTGTGGCTGCGCGAGCACGGCCGCAACCGCTTCCTGCTCACCGCGCCGCCGCTGCGGCTGCCGGGCGCGGTCGGCTCGCCGGTGACGCCGGTGGCGACGGTGTGAGCGACTCGGCCCGGCTGGCCCGGGCCTCCTATAGTTATCGGTGCGGTGACCGTCGCCCCGCGGCGCGGGGCGGCGGCCGCCTGGAAAAACGAGCCCTGGCATGCGGGGCATGGCAATAACACGCGGACCCGGTGGGCGCGGCGAGGAGGAGTAGAGCAGTGTTGAAGCTTCACGGTTTTTCGGTCAGCAACTATTACAACGTGGTCAAGGCCGCGCTATTGGAGAAGGGGCTGCCGTTCGAGGAGGTGTTGGTCTATACCGGTCCCAATCCGACCTACACCGACAAGAGCCCGATGGGCAAGGTGCCGTTCCTGACCACCGAGCAGGGCACCTTCAGCGAGTCGCAGGTCATGCTCGACTACCTCGAGGAGATCTGCCCGCAGCCCAATCTGTACCCCACCGATGCCTTCGCCCGCGCCAAGGTGCGCGAGCTGCTGCGCACGCTGGAGCTGTACCTCGAACTGCCGGCGCGGCGGCTCTATCCGCAGGCGTTCTTCGGCGGCAGCGTGAGCGAGGAGACGCGCGAGGCGGTCAAGGTGGATCTGGCCAAGGGCATGGCCGCGCTGGTCAGGCTGGCCAAGTTCGACCCCTACATCGCCGGCGCGGATTTCACCTTCGCCGACATCGCCGCCGCCATCCACCTACCGCTGGCCGGCCAGGCCTACAAGCGGGTCTACGGCGAGGACCTGCTGGCGCCGCTGCCGGGGCTGCGGGAGTATCTCGCTCGGATCAACGAGCGCGAGTCGATGCGGCGGGTGTTGGCCGATTACAAGGCCGGCCTGGCGGAATACCAGAAAGTCAAAGGCGTGGCCTGAGGCCGAACGCGGACGCGGGCGCCAGCGGAAGGGAGAACCAGGAACATGGCGGGAAAACACCAGCTCATCGGGGCCGAGGTTTCGTACTACACCGGCAAGGTACGCGCCTATCTGCGCTACAAGGGAATTCCGTTCGAGGATGTGCCGGCGTCGCGCGAGGTCTACCAGAACGTGATCATCCCCCGCACCGGGGTGCGCTACATCCCGGTGCTGATCAGCGACGATGACGTGGCGGTGCAGGACAGCACCGACATCATCGACTTCCTGGAGGCGCGCTACCCGCAGGTGCCCGTATATCCGGCCACGCCGGTGCAGCGTCTGGTGGCGCTGCTGTTCGAGGTCTACGGCGACGAGTGGCTGGTGATCCCGGCCATGCACTACCGCTGGAACTACCCGGAGAATCGGGAGTTCGTGCTGCGCGAGTTCGGCGCGCTGTCGGCGCCGCACGCCAGCCCCGAGGAGCAGCGCGCCATCGGCGAGAAGGTAGCGGTGCCGTTCGCCGGCGCCCTGCCGCCGCTGGGCGTGACGCCGGAGACCGTGCCGGCGATTGAGGCGAGCTACCTCGGCTTCCTCGCCGATTTCGAGACGCATCTGGGCGAGTATCCCTTCCTGCTCGGCACCCGCCCGTCGCTGGGCGACTTTAGCCTGTACGGGCCGCTGTACGCCCACCTCTACCGCGACCCCTATTCCGGCCGCCTGATGCGCGAGCGCGCGCCGCGGGTGGCGCAGTGGGTGGAGCGGATGCGCGAGCCGGAGCCGCGCAGCGGCGAGTTCATCGGCGGCGACGAGGTGCCGGTGATGCTCATCCCGCTGCTGCGGCGCATGTTCGCCGAGCAGGGGCCGGTGGTGCGCGACACCATGCTCGCGCTGGCGCGCTGGGCGCAGGAGCATCCCGGCGAGCGCCTGCCGCGCGGCATCGGCACCCATGAGTTCCGGCTGGGCGATGTCACCGGACAGCGGGTGATCTATCCCTACGTGGTGTGGATGTGGCAGCGCGTCTACGACCACTTCCATTCCCTGCGCGGCGCCGACCGCAGCCGCGCCGAGAACCTGCTACGCGAGGCCCAGGGCCTGGAGCTGCTGAACATGCCGATCCCGCAGCGTGTGAAGCGGGAGAACAACCGCGTGGTGCTGGCGTAGCGTTCCTTCGGCCCGGCATCCTTGGCCGGGCCTCTTCTCACCGATTTCCTCCGTCACGGCGCGCGCGTGCCGCGCGGCGTCGGCCGTTGTCGGTTCGGCGTCGATTTTCACGCCGTACTTGGCCGCGATATGGCCGTTTCGACCGCGCAGCGGCGAGACGAACGGTCAAGTGTTGTTACGCCTAGACGCAATCAAGCACTCGCCGATGTGCTGTGACTGCGATATAACTTGGATGTGGCTGCGAGACAGAACCGCTTTTAACCAACTCTTATTACTACGGTCTCGACAGCCACCAGGGAATTGGCGAGGCGTTTCCACCGCGCCATGCACACGCCAAACAACAACAATTAGGGGGAGACGAGGACGATGAAAAACCGCAGCAACTGGTTTTTCGCGTTGGCAATGGCGATTGCTTTGCCGGCCACCGCAACGCAGGCGGCGGACATTTCCGACGGCGAGGTGCGCATCGGCCTCATCAGCGACATGATGAGCATTTATCGCAGCGTTGGCCGTGGCGCCGAGGCGGCGGCCGAGATGGCGATCGAGGACTTCGGCGGCAAGGTCCTGGGCAAGCCGATCCGCTTGTACGTGCGCGATCACAAGATCGACGCGGAAGTGGCCATGCAGCACGCCAAGGAGCTGCACGAGCAGCACCACATTGACGCCTTCCTGGAGATGGTGGGCACGGCGGTGGCGGTGCCGCTGCAGCGTTACGCCAAGGCCAACAACATCGCCGCGCTGCACACCGGCACGGCCTCGTCGATCCTCACCGGTCCGGAGTGCTCGCCGGTGGGCGTGCACTGGGTGTACGACACCTACGCCCTGGCCGCCGGCACCGCGGCGGCGATCATGAAGCAGGGCGGCGATAGCTGGTTCTTCATCACCGCTGACAACACCTTCGGCAAGACCTTGCAGGGCGACGCCGTCTCGGTGATCAACCGTATGGGCGGCAAGGTGGTCGGCACCGCCTATCACCCGTTCAAGGCCAAGGATTACTCGATGCAGCTGCTGCAGGCCAAGGCGTCGGGGGCGAAAGTGATCGGCTTGGCCACGGCCGGCGACGACCTCAACGCCCTGCTGCGCCAGGCCTACGAGCTGGACATGATGAACGGCGAGCAGATCATCGCCGGGCTGCTGGTGGCCGAGGACGTGCCGCGCGCCGTCGGTCTGTACGTGGCCGGCGGCCTGAAGCTCACCACCGGCTGGGATTGGCAGCGGGACGCCGAAACCCGCGCCTGGGCCATGCGCTTCCGCAAGCGCACCGGGTTCGGTGGCAGCATGTACACCGCCGGCGTGTACTCGGTAGTGACCCACTATCTGAAGGCGATCGAGGCGGCCGGCACCGACGACGCCAAGGTGGTGGTGGCGAAGATGCGCGAGATTCCGGTCAACGACGTGTTCACCCGCAACGGCAAGCTGCGCATCGACGGCCGCATGGTGCATGACATGTTCCTGGCCGAGGTGAAGCGGGCGACCGAATCGCGCGAGGCGTTCGATTACTACAACATTCTGGACGTGATTCCGGGCGACCAAGCGTTCCGGCCGATGGAAGAGGGCGGTTGCCCGCTGGTCAAGACCGCGAAAAAGGGATAGCACGGCCGAAGCCGGGCGCTTGGATGCGCAGACAGCCCCGAAAAGCCCCGGTGCGCCGGGGCTTTTTCTTTTGCTGCATTTGTCGTGCTTGATAAATCGAGTATCAATCACGGCATCCCGAACCCGAAATTTTTCGTCCGTTAAAAGATCTACAGAAGGCGATTCCGAAACTGTGCTCTAGGTCACAGGAATGGACTTGCCTCCGTATGGCTGGGCAAGCACTCTACCCGCCTCGCAGGTGACCTACGTCATTTGTGTGCGAGCGCCGCCGGCATTGGGGTGGCGCGCGCTACGGCCGCCCGTCGCGCGGGCCCCGCGCCTCGTGGCGGTCGATGCCTAGAGAGTTGTAATTCGAGGGGGATTCATGTCTCGGAAGTTGGTCATCAGGTGGCTCGGCGGGTTCGCTTTGGCTGCGTCGGCATCGGCAATGACGGCGCAGGCGGCGGATATTTCCGATGGCGAGGTGCGCATCGGCCTGCTTAGCGACATGATGAGCATTTATCGCAATGTCGGTCGCGGCGCCGAGGCGGCGGCCGAGATGGCGATTGAGGACTTCGGTGGTCAAGTATTGGGCAAGCCGATCCGCCTGTACGTGCGCGATCACAAGATCGACCCGGACGTGGCGATGAAGCACGCCAAGGAGCTGCACGAGCAGCACCACGTCGACGCCTTCCTGGAGATGGTCGGCACCAACGTCGCCGTGCCGCTGCAGCGCTACGCCAAGGAAAACAACATCGCCGCGCTGCACACCGGCACGGCCTCGTCGATCCTCACCGGTCCGGAGTGCTCGCCGGTGGGCGTGCACTGGGTGTACGACACCTACGCCCTGGCCGCCGGCACCGCGGCGGCGATCA
>Ga0207747_1000370_pt1 | contig 54162 bp, 48 predicted proteins | sample HigsolmetaGSP11D_FD_184839 | JGI IMG/M metagenome (GOLD analysis project Ga0207747, IMG submission 184839) | High solid enriched microbial communities from the Joint BioEnergy Institute, USA - SP1-1-D (SPAdes) | ecosystem: Engineered > Bioreactor > SSF (Solid state fermentation) > Aerobic >...
AGCAACCACGCAGGCCGGCACACCAGAACAGACTATGTTAGGTTTTCGGGTTGTACGGTAACCAAAAGCGGGATAACCCATAAAATCACCTCAATGTTATATTATAGAACAAATGTTTGTATTTATCAATGGGAATAGTTGGAGAAATTATCATTTACATATAAAAAGAAAGGGGAAGTAAAGAGTGGAATTAACATTGGTAAGAGAAACTGTAAACGCTATTCAAGAATGTTTTGCAGATTGTACTACTGTAGCTGAAGTTGCCTATAAATACGCTGAATTAAAAGTCATTTAACGCAGAAAGGAAAATGTGATTATGAAATGTAGCAAGTATGGGTTTAAAAAATGTGTTATATATATGGATGCACTAGAAACATATGGTGGCACGATTCGCTGTGATATGGCAGAGGATTGCGATTTTAACAAAGAAGATATTCTGAAAAGATGCGAGTATGCAGAACCAACAGATATTAAAGAAGCAGCAATAAAAGAATTATATAGCTAAATTAAAATTTCGTTCATGGAGGCGAAACATGAAAATCATTGAAACGATTATATGTATTCCGCTGATTGCAATTTATATTTGCACTTTATGCATGTTCAGCGTTTACGTTAAGTTTCCAAGCGGCAATACATTTGAACTTGGTGGATGGCTTATGTAGGAGGTTGCCTATGGATGCTGATCGGTGTGTATTCTGTGGAGCAATAATACCGGAAGGATCTCAGGTGTGTATAAATTGCCTGGACAAATGTATTGAATGTGGATGGGAAGATAAAGAAAACTGTAAGGCCTGCAGAGGGCAGAAAGGAGCGAATAAGAATGAGTAATTATGTAGAGCAATGGAATGAGCATGTTATCAAAGGAAATAAGATAAGCAGAGAGCTAGAGAGCTTTGATACCATATTGCAGGTGATTAATAGACCTGATAGCAAAGTAGCATTGTATTATAATGGTGAAATGTCATTTATTGATTTAGTGCTTCCGGAAGATGTAATGGACAATATTAAGCAAGGAGTATTGTTATTCCTTAATAAGCATAAGGCATCTAAAGAAACGGAGATTAAAAATCTAATGGGAATACAAAAGTCTGAACCTGATACAGTGGAGGAAAAACTGACATATTTGCTGAAACAAGAAGCTGATCGCATTGCTGGATCTGATAAGTCCTTGGACAAGCAGGCGCAGGAGATCAGCAAGCCTGAAATGACCATTGATGCAGTCAAAAATCTTTACATAGAAGAGGGTAGGAGTTATCAGTATATGGCTGAATACTTCGGGGTTAAAAAGACTGATATAAACAACTTTATAACTAGAAACCACCTTAGAGAACTGAAGCAGAAGCATGATTGTGGCTACAAGGAAAAGAAGCCCGATGAAAAGGAGCGTCCCTAAATTTTACAAGGGTATGGACACAGTAGAATGTGCAGTATGTGGCAAAACAATAGTATTCAACACTTTTATGACCAGGCGGGACTATGCATATAAGCGCAGCGTGAGAGGCCGGACAAAGTATTACTGTGGTTGGAGTCATTTTAACAAAGGACGGTGATAACGTGACGGAATTACAAGAACTGAATGAACAAAAGAAAGAATACTTGAAAAGTTATAAGCATCTATGCGATAAATTAAAATCCCTGGAAGAACAATTGCAGTCCCTTCGTGAAGTGGAGCAATCGGCCAAAATACAGCAGTTGACGGATATGCCTAAATCACATAAGCAGACAGATTTATCTGACATAATGGTGCAAATAGAAGTACTCTTTACAAAGATTGTGCTGAAGCGAGCAGAGTGCATGAAAAGAAAATTGGAGATCGAAAGCCGCATTGCTGACATGCCAGATGGGATCGAGGCTGATATACTTCGTAAAAGATATTTAGAATTAAAAACCTGGGAACAAATTTGTGTTGATTTAGACTATAGTTGGAGACAAACACATAGATTACATAGTAAAGCATTGAGTGATTTTAAGATGGCATAGAATGGCACACAAGTATATGTTATTGTATAAGCAGGAAAGGTGCCAATGAGGTGACCTCCTTACGGCTGCCAGTCTGAATAAGGCTGGTGGCTGATTTCCCTCTTACCCCGGAGGGACGTTGGTATGTATCCCCTATACGCTCCCTTAGTAAAGGCATTCGGAAACGAGTGCCTTTTGTGTTGAAGATAAATGAAAAATAGTATATAATTACAGGAAACGCATTAATATAGGAGGTACAGAATGGCGAATAAAAAGTGTATTAGTTGTGGAAGAGAAGGGAAATACTTACATAATAATGGTGGATGGGTATGTGAAAAATGTTTAGGTGCATACTTTACCTGCCCTGATTGTCAGCTACTCTTTGACCAAGATGATAGGGTGAATGGAGATGTAAATGGTTTTTGTGCAAAATGCGCTCCTAATCACTAAAATCAACAAATATTAAACACCTACTTTGAACTGACCCCAAAAGGTTAGACAATAGATGGGCATCGCAATTAAGCGACTACTTGAGTCTGAACTCGGTATTGAACTGGGCTCAGACCTTTTAGTTTGCCCTTTATTCTATGATTATTGTAGTAGTAAATATATTTCTCGAGTTCATCCCTAAACTCGTTAATATCCTTAAACTCTCTTAAATACAGCAGTTCGGACTTGAGCAGACCGAAAAAGTTCTCCATGATTGCATTGTCCAAGCAGTTCCCTTTACGTGACATACTTTGAACAATTCCCTTCTCTTTTAGGCGATGCTGATAATGCTTGTGCTGGTACTGCCATCCTTGATCCGAATGAAATATTAATCCAGTAACATCAGGTATCTTTTCAAACGCCTTGTCAAGCATGTTGATGACTTGTCCAAGATGTGGCTTATCACTAATGTTGTAACTGATTATTTCGCTGTTATACATATCAAGAATTGGAGAGAGGTAGAGCTTTTGACCAAACAAAGAAAACTCAGTAACATCAGTTGTCCACTTCTGGTTCGGAGCTGTTGCGTGGAAATTACGATTAATGATATTCGGAGCAACTTTACCGATCTCGCCTTTGTAAGATCTGTACTTCTTGATCCTCACCTGACATTTAAGTTTCAGTTGCTTCATCAAACGTTGAACCGTTTTGTGATTTATGACATAGCCACGATTCCGCATCTCAAGGGTAATCCGTCGATAGCCATAACGACCCTGATGCTCATGATAAATAGCCGTGATCTCATTTTTTTCTATACGGTACTTGTCAGGTCGCTGAACACGCTTCAAGTAATAGTAATACGTACTTCTGGCAACACCGGCTAACTTAAGTAATGCTTCAAGCGGATATTTCTGCCTTAATTCAGAAATGACAGCTACTTTTTCTTCTGTTCTGACTTTTCCCGCTCTTGAATTAAGGCATTCAATTTTTTTAGGTATTCATTCTCCATGCGAAGACGCTGAACTTCAGCAATAAGATCCTCATTTTCTTTGATATCTTTCTTATATTTCCGTGGCTTTTTTGTGCTCATTTTCCGTGTTCGACCTCGCCGTTCTTCGTAAAGTGCTTCTTTGCCCTCTTCGTAATAAATACGTTCCCATTTAGAAACTGTCGGTGGACTTTGAATTCCAAAAAGTGCTGCAGTTGATCGTATAGACAAAGAATTCTGATGCATATATTCTACAACATGAATTTTAAAATCTCCACTGAAAGTTTTGCGAGCAGTAATAAGCTGGTCTATTCCACCGTTTTTGTAGAGAGCAACCCAGTTTTTAATTATTGACGGGTTAATTCCATATTTAGTAGCTAAAGCACGATAGCCGCCTGTATAACCATCTAAATACTCATTTACAATTGTCAACTTGAACTCATCAGAATATTTCCTTTTCCCTGACATTAGAAAACCCCTTTCATTAGTATTTTGTCTAACGAAAGGGGTTCACTTCAAAGTAGGGGTGATTTTAAATTAAATAACTTTTACTATAATGATGAGAAAACTATAATATATTATAATATCTTAGATAAGTATAAGTGTAACGAGGATCAATTTTTTAAGATACGAAATAGAATGAATGAATATTTACAAAAATATCCGGATTATTTTTTGAATGATGATTATGAAATAATTCTTGATTGGATTGATCATCCCAGCGGAGGACCAATGATACTTAGATTTTCAAATCAATATAGTTTGAAATATCAAAAAGATAATCAACCTATATCGATACATAAGAAATATTCTTCTCTAGATTGCTTACTGGTGACTAACAGATCTTACAGATTTGCATTAAGTGATATTACCGATTTTACTCAGTATGAAGATATTAAGGGATTAGTACTTGAAGATGATGCACGTATCGATGACATTGAAATATTAAAAAACTTTAAATCGTTAGAATTCTTTAAACCCAATAATAGAATAACTGATGATGATCTGGAGAAATTCAAATCCATGTTCCCGGATTGTGAAATTTACGGAAGGTAGATCCATATCAGGTTAATATGCAAAAAATATCATGTATAAAAATAGGATGTTGCAATTACTTGCAACATCCTATTTTTATAATGCCTACCCTTGATAGTCAATGACATCCAACCAAGTGAACAAGAATTTTTTCTCCTCTTCTGTGGCTGTGAGCAGTTGCTGTGCAGCAACGATTGGTAACCACTTATGAACGTATTGGATAGCGGTATCGCTCTTATTGCAGAAGAGTCTTAAGTATTGATCGGCGAGGTCCGGATAGTAAAGTTTCATTTTAAGATAGGTCGTCGCCACATCTCCACTGGCGTTACCCTGTGTAGCATGGGACCAGTCGAGGATATAGGCACCGGTATCGTTTATAATTACGTTTGACGGTAGAAAGTCACCATGACACAGCTTGGTATGTTTTGGCATACTATCCAGACGCATTAATAACTCGTATTTTGTTGTAGCGTCCAAATCTTCTACACTCTGGATTTTACGAACTAATTTATCCTTAAGTTTGGTTAATAAGGGCGCTTTTTTGGTATGCATCTCAAGTTGTAAGTCAACAAATAATTCTAATAATTCCTCTTTTCTTTCCGGGCTTTCTTTTATTAACTGGTCCAGAGTCTTACCCGGAATATAATCCATGGTAATGCTCCAGCAACCATCAATGTTTCCGACAAACTGAATTTTAGGAATCTTTAAACCGGTTTCTTCTACACGGGCTTGGTTTAATGCCTCATTTAAAATCAATGATTTTGGATAACCCTTTTCGAAGACTTTAATGGCGGTATCATCCTGTTTATAAATGGTCTTATTGGTTCGCGTTGCTAATACTTGATCCAGCTTCATAGCGTATCCCCTTTCAAATATTCCCATAATGTTAAGACAATCTTTACTTATTGGCGAAAAGACATGTTTGGTGTTACTGGTAATTATAGCATAGTTATTATTGATGGCTCTTATTCTCCATAGTATGCTCGGATATACATCTCTTTTAATTCACGCATTAATGGATATCTTGGGTTAGCACCGGTACATTGATCGTCAAATGCTTGCTCAACCATTTCATCCAATGTGTCAAAGAATACTTTTTCATCGATACCGTACTCTTTGATGGATTTTTTGATTCCAACGCTTTCTTTTAATTTGTCGATCGCATTCAGTAATTTATGGAAGGTATCCATATCATCCTTACCGCTAATACCTAGGAAGTTAGCTACTTCAACATAACGCTCCAGAATATTTGGATATTCATATTGAGAGAAGGCTCCCATCTTGGTTGGGCGTTCAGAAATATTGAATTTCATAACTTCCTTAATCAATAATGCATTAGCAATACCATGAGGTAGATGATGGAAAGCACCCAATTTGTGAGCCATCGAATGGCAGATACCGAGGAAAGCATTAGCAAATGCCATACCGGCCATGGTTGAAGCATCAGCCATTTTTTCTCTTGCTTTAATATTGCTACCGTCTTCATATGCAATCGGCAGGTATTTGAAAATGTTCTTTAATGCCTTTAATGCCAAGCCGTCAGTGTAGTCCGTTGCCAACATGGAAGCATAGGCTTCTAATGCATGTGTCATTGCATCAATACCGGAAGCACCGGTCAAGCCTTTTGGTTGTGTCATCATGTTGTCTACATCAATGATTGCCATATCCGGCAACAATTCATAATCTGCCAAAGGATATTTTACGCCGGTAACTTCATCGGTAATAACAGCGAAAGGAGTTACTTCAGAACCAGTACCTGAGCTTGTAGGAATAGCAACGAAATAAGCTTTTTCACCCATCTTAGGGAAGGTATATACTCTCTTTCGAATATCCATAAAGCGCATAGCCATATCGTGGAAGTCTGCTTCCGGATGTTCATACATCAGCCACATGATTTTTGCAGCATCCATAGCGGAACCGCCACCAAATGCAATGATTACATCCGGTTCAAAAGAAGTCATGGCTTTTGCTCCTTCTTTGGCACTTGCTAAGGTTGGATCCGGCTCAACTTCGTAGAAGCAAGTATGTCTGATATTCATTTCATCTAATTTATCTGTAATCGGTTTGGCAAAGCCATTCTTATATAGGAATGTGTCAGTAACGATAAATGCTTTCTTCTTGCCCATAACCGTGCCAAGCTCATCAAGGGCAACCGGCATACAACCTTTCTTAAAGTATACTTTTTCTGGAGCCCTAAACCACAGCATATTTTCTCTCCTTTCAGCAACCGTCTTAATATTAAGTAAATGTTTCACACCTACATTATCTGAAACAGAGTTGCCTCCCCAAGAGCCACAGCCTAAGGTTAGGGACGGTGCTAATTTAAAGTTGTATAAATCACCAATACCACCATGAGCAGCCGGAGTGTTAATTAAGATACGGCAGGTTTTCATTGCTTCGGTATATTTTGCAAGCTTTTCTTTTTCATTCGGATTAATATAAATGGAAGCAGTGTGTCCATATCCACCATCAGCGATTAATTGTTCGGACTTCTCAATTGCTTCTTCGAAAGTCTTGGCTCTGTATAGTGCGAGAACAGGAGAAAGTTTCTCATGAGCAAATTCTTCGGTGATATCTACACTTTCTACTTCACCGATTAGTACTCGAGTATCCTCAGGAACATTGATACCCGCTAATTTTGCTATTGTATAAGCGGATTGTCCGACGATTTTCGCATTCAGAGAACCGTTGATGATAATGGTTTTTCTGACTTTTTCAATTTCCGTTTCATTTAATATATAGCAACCGCGATAAATAAACTCCTCTTTTACCGCATCATAGATATGATCTAAGACAGTTACGGATTGTTCGGAAGCGCAAATCATACCGTTATCAAATGTTTTGGATAATATAATGGAGCTCACTGCTTGCTTAATATCTGCAGTCTCATCGATGATCACCGGTGTATTCCCTGCACCTACACCGATCGCTGGTTTGCCGGAAGAGTATGCAGACTTCACCATACCCGGGCCGCCGGTAGCTAAGATGATATCCGCATTCTTCATTACCTCATTGGTCAATTCCAGGGAAGGAACATCAATCCAACCGATGATACCTTCCGGAGCACCGGCAGCAACAGCAGCTTTCAATACAATTTTTGCCGCAGCTATCGTACAGTTTTTCGCCCTTGGATGCGGGGAAATGATAATCGCATTTCTTGTTTTTAGGGCGATCAGGGTTTTAAAAATAGCGGTGGAAGTAGGGTTTGTTGTTGGAATAACCGCTGCGATTAATCCAATCGGATCAGCAATCTTCTTGATACCATAAGCGGGATCTTCTTCGATAACACCGCAGGTCTTGGTATTTTTATATGCATTGTAAATGTATTCAGATGCATAATGGTTCTTAATTACCTTATCTTCTACAACTCCCATCCCTGTTTCTTCAACTGCCATTTTGGCAAGGGGAATTCTATTTTTATTGGCAGCCATTGCAGCGGCGTAGAAGATTTTATCTACTTGTTCTTGTGTATAGGTTGCAAATATTTTTTGCGCTTCTCTCATTTCATTCATTTTATTCAGAAGAGCATCTACAGTATCAATAACCATTGTTTTTTCTTTTACTTCAGGATTAACTACTGTATCTTTCTTAGCCATATGATATCCTCCTCCAGATGATAAATCACATTGTTAATCTTTTAACAATTAGAATTATAAAACATTGTTAAAAAAATGTCAATTAACTATTATGAACAATAAAATATCTCTAAAATGAATGTTGCCCGTAAAAATATACATTTGCAGACGGAAAAGGGAGTAGCCTGCGAATTGATTTGTATTTTTGATAAAAAACTTGGAATATTCGTATGATTTTTAAAGATGCGGTTGTATCTATTTGTGAAAATCAGAGATAAATAGCATGCTTGACTTAATATGAAAAATTAATACATGAATTTTAAGAGAATAGACATTTACACTTTCCAAAGGATATAGTAATGTGAATAATAATTTTTTAATTCACGGTGCTGACGCACAATGGAGGTACAAAATGAAATACAATAATCCCGTGATAAAAGGTTTCTATCCTGATCCGAGTGTATGTAAGGTTGGAGATACCTATTATATGGTTTGCAGTTCTTTTCAATATTTTCCGGGGGTTCCCCTTTTTGAAAGTAAGGATTTACTTAATTGGAAGCAAATTGGACATTGCCTAACAAGAAGGAGTCAGGTCCATCTTGAGAATATCAATAGTTCCGGAGGTGTTTTTGCACCTACCATCAGGTATCATAACGGACGTTTCTATATGACCACGACCAATGATACTACCCATCAGAATTTCTATGTTTGGACGGACGATATCTACGGTGAATGGTCAGAGCCAATTTTCGTTGACCAGGGGGGAATTGACCCTTCCCTTTATTTTGAGGATGGGAAAACATATTTTATGAGTAACGGTGCGGATGATCATGGGGTACCAGGCATTGTTCAATGTGAAATTGACATAGAGACAGGAAGAAAACTTACGCCGAGTCGTACGATTTGGCAAGGTTCCGGTGGCAGATATCTGGAAGGCCCGCATCTGTATAAAATCAATGGGGTTTACTATCTTGTGGCAGCAGAAGGTGGAACGGAATACGGTCATATGGTAACCTATGCCCGGGGAAATTCCCCTTATGGCGAGTTTGAATCATACCCTAATAATCCGGTATTAACCAATCGAAATCTCGGCGGTTATGAAATACAAGGTGTTGGCCATGGTGATCTTATTCAGGATAATTACGGAAACTGGTGGATGTTCCATCTTGGTTTTCGGCAGATAGGTCGTTGGGCTACGTATCATCATCTTGGACGCGAGGTTTTCCTTACACCGGTTACCTTCCATGAAGATGGTTGGTTTACGGCAGGTCATAATGGGGTGTGCGTCAAATCTTTTGATGTGGATTATGTAAAAAATCAAGTTAATCAGAATGAGAAGAGATGTTATACCTTTGATAATACAGAATGGCATTTGGATTGGTGCTATCTCCGGCATCCTGATAGGGAAAACTATCAGCTTTTTGATAATAAGTTAATATTAAAAGGTACAAAGGTTACGCTTAATCAAGTAGCTTCTCCGACGTTCATTGGTATTCGCCAGAAAGATTTCAATGCATGCATCACTTGTAATGTCAGTGTACATGATTGTGAAGCCGGGATTACTCTCTATATGGACGAAAACCATCATTATGATCTGGCAATGCGGCAAACTGAGAACGGATATGAAGTCATTGAACGGCTGAATATCGGTGACATAAAATCTGTAGAAAAGGCGATACCATTCCATAGTGAGAATAGAGCTACCCTTGTCATATATGCAAGCAAGGATTATTATCGTTTCTGTGTTAAAATTGACGGGGAGGAAGTTCCGCTTGGCAGAGCGCAAACCAGATATCTCTCGTCAGAAGTTGCCGGCGGATTTACCGGTGTTATTATCGGTTTATATGCGTGTGGAACAAAGCATGATAATTATGCAGAGTTTACGAATTTTGCTTGTGAATATTTCGATGAGGAGCAATAAGTTCTGCATGATTAACTAATGTAAACCGATATATGAGAAAAAACCGCAATGTTTGCGTAAATGCTTTATAGCAATCATAGATAAATACAACAAATGGCTCCATGTCAATAGCATGTGGGATACGTGGTACCCAAGCTAAGACATAGAGCCATTTTTGTAATCATATGGTAAGCAATTACTTTATGCAATTAAAAATCAAAACCATAGGAATCCATCATTTGATAATTGTTCAATATTGCATCACTATTCATCTTCTTCTGGCGTAAGGATTTCTCGCTTTCCAATAATGCCGTGTAAATAACATCGATAATGTATAAAAACATAAAGTTATTGGATAATGAAACAGAATTATGAGCAATGATTTTATCCGATATGATAAATTTATATTCTGCGATATCGTTCAATTTCGGAGAATCATAACTGGTAATTGTCATATTCTTGGCGCCGCGTTCCAAAGAAGCATTCGCCATTTGAAAGATGTCTCTCATCATAATGGTAGGAGCAATAAAAATGGATAAATCTCCTTTGGTAATATTCGTGGCTTGGATACGCATGTCTATGATATCAGTAAATGCTTTTGAACGAATTCCAATCTGATCGAATTTAAATTGGAGTTCTTTCGCAATAAGAGCAGAATTAGAGAGAGCGAATATGTGAATGTTATTTGCTTTCTTTATAAAATCGACAGCTCGAAGGATGGTATCTTCATCAAGCATAGCCGAAGTGTTCAAAATCATTTGACGATAATCGGAGGTAACCGATGCAATCAATCCGTTATCTGCCGCATTTGCTGATTGATTGGTCATATTATTATAAAAGTTTTCCTGTGCCAGGGCAAGTTTAAAACCATTAAATCCCTTATAACCAATTTTTTTACAGAATCTATTAATACTTGCTTCCGACGTCCCGGTTGCTTTGGCAATCGCTGTGATGGTACTTGAAACTACGAGATCAGGATGATTTATAACATACTGACTGATTTCGTTCTCGCTCATCGTAAAACTATGTTGTAAAGAAACAATTTTTGATATTACTTTGGATACCATATTATGACTCCTTACTCTTATCACGTAGTTATTAAATTATACTATAGGAAAAAAGAAAATGCAATTGGAAGACGACTAGGAATGTAAATGATTTTCAATACTCATTAAAATGATGAAAATTTTATGTCAAATACATTGACATAAAATGAAAATAATGTTAGTATATATTACATAATATAGTGATAAATAAATATTTTTTTATGCAAAATGAGCAAAAAATATGAAAATAGCTAACATATCAATTGAATGAAATGAAAAAACGTTTCGCAATCAATGATGTTCAATGAAAAAATTCAAACATAAGGAGAAGTCGTAAATGGGAAACAATGTATACGAAAAAAAGTATGATGTTGTTATCGTAGGGGGAGGTGTATCAGGAGCGATTGCAGCAATAGCTGCCGGCAGGAGTGGCGCTAGTACATTGGTGATTGAGCAATCAGGTTATTTAGGAGGGGCTCTTACCAATAGTGGTGTTGGACCAATGATGACTTTTTTTGCTGGTGAAAAGCAAGTGATTAAAGGCATAATGCAGGAAGTAGTAGATCGCATGATTGCCGAAGGATATTCGCCAGGGCACATCAAAGATACGACGCAGTATATCAGTTATGTAACACCATTTAGTGCAGAGGGTTTGAAACTGGTGTTGGATGAGATGCTGTATGAGGCTGGATGCAATGTACTATTCCATACATTTGTTGGCAAGGTTACCATGGCAAACAATCAGATTACCTCCATTACCGTATGTAACAAGGACGGAATGCATGAAATACATGGTAAGGTATTCGTAGATGCAACCGGTGATGGAGATGTCGCTGCCTGGGCTGGGGCACCAATGACAGTCGGTAGAAAATCCGATGGAGCTATGCAGCCAATGACGATGAATATGAAATACTGCAATGTAGATACGGATGCCTTAAAAGTACATATGGAGCGTTATGCGGACCAATTCCCGAGAATGGTAAATAATATTGCGTTAATGAAAAAAACAGCAAGGTTATCCTTTGCGGGCTTTACTAAGGAGTTCCGTGAAGCACGTGAGCGTGGCGAACTGGATATTCAACGGGAAGAAGTTCTTTGCTTTGAAACCAATACCCCCGGAGAATTTATAGTAAACACCACAAGGATTATCGGTCATAATGGGGTTGATGCAGTAAGCCTAAGTGAAGCAGAAAGAATAGGTAGACAACAGTGCAGGCAATTAGACCAATTCTTAAGAAAATATATTCCTGGATTTCAAAATGCAATTTTAGAGTTTACAGGCCCTTCCATTGGTATTCGTGGTACAAGACAGTTGGTAGGAACCTATACCTTAACTGCAGAGGATATCTTGGAACGGAAAGCGTTCGATACCGTGATCACGCATACGGCTTATCCGATTGATATTCATAATCCCAAAGGGGAAGGTACAGATTCCCACTTTATCAGTACACCTGGTACCTATTATAGTATTCCATATGAAGTAATGACTTGCAATGAAGTCGCTAATTTACTGGTAACGGGAAGATGCGTGTCGGCAACTTTTGAAGCGCAGGCAGCCATTCGTACAACGCCAACCGTTGGTTCTTTAGGCCATGCATGCGGTGTTGCGGCAGCTATGGCTGCGCATACGGATGGTGATACAAGGAAAATTGATGTAAAAGAATTGCAAAGGCGTTTGCAAGAACAGAATGCATACTTAGATATTTAAATTTAAAAGTCATAAGCGTATAACGCTTAAACATAATAAAAGGAGGATAAATCTATGACTTTACAAATTATTGGTATTTTGGGGTTATTCGCCATCATGGTATTGCTAATGATGACACGTAAACTGCCAACAATTCTTGCGCTTCCAATTATGGCGATAGGAATTGCATTAATCGCGGGGATTCCTTTCCAAGGGGGAGAATCTAATATTGTATCCAGTGTCATCGACCAAGGTTCAATGAGAATGAGTACAGCAATTGCGGGATTATTTTTTGGTGGTTTCTTTGGTAAAGTGTTATCCAAAGTCGGCATTACCAGCACCATTATTCGCAAGGCAGCAGAATTGGCTGGAGATAAGCCATTGCCAATTGCATTAGCATTCCTTGTTGTTTGCTCTATCATCTTTGCTGCATCCAATGGATTAGGTATGGTTATCCTTGTAGGTACAATCATAATTCCTATTATGATCAGTGCCGGAATAAGTCCGTTAGTAGCAGGTACGGTTCTTTTGTTATCCAATGGTATTGGCGTTACCTTTAGTGTAAGTACCTTGGCAGTTTACATTGATGTACTTGGATTATCTCAGGAAACAGTGACTTCCTATTCCTTACTTTGTGGTATTCCTTTAATTATCGTAGCAATCATTATGATTGTTTATGGCACAAAATTCAGTAAGAAAACCAGAAAAGCATGGGCTATGCCAGCAGCGGATCTTTCCTCTGAGAAGAATGTTAGAGCAATTGCATTAATCAGCCCGCTTGTTCCTGTAATTTTAGTATTTGTATGGAAGCTACCATTAATCGCTTCGATTATCATTGGTATTATTGTCGCTATCATTCTTTCTACACCAAAGAATGTAATCCAGGTTGTATCCAGTGCATTTGTTGAGGGTATCCAAGACACGGCAGGTGCGGCTGCACTTATGATTGGAATTGGTATGGTACTAAAAGCTGTAATGGCACCGGAAGTAGCACTTGTTCTTGAACCATTGATTAAAGCAATTATACCTACCAACAGTATCATGTTTGTACTAATCTTTGGACTTCTTTCTCCGCTTGCTATTTATAGAGGGCCACTTAACGTTTGGGGACTTGGAAGCGGAATTATTGCTTTGCTTGCAGCAAGTGGTATGAATCCAATTGCAGCTATGGTTGCTTTAAGACTTGACTCCAACGTTCAGGCAGTATGTGATCCGACAAACTCTCATAATGTATGGGTTGCAGATTTTACCAAGACGGATGTGAATGAGTTTACAAAGAAATCCATTGTTTGGATTATGGCATCCACATTTATTGGATTAATTGTTGCAAGTTTTATTGTATCCTTATAATAAATAAAACTTCGCAATATACTATGTTTCGATATGCTTTACATAATTAGATAGGATAAACTGAAGATAGGATGCTGGGATAATTTATCACAGCATCCTAATATGCAAATTATCATAGGTAAACAAAACGATGTGCGTAAAACAATGAATCGTAATGATAATGATTGAAAGTGTTGTGAGTAGCAAAGTTAAATCAGGAATAAATGTAAGGTAGAATTGGCAAAGGTGTTAGAGAACTTAATCGTGTCGTTAACTTATCGAATTGAAATGAAATCGAAAATAAGGGTTTATGAAACTTTCATATAAAGACGATGGATGACTAGAAAGGTGGTTACTATGAATAGGAAGGTTAGAATTGGTATTGACGTTGGTGGTACCTTCACAGATGCTGTAATTATTGATAACTCTACATATGAGATTATAGCGAAGCAAAAAATTCCAACAACACATAAGGAAGGTGTAGCTGTTGGAATCGTTAAAATTATTCAAACATTGTTGGAGGAAAATAATATCTCACCGGATGATGTTGTATTTATAGCGCATGGAACAACCCAGGCTACGAATGCATTACTGGAGGGTGATGTTGCGGATGTTGGAATCATTGGAATGGGTACCGGCCTTGATGCAAGAATCGCAAGGAATGAGACAAATGTAGAAGATATCGAGTTGGCTCCCAATAAATATCTGAAGACACATCATGTCTTTATTGATACAAAGGATTTAAATCAAGAAAACATTGAGAAAGCTATCACCGATTTGATTGAGAAAAAGTCTGAAGTAATCGTAGCTTCCGGGACTTATAGTGTTGATAACCCGGAGGATGAATTAAAAGTAATGGAGCAAGTTGAACAAAGGGGATTCTATTATACCGGCGGACATGAGATTTCACAGCTCTATGGCTTGAAAATGAGAACCAGAACAGCTGTTGTGAATGCCAGTCTGATACCGAAAATGATGGAAACGGCTAATATGACTGAAAAAGCCGTACAGGATATGAAAATCAAATCCAACCTCATGATTATGCGATGTGACGGTGGTGTAATGAGCATCAATGAGGTTAGAAAAAGACCTATCCTCACCATGCTTTCCGGTTTGGCTGCGGGTGTTGCCGGTGCATTAATGTACGAGAAGGTATCCGATGGTATTTTCTTTGAAGTTGGTGGAACCAGTGTGGATATCTCCGTGATAAAAAACGGAAAAGTGATGATCAAATATGCACAGGTCGGAGGACATAAAACCTATCTGCAATCCCTGGATGTAAGAACCTTGGGTATTGCCGGCGGAAGTATGGTTCGCGTCAAAGATAAGAAGATTGCAGATATCGGACCTAGAAGTGCGCATATCGCCGGGGTTGAGTATGAATGCTTCCAAGAGGATAATACCTTTGATAATCCGGAAGTTAAATTTGTAAGCCCCCGTAAGGACGATCCAAAGGAATATGTACTTGTGACTGGCAAGGATGGTAAGGATTACTCCTTAACTTTAGCAGGTGCAGCGAATTTATTGGGATATATTCCTGACGGAGATTATGCGAGGGGCAATATGCAGAGTACCAAAGTAGCATGGCAGGCACTTGGCGATTATCTGGGAATCAGTGGGGAAGAAGCAGCAAGACAAGTAATGCAAATTGCGATGAAGAAACTAGAAGTAGTAGTCAATAATTTGATTGAGGAATACGAACTTGACCGTAAATTTATCACTTTAGTTGGTGGTGGCGGAAGCGGTACCGTTATTGTAAATGCTCTAGGTGAGCATATGGGATTTCAATGGAAGATTGCTAAAAACGCACCTTACATTTCAACGATTGGTGTGGCACTTGCCATGGTTCGCGAGCAATTAGAAAGAACCATAGTAAATCCTACAGAAGAGGATGTTAAAAAAATCAGAGCCGATGTTATAGAAAAGATTGTGCAATCCGGTGCGCAGGAGGATACGGTCGATGTTTCTATTGAAATCGATGCGCAGAAGAATATCTTAAGAGCGATTGCAACCGGCGCTACTGAACTTAGACAGAAGAATTTGTCATCAGCTGCAATGACGGCAGATCAATTAAAAACCATTGCATCCGAAGCATTGTGTGTGGAGAAAGCGGACCTTACACTGGTTGCCTCTACCGGACGCTGGAATGTTTTCGAAGGAATTCGTAAGAAAAAAGTTCTTGGTATATTTACGAAAAAGCAAAGCAGCCTATGCGTTATTGACCGTGAAGGTGTTGTGCGCCTGAAGAAGGAAAAGGCGGTATACCAAAAATATACGAAAGTAAATCGAAAGACGGTATTTAATAGCTTTTTAGATGAACATACGGTATATTCCGATGCGAATGCCACAATACCAAAGGTCTTTGTTTTTTATAGGGAAAAAATGCTTGATTTGACAGGGATGCAGACAGCAGAGCAACTATATTCCATATTAGATATTGAAACCGAGATGCTTGACGACCAAGAAGAAATCATTGCTGTTGCATACAAATAGTAGTCTAAGCGAAAGTTCGCCTAGAGGAGGGTTATCTTATGAAGGACGAGGTTTTGGCACTCTGTGAATTATCAAATGATTTGCTTTATCACAAAATACCGAAAGAAAAACTTTTATACTATCTATCAGAACCCCTTAGGATCGGGAAAGCGATTGCAAACCAATGGAAGGGACAGAGCATTCGGAAGCTGTGCGAGGAGAAACATATACAGATTAAGTTTTTAAAGGAAAGTAAAAAGACCTACGGGGTATCCTTTCGAGCGCAGATTGAAATGGATAAACAGCAAACAACGATATTTATTTATGAAGGATCAATACGGGAATTAGCCAAAAACAGCGGCTTTCATAAGGAAAAACCCTTATCTTATGATGAAGCATTGGATATGCATTTGTCCCATGAATTTTTCCATTATCTTGAATACAGTTCGGACGAGTTTGTATCGGAGCGATTGGATCAGATAGTTACCATGAAATTGCCGTTTTTTACAAGGAAAGCATATATTAATCGATGCAGTGAAATCGCAGCCCATGCATTTACGAAGGAGCTGTTAGGATTAGAACATCTTCCGAATTTATATGACTATTACTATCTAATGAATTCTGGGCAAATGAAACAAAGTGACTTTGATAAAATGATGAAGAATAAAGAAGAATTATTGCGTTTATTGCAGTGATGTAATCTGAATTCACTGGCAATTGTAATGTGAGGTTAATCATGCTGATAGAAATGAAAAATCAAGATTTGATTGGGATAGTTGATACCTTTGGCGGTGAATTAATCTCTTTGAAAAAGGATGGTATCGATTATCTATGGAGCGGAGATGCAAGATATTGGGTGGGACGATCTCCGCATTTATTCCCGATTATTGGGACGCTAAAGGAAAATAGGACACGGATTTATAACAAGTATTATTCTATGAATAAACATGGATTTGCAAGAAATTCAGAGTTTACCGTATGTAGTAAGACGGAACAATCGATTACATTGGTCCTTAGGGAAAATAAAAATACACTGGATGTCTATCCGTTTCGTTTTTCCTTCTATGTTACCCATACGTTAACTGAAAATGGGTTTACCACCGGTTATAAAATTGTAAATGAAGATGATAAACCGATGTTTTTTAATGTCGGAGGACATGTTGGGGTAAGGTGTCCGATTGTGTCTAATGAAGCATTTGAGGATTATGTGATTAAATTTGATCGTAAGATGACCAAATCGGCATATTTTCCGCCCGATGATAACCCCATTCTGGAAAAACAGTTGGAATGTATCCTGTCAAATTCGGATACCTTACCTTTATCCTACCGTTTATTCGAAAAGGGAGCGCTTATCATTGATCAGGTGGACAGCCATGAGCTGCAATTAAAGCATAGAATGAACGGCACTGGTGTTTCCTTTGTCTATGAGGGATTTCCGGTTTTGGCCTTATGGACATTTGGCAGCAAAAAGGCACCTTATCTTTGCTTGGAACCTTGGCATGGTTTACCGGCTATGGATTATGATACCGTTGAATTTAAAGAGAAACCATACATAATACCGCTAAATCCCAAGGAAACGAAAAGTCTTCAGTATACATTGGCAATACTGGATTAAAGAACACTACAGGTAATCCTTTATTACTCAGGAGGGTATAAAGTGCAAAAGAAAAGTTTACTAATGAATATATGTATGTTGATTTTTTATATTTTTATCTTTGCTCTTATTCAATTTTTTCCGTTTCTTGAGTTATTACTGTTTATCGCAGGAATTCTTGGTTTTGTCGCATTCATCGGAATGCAATATTATTTTGTAAATAAAGAGCGGGAACATTATGATGATATCCTAATAAGAAAAATTCAATATGGTGACTTGGATTATGCTTCAGACAGAAAACATAAGTTAAATGAAAACCAAAAATTTATTTTAAATGCGTTTTACAAACTTGTCAAAATGTTCAAAGGCTATATTTATGATATAGCTGCTATGAGTGAATCGGTCATTGAGACTGCAGTAGAAACGGAAGAACTTTCTATATCTATGACGCATTTGAATGATGCGGTGGCAGCAGGGGCACAGGAGCAAGCCAGACAAGCAGAAAGTTGCTTAAGTTCCGTAGAGGGGTTATCCAATAAATTTGATGATGTTAACAAGGCAATGCAAGTGATTGAAGACCGTATCCATCGGTTGGAAAGCGCAAGTTCCCTTGGTATAGATAATTTAAGGGATACAATGATAAAAAGTGATGAAACGAGGGAAGCATTTATTAATGTTTCTAAGAGTATTCAAACCTTAAATAAGAATGCCAATAATATTAATCAAATTGTATTGGTCATTAATGAAATCGCCAATCAGACAAATTTGCTGGCGTTGAATGCATCTATTGAAGCTGCAAGAGCTGGTGAAGCTGGCAAAGGTTTTACGGTAGTTGCTGAGGAAGTAAGAAAGTTAGCGGATCGTAGTGCGCAGTCGGCACATGAGATTAAGAATATCATCGATGAGATGAATGCGGAGATTTCCGCTACAGATACCATTATAGAATCAGCGGAAGATAAGCTGAAATTACAATTGGAATCTGTGGAAGCGGTGAATGAATCTTTTTGCAATATCGATAATTCCATTAATGAGTTCTCCAAACAATATTCGTTTGTTAAGAAAAAGATGGAGGAATTGGAGGAACTGAAAAATTGCATCATTGATGATATCAGCAATATTGCGGCTGTTTCTGAAGAAACGGAAGCTTCCACAGGAGAAGCAGTGGAATTGAGCATGCATCAGAAAAACTCCATGGTTGTATTGTCGGATATTTCAAAAACCCTGAGTAATAAGATTAGCAGTGTTCAGGAGCAATTGGCAAACTTTAAGGTAGACGGTGACATAGCCAGAAAGAAGCGGATTGGCTTTGTGACAATCTTACCTGAACGAGATCCTTATATGGTTAGTATGGTTAAAATTGCCAGAGAAACCGCAAAAAAATACGGTTATGATCTTATCGTCAGATACCTTGAAAATTACTTACAGTGTAAACCGGAAGATCAAGTAAATCTGATTCACCAATTGGTGGAAAGCGATGGAGGGATCGATTATTTAATCGTCCATCCATGGGAGCCCAAACTGGTTACCCCTGTTGTAAATGAGCTAAATGAAAAAGGCATTAAGACCATATGCATTGATGGTGACATAAAGGGAAGCGAAAGATTGGCTTACATAGGAACGGATAACTATAAGGCCGGTATAAGTGTGGCAAAGGCGATTGTCAAGCTGGCGAAGGGAACAGGCAATGTCATCTTGAGTACCGTTCGAGAAAGCGCAATAGCCGCAGAAAGAATCAGTGCAATTAAGGATTATTTACAAGAGTACTCGGATATTTCCGTTATCGATATCGATATCAACCATGGGGATATCGAAGGTCGATTCGCATACTTACAGAACGCAATCAAAAAATATCCGGATGTGAAAGTTGTTGCCGGTTTGGATTTGCATTTTGTAAAGGTGGCAGAGCGAATGAAAGAATCACCGTTGTTTGCAGACGTTAAGCTGATTGGATTTGATAATACGGAATATAATATTAACGCTGTGAAAACAGGTGTGGTAGATATCCTAATTTCACAAAGACATAATTTATTTGGGCAAGTTGCTCTGAAATATATCTATGATTATGAGAATGGAAAAGAATTAAAAGAGATTGAATTACTTGATACATATCAAATTACGAAAGCAATCAAATAGCTTTGTAAAAGAGGTTGGTGAAAAATCATAGAGTACACAGTTACCTGTACACCTTTAAATTTCACCAGCCTTTTAAGTTGCTTCCCTTTTATAAAAGCGATTTCAAAATTTTGATGGTTACCGTGGAGCTGATACTATAATTCTTCAGCAAATCCCAGGATCGCAATACCAATCATTACGATAATTATGTAAAGGTAATGCTTTCTGCTTAACTTCTCCTTTAAGAATAAACGGGAGAGTAAGACAGAGACAATACTATAGGAAGCGATCAATGGTGCCGCAATAACTGCATTATTTGACATGGCATATACATAGAAGAATTGTCCTGCAGTCTCGAAAATAGCGGCAGAAGCTCTGACCGGCTCCTTTAACGGATTGAAACTCTGCTTTTTAATCCATGTGATATAGATATAAGTTACAATCGCATATAGGAGCCATGTGAATTCATAGGCCAGTAAAGCTGCATCCTCGCTGATTAAGCTAAGTTCATCTAAATAGATACCATCTGCAACAGTTCCCAAAGCATCAAGCAATGCATATAGTATCGGGAAAGTGATAGCCAGAATGCTGACTTGGTACTTGGGGTTAATGGATGCTTCGTCAGCCATTTGGGCTGCGGTTTGCAATTTCTTTTCCAAAATAGCAAGCCCGATAACCCCAAGGGTAATTAAGGTAATACCAAGGATATTGGGAATGCCCAGGGCACTTGGGAAGAGGATAACTAAAATGATAGCGGTGATGGCACCGGAGGAATTCTGTACCGGTGATGAGATCGATAATTCAATATAGCGTAATCCCCAATATCCGATTAACATGGATAAAATATAGAAAGCGGATACAGGTAAGTATCGTAAAAGATCGATCGGATCGAATGTAATTCCCTGTGTAAGCATATAAAAGAGACCATGGATACCCATGATTAAACCAACCATGATACCGATTTTGTGTTGGCTATATTTATCTTGGTTATCGGATCCCATCTTATAGAACAGATCCGCGATACCCCATGATAGCGTCGTTAATAAAGCAAATACAAACCACATAGGTATGACTCCTTTCTTGATTTTAATTAGAAAACGTCACTATTGTATCGTAAAATATATTTGAAGTCTAGACAAATTTTGAGGGAAAGCAAACGATAATGACATTTCCGGATAAAATTTATGAATATGGAACCTACGGATTGCTTCATAGGAACGAGGATACTTCCAAGGTTATTTCTTTGATTACTGCGAAATAGCAAGGCGCAAGATTTATTGATTAGCAAATAAATAAGGTTAGAAATTCTAATAACTAACCTAATTGACAGATAGGGAGGAATATTATAAGTTTTATACCGTAAAGCGTAACTGAACAACAGCAGTTAAAAATAAAAAGAAAAGAGGTAGCATATGAAGCTTGTTTACACAGGTAAGACAAAGAATGTTTATTTATTGGAAGATGGAAATTACCTATTGAAATTTAAGGATGATGTTACAGGAGTGGATGGAAAGTTTGATCCGGGCGCCAATTCCGTTGGATTAACCATTGAGGGTATTGGTAAGTCGGGACTTAAATTAACAAAAATGTTCTTTGAAAAGTTAAATGAGCAAGGAATTCCTACACATTACATTGATGCAGATATCGATGCAGCTACCATGACGGTAAAGCCAGCCACCGTATTTGGTCATGGACTAGAAGTAATCTGCCGATTCCGTGCGGTAGGTAGTTTTCTGCGTCGTTATGGAAGATATGTTAAGGAAGGGCAACCTCTGGATGCTTTTGTGGAAGTGACGCTTAAGGATGATGAGCGCCAAGATCCTCCAATCAGTGAGGATGCTCTTGCAATGCTTGGCATTTTATCAAGGGAAGAATATGCGATATTAAAGGATCTTACAGTGAAGATTGCTAATTTTGTAAAAGAGGAGTTAGCGAAGAAAAATCTTGAATTATATGATATTAAGCTGGAGTTTGGTAGAATAGGTGAAGACAAGCATATCGCACTGATTGATGAAATTTCCGGTGGTAATATGAGAGCATATAAGGATGGCGAATATGTTGAACCACTACTTCTGGAAAAATTAATGCTTCAATAATGGCTATAATTTCGTATTTTGGAACAATTGTAAATAATAGATAGAAAATCGAGCTGTCACATAAATTTGTGCAGCTCTTTTTTGTATGTTTTTCTTTATGTTACATAACCAATAGAAAGGGTATGAATGCATTGATGCTTCAAATAATCCTATGGAAAGTGTGATTATGTTACAGATTTGCATATTTGCACTGCGATATAATCTGGATAACTTCTGTAAGTTCGTCAGCTAAGCATTCTGTTGGATTACAAGGGAGGCATCGGAGGATTATGGATCAAAAGGTAATGGAGAAATCAATTAGAAAGGCAAGAAAAAAGGCAGTCATTTTACAGTCTGAATGTGTGGCATGTGGTAGTTGCGCTAATGTATGTCCGCGTGATGCGATAGTAATTATGCACGGAGTTTATGCACAAGTGAAGGAAGAACTATGTATCGGTTGCGGTAAATGTAGGATAGCATGTCCGGCCTCAATTATTAGACTGGAGGTGAAAGACAATGAAGAAAACGAAGAAATGGTATGAATATCTGTGGATTTTTTCATCCGTTTATCTTGTATTAGGATTTGTTAATATTCTATTTGCATGGATTGGTATGATATGTTTTATGCTGCCGCTTTTGATTTCCATCATGAAAGGCAGTAAAGCCTATTGCAATCACTATTGCGGTCGGGGGCAGCTACTAAATCTCTTGGGCAATCGATTCCATTTATCACGCGGGAAGGATATTCCCCCATTCATCCGGTCAAAATGGTTTCGCTATGGTTTCCTGCTTTTTTTCCTCACCATGTTTGGTATTATGCTTTTTAATACTTATCTTGTCTTTGCGGGTACCCGCAATCTTAAGGAAGTGGTAACTTTACTATGGATATGGAAACTTCCATGGAGTTGGGCTCATTCGATTGATTTGGTAAGTCCATGGGTAGCGCAATTTGCTTTTGGCTTTTATAGTGTTATGCTTACCTCAACGGTATTGGCTTTCATCACCATGGTGCTGTATAAACCAAGATCATGGTGTGTATATTGCCCGATGGGTACCATGACGCAGACAATATGTAAAATAAAGAATAGAGATAATCTGTATATGAAATAGGTTAAAGCATAGAAAATTCAGAAATCATATAAAAATTGGTTGTAGAAGGTATTCTAAATTAATGAAATTTACTTATTTCATTATATATCATTAAAAATAGACCTTAAGTAAGAATTAGGTGACTTTTAAACGAAATTGCCGTTTGCTAGAATCACATGGCTTATTACTTAAAGGTCTATTTTTTTTAAATTCATAACAAGTGAATTCATCTTGTTCATTTTAATTATGGTTATTCATCTATAAAAAGGTTAGTCCTTTGATTCATGGAATAATTTCAAATACCGTACCTTGATTGAAATCTGTTACATTCATGGAACCATACACCCCTAGATACAGTTTGGTTTGGTCATGACTTGATCCCAGGCAGGTATAAAAAGCGGATTGCAAACCAAAATCATGGTCAACTTCAATGATGCTATAATCATTCAGCTTTCTGTATTCCTGAATTTTTGTATAAGCTAAAACGCCTCTTGCAGGAGCCTGCCGTGGTTCTTCCCTGCGGGCAAAATCAGTAAACACAATACCATAAGTTAATTCCGGGATAAGATTTCCCATATACACTTGAACGCCAGTAAGTGCTGTCCCTTCAAATTTATCAGGCCTAGGATCATGATGAAAATAGCAGGTTATTGGTGGAAGCTTTTTCGTGGCGGTACGAATGGTATCTTCATAAAAGGCTATGATTTTCTCATTAAGTGTTTCATTATTCGGACAATTTCTAATGATGGCAGTTGGTAAGTCTCCTTCCCAGCCACGCCAACCAAGGTTAATAAATCCTATGTAATCCAGTTCGATATTTGGTTCGGTGGCTTGGGCGATTCTTCTTACCGGAATGGGGACATAATCATCGAATAAAAATATGGCTTCTACCAGATCCTGTCCGACATTACCTACATATTTAACATAGCGATCATACAATATTTGAAAGGAGATACCCGGTATATTTCGCACTCCTTTTGCAACAACGGTTAACATGTCTTGCAGTGGAGGTGGAAGTTCATCAAAACGAGAAGCCACCGGTGGTTCTCCAATCATGACGTCTTTATTTACATCAATTGCAATGATTTTTCCTGCGATTTCCATTATGTCCTGACTTAGATTAAATGGATCATAAGCGGAACCGCCATCCCCGGTAGTTAAAATAAGCCTTCCTGTATCCGGTGAAAAGTTAAGGGTATTGACTCCATTATGATTCATAAAAGGTCTTCTTAAGTTAAGTAATGTCCGACGTTTCAGTGCCTGCCCCGAAGATTGGAAAACCCATTCCTCAACTGTATCGATATGATCATATTGCGTTTCCCTGTTCGTCCATTGCAGATTTAACGTTGACAGGTCACATGGATTTGGGCGATATCTGGGAAGTGCTCCGGGACCTTGAGATCCGGCAATCGTATAGTGGAGATAGAAAAGACCGTTGTAATAAAAATCAGGATGAAAAGCCAGTCCTAATAATCCCCGTTCGTCATATCCGCCTGCTGCGGAACTGCCTAAATCTAGAATCCGTTGACGAATATCTAAAAATGTTCCGAATATGCCATCTCTTATGTAAAAGATTTCACCCACCTGAGTTGCTATTATTACACTTTCTATCCAATCCCCCGGCAAAAACGTAGTTTTTATCACTGTGGGTAAATTTATTTGGGTGACTAATGGGCGCAATCGAACGCTTACTTTATCCAACATATCTGACTCCTAAGAATTGATCCTTCATTTATGAATATGATTTCATATGTTCTATTAGTACCAAAATCTCACCTGTTTGGCACAATTATAAGCAGATATCAATCAACATGTTAATCTTTGTTATTCATTCGAAAGGTGGATTATGCGCATATAAATAGCGTATGATGGATATCCAATTCCATACGGATAACAATCATACGCTATTATTATAAAAGTGAAATTAGAAGATAATCCCTTTAGGATTCATTTTATTTATGACTTGATTAAGCGACTTGCTGTTTTACGATAGACAGTATTATTCTGCGGCTTTACAGATACCTTTTTCTAAGAGCAGGCGAATGAATAAGCCACCTTGCACGGTACGATTCTGGAACCCTTTCATTTCTGCGGTTGATGTATAATACCAATCCGTCATTGGTACTCGCGAGGAAGATTCGTTATAGGCTGCATATAGTGGTGCAATCATTTTTTCAAAATCTGCTTTTGAATCCATTAGGGAAGCGATCCAAACGAGCCAATCTGATTTTGTATAATCCTCACGGTTATCCAGAGGCATTCCATAGGTATTGGAACGGTTGATATAGGAAGAAAGCTCCGTATCAAACTTGGATAAATCGAATATCTGGGTGCCCCAGATTTTATCCCAAATCAAGTTATACTTCATACTAAAGGTACCTTCCTGATCAAAGGCGAGACGGTATGTACCATCGTTATTAGCTGCATTGGTGATCCATTGTTCTGCCATTGATTTTGCGGCATCTTTATAAGATTTTGCTTGGGCATGATCGCCCTTCATCTGACACATAATGGAATATCCTGCAATACCCATGATGGCTTTGATGGAAAGGTTACAATTATGGGCCAGGTGTCCTGCAAAGTCGTCGGTACATAGCTGATTTTCAGGGTCCATGCCGGTTTTTAAGAGATAATTCGCCCATTTCTCCAGTAGAGGCCAATGCTCAAGCGCAAAGGAAATATGATTCTCTACGATGCTCAATGCAGCCATCAGGATTAAGATATTGCCGCATTCTTCCACGGGCATTTGATACTCTAATTTATTATCCCCATATACTTGCCCATTTAATAAAGGATATTGCCCTACATCATGAGGTGCAAATTCAAAAGGCCAGTTTGGAGTTGCAGCATATTTTAGAACGGGACGTAACATACCTTTCACAAGCTCCGGATTATATAGCAGGAACAGCGGGGAGGAAGGATACGTTACATCAACGGTTGCTGCACAGCCATTGCTATAGCATTCCTTAGAGATAAACAGCACTTCTCCATCCGGTCCGGAACACAGCTTATGAGCAGCAACTGCCTGTCGATATGCCAGGGATAATAATTCTGCATATTGGTAACCACCACATTTTTCAGCTTCTTGATAAAGCTTTTGGGAAAATTGCTTACAGCGTTCGGACACATTGTTATAATCACTTAATGCGACTGCAATCGCAGTAAGAATATCCGGTGTTTTTTCCGATTTCCAAAGTCCATCCAAATGCTGACCAAAGTATTCAATTGATTTTACATCATCATAAGCAATAGCAATTAATGCTTCTGCAAAGGAATCGGTAGAGAAGTCAATCGTAAGCTGAAGTCGACCGCTTGCAGTATCGGTTTTTTCCTCTGAGGGGATTTGTATTAAATGAACCGCATGGTGTTCCTCTTTCTTTGCTGCCAGATAGAGATATCCCCAGTCGATTCTAAGATCATCACCGGATCTGTTTAATAGGTTCTGCTTCACATTACCAACACGTCCCCAGGAAAAGAGGTCGTTTTCTCCAAAGGTAAATGCGGTATCTGCCTGACCTTTTTGGTCTAAACATAGCTCATCATCTGCAATGAGATGAATGGAGTAACGATGTTCCTTACCATCAATGGAACGGATTGATGTATGAATATAGGAAACCGGACGGGCGCATAGATCCAATTGCTCGATAAGAACCGGCGACAGAAAGATTACGGTAAGTTCTGCGTTTTTTGTAGTAAACACATATTTTGTAGATGTAGCGTCGATTTCGATATTCTCTTGCTTCATCGATGGATACTCTGATTGTCCCATAAAACAGCTGCATTCTCCATCAACTTCCAAAATTCCGGTAAGCCTATGCTGTTTACCGGTCCAATGGCGGGTGACATCTTCATTTAACTTGTCATGCATGGACCAGATGTTAAAATATGGGTCGATGGTAACCAATGGAACTGCGGGTGCTCTTAGTTTCATACGTATTCTTCCTTCCTGATATTTTTTTATTGCAAAAAAGCGTAAATATTAGAAACTTACTAGACGTATTTGTATTATAATGCTATTATAATAGGGTATAAATAGATATAGTTGATAAGAAGGTGTATAAAATGAGCATGCGAGAAGAAATTGTCAGTTTTTTGAATGAAGATACACCCATGGAAACTTCGTTTTTTATAGAGATGACCGGAATATCCTACTGTGATGAAACTTATCGGATTGTGAGAAAGAATAGTCCCATATATGTCTTTGAGTACATATTGGACGGAGAAGGGACAGTGGTTGTCGAAGATAAGCAATTTGTTGCCAAAAAGGGGGATGTCTATATCCTACATCGCCAAAGCAACCATGAATATTATGCAGATAAGAGAAAACCTTGGACAAAAATCTGGTTTAATGCTGTAGGAACCTTAATAGACAGTTTGATGCAAGTATATGGGCTAAATCATATCCATCATATCACAGGGATTGACGTGAGTGATTATTTTCACCAAATACTTGCCCTGGCAAGGCAGACGAAAACCAGCAATCCTGAATTTATAAAAAAGGTTTCCCTGCTATTTTTTGAACTGATCCTTTCCCTGCAATCGAATGTCCATAAGGAAATACCGTCTTATCGTAAGGAAGCAAGTATATTGAAGGAATATATCGATCAGAATATTATGAACAATGTTGAATTGAAAGATTTAAGCCAGTTAATCTATCACTCAAATTCGCAAACGATAAGAATATTTAAAAAAGCTTTCGGTTATACGCCGTATCAGTACCTTATGAATCAAAAGTTGGAGTTGTCCAAGCTGCTCCTTTTGAATACGAATAAAAGTATTAAAGAGATATCTGCAGAACTAAATTTTTATGATGAACATTATTTTTCAAAATATTTTCATGAGAAAATAGGTTTGTCTCCTCAAGCATATCGGAAGAAGCACCATGTTTGAAATTTCTTTTATGGGATAAAACGAATTTATGATGTAATATATGCGTATTTCTTACAACGGTATAAGGCGTCCATAGAAGTGTTACGATAAAGAAGCAGGGATAAATAAATTCCTGCTTCTTTTCATATATAGCAAGGAAACGTCTGGAATTCCATATACTTCCGAAATTGTGAAGTTTCTATGGAGGGATTTATTTTATAATGAAAATGTAGTATGATATAAAGTAATTTTTCATGACATCCGGTTTGCGAATATGCAAATCTTATTGGAGAGAGGGCAAATGTTACAACTAGCGTATAAAATTATCCTGCAGGTTGTTGAGAATATTCAGTTTTTAAATAAGTTGCCGCTATATATATTAGGCGGCATGATTATCTTATTATGTTGTTTTATATATTTGCTGAGGATAAATATTAGAAAAATAAATGAATTAAATAAATTGAATTCTGACGAGGAATCAAAACTTCAATTGATTTTGAATTCCACTGCGGAAGGCATCTATGGCTTCGATAAAAATGGGCGATGTACCTTTTTAAATAGAAGATGTTTGGAATTATTAGGATATGAATCAAAGGAAGAACTCCTCGGGAAATCCGTACATCAGCTTCTTCATCATAGTCGCAGGGACGGTACCCCTATGCCTATCGAGGAATGTAAAGTATGGAGGAGTTTACAAACAGGTAAAGGCATTTTTGTGGATGATGAAGTATTCTGGAGAGCGGATGGAACATGCTTTGATGTAGAATATTATGCTTACCCACAGTTACGGGAAGGTAAGGTTGTCGGCGGGGTTATAACCTTCTATGATGCCACGGAGAAAAAGAATAGGGAAAAAGAATTATATTTTTTAAGTTATCATGACGAGTTAACAGGACTTTATAATTCCAGATATATTAAAGAAAAACTGAAGAATATAGATAAGGAAAGCAATCTTCCCATTTCCGTGATATCCGGGGATTTAAATGGATTAAAGCAAACGAATGATATTTTTGGTCATGAGGAAGGCAATATTCTCATAAAGAATACAGCAGAGGTTATGAAAAAAGTTTTCCGCAAAGATGATATTATTGCAAGAATGGGCGGAGATGAGTTCATAATTATTCTTCCGAGAACAGAAAAATCAGTGGCAGAGAATATCATCAAGGAGGTTAAAGCGCAATTATCATTGGTACCATCCAGAACGTTTGATTATAACATATCCATGGGATGCGAAACGAAAAGCAATATGGATGAGGATATCTGGCAAGTATTCAAAAGAGCCGATGATAATATGTATATGCAAAAAGTTTTGGATCAGAGGAAATTTAATAAAAAAATGATTAGCTCGTTATTTAAAAACTTTATGGATCAATTTCCGCAGGAGAAAATCCACGCTCTAAATGTAAGCAAGTTATGTTACCGTATGGGAATACAGTTAAATCTGTCTGCATCAGAAATTCGGTTATTAAGAGAAGCAGGTTACATGCATGATATTGGAAAAATTACTTTCGATAAAAATTTGATGGATAAAAAGGAACCATCCAATTACTATGAGTGGAACCAGTTGAAGGAACATCCGGTGATTGGATTTCGTATTTTGAATTCCTCGGACTATACAATGGATATTGCAAAATATGTTATAAGTCATCATGAAAATTGGGATGGAACAGGGTACCCAAAGGGACTTAAGGATAATGAGATTCCTTTGATTTCAAGGATTATTGCAATTGCCAATAGATACGATAATCTACGACGTGGAATGTTTCATCAAACTGCATGTACTAAGAAGGAAGCAATTGATACTATTCGAATGCATGCAGGAACAGAATTTGACCCACAATTAGTAGAAGTATTTATCAAGATGTTAGAAAATAATGAGGAGTTCAATAAGGGAATATTACTTTATACCACAGAATAAAATTAGCCCGGTCAAAGTCATGATAAAATCGATGACTTTTATCGGGCTATCATATATTATCGTCCAAATTCCGATAATACCAATCCTTCATTGCGTTCTAATGCCGTCTTTATGCTCCATTGATGCACAAAGAGAAGGAGAGGATTACCTTTCATGTCTTTGACCTTTTTCGTATCGGAAGACACGCTCAAACTTTTTACATCAATATCTTTATTCTCAATCCATCGGATATGTTCGTAAGGAAGAGGCTCTAACCGAATTTCAGCACCGTATTCATTCTCCAGACGGAATTTTAAAACGTCAAATTGCAGGGTGCCAACCACGCCTACAATAATTTCTTCCATACCGGTATTAAATTCCTGGAAAATCTGAATGGCACCTTCCTGCGCAATCTGGGTGACACCTTTCAGGAATTGCTTTCGTTTCATAGTATCCACTTGACGCACTCTGGCAAAATGCTCGGGTGAGAATGTAGGAATGCCTTCATAGACAAATTTATTATCCTTTGTACAAAGCGTATCTCCGATGGAGAAGATACCGGGATCAAAGACACCAATAATATCACCGGCATAGGCTTCCTCTACGATTTTTCTGTCATCGGCCATTAATTGCTGTGGATGTGACAGGCGAATACTTTTATTGCCCTGCATATGGAATACTTCCATCCCAGCAGTAAACTTGCCGGAGCATATTCGCATAAATGCGATACGGTCACGATGGGCTTTATTCATATTTGCCTGAATTTTGAATACAAAAGCAGAGAAGTCATTCGTGATGGGGTCGATTTTACCGATAGAGGAATTCCGCGGCAACGGGGAAGTTGTCATAGCGAGGAAATGTTTCAAAAAGGTTTCAACGCCAAAGTTTGTCAATGCGGAGCCAAAGAATACGGGTGTCAATTCCCCTTTTAAAACCAAATCGAGATCAAACTCGCTGCTGGCACCATCGAGTAATTCAATCTCCTCGGATAGTTTTGCATGGTTTTCCTTACCGATTAGTTCATCCAGACTGGGATCACCAAGTTCCGCTTCTACTGCATCCAGCTCCTTTTGACCATTGTTGGCAGCATAAAAACGCATTATTTTCTTGGTATTTCTGTCATAGACACCTTTGAAGTTTTTACCGGAACCAATTGGCCAATTGATAGGACACGTGCTGATTCCAAGAACTTCTTCAATTTCATCCAATAACTCGAAAGTATCTCTGGCTTCCCTGTCCAACTTGTTTATAAAGGTAAAAATCGGAATTTTGCGCATTACGCATACCTTAAATAACTTTATGGTTTGTTCCTCAACACCTTTGGAGCCATCGATTACCATGACGGCAGAATCGGCTGCCATTAAGGTACGATAGGTATCTTCAGAGAAATCCTGGTGTCCAGGTGTATCCAAGATATTGATACAATAACCATCGTAATGAAATTGCATTACGGATGATGTTACCGAAATACCACGTTGTTTCTCAATTTCCATCCAGTCCGAGAGGGCATGCTTTGCTGTTTTTCTGCCCTTTACGGATCCGGCAAGATTAATCGCACCACCATATAGAAGTAATTTCTCTGTCAAGGTTGTCTTACCGGCATCCGGGTGGGAGATAATCGCAAATGTTCTTCTTCTTTTTATTTCCTGTATATAATCAGTCAAAACAAAACCTCCAACATAAGCAGATTAGTCCTCATGAAGTCTAATCTTCTTTATTTATAATAAAATATAGTTATTTCCTTATAAAAAGCAGATTCGTAAGTCTGTGTCGATTTTTAAACCTGCGTTATTCATCATATAATAATAGTAATGTTCTTGTCAAGGAAACATTATTCCAATAGAAATTGCTCTGGAAAAATCGTATAACGTAATATTGGAACGGATATGCTATAAATATAGTGTATCGTTTAGGAGGGTTTTCATAATGAACCAGAGCAAATATATCTGTCCGATTTGCAAAAGTAATGAATTGATATTAAAGCATGAGGCAAGTTATGTTTATTCCTATTTCATAGATTCCGATGCCCCGGGTTTAAAAAATGATGAGATGTTTCTGCCGTATCTTTACGATCGGAGGGAGCAAACAGAATCGAGAGAATATATCGAATGTCAAAAATGTGGGACCCATTATCCTCCTGGTTTTTTACATGGAGTTTTAAATACGGGAAAGGAGAGTACACCGACGAAGGGGGAGGAATATACTAGATTCCTCTGAAAATAGGAATGTCTCAGGCAATTTAAGCAGAGATGAAACCGATACCCCTATTTTTGCGTAGAGAAAAGCGTATGATTTTATCCAAGCACATTGGATAAAGAATCATACGCTATTTTTATGAATTGCTTTTATAATTGTCTTTCCGTAATGGTACGATATAACCCAGTGTCTTCCTTAAGCATACGGTTCATTAATGCTTTCAGCATTCGTTTTGCATCTGTCAGAAAGTTATCCAGATTATTTTTAATTTTATTGCTGGTATTATAGGCATTTTTAAATTCCGTGTATTCATTTGCCAAATTTCCCATCTCAGCAATGTAGTTATTGGTCATCTCCCGAATTTCATTATCGGGATGATTCAGGAGAGATGGATATAAGAATCGATCCTCTTCTAACAGATGTATTTTTAAAAGACCAGCCAATCTACTTATGTGAAGTGCTGCTTCTGCTGTATTAATATCGGTACTGCCTTTCTCAACTTCATTCAGTATGAAATTAATTTCCTCTTTTATGCTATCATGCTGTCTATTAAGATTATCTAAATTTATCATAGGTACCTCCTATAAGTATTGGATTGAAGCCATTCATGGGTTAATAGTAATGATTACATAACGCAATAAGAATACAATCCTATTATAGAGGTACAAAGCAATCTAATATGTTGCCGTGGCAACATGTTAGATGCTTTTTGCTTTATAAACTTCAGCAAAAGCTTTGTAATAGTCACAATATTGTCCATCACAGGCAGAGAATAAATATCTTGCAAAGATACTGGTTACCTGGTATCCGAGATTCTTTAAATGCTCCAGATGTGGGAGAAAATCATTAGTAGTTGGATTACTATAGTCAACTTTAAGAACGAAAGAGATATAGGAGTAGTCCTTGGATTTCTCCCAAATCTTTGGATGATTTTCGGTGGTTGGAATGGCAAGACCGGTTTCAATCTTGTTGGATTTACTATTATAGAAAAGTATGCTTTGATACTGATCTTTAATATATATGGACCATGCATCCGTATCATCCATGGAAAAGGTATAGATTTCATTATAATTTGGTTCCTCTAATTGATATTCGTTTTGGCTGAGCCTTTTATACTCATTAATGCATTGAATTTTTCGATTAATATATTCTTTGGCAGTAAGTAGTTCGGCCAATTGCTTATCTAAATTGGCATCCAGCTCCATTAATGAATCAGCCAGCGCAAAAGGGGACAGTTGCGGCAGTTTCTTCATATCCTGCAGGGACATACGAAGGCACCGATAATGCGCCAGATCTGAAATGGTATATATGGTACTGGGATAATACTTTCGATAATTGTTCTCAGTATTTCTTGGCGAAGTTAAAAGACCCGCCTTCTCCCAATAGCGTAGCGTTGATTTTGGGATACCTAATAGCTCGGATAGCTCTCCTATGGAGTATGATTTATTCAATATATTCACCTTCCCGACTGCGTTTCCTAATAAGGGTACTTGTCCGCTTTCGCTTATGATTAGGATATATCGTATTCGTTTAATTATTAATATGTTTGATATAATCCTCTAAGGTTATATGAAACTGATGCGTATGGGCTAATGCCTTCTCGTACCGAAAGCCTGTTTTTTTAAAGGCTTTTATTGATCTTATATTCCTTGGATCGATTTTTGCAATCACCTTTGGAGTTCTCCATTCAAAAAATGCTTGATTTAATCCTTGATAAATTGCTCTTGTTCCATAACCATGTCCCCATTTTTCCTTATCACCGATGACTACAACGATTTCAGCTTCGCTGCATTTGCGGATGAGTTTAATAAAGCCTATGGGTTCCCCCTGCTTCGCGCACACGACAAAGAAACTTCCCCCTTGATTAAATAGATGGGTCATAATATACATATTAACTCGATTAATGGCATGCTGTATCTCCTGTGATATATTCGATAATTCATTGAGGTATTTGGTAACCTCATGATCTTCCATCCATTCTTTAATGGCTAATGCATCATGCCGTGTGACTTCCTGTCTAAGACTTATTTCTAATGCGCTCATGATTCCTACCCGTTTCCCATTGTTGTTTGTTATCTAGGGGTATTATAAAGGTTCAACCAACTTTAATGTCAATGTGATTTATTTACAATTTTCAGTAAAAATTCGAAAGCTGGTATGGATACGAGTTTTTTTGGGCGATACTATGCAATAGAAATACTGTTAGATATTTTTGATTGCAACGTTAAAAATATTATTGATGATTTTCCAAATACCGTTAAATAGAAATTACTATTGATAATTTTACCCAAAACCTGTATAAAGTAGATATAAGGGCAATAGTTTATTAAAGAGGTATAATGATAAGAGGTGTTCCTGTGCAAGTTACAGATAGTAAAAAAATGCTATTAATTATAAACCCGATTGCTGGGAAATTAAGTACAAAAGCAAGCCGTTTTCATGTTGCTAATTTGTTTATTCAGAACGGTTATCAAGTTGACCTTAAAACAACTAAAGCGAAAGGGCATGCTACCGAACTTGTTTTGGAACATGCCTTAAATAATGATATCGTAGTCTGCTGTGGCGGTGATGGGACGCTGAATGAAGTCATATCCGGGATTATGCAATTGCCGGTTCCAAAGCCTGTAGGTTATATCCCGTCAGGAACGACCAATGATTTTGCCACAAGTCTTAACCTATCCAGTCGGATTGAAACCGCAGCGCAGGCGATTATGAATGGGAATACCAAAACGCTGGATATTGGTTGCTTTAACAATAGCCGATATTTTAATTACATTGCCTCATTTGGCGCATTTACAGGAAGTTCTTATTCCACACCTCAATCCTATAAGAATGTTATCGGACATTTGGCTTATATCTTAGAGGGCGTGAAGGATATCCCAAGTATTCACCCTTATCATGTGAAGGTGGAAGTCAATGGCGAGATTTACGAAGACGACTATATCTTTGGAGCAGTGAGCAATTCCATATCCATCGGTGGGATCGTCAAATTAGATTCTTTACAGGTGGATTTGAATGATGGACTTCTTGAATTGATTCTCGTGAAAAAGCCGAAAACACCGATGGATTTGCATAAAATCATCCTCTTCCTAACGAAGAAAGAACCTAAGAATGAAATGATTGTTTTCCTAAAAACTACGGAGGCGACATTTACCATGGAGGACCCCACTCCTTGGACCATTGATGGAGAATACGAACCTGGCGGATCGTCAGTAACGATTAAAATTATTCCGAATGCAATCACACTTATGGCATAGCAATATCTGTATTTGACAGCAAATAGGGAAAATGGTACAATCATTTGAAGGAATTACCATTTATTTGTAAAAATCGTTACTGTTTGGACAAGCCATTCTTTGGAATTTCGTCGTGGTAATTTCGTCTTGATGTATCAAAAAAAGGGGATGCGATATGAGCGCAGGGGATAAGAGCAGTAATGTTAATACGGATATGCTTGATGCTGTTACGGAGAGAAAATTTATAGAAACAGAGGAGGCAAGAGGGACGGAAACATCTGCTTTTGTCTCTGCGAGTGAAATCGATTCCGATGATATAATCATTCATATGGACTCTGACTTGGAATCCGATATGATTTTGGACTGGGATTCCTTATACGATACATTAAGGTTGCAGGTAAACGAAGAATTGTCCGCAGCTGAGAAAGAAGGTATTGGTACGGCAAAGATGAAAATTCTAAAGCGAGCTTTTTTCATTGCAGGTGTTATTACAGCAGTATTACTATTGTGCGCAGTATTTTTGATTGGAACCAAACCAGGTCGTAAAATCATCTACCGTATCGCGGGAAATATGATTCATGATAGTGTAGATGTGGATGGCAATATGGATAATTATATCAGTAATTCTGCTGTGAATTGGAATAATCCAATTGATAAGGAAAGTAACGATAGCATGAGTCATAGTAGTGAAGGAAATTCCGATGAAAATACGCCGGAACAATTACAGATTGTTCCACGTAAAGAGGATTACGTAAGCAATTTTTTGATTTTCGGGATAGAAAAGATCGAGGGCGGAAGAAATACTGATGCCATGATGATTGTGTCAATCAATACAAAGGATAATACAATTAAGCTTTCATCTTTGCTTCGTGATACCTTAGTTGAGATACCGGGATACGGTTCCTGTAAACTGAATGCCGTATATGCTAAAGGGGATGCTAGTCTGTTAGTAAATACAATAGAGCAGAACTATCGAATTGAGATTGAAGGTTATGCATCGATTGATTTTGATGCATTTGAGGCGGTAATTAATCATCTTGGCGGTGTTTCTATTGAGCTTGGTAAGGAAGAAGCGAATTATTTAAACAAAACGAATTATATTTCAAATCCTGCGTATCGTAATGTAGTACCCGGTTGGAATGTACTCAATGGAAATCAGGCGCTTGGCTACTGTCGTATCCGTAAAGTTCCGACATTGGGTGGTTCGAATGATGATTATGGAAGAACATTACGGCAACGAAGGGTTTTGAATGCAATCTTTAATCAATATAAATCGAAGAATTTATTTGAATTATTATCAATTACTAAGAAATGCCTGGGATATGTAACCACCAATGTTACGCAAGAGCAGATTGAAGCAGTGTTAGAGGATGTTGTAGAGAATAAGATAACCTCCATGGATACCATTCGGATACCCGTAAACGGAATGTTTGATGACCCTAATGAGTATAAAGGAGTATCATCACCTTTGGTGCTGGAATGGGAAGCAAATATTAAGGAACTGCATAAATTTATCTTCCTTGATGAAGAAGAAAATGCAGTTGCAAACAATTCAAATTAAAACATAAAATAATTATAAGATAACTTAATTTGAAAGTATAATAAGATATCCGATAAGTATGATGAATTATAATGATAACAAAAATGTACCCGGTGGAATATGAATGTAACATTCATTTTCCACCGGGTTTTTGAAACTATCTTTTATTCTCGGTCTTTTGCCTTACAAAATGCCTCGTTCTGTGCTGACCAAGCATGGAGCTTGATTTCATACGTAAGGCTTCCAGCTGCTTTTGCGCTATGTATTTTCCTAATATCTCATTATTTTCACTAAAACGGCACCCATAGAGATAGGATTGCAGATGCTCAAGATATTCTTTTCGTATGATAATACCTGATAATGTAATGAATTGATGGTTATCCCTTAAGTTGGTATCTTTTAATTTTAAACGAAAAGTTCGATTGATACTAAGATCATCTTTGGTTATAAATGCAACACCTGTTTCACTGATGTCTTTTACTAAAACATTGATAGCGGATGGCCCATTAGCAGTATTTATATACAGTGGCATATCTTCGCCAATATACATGCGGTAAGCATTTCTACGATTATATGGCTTACCTTCCCCACTAAGTTCTACCATGTGAAAGATGTTGCCATCAAATTTAACTAATTTTACAGTTACATTTTCCCAGCAATAAACCTTACCGTCTATAATACACAAAAAGTTTACAATGCAATTTTCCGTAAAACCGATGGTTTGGTCATCCACGATAATGGCTTTTACAATTACAGATGAGTCTTTGATTCCAACAACATGACTACGAAATCCGGTACTTCGTCCATTGAACTTTGCCTCGAGTTCTACACTCGCCCCTATCGGAATCTCATTGATACGCAAAACACATTCCCCCAACATAATACTGCCTTTAGTATATAATAAAAGTTAACATTTTACAACAAAAACTAGTATAATTGTTAAATTTATACATTATTGACAAATTTTTAAAGAGAATTAATACGATAGAAATAGTAGCCTTTACCTGATTGCTATATTTTGCTATAATAGCACACATAAAGTGGTAAACAGGACTTGATATCGAATAAATTTGGGAAGGTTGGTGCTATGAAATTTACAAAGATGCAGGGTTGTGGAAATGATTATGTCTATATTGATTGTACCAAGAAGGTAATCGATAATATTCCCGAGGTTGCCAGAAAGGTCAGTGATAGGCATTATGGTATTGGATCAGATGGCTTGATTCTAATTCGAAGTTCAGAAATAGCAGATTTTATGATGGATATGTATAATTATGACGGATCGAGATCGCAAATGTGCGGTAATGGGATTCGTTGTGTTGCAAAGTATGTTTATGACCATGGGTTAACCGATAAAGAACACTTACAAATTGAAACATTAAGTGGAATAAAAGAATTGGATTTGCATGTGGAGAATGGAAAGGTGAAATCTGTCACCGTGGATATGGGAAAACCCATTCTAAATCCATCCCTAATCCCGGTTAAAATGGATAAAGATATTATCATTCAGGAACCGATCACAGTAGATGGTAAGATATACGAGATTACCTGCGTGTCCATGGGGAATCCCCATGCGATTGTATTCGTGGAAGATACCAAGAGTGTTCCGATGGAAACGATTGGTCCGCTTTTTGAACATCATGAGATCTTTCCAGAGAGAGTGAATACGGAATTTATTCAGGTAGTGGATCGTAATCATATCAATATGAGGGTGTGGGAACGGGGGTCCGGTGAAACTTTAGCTTGTGGTACCGGTGCATGTGCCAGTGTCATCGCATGTATTCTTAATGGAGTTACCGATCATGAGGTTACCGTATCCCTGCTAGGAGGAGACTTATTTATCCGTTACGATGAAAAAATGGATCGTGTATTTATGACAGGACCGGCGGAGACTGTATTTGAAGGAGAAATTGAACTATAAAAAAGGAATTTAAAAACCAAATATTTTATTTTAAGAGGGTCAGAAGCTAATTTTTGACCCTCTTAGAATCTTGCTTCGCATTGATAAAAATTTCCTAAAATGGTATACTAATAATAATTGTACAATTGTTATATTTAATATTATATAGAAAGGTTTTGGTATAAATTGATTTATCCTAAAAATCTAGAAAAGGGATATAAGATTGGTGTAACCGCTACTTCTGAAGGATTTGTGAAAGAAACGGATATCAGACGTTTGGAGAGAGGGATACGCCATTTTTTAGAAATGGGATATCCGGTCATTGAAACCAATAATGTTCGAAAAGGATATAAAGGCCGTAGTTCGGATGGGATCACACGAGCGAAGGAGCTTATGGAGTTGTTTCATAACGAAGATGTCCGTGTTATTTTTGCTGCCAGTGGCGGGGATTTTTTGGTAGAAATGCTCCCACATATTGATTATGAAATTCTAAGAAAGAATCCTAAGTGGGTGCAAGGATATTCCGATACAACCGGACTTACCTTTACCATAACAACGAATTTGGATATAGCAACCATATATGCAAACAATTTCAGCACTTTTGGAATGGATGAATGGCATAGCTCACTAATGGATAACATAAAGATTTTAGAGGGAAAGGATATGATCCAGGAAAGTTTCGAGAAATATCAGGACGGTTTTATAGAGAAGATCACCGGACTGGAAGGCTTCGCATTGGAGGCGGATGTGGAATGGAAAAATCTTTATCCCGCAGGCTTTTCATCCGATGAAATTGTGTTAAATGGAAGAGCACTTGGGGGATGTTTGGATGTTCTTCTCACTTTAGTAGGTACAAAATTTGATAAAACGAGAGAATTTATAGAAAAATATAAACAGGATGGAATCGTTTGGTTCTTGGAAAGCTATGATTTAAGTAGTGAAGCCTTAATAAGAGGATTGTGGCAGTTAAAGGAAGCCGGTTGGTTTAAGTATGCTTCCGGTTTTATCTTTGGAAGACCTGCTTTATTCCATTCTTATACGGATACTACCTATGAAGAAGCAGTTACATCTGTATTGGGAGAGTTGAACCTGCCGATAATTTTGGATGCTGATATAGGGCATAAACCACCACAATTAACAATGATTAATGGGGCAATTGCAACCATCAAAAGTAAAGGTGGAAAAGGAAATATTACTTTTGAAAGAAGGTAACACTGGATATGGACGGAGAAGAAAAAAATAATGGTGCTGGGGGCACTCCACTGTCTTATGCGATAAAGGAGAAACGAAAAGAAGCAGCAAATTTTATAAAGAAATATTGGGATTACAGTGATAAAGAAAAAAGAGACAATGTAATTTTTCCTTTTTTATATTATTCAGGCACTTTAATATATCTGGAGATCATGTTACACCTTTTAAACTATCAAAGTGTTGATGGTAAAATCATATATCCAATCTTATTCGCATTTCCGTTTGGATTATTCTTGGCTATCCTGACCGGATTTTTTCGGGCTGAGATGAATAAAAGATTAATGTGGGTAGTTACTGGATTGGTTTGCTTTCTTTTTAGTGTGCAGTTAATTTATTTCTATATTTTCAAAGTATATTTTTCGTTCCAATCTATTGGAATGGCTGGGGATGCACTGACCGAGTTTTGGCCCGATGTAGTTAAAGCTGTGAAAGAAAATATAAGTGAACTTATCCTGCTTTTCCTACCGTTACCGGTTCAGGGAATCCTATTAAAGGAGGGCTTAAAGCATAATAAAAGGGATCTGAAAGAGCAAAGTGTCATGGGTGTAGGCATTGTGCTTATGCATTTTATTATTTTACTTTCCCTGAATATCTTTGGAAGAGGAGATTATTCCCCTTATGACTTATACCATAATACGAAAGTATTTGATTTAATTGGTAAGCAGCTGGGAATTGCAACATTGACTCGCATGGATGTGGGAAGGTTATTAAAACCGGAAGAGGAACTGGATCTTTCGGATTCACTTGCAACGCAATGGGGGAATCCGACGAAGGCACCGATGCCTACGCAAGAGCCGAGGAAAACCGCAGTTTCAAAACTCACCAATACTACCAAGCAGAATTTATCTCCAACACCTAGCCCTTTACCAACGCCAACACCAATGGATACCTCGCCAAATATAATGGATATCGATTTTAATGCTTTAGCGCAAAAAGAAAAGAACAAAAAGATTCGTTCACTGCATGAATATTTTGCATCGGTATCTCCAACAAATAAGAATGAATATACAGGTTTATTCAAAGGATACAATTTGATTATGATAACGGCTGAGGGTTTCTCCCCTTATGCGGTTCACGAAACGTTGACGCCAACGCTTTATAAGTTGGTTCACGGAGGATTTGTGTTTACGAATTTCTATACAGCACTGTGGCAAACGAGCACCAGCGATGGGGAATTTGTTGCAATGACAGGCCTTATTCCGGTTGGCACAAGAAGTATGTATCGAACCAGGAATAACTACATGCCGTTTGCGCTTGGGCATCAGTTTAATCGTATTGGTGTCAATAGTAAGGCGTATCATAACCATACCTATACCTACTACCAGCGTAATGAGACCCATCCAAATCTGGGATATATCTTTAAGGCAAAGGGCAATGGCCTGGTTCTGCCATCGAATGTTTGGCCGGAATCGGATCTGGAAATGATAGAAGCTACGGTAGATGAATATATAAACGAAGATCAATTCCATGTATATTACCTAACGGTAAGCGGTCACATGAATTATACTTTTGTTGGCAATAGTATGTCCTTTAAGAACCGGCATTTGGTTGCGGATTTACCGTATTCCTCAGAGGCAAAGGCTTACATCGCTTGCCAGATTGAATTGGATCGGGCTTTAGAAAAATTGATTCGGAAGTTAGAGGAAGCAGGTGTTGCGGATCGAACGGTAATCGCACTTAGCGCGGATCATTATCCCTATGGGTGGGAAAAAGATAAATTGGATGAACTTGCCGGGCATGAAGTAGATCCGAACTTTGAGGTTTATAGAAATCATTTTATCCTATGGAGCAGTGGATTAAAGGAAAAAATTATCGTTGATAAGCCGTGCTCCAGTTTAGATATCCTGCCGACATTATCCAATCTATTCGGGCTGGAATATGATTCCCGTCTCCTTATGGGGCAGGACATATTCTCAGATGCGCCGCCATTGGTAATCCTATCCGACCGGAGTTTTATCACGGATAAGGTGATGTATAATTCTGAAACAGGAGAGGTTATCAAGTTGACGGATGAAGATCTTCCTGAGGATTATGTAAAGACGATCAATCGTATTATAAAGAATAAATTTACGGTATCCGAAAGCATTGTAACTGAGGATTATTATCGCCATGTATTCCCCAATGGAATCGAGTAATATGCCTTCGATAGTAATTTATGAACTCACGACAAAAGCCAATCCATATTGCAATTTCGTAAATTTGCCGATGAGTTACTTGGATTTTACTTTTATGAGGCAAACTTACGAAGCTGTTAGTTATCGAGGCTTTTGTCGGGATAACGAAAGAATGACAATCGATGGACCTCCCGAAGACTTTTGAAATATATTAAGATCTTCGGGGGTTTTGATGTGATTATAGTAAGCAAGAAAGGATGGTGCTCTCCAAGGTGATTACTAAGGAAATGATTCGAAGGATGGCGAATTCGATAAAGTTGGCTGTTACCGAAGAGGAAGAACAGAAGTTGGCTGAAGATTTAAAAATATTTATCAATTATATTGATACCATGGACAAGCTGGATACGAGTGGAGTGGAACCGATGACCCATGTGCACAATATAGAGAATGTTTTACGGGAAGACGTCGTTACTAATCAGAATAATAGGGAAGCACTTTTTAGAAATGCACCGATGCGCCAGGACCAATTTATCATAGTTCCAAAGATAATAGAATAGGAGAACTCGCGATGGATATTACGGCAATGCCGGCTCTTACGCTGGCAAGAATGATAAAGGAAAAGAAAATTTCAGCTGTTGAAATAACCAAAGAACAATTGAAAATGATTAAGCTAAGGGAACCCTTGTATCATGCCTATATTACCGTTGCCGAAGAGGAGGCGCTTGCGCAAGCGAAAGAGATTCAAATGCGGATTGATGCCGGGGAGTTGGCGGATTCACCACTTGCAGGTGTACCCATGGCAGTAAAGGATAATATCTGCACCAAAGATATCAAAACGACCTGTGCTTCGAAGATGCTATCCGATTTTGTGCCAAGCTATGATGCTACGGTAATGGAAAGGTTAAAGCAAGCCGGAGCAATCATCCTTGGAAAGACCAATATGGATGAATTCGCCATGGGAGGTACAACGGAAAAATCATACTTTGGGCCATCCGGAAATCCTTGGAATACAACCCATGTACCTGGAGGTTCCAGTGGAGGTTCCGCTTGCGCGGTAGCAGCGGAAGAGGCGTTCTATGCTTTAGGAACGGATACCGGTGGGTCGATAAGGCAGCCATCCGGATACTGTGGTATCACTGGAATTAAGCCGACCTACGGTACATTATCCCGTTATGGTCTTATTGCGTATGCTTCCTCATTGGACCAAATTGGGCCAATGGGGAGAAATGTATCGGATTGCGCCGTAATTTTAGAAATCATAGCCGGTCATGATCCGAAGGATTCCACATCCTTGAATCGGCAGGATAAGGATTTTGGAAATGCGCTTGTGGGAGACGTCAAAGGAATGCGCATTGGTATCCCCAAGGCGTATCTGCGGGAAAGTATCGATCATGAGGTTTATGAAAGTATTCTTAATGCAGTCAAGATTTTTGAGAAAAAAGGTGCCATTGTAGAAGAATTTGATTTGGAAACGATAGAATATGCGTTACCTGCATACTATGTAATTGCCTGCGCAGAAGCCAGCTCGAACTTAGCAAGGTTTGACGGAGTTAAATATGGCTATCAAACGATGCAATTTGAAGATCTTCAGGATCTTTATCAGAAAAGCAGAAGGGAAGGGTTTGGTAGTGAAGTAAAGCGGAGAATCATGATTGGATCTTTGGTATTAAGTTCGGATTATTATGAAAAATATTATAAGAAAGCACTAAAGGTGCGATCCCTAATTAAGCAGAGCTTTCTAAAAGCATTTGATCAATATGATTTACTACTGGGACCGACATCCCCACGGACGGCACCAAAACTTGGGGAAAACGCAAAAGAAATATTAAAAGCATATCAATCCGATATGAATACGGTTTCGGTTAATCTGGCAGGCCTCCCTGCGCTAAGTTTACCATGCGGTATGGCAAAGAACGGACTACCAATTGGTCTTCAACTGATAGGAAAGCATTTTGGGGAAAAGGACATCATAAGGGCTGCCTATAGTTTAGAGCAAACCGTAGGATATGTGAGGCCAACAACTTTGCTAAATGAAGTTGGAAAGGAGGATCTCCTTTGAAAACATATGAAACGGTAATTGGTTTGGAAGTCCATGTGGAGCTTTCCACCAAAACGAAGATCTTCTGCTCCTGCAGTACAGAATTCGGCGGTGAGCCAAATACCCAGTGCTGTCCTGTATGTACCGGTATGCCAGGGACCCTACCCGTCCTTAATAAACAAGCAGTGGAATATGCCATTGCGGCAGGACTGGCTTTACATTGTGAAATTACCAGGTATTGCAAGTTTGACCGTAAAAATTATTTCTATCCGGATCTTCCGAAGGCATACCAAATTTCCCAGCTTTATCTTCCAATCTGCAGAAATGGCTATGTTACGATTAGGTCAAAGAATGGAAAGAAAACCATAGGAATCCATGAGATTCATATGGAAGAGGATGCCGGTAAGTTAATTCATGCAGATGCTGGGGATTGTACTTGGATTGATTTTAACCGTTGTGGTGTGCCACTGATTGAAATTGTTAGTAAACCGGATATGCGTTCGACGGAAGAAGTGATTGCTTATTTGGAGGAATTAAAGCGGACTTTTCAGTATCTTGGTATATCTGATTGTAAGATGCAGGAAGGCTCCTTCCGTGTGGATATCAACCTTTCGGTACGGGAGGCTGGTGCTAAGGAATTGGGCGTTAGAACGGAGATGAAGAACCTAAACTCCTTTAAGGCAATTGCCAGAGCCATAGAAAGTGAAAGTAAACGTCAGATTTCCCTGCTGGAAAATGGAGTGCAGATAATTCAGGAAACCAGGCGTTGGGATGATAGTAAGGAAATTAGTATAGCCATGCGTTCCAAGGAGGATGTGCGGGATTATCGCTATTTCCCAGAGCCGGATATTCCACCGCTTTGCATCCATGAGGAATGGATCAGTGAAATCCGCAATCGGCAACCGGAGCTTGCTAATGAGAAGGTGGAACGTTATCAAAAGCAATTTGGTATTCCTGCGTATGATGCAGCAATTCTTACCAGTGATAAATACTTGGCCGAAATATTTGAGGATACAGTAGCATTATGTGGCAAACCAAAGGAAGTATCCAACTGGATTATGGTAGAAGTCATGCGTTTACTGAAAGAGTATGAGATGGAAGCAGCGCAGATACGATTTACTCCGATGCAATTAGCGAATTTGATTGCGATGCTTGATTCCGGAAAAATCAATCGCCCGGTAGCAAAAGAGGTATTTGAGCAGATTTTCAAGGAGAATGTTGATCCGGAGGAATATGTTGCATTGCATGGTCTCGGTATGGTATCCGATGATAGTGTTCTTCGTTCTGTCATTGAAAAAATCATTCATGATAATAAGCAGTCGGTATCCGATTACAGGAGTGGCAAGGCAAAGGCTTTTGGCTTCCTTGTTGGACAAACGATGAAAGAAATGAAAGGAAAGGCGGACCCGACGAAAGTAAATAAGATTCTGAAAGAATTGCTGGATCAGAAAGAGTATACATGATCGGAGCTTGGCTCAATAGATACGTTTATCTGACTTTAAATAACCTGCCTTTAGAAGATGCTTTCTCTTTTTATCAAACAGGGAAAACTATTCTATGGCAGTTTTTTTATAAATGAATAATCAGAACCGGCAAAGCCGGTTCTGATTATTAAGTTCGAATATCAAAGGTATAGCGTTGGATATCCGTTTCCAATGCATCCGGTTCAATGAAATCCTCAATAAAGTCTGTTTTCTTATAAGTATCAAGCACTTCTGCATGCAGGTTATAGCCTTTTTCACGTAAAGCGTCAGTCAGTGTATCCATATGCTCCGCAATCAATTGACCGCCGGAGGAGTCCTCCAGGTGAAATTTAGCGTGTATCTGATTGTTAACCATATGAATATGGATATTGATTGGCCCAAGGTATTCCATTGTAAGACTAAGAAGAACCGTAAGGCCTTCCTTCGGATGCTTTAATGCCTTTTTGCGGGAAAGCACGTATAAATCACAATGGGTATTCTGATTTTTAAGCTGCAGCGGAATGGGAAGGTAGGTAAAGACTTGATTGAGATCTTTTAAGAAAGAAAGATTCTCCTGCAAGTTCTTTGCCGGTTCCAGCATGCGCATGGTTTCTAAGGTCCTATTGCTATTTTCTATAAGCTTACTCAGGCGATCCATATCTTTATCAATCGTTTCGTAGAATTGCTTTAGGGAATCGGGTTCTTTAAGTTTTTGGGGAGTAATCCTCCATTTATTACGGAGCGCTTCGGTAAGGGGTTTTGAATATTCCGGAGATTGCAAGAGGTGCTTTGTCAATGCTAAGTTCCCAGCTATGCTATGACTTTTTGCGAAATTAAAAATCTCCGAAATGGTAACGGTTCTGTTTGCTATCTGATTGCATAACGGCTGCGCATCAGGGAATATTTCTAAATGTTTCATCAATTTGGAGATTTCTTGCTCGTTTAAAATCGTTTGCAATGCTCTATCGGTATGCATTATGGTTACTTCGTTATTTAATAGATTGAAGGAGCTCTCCATATGGGGAGTCTTAGGAGAATCGATAGCGGCATTTGCCTGTGCGCCTGCAGTATTTGGAAGAATATTTGGTTCATTGGACTGCAATGGTGTAGTATGCTCTGTGCCGGATTGGATATTGCCAGGAACCTCTGGTAATCCTTCGGAAGGCTTACCATTCTGATTGTCATCAAGCATATCAAGTAGATTACTATGAATGGCGGACAGTAACTTTAAGTTCCCTTCGGTATGATTTGCACCATCGTTATTTGTCACATGTTCTGCAGCATATGAAGGATCCTTGATCGAATCATTATTTGCAGTACTCTCAGGCGTGTTTTGCTGTTGTGCAATGCCTGTGTATGCCGAATTTTCAGAAATTTGCAGCAATTCCTTAATGGTATTGGAAAGTTCATGTATCATTGATGAGAACTGCTGCGTTTGGTTCGCGTATGATTCGAACTGGGCGATGTTTTCTTTTGTTATAGGAATCCGGTATTTGTGCATGAGTATAAGGGTACGTGGATTGGCATCCGGGTATCGCTTCACTAAATTGACCATGGTACGCAGAGACTTTATATCAATGGACATATTATGGTTTAATAGTAATGCTACCAGGGATTTGTTCTGGCTCGTCAAGGGGAGATTGGATGCGGTTAATGCTTTTGCGATCATAGCCTCCGCTGTAGTTTGCAAAGAGGAAGGAATATATTTTAACAGGAGGTGTTCCGATGTACCATGCACTACTTGAAATTGGGCTGTCTGCCCGATTGCAAGTGGCAAATTCCCTTCCACTTTGGCGTTGACTGTCTGGTTACCAGGTTCTAAACGAATCGTAATATGATGATATCTAAGATCTATAATTTCCCCATGGATAATCTGTCCCTCTTGGAGCGTTAACTGAGGCGTGTCCTGAGCAACTAAGGATGGCTTTAAAAGCGTTTCCTTAGCCCTTGATGCTTCCATAGAAGGATTGGAAGAGGAAGTTACGGATGTATTCGAATCATAATTTGGGAGTATGGGCTTTCTAATGTCCATGCGAATATCCCCCTTTTCTTAAACATAGTCGTTAATCGATATTAGAGCCGGCTGTTTAATATATCGACCAATAGGAAAAATATCATAATATGGTTTGCCAATATTGCTTAAATACTCCCGATTACTTACGCTTAATCCATTATAGGAAATCCTACGGGATATACAAAATATTACTACCTTTTTCTGGCGATACGTGGTAATATAGGATTTGTGCAGAATGTAAATGACTACTTGGGTTGCGTTATTTAAAATTCAATAGGAATACATTGGAGGAGCCGATATGAGCAATAATAAGAACATAATTAAAGAGATTGTAAGTTGGTTAGGTATCATCATAATCACTTTCGCTCTGTACTTAATCATTGACAGTACGATAATCGCCAAGGCACAGGTGGAGCAAAGCTCCATGGAAACTACCCTATTTGAGGGACAGCAGTTAATAGTAAATAAATTGAGCTATTCATTTGGAAAACCCAAACGGGGTGATATTATTATTTTTTTCGGTGATGGAGAAAAAGGAAATTTCTTTGAAGAACTTGCCAGAAGTTGTCGAAATCGATTCTCCTTTGGTGATCATGATGAGGAAGAAAAAGAACGTTTGGTTAAAAGGGTCATTGGATTACCCGGTGATGAAGTTGATATCAAGGACGGAAGTGTTTATATTAATGGGGAACCGTTGAATGAACCCTATGCGAATGGAACAACATATCCTGGAAATGTAGATCTTCCCATAATTATAGGGGAAAATGAATTATTTGTTATTGGAGATAATCGTGAAGTGAGTTGGGATAGCCGCGATTTTGGACCAATTGAATTCAAACAAGTCGAGGGAAAGGCCATTTTTAGAATTTATCCCTTTGATAAAATGGGTATCATTAAATAAGAGGGATAGGCATAAGGCCAGCTTATGGAGAGCATAATCAGTATTTGTTTTACAAAGGTTCACCTAATCGCTATAATAATGACGTAATGTTTAAAAAGCAATTAAAGGAGATTGTGACTATGGAACGAATGATTGGTACAGTATCAAGAGGAGTTCGCGCTCCGATTATTAGAGAAGGCGATGATATTGCCAGAATCGTAGTGGATAGCGTAATTAATGCAGCAGAAAGCGAAAATATAGAATTTCATGATAGAGATATCGTAGCTGTTACGGAAGCGGTTGTTGCCAGAGCACAAGGAAATTATGCTACAGTGGAGCAGATTGCAAGTGATGTTCGTGCAAAATTTGGTGATGATACAGTGGGCGTTATTTTCCCAATTCTAAGCAGAAACCGTTTCTCTATTTGTCTTAAAGGAATCGCGATGGGATTAAAGAAGATTGTATTAATGCTAAGCTATCCTTCCGATGAAGTTGGCAATCATCTGATTGATTTGGATAAGCTTGATGAGAAGGGCATTAATCCATGGACAGATGTATTGACGGAAGAAAAATATCGTGAACTCTTCGGTTATAGCAAACATGCATTTACCGGTGTTGATTATATTGAATATTACAAAGAATTGATTACCAGCACTGGTTGTGAGGTGCAAGTGATATTTGCCAATGATTGTCGTACCATTTTGGATTATACAAAGAGCGTACTTTGCTGTGATATCCATAGCCGTAACCGTTCAAAACGCTTACTCAAAGCAGCAGGTGCTAAGAAAGTATTCGGCCTTGATGATATTCTAACTGCTCCGGTTGATGGAAGTGGTTATAATGAGCAGTATGGTCTGTTGGGAAGCAATAAGGCAACGGAGAATACAGTGAAATTATTCCCTCGTAACTGTAAAGTTGTCGTTGATAGTATTCAAAAGGGGCTTCTTGAAAGAACCGGCAAAAAGTTTGAAGTTATGATTTATGGTGATGGTGCATTTAAAGATCCGGCAGGAAAGATCTGGGAGCTGGCTGATCCGGTAGTATCTCCTGCGTACACCGAAGGTTTGGAAGGCCAACCGAATGAAGTAAAACTAAAATATCTTGCTGACAATGAATTCCCTCACCTGTCTGGGGAAGAATTAAAGAAAGCAATATCCGAATATATCCGTAAAAAGGATAGTGATTTGGTTGGACAAATGGTTTCCCAAGGGACAACCCCTCGTCGTTTGACGGATTTGATCGGATCCTTATGTGATTTGACTTCCGGTAGTGGTGATAAGGGAACGCCAATTGTTCTTGTACAAGGATATTTTGATAATTATACGAATTAATATATCGAATTAAAGGAATCCTGATTTATTTCCTTGATCTATAAGAATGAAGTATTTTTATTAAATCTCAATATCATTGGAATTACTAAGATAGCAACATGGATACGTCTCCGTTAATTTCTTAAGAGAATTGAATGGAGCGTAAACACAAGTTGCTATCTTTTTTCAATATATTATGGTAAAATAGGCTAAAGTTTCGGAGATAAATTAAGAAGGTTAATGCTTTCAATGCTTGTAATAAAGCTAAAGAAGAAGGGTATGGTTATGCTATGAAAAAGGTATTAATGATTGGAACAGGAGGTACGATTGCCTCTCGCGCAACTTCCGGAGGTTTGGATCCGCAGATGACATTGGAAGAAATTTTAATGTACGTTCCCGGGGTTTCCGATATTTGCGAAGTGGATACTTTTCAACTTTGCAATGTGGATAGTACCAATATTTCTCCGGATCATTGGACTAAGCTGGTAAATACAATAAAGGAAAATTATGAAAGATATGATGGATTTGTTATCTGCCATGGGACGGATACGATGGCTTATACGGCAGCCGCATTATCCTATATGATACAGAATTCGACAAAGCCAATCATCCTAACCGGTGCGCAAAAGCCAATTAATTTGGAAGTTACCGATTCGAAGACGAATCTGTTTGATAGTTTTCTCTATGCTTGCTATGATGGGGCGAGTGGAGTACAAATCGTATTTAATGGGAAAGTTATTCTCGGCACGCGTGCGAGAAAAACCCATACAAAAAGTCTCCAAGCATTCTCCAGTATTAATTATCCCTATCTTGCAGTAATCCTGGACGGACATATTATTCAGTATATTCGGCAGGAAAAAGCGGGGAATCCCGTTTTCTATAATAAGTTAAACACGAAAGTAGGGCTGTTTAAATTAATTCCCGGTACAAATGCGGATGTACTTTCGTATCTTTTGGAAAAAAATGATGCGGTTATTATTGAAAGTTATGGTGTCGGTGGTATTCCAACGCTGCCACAATATCATTATATGGATGTCATTCAAAAGTGGACTTCCAAAGGGAAAACAGTTGTTATGACTACCCAAGTACCCAATGAAGGCAGTGATATGAATATCTATAAGGTTGGCTTTAACCTAAAGAGTAAAGTCAATATCCTGGAAGCATATGATATGATTACGGAAGCAGTGGTATGTAAGCTGATGTGGATCTTGGGGCAGACAAAGAAACCGGAGGAGATTGAGAAGCTTTTTTATACAACAGTAAGTAATGATATATTGTATTAGAATTCTAGTGTATGATTTTTATTCATTCATGAGTGCTGCATTGGATAAAAATCATACGCTATTTTTCGTGATAGCATTTTCATAGCAATAGCTGATTCGCATATCCAATTGTGACAAACTTTTCATTTTTTCGCAATGATGTATTGACTTCGAATGGGAGCTATATTAAAATGGTAGCGTTGCATTCCTAAAATCAATCTTGAATACTAGGAATCACGGAAAGGAGGCAAATTACATAAAATATTCTAGGTAACTATTAACCAAGGTCAGCCCAAGACCTGTCTACAGAAATGTTTATTAGCGCCATGCACCTCTATTGGGTTTGTAATTTGGAGGTCGACGAGGTAGGGAGTTATCGAAGATTTCGGCGGATGCTCTCTCGTGTACTTGGACACGTGATATGTCGTTAAAAACCACAGGTAACTGTGAAACAAAGGCGGCATAACCAAGTAAATGAATTAGGTGCGATTCTGACTTCGAACATGGGTGGTAGATTGCGAAACAGGCTCATGATTGGAAGCTTAATTGCGCTGTGAATTCATTAGGAAGAAACTAGACGGAACATTGATAATTGAATAAAGGAGAGTTCGTATGTGTGGAATTATTGGCTTTACAGGTGTGCTAGAAGCGAAAACAATCCTCTTGGATGGGTTACAAGCCCTGGAATATAGGGGATATGACAGTGCAGGGATTGCACTGAATACCGTGGATGGTATAAAAACCATTAAGACGGTAGGTAAAGTTTCCGATTTGCGTGAGAAGGTGGAGCGTGAAGAGACGGCAAAAAGCAATTGTGGAATCGGTCATACACGCTGGGCTACCCATGGAGGGGTAACGGATGATAACGCGCATCCTCATACTTGCGGAAAAGTAACATTAATTCATAACGGAATTATTGAGAATTATCATGCGTTAGAAAATGCTTTGGCAGCAGGGGGAAGGAAACCAGTTTCCCAAACTGACACGGAAATTTCTGCAATGCTGATTGATAGCTTCTATAATGGTGATCCGGTAGAGGCAATTAAAAAAGCGGTCGCACAGTTGAAAGGTGCCTATGCTTTTTGCGTTATGTTTGCAGATCAACCGGATGTGATCTATTGTATACGAAACCAAAGTCCATTGGTAGCCTGCCACACCAAGGAGGGGGCATTTATTGCCTCCGATATGGTTGCACTTATATCCTATTCGAAGGAATATTTCGTTTTACCGGAATTGCACATTGCTAAACTAACCAAGGAAGGTATCACTGTAACCAATCTGGAGGGTGATACCGTAGTACCGGAGATTGTCCGTGTTAATTGGGATATCACAGCAGCCAGAAAAGGCGGCTATGCGCATTTCATGTTAAAGGAAATTCATGAACAGCCGGATGCCCTTCATAATACCATTATGCCTCGGATTAATGAGGAACGATTGCCTGATTTTCAAAGAGATCATATACCAAACAGTATTTTTGAGAATATAAACCGTGTAATCATAGCAGCCTGCGGAACGGCGATGCATGCAGGCCTTGTCGGAAAGGTTATGATTGAAAAATTGATTCGAGTTCCGGTAACGGTTGAAATCGCATCAGAATTTCGCTATCAGGAGCCGGTTTTGGATAATAACACTTTGGTAATTACCATATCACAATCCGGTGAAACCGCTGATACCTTAGCTGCATTGCGTTTGGCGAAGGAGCAGAAAGCTCCTGTGCTATCCGTTGTAAATGTGAAAGGTTCTTCCATTGCAAGGGAAAGCGATTACGTGCTATACACCCATGCAGGTCCTGAGATAGCAGTTGCAAGTACGAAAGCCTATACAGCGCAGCTTGCCTGCCTCTATCTCATCGCTTATCAATTTGCACTTAGCAGAGGTTGTATTTCGGAGGCGGAATGCAAGGAAAGAATTGAGAAACTGCAGAACATTATCACAGCAGTTAATGAGACTCTTAGCATGGAGGATACGATACGGGATATCAGTAAAGATATTGCTGGTTGTGAGGATTTATTCTTTATTGGACGGGGTATTGACTATGCATTATCCTGTGAAGGTTCCATTAAATTAAAAGAGATTAGTTATATTCATTCAGAGGCATATGCTGCCGGTGAATTAAAACATGGAACACTATCCCTTATTACCGAGGGAACTCCGGTTGTGGCGCTGGCAACGCAGGAGAAGGTGTTCGATAAGATGATTTCTAACATAAGAGAAGTCAAAGCTAGAGGTGCCAAGGTGATTTTAATTACCAATGGAAAGCCTTCCATCGATGCCTCAATCTATGATTATCACGTTGCCCTTCCTGAAGTAGAGGATGCGCTTGCTGTCTTTACAGCAGCTATTCTGTTACAAATGTTTGCTTATTACACAGCGCTTCATCGAGGACTTAATATTGATCAGCCTAGAAATCTGGCAAAGTCTGTTACTGTGGAATAATTATAAACAGACGCTATAGATAAGTGTATAACCAAAAAAAACTCGTGTCACAAATAAAAAAGTTGTGTTAAAAATAAAAAAGTCATGTTAAAAGTCATGGTGAAAATAGGGTAGAAAGCCTTATTGGAGCCATGATTTTTATTTTAGGATTGTTAGGGTTAAGGGGCAAGTGTATGCCCCAAAAAAACTGTATGCCCCAAAAAAACTCGTGTCACGAATAAAAAAGTCGTGTTAAAAATAAAAAAGTTGTGTTAAGAATCATGGTGAAAATAGGGTGGAAAACCTTATTGGAGCCATGATTTTTGTTTTAGGATGAGTAGGATTAAGGGTCAAGGTATAAGGTAAGCGCTCGACAATAGAGTGCCTATTCTATTTTAGAGATCCATGTGATAATAACTCTAAATATTGAGTTAAAGTTTTTCAAGTTTTTCAACTTGAAAAACTTTAGAAAGGAGTTGTGAAACAT
>Ga0207747_1000373_pt1 | contig 54015 bp, 54 predicted proteins | sample HigsolmetaGSP11D_FD_184839 | JGI IMG/M metagenome (GOLD analysis project Ga0207747, IMG submission 184839) | High solid enriched microbial communities from the Joint BioEnergy Institute, USA - SP1-1-D (SPAdes) | ecosystem: Engineered > Bioreactor > SSF (Solid state fermentation) > Aerobic >...
CGCTGGCCGATGCGGCGCTGCAAAGGCTGGAGGTGGACCGGCTCGGCCTGGATGCCATGGACCGCCGGTATCTCCGCCGCATCGCGGAGCATCACCATGGCGGCCCGGTCGGCGTGGAGACCCTGGCCGCGGCCCTGGCGGAATCCCGCGATACGATCGAGGACGTGATCGAGCCCTATCTGATCCAGGAAGGGCTGGTGCTGCGCACCCCGCGCGGCCGCGTGCTGGGCGATCCCGGCTGGCGGCATCTCGGCTTGACGCCGCCCGCGGGCTTCGCGGTGCAGCCCGACCTGCTCTCGCCGGGGGGCAGCGGGAAGTGAGGCAAGCGCCCGATGCGCCCGCGCATCGCTTCCCCATCCGCGTTTATTTCGAGGACACGGATGCCGGCGGCATGGCCTATCATGCGAATTACCTCCGCTGGGCGGAACGGGCCCGGACCGAGGCGCTGCGCGACATGGGCCTGCCGCACCAGGCGATGATCGAGCGACATAATTCATTACTCGTGGTGCGGCGCGCGGAAGTGGAGTATTGGCGCCCGGCCCGGCTGGACGACGCGCTCGTCGTCGAGACCCGGGTCATCGCGGTAAAGGGTGTGACGATGGCGCTGGACCAGCGGATGCTGCTGGACGGCGAGACATTGGCGGCGCTGCGTGTCGAACTGGCCTGCGTGGACCGGACGACGCTGCGCCCCAGGCGGATTCCCGAAGCTTGGCGGTCAGCCCTGGAAGGCGCCTCGGCGCGCGGGGCGGAAGCGGGGGCAGAGGCTTAGAGGAGGTTTGCGGTGGACCGCAGCGTGAGTGCGACCGATCTGGGTGGAATGGCGCACGACCTGTCGCTCTGGGGCCTGTTCCTGCAGGCGGACTGGGTCGTGAAGCTGGTGATGATCCTGCTGCTGCTGGCTAGCATCTGGGTCTGGGCCATCATCTTCGAGAAATGGTCTAGCCTGCGCCGCGCCAACCGGGAGGCCGACGCCTTCGAGGACAGCTTCTGGTCCGGCGGCAGCCTGGATGAGCTGTACCGCAAGGAAGGCGAGCAGCCGACGCATCCGATGGCCGCCGTCTTCGTCGCCGCCATGCGGGAATGGCGCCGCAGCGCCCAGCGCCTGGCGAATTCCGAGGTCGTGGCCGCCGGCCTGCGGGAACGCGTGGACCGCGCCATGTCCGTCACCGTGCAGCGGGAGATGGACCGGCTGGAGCGCTGGATGGTCTTCATCGCCTCGGTCGGCTCGGTAGCGCCCTTCATCGGGCTGTTCGGCACGGTCTGGGGCATCATGAACAGCTTCGCGGCCATCGCCGGCATGCAGAACACCAACCTCGCCGTGGTGGCGCCGGGCATCGCGGAGGCGCTCTTCGCCACCGCCATCGGCCTGGTTGCCGCCATCCCGGCGGTGCTGGCCTACAACAAGATCAGCACCGACCTCGCCCGCTTCGCCGGGCGGCTGGAAGCCTTCGCCGCCGAATTCGGCGCCATCCTGTCGCGCCAGACCGAGGCGGCGATGCAGCCGGAGGCGGCGCACGCCCCGGCCCCCGCGGCGGAGTAGCAGGCCATGGCCGCCCCGCTCGCCGGCAACCGGAAAGGCCGCGGCCGCTACCGGCCGATGGCCGAGATCAACGTCACGCCCATGGTGGACGTGATGCTGGTGCTGCTCATCATCTTCATGGTGGCGGCGCCGCTGATGACGGTCGGCGTGCCGGTGGACCTGCCCAAGACCCAGGCCAGCGCCCTGAACCAGGAGAATGAGCCCATCACCATCACGGTGAACCCCGAGGGCAAAATCTTCCTGCAGGAAACCGAGGTGCCGCTGGAGAACCTGGTGGCGCAGCTCCAGGCCATTGCCCAGGCGCAGCCCCAGGGCGCGCCGGAGCGACGCATCTTCGTCCGTGGCGATCGCGCCATCAGCTACGGTCGCGTCATGGAAGTCATGGGCACCATCAGCGCCGGCGGGTTCAGCCGCGTCGCACTTCTGGCCGAGCAGCCGGGCCCCCGACCGGCCGCCACCACGCCCGCCCGTCCGCAGCCCTCCGGTTCCCCCGCCGGAAGACCGCAGCAGCAACAACCGGCGTCGCACAGTACGGGCGGCCCGGCACCGCGAGGCTGATCTCGCCGAAGGGGGAGGCCCATCCGGGGCTTGGGGATGCAGCTAGGTGGCTTGCGGTTCTGGGGCGGGGTCTCGGCGGCGCTGCATGCGGCGGTGCTGCTGCTGATCCTGCTCGACCTAACGACGCGCAAATTCGAGGAGCCGCAGGAGCAGGCCATCGCGGTCGAGCTGGTGGCGCAATTGCCGGTCCAGCAGGCCCAGGGCGACGTGCCCGCGCCGACTCCGGCGCCCGACCCGGAGCCGCAGCCGCCGAGCCCGGAGCCCCCGGCCCCCGAGCCGCCCAAGCCCACCCCGCCGAGCCCGCCGCCACCCCCGCCGCCGCCACCCCCGGCCCCGGCACCGCCGCCGGCGCCCCAGCCGCCGCAGCCGCAGCCTCGCCCAACCCCGCCGGCGCCGCCGCCTGCGCCGGAGCCGGCGCCCCTGCCGGTGCCGCCCAAGCCGCCGCAGCAGGCCCAGGTGCAGCCGCCGCCGAAGCCGGAGCCGCCCAGCCCGGCGCCGCCACGGCCCGAGCCCGCGCTGCCCCTGCCGCCGCCGCCCGTCCCGCCACCGCCCCAGCCGAGCAAGGAGGCCGGCACCGGCCAGACGCCGCCCGTGCAGAAGCCGCAGGAGCGGAGCGCCAGCGTGCTGAACACGCTGGAGCGCCTGCGCCAAGCCCAGCAGCGGGAGGCGCCGACCGCGCGCCCCAACCCGCAGCGCGGCGCCCCGCAGCAGGGCGGCGGCGCACCGAACGGCGCCGCGCAACTGACCGCGGGCGAGATCCGCGGCCTCGCCGACCAGATCAGCGAGTGCTGGTCGGTGGATGCCGGCGCGCCCAATCTCTCGGAGATCGTGGTCGAGCTGCGCGTGCAGCTCGACGGCCAGGGGAATGTCCGCAATGTCATTCCGGCCAGCGGCATTCCCTCGGACCCGCGCGCGCGTGCTGTATATGAATCCGCGCGGCGGGCGCTGCTCTCGCCGCAATGCAACCCGCTGAAGGTACCAGCAGCAAAGCTGCAGACGCTGATGGCCTCCACCTTCCGCTTCAACCCAAGGGGCCTTGTCCGATGATGCTCAAGACGCCGCTGATTGGCCGCCGCGCCGCGCTTGCCTCCGCCGCTGCCACCCTGGTCGCGCCGGGCGTCTGGTCCTGGCCCTTGCCGGCGCGCGCGCAGCAGGCCGCGCAGGGCGCGGTCATCGACATCACCCGCGCGCGGACCGATCCGATCCCGATCGCCGTGCCGGACTTCGCCGGCACCAGTCCGGAGGCGCAGCGCGTCGGCCGCGACATCGCCCAGGTCATCCTGAACAACCTGCGCAATTCCGGCCTGTTCCGTCCGGTGGAGCGCGCCGCCTATATCCAGACGGCCGAGGCCGCGGCCCAGGCCCCGCGCTTCCAGGACTGGCGCGTGATCGGTGCCCAGGCGCTGACCACCGGCCGGGCGGAGGTCAGCGGCGATCGCATCCGCGTGGAGTTCCGGCTGTGGGACGTGCTGCCGGAGCAGCAGATCCAGGGCACCGCCTTCACCGCGCCGCGGGGCAACTGGCGCCGTATCGCGCATCTGATCAGCGACGTGATCTATGAGCGGCTGCTGGGCGAGAAGGGCTATTTCGACACCCGCGTCTGCTATGTGGCGGAAAGCGGCCCGCGCGGCCGCCGCACCCGGCGCTTGGCCATCATGGACCAGGACGGGGAGAACCACCGCTTCCTGACCGATGGCAGCTTCGCCGCGCTGACGCCGCGCTTCCACCCGAATGCGCAGCAGATCGCCTTCATGTCCTATTACCAGAACCAGCCGCGGGTCTATCTGTTCAACCTGGACACCGGCCGGCAGGAGGTGCTGGGCAATTTCCCGGGCATGACGCTTTCGCCGCGCTTCAGCCCGGATGGGCGCAGCGTCATCCTCTCCGCCACACGCGGCAATGATGCGAACATCTTTGTGGTGGACCTGGCCACGCGGCGGGAGCGGCAGCTCACCTCCGGCGGCGGGCTGGATGTCTCACCCTGCTTCTCGCCGGACGGGACGCAAGTGGTGTTCAATTCGGACCGGGGCGGCGACCAGCAGCTCTATGTCATGTCGGCGGATGGCGGGAATGTCCGGCGCATCAGCTTTGGCCGTGGCCGCTACGCCACGCCGGTCTGGTCGCCGCGCGGCGACCTGATCGCCTTCACCCGGATCGCCAATGGACAGTTCGCGATCGGCGTCATGCGCCCGGACGGCTCCGGCGAGCGCATCCTCACGGAGGGCTGGGGCATGGAAGGCCCGACCTTCGCCCCGAATGGCCGGGTGATGATGTATTTCCGGGAGAGCCCGGCCCGGGACGCGCGAGGCAATGGCTATTCCTCCCGTCTCGCTTCCATAGACATTGCCGGCTTCAATGAGCGGCAGATCATCACCCCGACGGATGCCTCCGACCCGGCCTGGTCACCGTTGCTCTCCTGAGACATGGTGCTGCCGCAACATTGCCATGTTGCTGCCTGTTTTTCTTGACCGTGATGCCGAGCGGGTTGTAACGCCGCCGACGGCATTCAACGGACGGAACGGAAGCCCGCGTTCGGAAGGACAGAAATGATGAGGAATATCAAGCTGTTGGGCGCCTTCGCCGCGGTCGCCCTCCTGGCTGCCTGCGAATCAAGTAGCGACCAGAATGCCGCCGCCACCGGCGCCGGCGCCGCCTCCAACATCGGCGGGACCGCGCCGCGTCCGGGCAGCCAGGAGGATCTGGTGGCCAATGTCGGCGACCGTGTCTTCTTCGACTTCGATCGCTCCAATATCCGCGCCGACCAGCGCCCGGTACTGGAGCGCCAGGCCGCCTGGCTGCAGCGCTATCCGCAGGTGACCGTGCAGATCGAGGGCCATACCGACGAGCGCGGCACCCGCGAGTACAACCTGGCGCTCGGCCAGCGCCGCGCCAATGCGGCGCGCGACGTGCTGGTGGCGAATGGCGTGGCCAGCAGCCGCATCTCCACCATCTCCTATGGCAAGGACCGCCCGGCGGCGCTCGGCTCGAACGAGGAAGCCTGGGCGCAGAACCGTCGCGCCGTGACCGTGGTGCGCTGAGCGCACCGCGCCTCACTGGACAGGTTTGATGCGAAGGGGCATCCCCCCTTCGCGCCTGCGGCGAACCGCGCCAGGGGCAACCACCCCCTGGCGGATTCCGGACGGGTGCCGCCCGTGGCACCCCCGGTCCCGCGATGCGCCCGACCGGAGGCTCGTGATGCGACGCGCGCTCGCCCTTTTCATTCTTGCCGCCCCGCTTTTCCTGCCGCGGCCCGTCCTCGCCCAGGCCGAGAGCCGCGAGGGCATCTATCTGCAGAACCAGATCCTGCAATTGCGGCAGGAACTCGATCAGCTTCGCCGCGGCGGCTCCTCCCTCGGCGCCCCCAGCGCGCTGCCACCACCCTCGCGCGGCGGCGCCGCGCCGCAGGGGGAGCTGGTGGGCCAATTGCTCGACCGCGTCTCGAGCCTGGAGGAGGAGGTGCGCCGCCTCCGTGGCCGGCTGGATGAGGTCGAATTCCACAACCGCCAGCTCAGCCAGACCGTCGAGAAGTTGCAGGGCGACGTTGACTTCCGGCTGCAGCAACTGGAGGGGCAGGGCGGCAGCCGCCAGGCCGCCGCGGCACCGGCCCCGGCTTCTCCCAGGCCTGCAGCGCCTGCGCCTGCGCCTGCTCCGGCCCCCGCCGCCACGCCGCGCCGCCCGCCGGAGCGCGCCATCGCCGAAGGCCAGGCGGCGCTCGGCCGGCGCGACTACGCAGCCGCCGAGGCGGCGGCGCGGGAGGTGCTCGCCACCCGCAACACTCCTCGCGCGGTGGATGCGCAGTTGCTGCTGGCTGATGCCATGTACGGCAAGCGTGACTTCGCGGGTGCCGCCCTGGCCTATAACGAGGCCTATACCCGCGGGCCGAATGGTCCCCGCGCGCCGGAGGCGCTGATCGGGCTGGCGAATTCCTTCACCAGCCTCGGCAACAAGAACGACGCCTGCGACACGCTGAACCACATGCGCAGCAATTTCCCCAATCTCCGCGGCCCGCTGGCCGACCGCGCCGCCGAGGCCCGCCGCCGGGCGGGCTGCCGCTAGGCACGGACCGTCCGGACCATGGCCGGACCGCTCCGGGTCCAGCCCTTGCCAGGCCGGCAGCCCCTGCCGCGGGTGGTTCCGGCTGCGGCACCGGCACGCCGCAGCGCATCGCAGTCCGGTTGGGACCGCAGTGTGCTGTCATCCCCTGTTGTCAGGGCAGATTCACGCCTCCGGGCCGCCCGGCCCTCTGGCGATCTGCTCTAGGCGCGCGCCCATGGCCGGAGCGCCGGCTTCCGGTCCGGATCCGATCCGCCCGGCGGAATTTGCGGCACTGATGGCGCCGCTCGGCCCTTTCGGCAAGGCGCCGCGTCTCGCTGCCGGGGTCTCCGGCGGGCCGCACAGCCTGGCCCTGGCGCTGCTGGCGCGGGACTGGGCGCGGGCGCGGGGCGGCTCCCTCCTCGCCCTGGTGGTGGATCACGGGCTGCGGCCGGAAAGTGGGGTGGAGGCCGAGGGCGTCGTTGCCCTGCTGGCAAGGCAGGGCATTCCGGCCCGGCTGCTGCGGCTGGGCCTTGCCGCCGGGTCGCGGTTGCAGGAACGCGCCCGCGCCGCCCGTCATGCCGCGTTGTTGGAGGCCTGCCGGGCGGAGGGCATCCCCTGGCTGCTGCTCGGCCATCACCGCGGCGACCAGGCGGAGACGATGCTCTTCCGCGCGCTGCGCGGCAGCGGGGAGGCAGGGTTGGCTGCCATGGCCCCGGTCCGGGCGGAAGCCGCGGCCCTCATCCTGCGCCCGCTGCTGGACGTGCCGCCGGCCAGGCTGGAAGCATTCCTGGCCGCCGCCGGCCTGGAGCCCGTCCGCGACCCGAGCAATGCCGATCCGCGCTTCGCTCGCATCCGGCTGCGCCAGGCACTGGCCGATCCCGGCGGGACCGGTCCTGCCGTGGCGGCGCTGGCCGAGGCCGCCGCCGCCTTCGGCCGCCGCCGAGCCCGCTTCGCCGCCGCCCTCGCCGGCCGGCTGGCCGCAGCTGCCCGCCTTTACCCGGAAGGCTTCGCCGAGATCGACCCCGCTGCGCTGGGGGATGACCGTCTGGCCGATGCGGCGCTGGCCGTCCTGCTCCGCATCGTCGGTGGCGCCCGCTTCGCCCCGCCGGAGGCGGAAGTGGCGGCACTGCGTCGCCGCGGCGGGGGCACTCTCTCCGGTGCCTGGTTGCGCCCCGCCGCCCGCGGCTGGCGCCTGCTGCGGGAGCCGGGCGCGGTCGCGCCCCCGGTCCCGGCGCGCCATGGCGCGGTCTGGGACAACCGCTTCCGTCTGACCGGCCAGGGCGCCCCGGACTGCACCCTGGGCGCGCTGGGGGCGGAGGCAGCGGTCCTCCGCTCCACCGGCCGTGTCGTTCCCGCGACGATTCGTGCAGGCCTTCCGGCCATCCGGCGCGACGGCGCGCTGGTCGCGGTGCCGTCTCTGCTTTATCCTGACGCCGCGACCTGCGCGCCCTTCGCCCTGGTCTTCTCTCCAGCGGCCGGTCCGGCCAGCGGATAGGGGGTCTTGCATGAAGAGCGCCGGAAGCGGCCATTCAATGTCGGGGCTTCCGACCTTATCTGGATGGGGCCGGGGGCCGGGGGCATCGTGCCCAGGTTGTTTTGTCCGGACTGGAGCCCTGGCGGGAACGGGATAGACATCGGTGAATAATTTCGGCCGGAATCTGGCGCTCTGGGTCATCGTGGCACTGCTGCTGGTGGCCCTCTTCAACCTGTTCCAGCCCAGCGGCTCCGGCCAGCGCGGTGCGCAGCAGGTCGCCTACAGCGACTTCCTCAACGAGGTCGCCGCCGGGCATGTTCGCGATGTGGTGATCCAGGGCCGCACGGTCAGTGGACAGCTCTCGGATGGCCGCACCTTCCAGACCTACACGCCGGAGGACCCGGCCCTGGTCAGCAAGCTGACCGACAAGGGCGTGCGCGTGGTCGCCCGGCCGGAGGAGAGCGAGGTCAACCCGCTCTTCCACTACCTGCTCTCCTGGTTCCCGATGCTGCTGCTGATCGGCGTCTGGGTGTTCTTCATGCGCCAGATGCAGTCGGGCGGCGGCCGGGCCATGGGCTTCGGCAAGTCCCGCGCCCGGCTGCTGACCGAGAAGCAGGGCCGCGTCACCTTCGAGGATGTGGCCGGCATCGACGAGGCCAAGGGCGAGCTGGAGGAGATCGTGGAATTCCTGCGCGACCCGCAGAAGTTCCAGCGCCTCGGCGGCAAGATCCCGAAGGGCGTGCTGCTGGTCGGCCCGCCCGGCACCGGCAAGACCTTGCTCGCCCGCGCCATCGCGGGTGAGGCCAACGTGCCCTTCTTCACCATCTCCGGCTCCGACTTCGTCGAGATGTTCGTGGGCGTCGGCGCCAGCCGCGTGCGCGACATGTTCGAGCAGGGCAAGAAGAACGCCCCCTGCATCATCTTCATCGATGAGATCGACGCGGTCGGCCGCCATCGTGGCGCCGGCCTGGGCGGCGGCAATGACGAGCGCGAGCAGACCCTGAACCAAATGCTCGTCGAGATGGACGGCTTCGAATCGAACGAGGGCGTCATCCTGATCGCGGCGACGAACCGGCCGGACGTGCTGGACCCGGCGCTGCTGCGCCCCGGCCGCTTCGACCGGCAGGTGGTCGTGCCGAACCCGGATGTGCAGGGGCGGGAGAAGATCCTGCGCGTGCACATGCGGAAGGTGCCGCTGGCCTCCGATGTGGACCCGAAGGTGATCGCCCGCGGCACGCCCGGCTTCTCCGGCGCCGATCTGGCCAATCTGGTGAACGAGGCGGCGCTGCTGGCCGCCCGCACCGGGCGCCGCACCGTGGGCATGCACGAATTCGAGCAGGCCAAGGACAAGGTGCTGATGGGCACCGAGCGCCGGTCCCTGGTGATGTCCGAGGACGAGAAGCGCATGACCGCCTATCACGAGGCCGGCCATGCCCTGGTTGCCCTGCACCTGCCGGAATGCGACCCGGTCCACAAGGCAACCATCATCCCGCGTGGCCGGGCGCTCGGCCTGGTCATGTCCCTGCCGGAGGGCGACCGCTACTCCAAGCACAAATCCAAGCTACTGTCCGAACTGGCCATGGCCATGGGCGGCCGCGTGGCGGAGGAGCTGATCTTCGGTCCGGACAAGGTTTCCAACGGTGCCGCCGGCGACATCAAGATGGCGACCGACCAGGCGCGCCGGATGGTCACGGAATGGGGCATGTCCGACAAGCTCGGCATGATTGCCTATGGCGAGAACAGCCAGGAGGTCTTCCTGGGCCATAGCGTGACCCAGTCCAAGAACATCTCCGAGGCGACGGCGCAGCAGATCGATGCCGAGATCCGGCGGATCATCGACGAGGCCTATGCCCGGGCCAAGCAGATCCTGTCCGAGAACATCGACGAGCTGCACCTGCTGGCCAAGGGCCTGCTGGAGCATGAGACGCTCTCGGGTGACGAGATCCGGCAGGTGATCCGCGGCGAGCCGGTGATCCGCAACCGCCCGGACGAACCGGCGCCGGTGGGGCGCGGCAGCGTGCCGAGTTCCGGCCGGGCCTCGCCGCGGCCGGGTACGCCCCCGGGCGGCCTCAACCCGGCGCCCGCACCGGGGACCTGACGGGCCGCGAGCCTGCGGTGAGTGAGAGATGGATCGAGCCACTGGGCCTGGTTTCCGGCCCGGCGGCTTTCCATGCGGTGCGGAACGGATACGGCCTGCCTCTGCAGGGCGGGCCGGCTGCCTTCCTGCTGGCCCGGCTGATCGAGGACGGCATCGACCGGGGCGTGGTGCGGGTCGAGGACATTCCCGAATCCTGGCAGGACCTGCTGGAGCCGCTGACCCGCCGCCCGCCGCCCTTCGCCGGAATCGGCGAGGATGGCTCCGCCCGGCCGCTGGTCATGGGCATCGTCAATGTCACGCCGGACAGTTTCTCCGGCGATGGGCTGGCCATGGATGCGGCTGCCGCCATCGCCCAGGGGCACGCCATGCTGGCGGCCGGGGCGGACATCCTCGATATCGGCGGCGAATCCACCCGTCCGGGCGCCGAGCCGGTGCCGGTGGAGGAGGAGATCCGCCGCGTCCTGCCGGTGGTACGGGAATTGGCCAAGGCGGCCCCGGTCTCCATCGACACCCGCAACGCCGCCACCATGGAGGCGGCGCTGGAGGCAGGGGCGGAGATCGTCAACGACATCTCCGCCCTGCGGCATGACGGGGCGGCGTTGCAACTCGTTGCCCGGCGCAAGGCGCCGGTGGTGCTGATGCACATGCTCGGCACCGATCCCCGCACCATGCAGCAGGATCCGCGCTACGGCGACGTGGCGCTGGAGGTGGCGCGCTTCCTGCGCGACCGGGTGGAAACCGCGGAGCGCCTCGGCATCCCGCGCAGCCGCATCGCGGTGGATCCCGGCATCGGCTTCGGCAAGACCATGGCGCACAACCTGGCGCTGCTGGACCGGCTGCCACTGCTGGCCGGGCTGGGATGCCAAATCCTGCTCGGCGTCTCGCGCAAGGGCTTCCTCGGCCGGATTTCGGGGGAGAAGGCGGCGGGCCGCCGGGTCGTGCCGAGCATCGCCGCCGCCCTGGCCGGGGCCGCCCGCGGCGCCGCCATCCTGCGGGTGCATGACGTGGCGGAGACGGTGCAGGCGCTGCGGGTCTGGGAGGCCTGTGCCGCCGGCGCCATGCCTCCCTGATGGGTCAATGGACCGCCCGGCGCGGCGGGGTTAATCAAATCATCCATCTTCCAGCATGGGCGTCGCCATGACCTCTTCTGCCCAAGCCCCCCGGCACCTCTTCGGCACCGATGGCATCCGTGGCACCGCCAACCAGGCGCCGATGGACGCCGCGACCGCGCTCCGTCTCGGCCAGGCGGCGGGGCGCTTCTTCAACCGCGGCACGCACCGCCATCGTGTGGTGATCGGCAAGGACACGCGGCTTTCGGGCTACATGCTGGAACCGGCGCTGACCGCCGGTTTCATCGGCGCGGGCATGGATGTGGTGCTGGTCGGTCCGCTGCCGACACCGGCCATCGCCCTGCTGACGCGCAGCCTGCGGGCCGATCTGGGAGTCATGATCTCGGCCAGCCACAACCCCTTCGAGGACAACGGCATCAAGCTGTTCGGCCCGGACGGGCTGAAGCTGTCGGATGCGCAGGAGGCGGAGATCGAGGGGCTGATGGCGGGCGACCTCTCCTCCGCCCTGGTCGCGCCTTCGCGCCTCGGCCGTGCTTCCCGGCTGGAGGATGCGCCGGGCCGCTACATCGAGGCGGCGAAGGCCAGTTTCCCGCGGCGCCTGACCCTGGAGGGTCTGCGCATCGTCGTCGATTGCGCGCATGGCGCCGCCTACAAGGTGGCGCCGATCGTGCTGTGGGAATTGGGGGCGGAGGTCGTCTCCATCGGCGTCGCGCCGGACGGGTTCAACATCAACAAGGGCTGCGGCAGCACCGCCCCGGCACAACTGGCCGAATTGGTGCGGGAGCGGCGGGCGGATCTCGGCATCGCCCTGGACGGCGATGCCGACCGGCTGGTGCTGGTGGACGAACGCGGCAATCTGGTGGATGGCGACCAGATCCTGGCCCTGATCGCCGACTCCTGGCATGCCGAGGGGCGGCTGCGCGGCGGCGCCGTGGTGGCGACCGTCATGTCGAATATGGGGCTGGAGCGCCATCTGAAGGCGCGCGGGCTGGAGCTGCTGCGCACCGCGGTGGGCGACCGCTATGTGGGCGAGCGCATGCGCGAGGTCGGCTGCAATCTGGGCGGCGAGCAATCCGGCCATATGATCATGAGCGACTTCGCCACCACCGGAGACGGGCTGATCGCCGCGCTGCAGGTCCTGGCGGTGCTGGTGGAGGAGGGGCGCCCGGCCAGCGAAGTCTGCCGACGTTTCACGCCGCTGCCGCAGCGCCTGGTGAATGTGCGCTACAGCGGCGTCTCCCCCCTGAAGGACGAGGCGGTGCAGCGGGAGATTGCGGCGCATGAGGAGAAGCTCGGCGCACGCGGCCGCGTGCTGATCCGTGCCAGCGGGACCGAGCCGGTGATCCGGGTCATGGCGGAAGCGGAGGACGAGACGCTGGTGAAGGAGACGGTGGAGAGCCTGGCCGAAGCGATCCGTGCCCGGGCGAAGGTGCCGGCGTGAAGGGCCGGGTCCTCATCATCGCCGGGTCGGATTCCGGCGGCGGTGCCGGGATTCAGGCGGATCTGAAGGCCGTGACCGCGCTCGGCGGCTTCGCGGCGACCGCGATCACTGCGCTGACGGCGCAGAACACGCTCGGCGTCCATGGGGTGATGCCGGTGCCGGTGGACTTCATCCGCCAGCAGATCCGCGTGGTGCTGCAGGATATCGGCGCCGATGCGCTGAAGACCGGCATGCTGCATGACGGCCCGACCATCGAGGCCGTCTGCGACGAGATCGCCGCCCATGCCCCCAACGTGCCGCTGGTGGCCGATCCGGTGATGGTCGCCAAGGGCGGGCACCGGCTGCTGCAGTCCGACGCGGTGGAGATGCTGAAGCGCCGCCTGCTGCCGCTCGCCACGCTCATCACGCCGAACCTGCCGGAAGCCGAGGTGCTGACCGGGCTGGAGATCCGTGACGAGGCGGCGATGCGCCATGCGGCGGAGATGCTGCTGACGCTCGGCGTGCCGGCGGTGCTGCTGAAGGGCGGGCATCTGCCCGGCGACCGCGTGGTGGACCTGCTGGCGACCGAGGACGGCATCGAGCGCTTCGAGAGCCCGCGTATCGAGACGCCGCACACCCATGGCACCGGCTGCACCCTGGCCAGCGCCATCGCTGCCGGCTTGGCGCAAGGCATGGCGCTGCGGGACGCGGTGGCGCGGGCGCGGGCCTATGTGCGGGCGGCGATCGCGGCGGCACCGGGGATCGGGCAGGGGCATGGGCCGCTGGACCATGCCGTGACGCTGGACCCGGCGCGGGTGATGGCGTTGCTGCCCGGGGCGGCAGATCCTGATCCGGAGGGAGTACCATGAGACTGCCGCTCTACATGGTGGACGCCTTTGCTTCCCGGCCCTTCGAGGGCAATCCGGCTGCGGTGGTCCCGCTGGAGGGCTGGTTGCCGGATGCGGTGCTGCAGGCCATGGCGGCGGAGCACAACCTCTCCGAAACCGCTTTCCTGGTGCCGGAGACAGGGGGTGCATGGCACCTCCGCTGGTTCACCCCGGCGACCGAGGTGGAACTCTGCGGCCATGCGACCCTGGCCAGCGCCTTCGTTCTGGCGACCGAATTGGGCCAGCCTGATCCCTTCACCTTCCGCACCCTCTCCGGCCTGTTGCGGGTGGAGCGGGAGAATGGGCGTTTCGTGCTGGACTTCCCCGCCCGCACGGCGACACAGGTGGACCCGCCGGCAGGACTGGCGGAGGCGCTCGGCGCCACCCCGCGCGAGGTGTGGCGGGCGCGCGACTACATCTGCCTGCTGGACAGCCCGGCGCAGGTGGCGGCGTTGACCCCGGACCATGCGCGGCTTGCTGCGTTGCCGGGGCCGGAGCGCGTCATCGTCACGGCGCAGGGTGGCGATGGCGTGGACATCACCAGCCGCTACTTCGCCATCAAGGTCGGCGTGCCGGAGGACCCGGTGACCGGCACGGCGCATGTCCAGCTTGTGCCCTTCTGGGCGGCGCGGCTGGGCCGGACCTCGCTGGTCTGCCGCCAGGCCAGCCGGCGTGGCGGGACGCTGTGGTGCGAGTTGCGGGGGGAGCGCGTGCGCATGGGTGGCGCGGCGGTGCTCTATGCGAAGGGCGAGGTGATGCTGCCCGATTGAGCGGGCCGACGGAGGCAGGGCTGCATCGGCTCGCAAGGGGCGGACGCCATCAGGGCGTCCGCAGGTTCGGACAGGCGGTCCATCATTTCGTGGTCGTCGTCACCTTGCCCTCCGAAGGGCAGAGGGGGAGCCGCGCGACGTGGGCATGGGGACGCGGCGGGGCGGATCCGGGTTGCGCCATGCTTCGATCGCGAAACGCCTCCCTTGATCCTGGGGGACGCCTTCGCTAGCTGTTCCGGCGGGCCACGCCCCCCCACCGGGGCGCATCTGCTTCTGGAAGGGAGCACATCATGGCGAGCACCGCCCCCAAACCCGGACTCCGTCCGGCCAATCCCCAATTCTCCTCCGGTCCCTGTGCCAAGCGTCCCGGCTGGACGCTGGAGGCGCTCTCCGGCGCCATGACCGGCCGCAGCCACCGGGCCGCGCAGCCGAAGGCAAGGCTGGCCGAGGTGATCGAGCGATCCAAATCCATCCTCGGCATGCCGGAGGGCTGGCGGCTGGGCATCGTCCCGGCCTCCGATACCGGGGCGGTGGAGATGGCACTGTGGTCGCTGCTCGGCGCCCGCGGGGTGGATGTGCTGGCCTGGGAAAGCTTCTCCAAGGACTGGGCCACGGATGTCCTGAAGCAACTCAAGCTGAAGGATGCCCGGGTGATCGACGCGCCGTATGGCAAGCTGCCGGACCTCTCGGCGGTGGACTGGTCGCGCGACGTGGTCTTCGTCTGGAACGGCACCACCAGCGGCGTGCGGCTGCCGAGTGGCGATTTCATCCCGGCAACGCGCGAGGGGCTGGCGATCTGCGACGCGACCAGCGCCGCCTTCGCCATGGACCTGCCCTGGGACAAGCTGGATGTCGTCACCTGGTCCTGGCAGAAGGTGCTGGGCGGCGAGGCGGCACACGGGATGCTGGCGCTCTCGCCCCGCGCAGTGGCGCGGCTGGAGTCCTACGCCCCATCCTGGCCGATGCCGAAGATCTTCCGCATGACCAAGGGTGGGAAGCTGAACGAGGGCATCTTCCGGGGTGAGACGATCAACACCCCCTCCATGCTCTGTGTCGAGGATGCGCTGGACGGGCTGCGCTGGGCCGAATCCGTCGGTGGCCTCAAGGGGCTGATCGCGCGGTCCGAAGCAAATCTGGCCGCCATCGTCGGCTGGGTGGCGCGCACCCCCTGGGTGGATTTCCTGGCCGAGGCGCCGGAGACGCGCTCCTGCACCTCCATCTGCCTGAAGATCGTGGCGCCCTGGTTCACTGCGCTGCCGGCCGAACAGCAGGCGGCGGTGGCGAAGAAGCTTGCCTCGCTGCTGGAGAAGGAGGGCGTCGCTTTCGACATCGGCGCCTATCGCGACGCGCCTCCGGGCCTGCGCATCTGGGGTGGCGCCACGGTGGAGACCAGCGATATCGAGGCGCTGCTGCCCTGGCTCGACTGGGCCTTCGCCCAGGTGAAAACGGAGTTCGCGAAGGAGGCCGCCTGATGCCTCCGCGCGTCCTGATCTCCGACAAGCTCTCCCCCGCCGCCATCGAGATCTTCAAGCGGCGCGGCATCGCCGTGGACTTCAAGCCCGGCCTGTCGCCGGCGGAGCTGCGCGCCATCATCGCGCCCTATGACGGGTTGGCGGTGCGCAGCGCCACCAAGGTGACGCGGGAATTGCTGGAAGCCGCGCCGAACCTGAAGGTAGTCGGCCGCGCCGGCATTGGCGTGGACAATGTGGACGTCACCAGCGCCACCAATCGCGGCGTGGTGGTGATGAACACCCCCTATGGCAACGCCATCACCACGGCCGAGCACGCCATTGCCATGATGTTCGCCCTCGCCCGGCAGATCCCGGAGGCGAGCGCCAGCACCAAGGCCGGCAAGTGGGAGAAGAACCGCTTCATGGGCGTCGAGCTGTTCGGCAAGACGCTCGGCCTGGTCGGCTGCGGCAATATCGGCTCCATCGTCGCCGACCGCGCAGTGGGGCTGAAGATGAAGGTGATCGCCTTCGACCCCTTCCTCTCCGAGCAGCGGGCGCTGGAACTCGGCGTGGAGAAGGTGGACCTGCCCGAACTGCTGGAGCGTGCGGATATCGTCACCCTGCACGCGCCGCTGACCGAGCAGACGCGCAACATCCTCTCCCGCGACAACATCTTCCGCATGAAGAAGGGCGCGCGGCTGATCAATTGCGCCCGCGGCGGGCTGGTGGACGAGGCTGCGCTGTATGACGCGCTGAAGCAGGGTCATCTCGCCGGCGCCGCGCTCGACGTGTTCGAGACGGAGCCGGCGACCGAAAGCCCGCTCTTCACGCTGGAGAATGTGGTCTGCACGCCGCATCTCGGCGCTGCGACGACGGAGGCGCAGGAGAACGTCGCCCTGCAGGTGGCCGACCAGATGGCCGACTACCTGCTGACCGGCGCCGTCAGCAACGCCATCAACATGCCCTCCGTCACCGCGGAGGAGGCGCCGCGCCTCAAGCCCTATATGGAGCTGGCGCGGCTGCTGGGCAGCATGGCCGGGCAATTGACGGCGGTGCGGGACGGCGCCATCCGCGCCATCCGGGTGGAGTATGAGGGCGCGGCGGCGGAGCTGAACCGCAAGCCGCTGACCGCCGCGGCCCTGGCCGGCGTGCTGGCGCCGCTGATGGGCGCGGTGAACATGGTCAACGCCCCGGTGGTGGCGCGGGAGCGCGGCATCGAGGTGGCCGAGACCACCCATGAGCGCCGCGGCGAATACCAGACCCTGCTGCGCCTGACCGTCGTGACGGATCGCTATGAGCGCGCCGTCGCCGGTACGCTCGTGGCCAATGACAAGCCGCGTCTGGTCGCCATCAAGGGCATCGCGGTGGAAGCCGACTTCGCGCCGCACATGCTCTATGTGACCAACCAGGACAAGCCGGGCTTCATCGGCCGCTTCGGCATGACCCTGGCGGATGCGGGGATCAACATCGCCACCTTCCATCTTGGCCGCTCGGCGCCGGGCGGCGATGCGGTCTGCCTGGTCGGGCTGGACGCGCCGATACCGGAGGCCGTGCTGGCCGAGGTGCGGCGCCTGCCGCTGGTAGTGCAGGCAACGCCGCTGGCCTTCTGAGCCCGACCCTCACGCCGAGGTGACGCGCTGGCGCCATGTCGCCGGCGCTAGCCTCGGCGCAGAGGGAGGGCGCCATGGCGGATGACGAATTCCGGGCCACCAACCGGGTCTTCGAGGAAGAGGTCGTCGGCCGCGGCGACTTCGGTGCGCTGGAACGGGTCTATACGCGGGAGGCCCGCATCCTCCCGCCCGGCGCGCCCATGGTGACGGGCCGGGCGGCGATCGCGGAATTCTGGCGCCAGGCCGCCGCCGCGCTCGGGGTCAGAGCCGCTAAGCTGCATACCGTGACGCTGGAGGTGAATGGCGACCAGGCGCAGGAAGTCGGCCGGGCCGAACTGACCCTGACCGGCGCCGAGGCGCCGGTGGAGGTGAAATACGTCGTCCTGTGGAAGCGGGAGGACGGCGCCTGGAAGTGGGACGTGGACATCTGGAACACCAACGCCTGAGGTGTGGCATCAGCGCCCCTGGAAGACCGGCGGGCGCTTCTCCATGAAGGCGCGCAGCGCCTCCTTGTGGTCCTCGGTCTCGCGGCAGCGCATCATGCCGATGGCCTCGGCATCCAGGGCCTCGGCCAGGGTGCCTTCCTCCGCCACCTTCATGTTGCGCTTCATGTAGCGCCAGGCGACGCGCGGTCCCTGGCCCAATTGGCGGGCCAGCGCCATGGTTTCCTCCCGCAGTGCCGCATCCGGTACCACCCGGTTCACCAGGCCGAGCTTCTCCAGCTTCGCCGCATCCAGCATCTCGCAGGTGAAGTAGAGTTCCCGCGCCTTGGCTGGCCCGACCAGCCTCGTCAGGAAGTAGTGGCCGCCGAAATCGCCGGAGAAACCCATCTTGGCGAAGGCGGTCGTCATCCGCGCGCTCTCGCCGGCGATGCGCATGTCGCAGGCCAGCGCCAAGGACATGCCGGCGCCGGCCGCCACGCCGTTGAGCATGGCGATGGTCGGCTTCGGCATCTCGTGCAGCAGGCGGGAGCATTCCATGCGGGCGCGCAGCTCATCCGCCCCGGCCTCCGGTGTGGCGGGCGGCGGCTTGGCCCCGGTGGCGCGCGCCTTCATGTCGCCGCCGGCCGAGAAGCCGCGGCCGGCACCGGTCAACACCACGCAGCCTACCGCCGGATCGGCCGCCGCCGCCTGCAGTGCCTGCAGCATCTGCCACATCATCTCCCCGCCGAGCGCGTTCAGCACATCCGGCCGGTTCATGGTGAGCAGCGTCACTCCCTCCGCGCTCTCGACCAGCAATTCCGGTTCCATGGCCGCTTCCCCCTCTGTTCTCCGGGCTGGATCCTACACCCGGACCGCATGCTAGGCTCCACCGCAAGATCGGGAGGAGGACGCCATGAAGGCCGCCGTGCTGCATGAGGTGAACCGGCCGCTCACCATCGAGGATGTCTCCCTGGCCAAGCCCAAGGCGCGGGAGGTGCTGGTCCGCACCGCCTATGCCGGGCTCTGCCACAGCGACCTGCATTTCATCGAGGGTCTCTACCCCCACCCGCTCCCCACCGTCCCGGGCCATGAGGTCGCCGGGGTGGTGGAGGCGGTGGGGGAGGAGGTCACCTACCTTCGGCCCGGCGATCATGTGATCGGCTGCCTCTCGGTCTTCTGCGGCCATTGTTCACAATGCAGCACCGGCCACCCGAATCTCTGCGAGAACACGGAGGTGAAGCTGCAGCCCGGCATGTCCCGCCGCCTTTCCTGGAAGGGGGGTGAGGTGATGCACCAATTCCTGAACCTCTCCGCCTTCGCCGAGCAGATGCTGGTGCACGAGAACGCGCTGGTGCGGATAGACCCCGAGGTGCCGCTGGACCGCGCCACCCTGGTCGGCTGCGGCGTTATCACCGGCGTCGGTGCGGTATTCAACACGGCGCGGGTGGAGCCGGGCTCTTCTGTTGCCGTCATCGGCTGCGGCGGGGTCGGGCTGGCGACTGTGAACGGCGCCGCCCTGGCCGGGGCGGAGCGCATCATCGCCATTGACCGCCTGCCGCAGAAGCTGGAACTGGCGAAGCAAATGGGCGCCACCGACACCATCCTGGTCGGCAATGACGATCCCGTGCAGCAGGTGCGCGACCTGACGGGCGGCGGCGTGCACTACAGCTTCGAGGCGCTGGGCCTGAAGGAGACCGCCGAGCAGTGCTTCTACATGCTGCGCCCCGGCGGCACCGCGACCATCATCGGCATGATCCCCTTCGGCACCAAGATCGAGCTGCACGGCTTCGACTTCCTGCGGGAGAGGAAGATCCAGGGCTCCTCCATGGGCTCCAACCGCTTCCGCGTGGATATGCCGCGGTTACTGAGCCTCTGGCGTCAGGGCAGGCTGCATCTGGACCACCTCATCACCGGCACGCTGCGGCTCGACCAGATCAACCAGGGCTTCGCCCGGTTGAAATCGGGTGAGGTGGTGCGGCAGCTCATCGCCTTCTGAGACGGGGCGATTACCGCCGCGGCCGGTCCAGCCGGTCCAGTTCCGCCGCCACCGCTCCGGCGGCTTCCGCCGTGCGCGGCAGGCGCGGCATGTGGGACAGCCGCGCCAGCGTCACCAACGGCCCGGCGGTGAAGGCCGGGCCGCTCAGCGCCGCCTCCGCCCGGGCGCGGCTGCCGTCGCGCAGCGCCGCCGCTGCATTGCGCAGGGCCTGGATCACCAGCGCCGGATCGGCCTGCGGCGCGATGCCGAGAAAGCCGCGCATCTCCACCCGTGCGGCGTCCAGTTGCTGCACCACCGCCGGGTTCACCTCCGGCGCGTAGCGCGGATTGGTGCGAAATTCGCTGGCGAGGAACTCCAGTTGCGCCGCCGCCAGCGCCGCTCCGGCCGGGTCGCCATCCCAGCGGCTGGTATTGCCGAGATTGCGTGGAGCGTAGAGCGCGGCACCGCGCACCGGATCGCCGATGCCGAACAGGTAATTCCCGCTCGGGTCCTGCGCGCAGGCCGAGAGCAGCAGGAGGGAAGGCAGGGCCGCCCTTGCGATTCGCATCATCCCTTCCTCATCCCACGGCCCGTCGCTTCACGAAAGGGTGCAGACCCCGCCGCCATCGGAAGCGTGCGGGCCGGGCCGGCGTTCGGAACCGGTCGGCAACCAACGGAAGGTGACCATGCGCGGCATCCTGCTCTGGCTCCTCGGGATTCCCATCCCGATCATCATCCTGCTCTACCTGTTCCACGTCATCTGAGGCCGCCGCGCCGCTGGCACGAAAAAGGGGCGCCTTTCGGCGCCCCTTTCCCTCGCCCGTTCCGGGATGTCCTGCTCAGCGCAGGACGATCTCCACGCGGCGGTTCTGCGGCTCGCGCACGCCGTCGGCGGTGGGCACCAGCGGGCGGCTCTCGCCATAGGCCGTCACGAAGATCTCGTTCCGGCTTATGCCGTTCCGCACCAATTCGGCGGCGACCGCATCGGCGCGGCGCTGGGACAGGCGCTGGTTGTATTGCGCCGATCCGGAGCGGTCGGCATGGCCGGCGACCTCGATCCGGGTGGTCTGCACCCGGCGGGCGTTCTGCGACGCCTCGCTGATGATCTCCCGTGCCCGCGCAGTCAGATCCGCGCGATCCCAGTCGAAGAAGACCAGGTAGGTGCGGGCCACCTGCGGGGGCGGCGCGGGCGGCGGAACAGGCGCTGCAGCCGGTGGCGGCGGTGCCGGCTGGTTGAAGGCATAGCGCAGGCCAAGCAGGACGGAGTGGTTGAGGTTCTGGCTCTGCAGCTTGGCGCCGCCCAGATCGGCGCCGGTGGCGGTGCTGAACAGGCGGGCATTGAAGCTCGGCTCGAGCGTGCCGAAGAAGCGGTACTCCGCTGTCACCGACAGTCCGGGGACGCCCCACTGCGTCAGCGGGAAGGCCGCGCCGGCGATGGCTTGGTAGGCAAACTCACCCTCGGTGCCGCCCGCGGTCACGCGGATGCCATTCACCGAGGTGGCGCGGACATGGTGCCAGTCGGTCCAGGCATAGCCCACGCCGACGCCGATGTAGGGCTGCACCAGGCTCGGCGGGAGGCCGAAATTCGCCAGGTCGAAGTCGTAGAAGGCGTTGACCATGGCGCCCCAGGTGGCCTGAATGCCGCCGGCATTGTTGTGTCCCCACAGGAAGGGCGCGAAGCCCTTGAACTTGGTCACATCGTTCTGGCGGTAGTTGCCCTCGAGTTCGACGCGTAGCCCATTGCCGAAGCCCCAGCCGATCGAGCCGAGAGCCACGACGCCGGTATCGAACAGGGCGGTGCCGCTGTTGCCGAAGGGTGTCCGGGCCCCCGCCGCAGTCCGTCGGCTCAGATCCGCGTCCTGCACCCAGTTCACACCGGCACCGGCACCAATATAGAGACCCGTGACCGGCTGCGCGCCTGCAGCAACCGGCAAGGCCAGGAAGGTTGCGGCCAGCAGCGCCCGTCTGATTCTCATATGGTCTACTCCCCTTTTTAACGCAGCACGGGCGGGCACGGCGGAGTCAATCCGCCCGCGAGATGCGTGTGCCTATCCGAATGAAAAAGCGGCGGGATGGTTCGGGAGCGGGACCAGAACTGCGGCCGTTGTTGCGGCTGGGCCACACCGAGGGGAGCCGGCGGAGGATCACGGCTCGGAAAAGCAGAAGGGGCGCCTCTCGGCGCCCCTCCCAATAAGTCCGCTTCGGGAAGTCCTGCTTAGCGCAGGACGATCTCGACGCGGCGGTTCTGCGGCTCGCGCACGCCGTCGGCGGTGGGCACCAGCGGGCGGCTCTCGCCGAAGGCCTCGATGGTGATCTCGTTGCGGCTGATGCCGTGGCGGACCAGCTCGGCGGCCACCGTCTCGGCCCGGCGCCGGGACAGGCGCATGTTGTACTGCGGCGTGCCGGAGCGGTCGGCATGGCCGGCGACCTCGATCCGGGTGGTCTGCACCCGGCGGGCGTTCTGCGCCGCCTCGGCCACGATCTGCCGGGCGCGGTCGGTCAGGTCGGCCCGATCCCAGTCGAAGAAGACCAGGTAGGTGCGGGCGATCTGCGGCGCCGCCGGGGCCGGGGCGACGGGCGCGGCGGCCGGCGCCGGACGCGGCGCGCCGAAGTTGTAGCGGACGCCGAGCAGGATGCTGTGGTTGTAGTTGGTCGGCTCAGACTTTCCGGTCAAAAGAACCGGGCCGGTCCGGCCACCAGTGCGAATCTCGCTGTTCAGGCTCGGCTCCAGGGTCCCGAAGAAGCGATACTCGGCCGTAAGCGCCAGGCCGGGGACGGCGGCGATGTTGTAGGCCGCACCGAGGATGCCCTGATAGGCGAACTGGGCGTCGGTATCGTTGGAGGTGATGCTCGCCCCCGTAGTGGTGGCGTAGACCTTCCTGGACTGGACCCAGCCATAGCCGACGCCGACACCGACATAGGGCACGACCGGGAAGCCGGCGATGTTGAAGTCGTAAAGGACATTCGCCATCACGGCGTAGTTGTTCAGGTAGCCGCCGGCCGAGGTCGAGCGGAGGCCACCGCCCTTCGCGCTGTCCACACGGTTCTGCCGGTAGCTGCCCTCGATCTCGGCGCGGAGGCCGTTGCCGAAGCCCCAGCCGATGCTGCCGAGAGCAACGGCGCCGACATCCCGGTAGCGGAGCCGGGCATCCGAGCCGCCACCATTGTTGCTGAAGGTGGAGTCCTGATGGAAGTTCAGGCCGACGCCCGCCCCCACATACAAGCCGGTTACAGGCTGGGCCTGCGCGGCCACAGGCAGCGCCAGCACCGTCGCGGCCAGAAGGGCCTTCCTGAGGCTCATCCTCTCTCTCCTCGATCCCACATCGCAATCGCCGCGCACCGAAGGCGACGGCTCCGATGTCGAATCGGGAGCATAACCAACCAACAGTATCAATGAAGCCGCAGCGAAATAGCTGCGGCGCTCCTGTTGCAAGGTTGCAACATTACCGGAGGGCGCCCCGTCACAGCCCGGACAGGGCCGCGGAATCCTCCAGCGAGGCCAGGCTGCCCAGGGGCAATAGCCGCGTGGCATGGCCGAGCTTCCGGCCTGGCCGGGCCTCCGCCTTGCCGTAGAGATGAGGTGCCACATCCGGCCGGGCCAGCAATTCCGGCCAGCGCGCCATCCCTTCGGGCCCGACCAGGTTGCGCATCACCGCGTCGTGGTGCCGGGCGGGAGAGGCCAGGGGCAGGCCGGCCACGGCGCGCACATGCTGCTCGAACTGGCTGGCCAGGCAGGCATCGAGGGTCCAGTGGCCAGAATTGTGCGGCCGCGGCGCGATCTCGTTGCCCAGCAGGGTGCCGTCCGGCAACAGGAACATCTCCAGCGCCAGCACGCCGACCAGGTCCAGCACCTCAGCCACCCGCCCGGCATGGCGGCGCGCCGCCTCAGCCGCCTCGGGCGGCAGCCGCGCCGGGGCGAAGGAGAGGTCAAGGATATGGTGGCGGTGCCGGTTCTCCACCGCGTCATAGACTGCCAGCGAGCCATCCGCCCCGCGCGCGGCGATGGCCGAGACCTCCGCCGCGAAGGGGACGAAGCCCTCCAGGATCAGCGGCTTCGGCTCCAGCCGCGCCCAGGCCGGGGCGGCGTCCTCCGGCCGGCGCAGCACCGCCTGGCCGCGGCCGTCATAACCGAGGCGAGTGGTCTTCAGCACCGCCGGAAGGCCGATCTCGGCGATGGCCGCGGCCAGTTCCTCCTCCGACCGCACCGGCCGCCAGGGCGCCACCGGCACCCCGGCGCGCTCCAGGAAGGCCTTTTCCTCCAGACGGTCCTGGCAGATGCGCAGCACCTCCACCCCCGGCCGGCAGGGGGCGAGAGGGGCAAGGGCGGCCAGCGTCGCCGCCGGCACATTCTCGAATTCGAAGGTCACCACATCCACCGCCGCGGCGAAGGCGGCCAGTGCCGCCTGGTCCTCATAGGGGGCGACGGTGGCGGCGGCGGCGATCTGCATGCCCGGGCTGTCGGCCTCGGGCGCATAGACATGGCAGCGATAGCCGAGCCGGGCGGCGGCCATGGCCGACATGCGCCCCAACTGGCCGCCGCCCAGGATGCCGATGGTGGCACCCGGCGGAAGCGGAAAACTCACTCTGGCAACTCCGGCACACTTTCGGTCTGCGCTGCCCGCCAGGCATCCAGGCGGGCGGCGAGAGCGGGGTCGGACAGAGCCAGAATGGCCGAGGCCAGCAGCGCCGCATTGATGGCGCCCGCCTTGCCGATGGCCAACGTCCCGACCGGCACGCCGCCCGGCATCTGGACGATGGAAAGCAGGCTGTCCATGCCCTTCAGCGCATGGCTCTCAACCGGTACGCCGAGGACCGGCAGCGCGGTCTTGGATGCCGCCATGCCCGGCAGATGCGCCGCCCCGCCAGCCCCGGCGATGATGACCTTCAGCCCGCGGTCACGGGCCCCCTCCGCATAGGCGAAGAGCCGGTCCGGGGTCCGGTGGGCGGAAACCACGCGGGTTTCGTGCGGGACGCCCAGGCGTTCCAGCGTCTCCGCCGCATGGCGCATCGTCTCCCAATCGGAACGGCTGCCCATGATGATGCCCACGAGGGGCCGGGCGGCGGAGGAATTCTCAGGCGATGATGTCTGGGACAAGGCGGCTCTCCAGCCAGGCGATCTCGTCCTTCAGCTTCAGCTTGCGCTTCTTCAGGCGTTGCACCTGGAGTTGATCGGCATGCTGGCCATCGAGCCTGGCGATGACGGTGTCCAGGTCGCGGTGCTCGCTCCGCAGTTCATGCAGGCGGCGCAGCAGGGAATCGCGATCGTCGAGCATCGGGACCTGGCTCGGGGGACAAAAGGAGGGGATGCAACCCGGATGTTCGGGCCAATATCATGGCTGGCGCGGGCGCAACAGCACGGCTCGCCGGGCCTTGCGCGCCGCGCTGAGAGGCTGCGAAGGAGAAGCTCGAATGCTGCAATCGCCGAGGCTCCGGTCACTGGAGGAGCGGCACGCGAATCTGGAGCGGCAGATCACCCAGGAGGACGCCCGGCCACGCCCGGATGAGCTGGAGATCGCCAGGCTCAAACGGGAAAAGCTCCGCGTGAAGGAGGAAATAGAACGGCTACGCCGGGAGCGCGATTGATCCCGTAACACGGCATCGCCGGGCGGCGGGTTCGGGGCGCCGAGCCCGCCGGCCTTGCGACCCCGGAGAGGTCGTTCAGGCAGCGTCTTCCTCGGAGGCATCGGGCGGCGGCGGGCTGCCTGCCGGACGCTCCCCGGCCGCGGCCAGCGCCGCATTCAGGTCGGACTGGGTGCAAAGGCCGAGGATCACGGGATCGCGCGGCTTGATGTTCGCGCTGTTCCAGTGGGTGCGGTCGCGCACCTTGGCGATCGTCTCCTTGGTGGTACCGAGGAGCTTGCTGATCTGCGCATCGGTCAGTTGCGGGTGGTGCCGCAGCAGCCAGGCGATCGCGTCCGGCCGGTCGTTGCGCTTGGAAATCGGAGTGTAGCGCGCACCCTTGCCGCGCTGCTTGGTCACGGGCAGCGTCGCCTCGACCATGCGCAGCCGGGCGTTCGGGTCAGCCTCGCAGCGGGCGATCTCCTCCCGCGTCAACTGGCCGTGCTGGATGGGATCGTAGCCGATGATGCCCTGCGCTACCTCCCCATCCGCGATCGCCTGCACCTCCAGCGGGTGCATGCCGACGAAGTCGGCGATCTGCTCAAAGCTGAGGGAAGTCTTCTCGATCAGCCACACGGCGGTGGCCTTCGGCATCAGTGGCTGGGGCATGTAACAGAACCTTCTCGGCGGTGCCGGAGCATCCGGGGGGACCTCCGCCGCGGCGTCCCGTGGCATATAGAGGCGGCCCCCCCCAGGGTCAAAGCCCGGAACGAAAGGAGTTTGCCCGATGCTGGAGGATGAGGAGCGCCCGCGGCAACCCGTCCGTTTTACTCCCCTGCCGCTGGACGCGCTGGGCGTGGCGGAATTGCGCGCCTATATCGCCGCCCTCCAGGCCGAGATCGCCCGGGCCGAGGCGGCGATTTCCGCGCGGGAGGCCCAGCGCAGCGCCGCCGACGCCTTCTTCCGCCGCCCCGGCCAGTAAGGCGCCCGGCCGGACTTCACGCTTCCGCGGGGTGATAGGTCTCGATCCGCAACTCCCGCAGGGTCAGGTCCTGCGCCGTGCCGAGGGTGGCGATGGTGGTCAGGAAGCGCGCCGTGCGGCCGCCGGGCAGCAGGAATTCCACCGGCACCACCAGCGCCGCGGCGGGGCCCGGCCGCTCCCCGCGCAGCAGCCGCGCCACGCCCGGATAGGCCAGTGCCTCCTCCAGCGGCGGGCGGCAGGCCGGGTCGGTGATGTTCCGCGCCTCCCGCGTCACCCGTTCGAGGATCGCCCGCGCCACCTCCGGCCAATTCGCCAGCCGCTTCCGCGCCCCCTGCGGGTGGCAGAGCAGGCGCAGCATGTTCAGGCGCGGCTGCGGCAGCAGTGAGAGGCGTGGGATCGGCCCTGGGCCGACCGCCGGATCCAGTCCATCCGCCAGGCAGGCATCCACCGCCGCGGCATAGCCTTCATTCGCCATCACCAGATCCCAGCGTGCGTCGAAGGCGGCGCCCGGCCAGGGATGCTTGCCGAGCAGCAGCCGCAGCGCCGCCAGAACCTCGGCCATGGCCGGGGCCTCCAGCGGCGTCTCCCGATGCGCCGGGGCGAAGCCGGCGGCCAGCAGGAAGGCATCCATATCCCGCGGCGGCACGCCCAGCGCCTCACAGAGCCGCAGCACCAGGCCCCGGCTCGGCCGGGCGCGGCCGGTTTCCACGAAGCTGAGATGCCGGGGCGAGATCCCGGCCTCCACGGCGAGATCGAGTTGGCTGACCCGGCGCGCGCGCCGCGCCCGGGCGAGCAAAGCACCGACCGGGGCATCAGGCCCGATCCGCGACAGGTTGATTCCGTCCATGCCCGGCATCCTAGCGCGGCCGGAGCCGCCCGGCTGTTACCTGGCAGGTAATCGCGCCGCTTTGTGCCCGCCGTCCAGGATGCCGCCCTGACGCGGAATGGCAGGAGGCTGGCATGGCGGATGGCGGAAAGATCGTGATCGAAAGGGAAAGGGTGGGGCTGACACGCATCCCACCACGCGCAAGGCTGATGCTGGAAGGCCCGGTGCTGCCAGTGCTGCTGCGCCTCTCCGCGCCCAATCTGGCGGAGGCGGCGGCGCGGATCGGCTTCATCGCCGCCGATGCGGTGTTCATCGGCTGGCTGGGACCGGAGGCGCTGGCCGGAGTCTCGCTGGTCTTTCCCCTGCTGCTGCTGGTGCAGATGGTCTCGGCCAGCGGCTTCGGCACCGGCGTCGCGGCGGCGGTGGCGCGCAGCCTCGGCGCCGGCGACCGGGACACGGCCGATGCCCTGGCCGCGCAGGCGCTGTGGCTGGCCTTGGCGGCCTGGCTGGCGACCAGCGCGGTGATGCTGCCGGCGGGGCCGCCCCTTTGGGCTGCGCTGGGCGCGACCGGACCGGCGCTGGAGGCAGCCAATGCCTATTCCACCCTGGTCTTCGCCGGCATCGGCCTGGTTTGGCTGATGAACCTGCTGGCCAATGCGGTGCGCGGCACCGGTGCCATGGCGGTCTCCGCCGGGGCGATCGTGGCGGGGGAGGCGGTGCACCTGCTGCTCTCGCCGGCGCTGATCCTGGGCTGGGGACCCTTCCCGGCGCTGGGCGTCCGCGGCGCGGCCATCGGTGTGCTCGCTGCCTATGGCACCGGGGCCTTGGTGCTGCTGGCTTGGCTGTGCGGCGGGTGGGCCGGGGCCGGGCTGCGCCGGGGCAGGCTGGCGCCACGGCTGGCGGCAATGCGCGGGGTGCTGCGGGTGGGGCTGCTCGCCGTTCTCACCATCCTGCTGATCCAGGCGACGGCGATGGCGACCACGGCGCTGGTCGCCGGCTTCGGCGCCGCCGCCCTGGCCGGCTATGGTGCGGCCCAGCGGCTGGAATTGCTGCAGCTTCCGATCACCTTCGCCTTCGGCTCGGCGGTAATCGCCATGGTTGCCGCCAATCTCGGTGCCGGGCAGGGCGAGCGGGCGCGGGCGGTGGCGCGGGCCGGGGCGCTGGTCTCGGGCGGCATCGGCCTGGGCTTCGGGGCGCTGGCGCTGCTGCTGCCCGGGGCCTGGATGCGGCTGGCCCTGGCGGACGCGGAGGCGGTTGCCGCCGGCACGCTGTACCTGCGGCTGATCGGGCCGGCCCTGCCGCTGCTGGGCCTGGCGCTCGGCCTGGGCTTCGCACTGCTCGGCGCGGGGCGGGCGGCGCTGCCGGCGGTGGCGGGGGCGCTGCGCCTGCTCGTCCTGGCGGGTGGCGGGGGGCTGGCGCTGGCCCTCGGGGCGGGGCTGCCCGCGGTGTTCCTCGCCGTGGCGGTGGCGGTGGCCGGCTTCGCCCTGCCGCTGCTGCTGCTCGGCCCGCGCATCATGCGGCGGCTGGCCGGGGGCAGGTGACACGGAAAAGGCCGGCGGGTTGCCCCGCCGGCCCTGGACTCAGTCGCTGTCGCGCTGGTCAGGCCGCCTTGTCCTGCGCCGCCTGCTCATTGGCGATGGCAGGCTGCTCCGGTCGGCCGGCCTGGATGGCAATCCGGCGGGGCTTCAGCGCCTCCGGCACCTCGCGCTTCAGCCTGAGCTGCAGCAGGCCGTTCTCCAGGCTAGCACCTTCCACCACGATGTGGTCGGCCAGCACGAAGCGGCGCTCGAAGGCGCGGCCGGCGATGCCGCGATGCAGGAAGGCGCGGCCTTCCTCGGGCTGCGGCGCGCGGCCGGAAACGGTCAGGGTGTTCTCCCGCGCCACGATCTCGAGGTCGTTCGGCCCGAAGCCGGCGACGGCCATGGTCAGGACATAGGTGTCCTCACCGGTCTTCTCGATATTGTAGGGCGGGTAGGTCTGGCTGTCGCTCGTGCTGCGCGCCGTCTCCAGCGTGCGGAGGAGACGGTCGAAGCCGATGGCAGTACGGAAGAGGGGGGACAGATCGAGAGCGTTCATCGCTCGGAACCTCCTTAAGGAAGCAAGGTCCGTTGTTGCCTGCGGCCCGTCCGCCTGGCCCCGACCGGGCGCCCTGCGGAGAGGAACCGCGCCTGGGACCCCATCAAGGCGTCCCTTGGCGATGCTGAAATTGGAAAGCGCCGCCCCCGGTTCAAGAGGGCGGCGCTTCGATCCGTATCCGGTCCGGCTGGGCGGGACTTACTTCCGGCGCAGGCCGATGCCGGCGAATTTCTTGTTGAACTTCGCCACCTGCCCACCGGTGTCGATGATGCGCTGCACGCCGGTCCAGGCCGGGTGCGACTTCGGATCGATGTCGAGGCGCAGCGTATCGCCCGGCTTCCCGTAGCAGGACCGCGTCTTGAAGGTGGTCCCGTCGGTCATGATGACGGTGATCTCGTGGTAGTCGGGATGGATGTCGGACTTCATGGCGCGCTCGCGAGGGGAGGGCGGCCGATGCCGACCGGCCGCGGGAAGGGCGCCGTATAGGGGAAGGGGCCGTCCGCCGCAACCGGGTCCTCCCCGCCAGCCGGGCCGCTCAGGCCGCCGCCGTGTCCCGCTGGTTGTCCTCGGCCGGGACGCCCAGCGCCTTCTCCACCGCGGCGCTGGTCTCCTCGGCGATGGCCAGCACCGCTGCTCGCAGCGCCATGACTTCCGCCGCGGGCAGCTTCCGCGCCTCGGCCTGCAGCCGCCGCGCCGCTGTCGCCAGGCGAGAGGCGCCGAGGGTCGCCCCCGCCCCGGCCAGGCGATGCGCCGCCGGGACCATCTCCGCCACCGCATCGGCCGCAACCTCGCGCAGCACCGCCGCAGCGTCCCGGATCTCCTGCAGGAACTCGCCCGCCAGGCTCCGCGCCGCCTGGGGGTCCAGCCCAGGCACGGCCAGCGGGATCCCGCTGGTCCGGGTCAGCAGCGGCAGGGCGGCGAATTCGGCGCTGGCACCGCCGGCTGGGCCGGCCTCGCCGGCAGTCACCCTCTCCAGTGCGGCGATCAGCTTCTCCCGCTCGATCGGCTTGGCGATATGCGCGTCCATGCCGGCGGCGCGGCAGGCGGCGATGTCCTCGGCAAAGGCGCTGGCGGTGACCGCCAGGATGGGCACCCGGCCGGCGGCGCCCGGCAGGGCCCGGATCCGCCGCGTTGCCTCCTGCCCGTCCATGCCGGGCATCATCACATCCATTAGGATGGCGTCGTAGCGCCGGTCGGGCGCCGCCGCGGTCACCGCCTCCACCGCCTCGGCGCCGTCGGAGACGCAGTCCACGCCATGCCCGGCCGATTCCAGCAGCGCCCTTGCCACCGCCAGGTTGGCCGGCACGTCATCGGCGACCAGGACCCGCAGCTTCTTCCGGGGTGGCGGCGTCGGCTCGGCAACCCGTGGCGGCGACGCCACGATCGGCAGCGGCAGCTCCACCCAGAACAGCGCGCCATGCCCCTCCGGCGCGTCGGGGTTGTCCTCGCAGCCGATGCGGCCCTGCATCCGCTCCACAATATGTGCGGCGATGGAGAGGCCGAGGCCGCTGCCGCCCAGCATGTCGCTACGCTCAAGTTGGACGAAATCGGCGAAGATGGCGGCACGGGCCTCCGCCGGCACGCCCGGGCCGCTGTCCCGCACCTCAATCCGAACCGGGACGCGCCCGGCCTCGGCGGGGCCCAGCGGGAAGCCGCGCAGCTCGACCCTGCCGTTGGCCGGGGTGAATTTCACGGCGTTGGACAGCAGGTTCAGCAGCAATTGCCGCAGCCGGGTCGAGTCGGCCAGCACCAGGGGCGGCAGCTCGGGATCCAGGGTGGTGTCGAGCCGGATGCCCTTCGCCGCCGCCGCTGGCCCGACCAGCCTGGCGCAGCTTTCCAGCAGCCCGGGCAGGGCGGTGGAGGTGGGGCGCAGCTCCAGCCGCCCGGCCTCGAGCTTGGCCAGGTCCAGCACGTCATTCGCCACCGCGAGGAGGTGCCGCCCGGCGGCTTCCAGCGTCCGCGCCCGCTCCCGCTGCTCCTCAGTCAGGCCGGGATCCTGCGCCAACGCCTGCGCCAGGCCAAGCACGCCATTCAGCGGGGTGCGCAATTCGTGGCTCATATGCGCCAGGAAGCGGGACTTCGCCTCGGTCGCCGCTGCCGCCGCATCGCGTGCCGCTGCGAGGTCGGCCATGGCCTGCTTCAGCGCGGTGATGTCGGTTCGGATGCCCACCGTGCCGCCGTCCGGCGTGCGCCGCTCCGTCACCAGGATCCAGCGGCCGTCCGGCAGCAGCCGCTCCATCGGCGGATTGTCGCCACGGTGCCAGGCGCGGATCTCGGCGACGAATGCCTCGATGTCCTCTCCCGCCTGCGGGTACTGCCCGTGCTGCGCGCCCTTCCGGATGATGTCGTCGAAATGCGCGCCCGGCACGATGAAGGGCGCGCTGACGGCATAGAGGTCGCGGTAGCGCTGGTTGCAGACCACCAGCCGGTCCTCGGCATCGAACATGACGAAGCCGTCGGACATGGATTCGATCGCGCTCTCTAGCACGGCCCGCGCCCGGGCGCGCTCGGCCTCGATCCGTTCCCGCTGGCGGAGCGCCGCATCCAGGGCCAGGGCGAGGGCGAGGAGCAGCAGCGCGCCGGCGCCGGCGGCGATCAGCAGGCGTTGACGGTCGGCACTCCAGGCGGCGAAGGCGGCGTCGGAATCATAGGCGGCGGCGACAAGGATGTCCGGATAGAGCGTGGTCCGCGCCGCCGCGATCACCGCACCCTCGCCAGAGCTGCGCGGGATCCAGGCCGCCGTGCCGTCCGCTGGCAGGCTGGCGGCGCTGCGCGGCAGCCGGCGCCCGATGCGAGCCTCGTCATGCGGCAGGCTGGCGAGGAGCTGGCCATCCGCGCGCTCAATGGCGATGCGCATGCCGGGGATCTCGCCGACCGGCGCCAGCAGGGTGGCGATCAGCGGCACCGGAATCTCCGCCGCGGCCAGCAGCTTGCCGGGTCCCGGCAGGGTGATCGGCCGGGCCAGGAACAGCGCCCATTCCCCGCTCAGCGGGTTCCGCAGCGGTCCGGCAATCGCCACCGCCCCCGGATACCCGCCGTCCAGGATGTCGCCGGCGGCGATCGGCAGCCGGCGGTGCCGGGAGGCGGGCAGGGCGGTGGCCCAGGGCTGCCCGTCCGGCAGCAGCAGCAGCAGGTCGCGGAAATTGAAATTCTGGAAGTTCAGGTCCTGGAGCGCCCGGCTCGCCACGGTGCTGTCGAGCCTGCCGTCACGCGCCAGGGGAGCAAGGACCGACGGGAGCCCGGCCAGCATCCCGTCCACGGAGAGGAAATGCCGGTTCAGCGTGCCTTCCGCCACCCGCGCCACACGCTGCACCGTCTCCATCGCCGTGGCCTGCGTCGTCCGGTACAGGCGCTGCAGCACCGAGCCAGTTCCGATGGCCAGCGCCAGCAGCAGCAGGCCCGTCGACAGGGCGACCGCCAGGCGGAGACGGCGCGCCTGCACCGCTACTCGCCCTTCGCCCACAGGCCGAGGGCGGGCGCGGCGACGCGGTTCCAGGCCTCGGCGCAGTCGGTCCCGCAGCGCCGCACCCAGCTCGGCAGCACGATCGCGCGCATCAATTGGAGGCGGCGGGCCTCGTCCTGCCAGCGCTCCTCGACCACGATCATCCGGCCAGGGCGGCCCGCGGCGCAGCCGGGCAGTCCGGCATTGCAGGCCAGCCCCTCCTCGGTCTCCCTGTCCGCGGCCTGCCAGATCTCCGCTTCCAGCTCCTGCAGCCCCTTGCGCAACGCGTCGCGGATCGCCTCCGGCAGAGCGGACCAGGCGGCCTGGTTCGCCACGAATACGGACACGCCCCAGTTGATCGGCAGCGGCGAGATGTAGGAGGTCACCTCATGCAGCCCGATGGCGTTGCCGGAGAGGGCGCCAGTGATCGCGCAGTCCACCACGCCGTCGCGGACGGAGGAGGTGATGCTGGCAAAGGGAATCATGATCGGGATGCCGCCGAGCCCGGAGACCAGCTCCGCCTGCCCGACCGAGGAAGTCCGCACTCGCCGTCCCGCAAGGTCGGTGAGGCCGGAGAAGGGCTGCCGGCAGAACATGACCTGCGGGGGGTAGGTGTAGATGGCCAGCAGTTCCACCTCGTAGCGCTCCCGCAACAGGCTTTTCAGCCGGGGGCGCCAGAGCTCGACCGTCCGGCGCAGCGCGGCGATGTCCGAGTTCAGGATTGGCAGGTCGATGGCATTGAGCTCCGGATCGTCCCCGGCAGCCATCCCCAGCAGCACGCTGCCGAAGGGGATGACGCCGAGGCGGACGAGCTGGAGCGCCTCCTGCGCGCGGATGCCGCTGCGGTCGAAGGGGGCGATCTCCGCCCGCACCCGGCCGCCGGTGAGCTCCGGTACCCGCCGGGTCCAGAAGGGCTCCTCGTGCAGGACGTATTGGGTGAGGTCGGCAAGGCCGCCCGCGACCTTCAGCCGGATGACCGGCGCCTCCTCGGCGCGGGCCGCAGGGGCCGCGCCGGCCAGGACCAGGCCCAGGAGGGACGCCGCGGCGCAGAGGAGACGCGCTGCGGCGCGGAGCGGCGACATGCGGGACAAGGGCATCTGCTCTACGGCAACCCTGGGCGGTATCGGTAATCGCTGGTGACGCAAGGCAGTATCACAACTTCGCGTTGAGCGGAGGATATTTCGGCGGCATCATCGGCGCCGGCCGTGCGGGGACCGTGCGGAGGCCTCACGCCGGCCCGCCATGATCGAAGGCGATGGACTTCACCAGGGCCCAGACCGCGCGTCCGGGCGTCAGGCCGAGCGTACCGACCGCGTCCCGCGTCAGCCGCGCCAGCATCGGCGTCGGACCCAGGCGCAGGCGCAGCAGCACTTCATGCGGGCTGAAGGGGGCAGGGGCAATGCTCTCCACCTCCGCGGGCAGGATGTTGTGTGTGGCCAGCCCCTGTGGCGGCGCCGTCGCCAGGGACACGTCGCGGGCGCGCAGCCGCAGCCGCAGCGTGCTGCCCGGCGGCTCCGGCCGCAGCGTCACCAGCAGGCTGCCGCCGGGGAAGTCCAGGCGGGTGAGGCCCCGGTCCGGATCATGCCCCGCCACACGGCAGCGCAGCACCACCCCGGCATCGCGCCGCCCGGAGAGGAGCGTCAGGCCGGGCTCCGCGGTCAGCGCCTCCGGCGCCCCGGCAGCCAGCACCCGGCCGCCCTCCAGCAGCACCAGCGTATCGGCGAGTCGGTCCACCTCCTCCAGCGCATGGGTGACGTGGAGGATGGGAACACGGAAGGCATCGCGCACGCGCTCGATCAGCGGCAGGATCTCCGCCCGGCGCGGCACGTCCAGCGAGGCCAGTGGCTCATCCATCAGCAGCAGGCGCGGGCGGGAGAGCAGGGCGCGGCCGAGCGCCACCCGCTGTCGCTCCCCGCCCGAAAGCCCGTTGGGGCGGCGGCGCAGCAGGCGGCCGAGGCCGAGCAGCGCCACCACTTCCTCGAAATCCGGGCCCTCGGCCCCGCGCGGGGCGCGGCGGAGGCCGTAGCGCAGGTTGCCCTCCACCGAGAGATGCGGGAACAGCCGCGCATCCTGGAACACTACGCCGCAGCGCCGCCGCTCCGCCGGGATGAAGATGCGCGCTTCGGTATCGGTCAGCACCTGCCCGTCCAGCGCCACCCGCCCGGATTGCGGCCGCAGCAGCCCGGCGACGGCGGAGAGGATGGTGGACTTGCCGCAGCCGGAGGGGCCGAACAGCACGGTGACGCCCGGCGCCGGGCCGCGGAAGGCGACCTCCAGCGAGAAGCCCTCGCCATCCCGCGTGGCAGGCCAGGCATGGCGGAGCGCGACCTCCAGCATCAGTGGCGACCAAGCAGGCGGCGGAGATGGCGCGCCACCAGTTCCGCCAGCAGCAGTCCGGCCACCGCCATGGTGAAGGAGATGGCGGCAAGCCGCGCCGCCGTGGCCTCGCCGCCCGGGGTCTGGGTGGCGGCATAGATGGCCAGGGGCAGGGTCTGGGTCTCGCCGGGGATGTTGGAGGCGAAGGTGATGATGGCGCCGAATTCGCCGAGGCCGGCGGCGAAGGCGACGATGGCGCCTGAGAGGATGCCTGGCGCGATCAGCGGCAGGGTGACGGTGAAGAAGCGGTCGAAGGGCCCGGCGCCGAGGCTGCGCGCCGCCGCCTCCAGCCCTGGATCCACGCCTTCCAAGGAAAGGCGCACGGCGCGGACGATCAGCGGGAAGGTCATCACCGCCGTCGCCAGCGCCGCGCCGGCGGTGGTGAAGACCAGGCGGATACCGAACCAGTCATGCAGGAGGCGACCGATCGGGCCCTGGATGCCGAAGAGGATCAGCAAGCCCCAGCCGACCACGACCGGCGGGATGACCAGCGGCAGATGCACCACCGCATCCAGCAGCGGCCGCCCGAGGAAGCGCCTGCGGGACAGCAGCCAGGCTGCCGCCACTGCGAGGGGCAGGGAAAAGGCGACGCTGCGCAGCGCCACCGAGAGGCTGAGCCGTACCGCCTGCCATTCCTCCGGCGTCAGCATCATCCCCGCACTGTGAAGCCGAGGTTTCGCCAGACTGCCGCTGCCTCCGGCCCCACCAGGAAACGCAGCAAGTCGCGCGCCGCCGGATCGGCGTTGCGGGTGAGGGCAAAGGGATAGGAGACGGGGGTATGGCTCCCTGGCGGGAAGGTGCCAGCCACGCGCACCCGGCGGGAGGCCGCGGCATCAGTGGCATAGACGATGCCAAGCGGCGCCTCCCCGCGTTCCACCAGCAGCAGGGCGGCGCGGACATTGTCGGCCCGCGCCAGGCGCGGCGCCAGCTTGTCCCATGCGCCGAGCCAGGTCAGCGCCTGCTGCGCATAACGGCCGGCCGGGACATGCGCCGGATCGCCGGTGGCAAGCCGCCCCTCCGGGCCAAGCAGCGACAACAGATCCACTCCCTTCACGAGATCGACCTGCAAGGGGCGGTCAGCCGGCGTCACCAGCACCAGGGCATTGCCGAGCAGATCCTGCCGCGTCTCCGGGCGGATCAACCCGCGCTGCGCCAGGTAATCCATCCAGGTCTCGTCGGCGGAGGCGAAGAGATCCGCCGGTGCCCCCTGCTCGATCTGCCGGGCGAGGGCGGAGGAGGCGGCGAAGGAAAGCCTGAGCGCCCGCCCCCCACGCTGGCGCCAGAGCGGATCCAGCGCGCGCAGCCCATCCTGCAGGCTGGCGGCGGCGAAGACCGTGAGCGGGGCATCCTGCGCCAGAGCCGGGCTGACCGTCAGGATGCCGCTGGCCAGGGCGAGCAAGCATCGTCGGCGGAGAAGCATGGAGGCGCTGTTCCCGATTGGACCTGACGCCCCATAGCCCTGCCATGCCGGGACCGGCAAGGCTGGCCGGATGCCCCGACCCGAGGCGGTCACACGCGCTTTCGGAATCGCCCTGGCTGGATCAGTCACCTCCAGAGGCTGCCGCGGCCTGCCGTTCCGTCCACTGCCAGACGACCAAGCCAGGCACGTTCATGAGCACTTCGCGCAAGCGCTTGAGCATCGCCATCGCGATCGCCTCCTGCGGCGGCACACCGAGGGCGACGCCTACGGCGGCCAGGCCGGCCTCCTGCGCCCCAAGTCCGGCAGGCAGCACGAAACCCAGGCTGCGCGCCGCCATGCCCAGGCTCTCGATCACGTAGGCCTCCGCGAGGCTGACCTGGGTGCCGAGCACGGCGAGGATCGCCCAGACCTCGGCGGCGCCGAGCGTCCACGCCAGGAGGTGCCAAGCGGCGGCCTGCGCTATCGGCCCCGTGCCGGAATTCACGACCGCGAGGCTCTCGCGCAGGCTGCGGAGCGCGCCGTCGAAACCGATTCGCCGCAACAGTCGCAACGCCGCCTCCCGTCCAACACCGAGGCGGACCGACGCGGCCAATGCCGTGGCCAGCGCGAGCGGCAGTACCAGCGCGCCGACATGGGAGAGCGACAGGGTCCCAGGCGCGAGCAGCGCGAACACGGCGAGGCCCGCGAGCAGGAATGGCAACTCCGTCACGGATTCGATCAGCAGATCCACCGTCGCTCCGGCGGCGACCCCCGCGAAGGGCCGATCCGTCTGGCGTGCAATCGCGAGCCCGGCCAGCACGCCGCCCCCGATGCCGACAAGCGGCAGCAACCCGTTCAGGGATTCGCGGATCCAGCGCGCGCGCAGCATCGACCCGACCCCCGGCCGCGGCGCATGGAACAGGCAGCGCCACGCCATGGCCGTGGCGGCGAGCTGAAGGGTATGCACGGCAATCCCCAGCGGCAGCGCAGGCAATGCGCGCAGCACCGCTTGCCCGATCTCCATGACCAGGAAACATGCCGCCACCATGCCAAGGACCAGCGTGCCGGTGAGCAGCATGGAGATCACGCGCGAACGCGACGGCCGCAGCCTGGCCACGGCCCCCCAGGCCATCCGGTGGCGTTGCATCCTAGACCTGCACGCCGAAGCAGGCGGCATAGGCCGCGAAGTGCTCACGGACGGCCCGCGTGTTGATGCCGTAGTCTTCCAGCACATGCGTCACGGCACCATAGCCGCCGCGCGGCAATTCCGCGACCCGCCGCTCCATGCGCCGCCGCGTCTCGGCGCTGAGCGGCAGACCGAAGCGCTCGTAGAGGGCGGCGATGGTCTCGATCGGCCTGCCCACCAGATCGCGGAACCGTATGTGCGCGATGCGCTCCTCGGGGAACAGGGACCGCGTATGCGCGCGAATCATCGCCTCCGCGCCATGCAGCCAGTCGCCGACGATCTGCTGCCCGATGGAGAATCTGTCCAGCCGGGATGTGAAGGGCTGGCGCAGGATTGCCGTCAGCCCGGCGACGGAGGCGAGCACCTCGAGCGGATTGCGGTGCAGGAAGACGATGCGCGCGTCCGGATAAACCGAGGCCAGCGCCTCCAGCGCGAACACATGGTCGGGAGATTTCAGCACCCAGCGCCGCGGCCTGCCGTCCGTGTGCTGGAGATGCTGCAGGAATACCCGGTGAAAGCGATAGGCCGGCGCATGGTCCGCAGCGCGGAGCCAGTCCCGGTAGTCTGGCGTGTAGTATGTCATCTCGAAGCGGAAACTGCGGAACACGTGCGCGGTGATCTCGGTGCATTCCTGCGGGGAGGCGGCGTCGATCGGGTGAACGGCACGAAAGCCGGGGGCCAAGCGCTCGAAGACGGCGAGCTGGCGATTCATCGTGGCGATCCGGCGTGCCGGTGGGTCATTCCTGCAGCGCGGCAGCGGATAGACGGTCTCCCACACCGCTGGCGAGCGATTGTCCGGATCCTCGGCCAGCAGCTTGTGCAGGAAGGTGGTGCCGCTGCGCGGAAGGCCCGTGATGAAGATCGGCCGCTCCACGGGGGTGGTGAGCAATTCCGGCTCCCGCGCCTCCCGCTCCCGGAGGGCGGCAAGGTTCCGCAGCAGCCGCAGCACATCGAATCTTGCGGCAAAGCAACCAAGGAGGCTGAGCTCGGCGTGGCGGCGGTAGTCCTCCAGCAGAACCCGCAGCGGCGTCTCGGCGTCGAAGGGCGCAAGGCCATCAGGCCCTCCGCAGTGTGACATCAGCGCCTCCGGCTGCAGGATGCGGTCCGGCAAGCGGAGAAAGGACACCGGCCGCCGACGCAGGGCGGTGAGGAGCCCTCCCTTCATCATGCGCATCATCATGCGCGGCATACCGGGCCCGGGGATGCGCCGTGCGCAGCGACCGGGCCAGACAGCAGGGCGAGCAGTGCGGGCGGGGAATCCACCATCCTTGCTGGGATGCTACCAAGGCTCAGCGGTAGCGGCCTGCCCGTATCGGCTGCGCCAGGCTGGCGGGAGGAGGCGGCCAGCTCGGCAGGGTAACGAGGTGCGCAAGCATTTCATCGGCTCGAGCGGAGATTGCTGTCGCCGGCCATGGGAGAGCGTGCATCGCTCCTCATGCAAACCTGCCGCTGGCCAGACACCCGTATATATTTCGGTCTCCAGACATCCTGGCCTCACGGGTGGGTGAGGAGATCCGGCAGGGCATCCACACCCTGCCCCCTCATGCCCGGATCAGGCGCCCTGCAGGGCAACCCCGGCCGCAGCCCCCTGCCGGTCGCCGTAATTCGCGCTGGCATAGTCGCGCATGAAGTCGAGATAGGTGAAGGGCGGATACTTCGCCGGGTGTTCCGCATCCACGCAGGTTGGGATCGGCTCCATCACCGTGCGGTAGTCGCAATCCATGAAGAAGGGGATGGCGTAGCGCTCCTGCCCACTGCGGTTGGTGACGCGATGCGGCGTGGCGAGGAAACGGTCATTGGTCCAGCGGCGCAGCATCATGCCGCCATTCACCAGGAAGGCGCCGGCCGGCGCCGGCGCGTCGATCCACCTCCCGTCCGGCAGGCGCAGCGAGAGGCCCGGCACCTCGTTCTATGCCAGGATGGTCATGAAGCTGGTATCGGCATGCGGCGCCAGGCCCCACTCATCCTCCGGGCCCATGGGGTCCTGCTGCGGGTAATGCGTCATGCGCAGGGTGAACATCGGCTCCTGGAACTTGTCATCGAACCAGTGCGGGGGCAGGTCGAGCGCCACGGCGTAGATCGGCACCAGGTGCTTGCCCAACGCCTCCATCGCGCGGCAATAGTCCAGCACCACCGCGCGGAAGCCGGGAAGGTTCTTCGGCCACTGGTTGATGCCGCGGAAGCGGCGATTCGCCAGGACATCCGGGTGATCGGCCGGCAGTTCGCGCTTGAAGAACACCGCCTCGTTCAGGTTCGGCTTCTGGACGGCGCCCAGGCTGTTCAGCCGCGTGGTCGTACTGCGCACCGGCAGGTAGCCGATATTGTGCTCGTTGAACGGCATGGTCAGCTTGGCTTCCAGCGGTTGGTCGTGGAAGCGCCGCGCCGCCTCGAAGGCGGCCTCCACCAGCGCATCCGGCACGCCATGGTTGCGGACGAAGTAAAAGCGCACCTCGGTGAAGGCGTGGCGGAGCTGGGCGCCGAGGCTCTCCAGGGCGCCGGGCTGGCCGGCGAGCAGCGGCGCGAGGTCGAGGACGGGGATGGCATCGGCCATGGTCGTCTCCTTCCGCTTCCAGGCCGAGCCTAGGCCGGGACCGGCCCCGGCAGGAAGCAGGTGGCGGAGGTGCCTGCCGGGGCCGGCGGCCTCGGCGTCTGTCAAGCGGATGCGCATGCCGTATAGTCGGGAGCGCGGACCCACCGCCTTGGTAGCGCCTGGAGGACCCCGAAGCAGGGTACGATGCGCGGTTTCCTGATCTTCCTGACGGATTTCGCCGATCTCGCGACGATCCTGCCCTTGGCGGTGGCGGTCGCGCTCTGCCTGGCCGGCATCGGCTGGCGGCGCGGGGCGCTGGCCTGGCTGGCGGCCGTTCCAGGGACCCTGGCCACAGCGCTGCTGCTGAAGATCCTGATCCTTTCCCATCCGGGGCTCCTGGGCGGCGGCAGCCTGCGGAACCCCAGTGGCCATGCGACGGCCGCGGCCGTCGTCTATGGCGGACTGGTGGCATTGTTCGCCGGCTCCCTCGCCTGGCGGATGGCGGTGGGGCTGCTGGCCGCGGCGGGAGCCGGGCTGCTGATCGGCCTTACCCGCGTCCTGCTGGGCTGGCACAGCGTGCCGGATGTCCTCATGGGCGCGGCTGTGGGGATCGGCGGCGTCGTGGCGCTGGCCCGGCTGGCCGGGCCGCGGCCGCCCCAGGCCCGCATGTTCGGGCTGGTTATCGTGCTGGTGGCAGTGGTCATGGCCTTCCATGGCCACCGGCTCGCCGCCGAGGAGACGATCCGGTTGATCGCCGAACAGATCAGCCCGCGTTGATGCCGGAAGGATTTCTGCGGCATGGCGCGTGCCGCATTCCTATGATGCGCCGGGACAGGACAGGAGGGAGCGATGCCAGCGGCAGCCGGACCCGCGATCCGGGCCTTCTTCGACGAGGCGACGAACACCGTCACCTATCTGGTCTGGGACCCCGCCACCATGCATGGCGCGGTGATCGACCCGGTGCTGGACTGGGACAACCGTAGCGGCGAGGCCGATACGAAGAGCGCCGACGCCGTGCTGCGCGCCGCCGCGGAGGAGGGGGTCACCCTGGACTGGGTGCTGGAGACGCATGTCCATGCCGACCACCTCACCGCCTCCCCCTACATCAAGGCTAGGACCGGGGCGCGCATCGGCATCGGCGAGCATATCCGCGATGTCCAGACCATCTTCCGCCCGGTCTTCAACGCCGAGGACCTGCTGCCCGAAGGCGGCGATTTCGACCACCTGTTCCGTGATGGGGAGGAGTTCCGCATCGGTTCCCTGCCCGTGCGGGTGATGCATGTGCCGGGCCATACCCCGGCCTGCATCGCCTATCTGGTGGCCGATGCCGCCTTCGTGGGCGACACGCTCTTCATGCCGGATTACGGCACCGCGCGCTGCGACTTCCCGGGCGGCGATGCGCGGACGCTGTGGCGCTCGATCCGCCGCCTGCTCGCACTGCCGCCGGAGACGCGCATTTTCACCTGCCACGACTACAAGGCGCCCGGCCGCGACCACTATGCCTGGGAAAGCACGGTGGCCGAGCAGCGCACCCGCAACCCGCATGTGAAGGACGGCATCAGCGAGGAGGAATTCGTCGAGATGCGCGAGACGCGCGATGCCAAGCTGGCGCCGCCGCTGCTGCTGCTGCCCTCGATCCAGGTGAACATGCGCGCCGGCCGCTTCCCGCCCGCCGAGAGCAACGGCGTGCGCTACCTGCGCATCCCGGTGAAGATGAAGGGCGGGATGCGCGACTGATCCCGCCCGCGCCTCACCGCGCCGGCCGGTTCACCAGCCAAAGGCCCGCCGCCACCAGCAGGACCGCGAGGGCGAAGAGGCTGCCCAGCCGCTCGCCCAGAAGCAGCGCGCCTGCCAACACGCCGAAGATCGGCGTCAGGAAGCTGAAGGCGGCGAGGCGGGAGGCCGAGTAGCGCGACACCAGCCAGAACCAGGCCGTGTAGCTGACGAAGGCGATGCCGGCCACCTGATAGAGGAAGGAGGCCGCAACCACCGGCGTCAGCGAGATCGTCAGCGGCTCCCCCAGCAGCGGCGAGGCCAGCAGCAGCAGCACCGCCGAGACGACAAGCTGGTATTGCAGGGTCAGCGTCGGCGGTGCGCCGCGCAGGCGGGAGGCCTTCACCAACACCGTCGTCGCCCCCCAGAGCACGCCGCCCAGCAGGCAGAGCGCATCGCCCAGCAGCGCCAGCTCTCCCGTCCGCTGGCGCAGCCCCTCGGCGAAAGCGAGGATAAGCCCGCCGAAGGCGATGACCAAACCGGCCGCCTTGGCCGGCGTCAGCCGGTCATCCGGCAGCAGCCAATGCGCGCCGAGCGCGACGACGAAAGGCGCCCCGTACAGGAAGACCACGGCGCGGGAGGCGGTGGTGAAGCCGACGCCGATATAGAGCAGAAGGAATTCCAGCCCGAACAGAATCCCCGCCAGGATGCCCGGCAGCAGGGTGCCGTCCCGCCGCCAGTCGCCGAAGCCGGTCCCGCGCCAACTGCACCAGCCCCAGAGCAGCGCCGCCCCGATGGCGGAGCGCAGCCCCGCCTGCAGGGCCGGCGGAATGCCGGCAACGCCGAGCTTCACCGCCACCATGTTCACCCCCCAGGCGGCGCAGAGGATGAGCATGGTGACGATCGCCACCGGCGGCAAGGCAGCGCCGGCGGCAATGCCGGCGGGCCGGGCTTGGGCATGGCTGGACATGAAGCCAGGGTGCTTCGGATAACACGGCCGGTCCAGCCCGGAGGCGGCGACTCCTTGACTTCGGGCCCCGCCGGGCCGAGTTGCCCTGCCTGTGTCCCGCGAAAGTGGAAGCGAGCCCATGGGTCTGAAGGCAGCCATCCTCCCCGTCACCCCCTTCCAGCAGAATTGCGCCCTGCTGTGGGAGGAGGAGACGGGCAAGGGCGTGGTGGTGGATCCGGGCGGCGAGGTGGACCGTATCCTCTCCGCGCTGGCCGAGTTGAAGATCGAGGTCGAGCGCATCCTGCTGACGCATGGCCATATGGACCATGCCGGCGGTGCCGCTGTGCTGCGCGAGGCGCTGGGCCAGGGGCGCGACGCGCCGCCGCCGATCATCGGCCCGGACGAGCGCGACCGCTTCCTGCTGGAGGGGCTGGAGCAGCAGGCCGCGCGCTACGGCATGACCGACGCGCGCAACATCACCCCCGACCAATGGCTGAAGGAAGGCGACAGGGTGGAGATCGGCGGCAAGCCCTTCGCGGTGCTGCACTGTCCCGGCCACACGCCAGGCCATGTGGTCTTCGTGAGTGAGGAACTGCGCGTCGCGCTGGTCGGCGATGTGCTGTTCCGGGGCTCCATCGGACGCACCGATTTCCCCTATGGCGACCATGCGGCGCTGCTGGCGGCGATCCATGGCAAGCTGCTGCCACTGGGCGACGACATCACCTTCCTCTGCGGCCATGGGCCGGGCTCGACCTTCGGGCAGGAGAGGAAGCGCAATCCGTTCCTGTTGCAGGCTCAGTAGGCGCCCGCCCAGCCATCCCGCCGCGGGTCGCTGCCGGCCATCCGCACGCCATTCTCCAGCAGCCGGATCGCCTGCACGCTGCACGGGCCTTCCAGCGGCGGGACGATCTTCACCCGATGGCCCAGTGCCTCCAGCCCTGGCGCGGCGGCGGCGAGGCCGGCTTCCAGGGTCAGCAGATCCTCCCCGCCATGCGGGTAGTTCGCCGCCTGGCCGGGCTGGCTGCTGGTCCAGCGCGGGGCCTCTACCGCCTGCTGCGGGTCCAGCCCGAAGATCGCCATGGCGACCAGGATCTGCAGGTTCACCTGCACCTGGTTGTCCGCCCCCGGCGTGCCGAACACGGCCCAGAGCCGGCCATCCCGGAACACCATCGGCGTGTTCATGGTGTGCCGCACGCGGCGGCCGGGCTGCAGGCGGTTGGGATGGCCGTCCTCCAGATGCCAGTAGGCCATGCGGTTGTTCAGCAGGATGCCGGTATCGCCCGCCGTCACGCCGCTGCCGAAGGCGGAGTTCAAGGACTGGATGGCGGAGACCGCATTCCCTGCCGCATCCACGACGCAGAAATAGGTGGTGTTGGATTCCGCCATCGCCCGCACCGGCAGATGCGAGGCGCGCTTCAGGTCGATCGCGGCGGCGTGCTCCGCCGCCCGTGCCTCCGACAGAAGCAGGTCGAGCGGGATGTCGCCGGAGCGTGGGTCCATCCCGTAGCGCTCGCGGTCCAGGAAGGCGCGCTTCTTCGCCTCGACCAGCAGATGGATCAGCGCCGGCGATTCCCGGTCGAGGCCGGAGAGGTCGAACCGGTCCAGGATGCGCAGCATCTGCAGGAAGGTGAAGCCGGTGGAATTGGGCGGGGTCTGCCGCACCTCGAAGCCGCGCCAGGGCACGGCGATGGGTGATTGCATCTGCGGCTCGCAAGCGGCGAGGTCAGCCTCCGTCACCAGCCCGCCGGCTGCTGCGATGCCGGCCGCAAGGCGCCGGGCGAGGCGGCCTCGATAGAAGCCCTCCGCGCCCTCGCGGGCGATCTCTTCCAGTGTTGCCGCCAGTTCGGGCTGCACCAGCAGGCTGCCGAGCACGGGCGGATCGTCATCCGGGCCGAGGAAACGGGCGCGGCTGGCGGTATCGGGCAACAGGCGGAAGCGCTGTTCGCCGGAGAAATGGCGATAGGCATGGGTGATGGCGACGCCATCCCGGGCCGCGTCGATCGCCGGGACGCAGAGCCGCTCCCAGGGCAGGCTGCCAAAGCCTCGATGCAGCGCGGCAAGCCCCGCCAGCATGCCAGGCGTCGAGATGCTGAGCGGCCCATGCACGGGAATGCCGCCCTCGGCGCGGTAGAATTCCACCGTGGCGGCGGCGGGTGCGGCACCTGTGGCATTGATGGTCACGGCCCTGCCGCCCGTGACGCTGTACAGGTGATAAAAGCCATCGCCGCCGAGGCCGGACATGTGCGGTTCCGCCACGCCCAGGGCCAGCGCGACGGCGATGGTGGCATCCGCGGCATTCCCACCGGCGCGCAGCACGTCCAGCCCGGCCTGGGTGGCGACTGGATGGTTGCTGGCCACCGCGCCGCGGCGGCCCATGATGAGCGGACGATGGCTGCGCAGCGCCGGATGCATGCTCGGCCCCTTCCCTTCGGCAGGGGCATGGCAGCACGGTGGGGCGCGATGGGGAAGGGGCAGCGGCGACCCTGGGGGGCGCCGCGCCGAAGCTGCGTCAGGCGGCGTGCGGCGCCTGGTGCCGGCCTTCGCGGAATTCCTCGATCATCTTCCTGTTGAAGGCCGGAATGTCATCCGGCTTGCGGGAGGTGACGAGGCCATGGTCCGTGACCACCTGCTCATCCACCCATTGCGCGCCGGCATTGCGCAGGTCCGTTTGCAGGGAGGGCCAGCTCGTCATGCGCTTGCCATTCACGCCACCGGCATTGATCAGCGTCCAGGGGCCGTGGCAGATCGCGGCGATCGGCTTGCCCGACTGCACGAAGTGGCGGATGAACTCGATCGCCTTCGGCTGCAGCCGCAACTGATCCGGGTTGATGACGCCGCCCGGCAGCATCAGTGCATCGAAGCGGTTCGGATCCGCCTGGTCGAGCGACTGGTCCACCCTGATCTGGTCGCCCTTGTCGAAGTGGTTCCAGCCCTGGATCGAGCCGGATTTCGGCGCCACCACCTGCACCTGGGCGCCGGCCTCCTTCAGGGCCTGCATCGGCCTGGTGAGTTCCACCTGCTCGACGCCATCGGTGGCCAGAATGGCGACGGAGCGGCCGTTCAGTTCGGCAGCCATGCGACTCCTCCATGTGCTGGGACAGGGATGGGAGCGCAGGCGCCGCCGCCGGGTTCCGCCCGGCGGCGTATCCAGGTGGGCGGCGGCCTCAGCCGCGTTCGGGCCCGCGCTCGACCTCGCCCACCGCCTTCATCACATCGGCAATGCTTTCATATTGCTGTTCTGGCATGCCCTGGATCACCTCCATCACCGCCGGCTCGGCGCCATTCCGCTTCGCCTGCTGCACAAGGTCCTGCTTGCCGGCGGGAAAGTGGATGCCTTTCAGGTTGTGCGTGACATTGGCGGGGGAATGCCCACCCAGACCGCGTGTCATCCGTGTCTCCTTCGGTTCCGCTTCCGTGCCGGGCAGAACGATGGGGCGCCATGCCGGGTTGCGTGCCATTGCTTGACGCAGCCGGGGTGGGGGCGGATCGTTCAGTGCGGCAAGAAGACCCGGAGCGGGCTGCCGAATGACAATGGGAGGACGATAGGATGCTGACACGCCGCGCCGCGCTGACCCTCGCCGCTGCGCTCCCCATCGCTGCCCGCGCCGCGGGCTGGCCGGACAGGCCTGTGCGGCTGATCGTCGGCTATCCGGCCGGCGGCCCGACCGATTTCGCCGCCCGCATCCTGCAGGACCCGTTGCAGAGCGCCTGGGGCCAGCCCCTGGTGATCGAGAACCGCCCCGGCGCCAGTTCCATCATCGCCACCGAGGCCGTCGCCCGCTCCGCGCCGGACGGCTACACGCTGCTGCTGGCCGCCAGCGTCCATTCGAGCAATCCGGCGGTCTATTCGCGGCTGCCCTATGACTCGCTCAAGGATTTCGCGCCGATCGTGCTGATCTACAGCTCGCCCACGGTGCTGTTCACCGGGCCGGACTCGCCCCTGCGGACGGCGCGCGATGTGGTGGAGGCGGCGAAGGGGCGGGGCGGGCTGGCCTATGCCACTTCCGGCAACGGCTCCTCCGGCCACTTCGCCGGGGAGATGTTCAAGCGCAAGGCCGGCATCGAGCTGACGCCCATCGCCTATCGCGGTGCCGCGCCGGCCTTGCAGGACGTGATCGGCGGCCGCGTGCCGATCACCTTCAGCACCCTCTCCGGCGCCATCGGCCTGGTGCGCGACGGCAAGCTGCGGCCGATCGCGATCTGCGGGCCGCAGCGGGTGGAGATTCTGCCGGGGGTGCCGACCCTTCAGGAGTCCGGCCTCGGCATTCCTGATACCAGCCCCTGGTACGGGCTGATCGCGCCGGCCGGCACGCCGGAGCCGATCATCCGGCGCATCGCCGGTGATGTACAGGCCTTGCTGAAGAAACCGGATTTCGTCCGCAGGATCGTGGAGCAGGGCGGCATCCCGAGCGGCGAAGGGCCGGAGGAATTCGCCGCCCGCATCCGCCGCGAGATGGCGGAGACGAGCGAGGTCGCGCAGGCGGCCGGCATCAAGGTGGATTGACATGCATGCCCTGCGGCTGCGCCGCCCCGGCGAGAGGCTGGTCGCCGAGGCGGTGCCCGATCCCACACCCGGCCCCGGACAGCTTCTGCTGAAGGTCTGCGCCTGCGCGGTTTGCCGGACCGACCTGCATGTGGTGGATGGCGAGCTGCCCGATCCGAAGCCAGACATCATCCCCGGCCACGAGATCGTCGGCACGGTGCTGGCGGCCGGGCCGGGCGCGGAGCGGTTCCGGGTGGGCGAGCGGGTGGGCGTGCCCTGGCTCGGCTTCACCTGCGGCGCCTGCCGCTTCTGCCGCTCGGGGCGGGAGAATCTCTGCGAGGCGGCGCGCTTCACCGGCTACCAGATCGACGGTGGCTATGCCGAGCTGACGGTGGCGGACGAAGGCTTCTGCCTGCGCCTGCCGGAGAGCTACACGGATGCGGAGGCGGCGCCGCTGCTCTGCGCCGGGTTGATCGGCCACCGGGCGCTGCGCATGGCGGGAGATCCCGCGCGGCTGGGCATCTATGGATTCGGCGCGGCGGCGCATATCGTCGCGCAGGTCGCGCGGCATGAGGGGCGGCAGGTCTTCGCCTTCACCCGGCCGGGCGACATGGAAGCACAGGAATTCGCGCGCGGGCTCGGGGCCGCCTGGGCCGGCGGCTCGGACGAGATGCCGCCGGAGCCGCTGGATGCGGCGCTGATCTTCGCGCCGGTCGGCGCCCTTGTTCCTGCCGCGCTGCGGGCCGTGGACCGCGGCGGCACCGTGGTCTGCGCCGGGATCCATATGAGCGACATCCCCGCCTTCCCCTACGAGATTCTGTGGCATGAGCGCGTGTTGCGCTCCGTCGCCAACCTCACCCGCGCGGATGGGGAAGCCTTCATGGCGCTGGCGCCGAAGGTGCCGGTGCGGACGGCGGTGGAGGTCCTGCCCCTCGCCGCGGCGAACGAGGCGCTGGACCGGCTGCGCGCCGGCCAGGTCACGGGCGCCCTGGTATTGGCGCCCGCGGCCTGAACCTATTTGGCGGCTTCGAGCATCGGCCGGTCACGGACCTCGACCAGGCGGGCCCGGTCGAAGCCGTTGAAGCCGGTGCGCAGGCAGGCGCCATAGGCACCGAGCTGGCCGATCTCGATCCAGTCACCCTCCCGCACATCCTCGGGCAGCGGGAAGGGGCCCTTCATGCGATCGGCGCTGTCGCAGGTGGGGCCGAACAGCGTGAAGCCGCGCAGACCCTCCGACGGCGCCGGGCCATCCGGCCGGATCAGCCGCACCGGGAAAATGAAGCCCGGCACGCCCGCATCCGACAGGGCGCCATAGACGCCATCGTTCACATACAGCGCGTCGCCGCGCCGCATCTGCACCTGCACCACCACCGAGCCGCCGGCGGCGACCAGCGCCCGCCCCGGCTCCGCCCACAGGGCGGTGCCTTCGGGCAGGTTCAGCGCCTCGAACCCCGCCTCGATCTCGGCGAAGAAGGCGCCGAGCGGGGGTGGCTCGATATCGGGATAGGCGACCGGGAAGCCGCCGCCGACATCCACCACCTCCACCGCCACGCCGGCCATGCGGATGACCTCGCCCGCCAGCGCCAGGGCGCGCCGCCAGGCGAGCGGATCCAGGCATTGCGAGCCGACATGGAAGCAGAAGCCGAGCCGCACCGCATGCGGCCGCGCCGCGCGCAGCAGCTCCGCCGCCTCCTCCGGCGCCGCGCCGAATTTGCCGGAGAGGTCGTAGACCGCATTGCCCTTGGGCAGCGCCAGCCGCACGAACAGCCCCAGCCCGTCCGCCGCGCCCGCGCCGGTCTCCGCCAGGATCTTCCCGAGCTCTCCGGCGCTGTCGAGCACGAAGTCGCGCACGCCCTGCCGCGCCCAGGCCTCGCGGATGGCGCCGCGGGCCTTGACCGGGTGCATGAAATGGATCGCCGCCTCCGGGAAGAGGCTGCGCACCAGCGCGATCTCGGCCGGCGAGGCGCAGTCGAAATGGCGCACGCCGCCCTCCCACACCGCGCGCAGCACGGCAGGCTCCGGGTTGCACTTCACGGCATAGAGCACCTCGCCGGGGAAGCCGGCGACGAAATTGCGCGCCGCCTCGGCGATGGCGGCCGGGCGCAGGCAGTGCATCGGCTCCTCCGGCCGCTCCACCGCGATCAGGTCTTCGATCGCGGGCAGGACCGGCGCGGCCTCGTCGAAGCGGCGGCGGAGCGGGGAGACGGCGGCACGGGAACGCAGCAGGCTCATGGCGAAGTCCTCGCGGGCAGGCGAGTGCGCGCAGGGCAGCGCGCGGCATCACTTGGATGGAGAGGAGGGGAAACCCTCAGACCGGGCGATGCGGACTTCGCATCGCGGCGAACCGGGCGCGCAACATTGGCAATCCCTCACGACCCCGGCCTTGCGGCCGGCATGGACGAAAAGGACGCGTCCCGTCGTTGCTGTGCCCCCCGTTCTTGCAGGCGGGCTCGCGGCACGTGCGATGGCGTCAGCGCGCCCTTGCAGGGGCGCGCAGCCGGAGAAATAGGGGCTTGGCCCCGCCAATGCCAGAGGAATTTTCACCAATGGGCCGGAATTTCCGGCGAGGGCTCCGGCGGGAGCTGGGACAAGGCGGGAAAACCAACGGCCCGTTACGCGCCAACCGCCCCCGCTCGGGCGCCGAGCAGCGCCAGATACTCCCAGGCCATGGTTGCGGCGGCCAGGGCGGTAATCTCCGCGCTGTCATGGGCCGGCGCCACCTCCACCACATCCATTCCGGCGAATGCGATGCCGGCGAGCCGCCGCAGGATGGCCTGGACCTGCCAGGTGGCGAGGCCGCCCACCTCCGGCGTGCCGGTGCCCGGCGCGAAAGCGGGGTCCAGCGCGTCGATATCGAAGGAGAGATAGGCCGGACCCTCGCCCAGCACCGCCCGCACCTGCGCAGCCAGCGCATCCGGCCCCGCCGCATGCGCCTGCTGCGCCGTAACGATGCTGACGCCGCGGGAGAGGGTCCAGTCCCAGACCTCCCGCTGCACCGGGGAGCGGATGCCGATCTGGATCATCCGCCGCGGCTCCACCAGCCCTTCCTCCAGCGCATGATAGAACACGGAGCCATGGGCGTAGCGCTGGCCGAAATTCTCCGGCCAGGTATCCACATGCGCATCGAAATGCAGCAGGCCGACCGGGCCGCCGAGCCGCCGCGTCAGCGCCCGCAGCAGCGGCAGGGTGATGCCGTGCTCGCCGCCCAGCGCGACGAGGTGCGGCACTTCCGCCGCCTGGCTCTCGATCAGCTTCAGGCTGGCGGCGATGTCGCCCAGTGCAATTTCGAAATCGCCGATATCGGAGAGGGAGAGGGTGGCCGGCTCCACCCAATGCTCCGGATGCGCGCCGTCCACCAGCATGCGGCTGGCGCGCCGGATCGCTGCCGGCCCGTCGCGGGTGCCGGCGCGGTTGGTGGTGCCGATGTCGAAGGGGATGCCGGCCACGCAGAATTCGGCACCAGGGTCATGCCGCGTGACGCCGAGGAAGCCGGGCGGCGTGGCGAAGGTGGGGATGCCGGCCATGGCAGCCGCCCGGCGCCGCGCTCAGCGGACCGCGGAGAAGGCGGTGGGCAGCAGGATCTGGTTGCTTACCGAGGCGACGATCTGCCCGTCCTTCTCCGTCTCGGCCCGCGCCGCGATCCATTCGGGATCGGCGATGAAAGCGTTCCACTTCCTCTCGCGCTCCGCCAGCGATTCCCAGGCGAGCAGGTAGTAGAGATCCTGGTTGGACTCGCCGATCCCCACCGTCCAGAAGCCGGCCTGGCGGATGCCGTGGCGCTCCCAGAGCTTGAGCGTGATCGTCTCGAAGCGCTTCAGCAGCGCGGGCAGGCGGCCGGGGACGCAGCGGTATATGCGGAGTTCGTGGATCATCGTCGGTCCCTCCCTTGGGCGGGGCATATTATCGCGGAAGCCGGTGCTGTCACGCCGGGCATGGCCGCCGAGGGACCTGCTTGGCATGGCGGCGCGGCCACCGCATGCTGCCGGCGGAGGAGGGAGGAAGCAGGTGAAATTCTACAATTCCATCGGCCCCAATCCGCGCGTCGTGCGCATCTTCATGGCCGAACGCGGGATCGAGATCCCGCGCGTCGAGATCGACCTGCGCGGCGGCGAGAACCGGCAGCCGGCCTATATGGCGAAGAACCCGACCGGCACCCTGCCTTGCCTGGAACTCGATGACGGCACGGTGCTGAGCGAGATCACCGCCATCTGCGAATACCTGGACGAGATCACCCCCGGCCCATCCCTGATCGGCAGCACGCCGCTGGAGCGGGCGGAGACGCGGATGTGGACCCGCCGCATCGACCTCAACATCGCCGAGCCGATGACCAACGGCTTCCGTTTCGCCGAGGGGCTGAAGCTGTTCCAGAACCGCATCCGCTGCATCCCGCAGGCGGCCGACGACCTGAAGAAGACGGCGCAGGAGAGGCTCGCCTGGCTGGATGGGCAGATCGAGGGCCGCCGCTTCGTCTGCGGGGACCGCCTGACCCTGGCCGACATCCTGCTCTTCGCCTTCCTGGATTTCGGCGCCTTGATCGGCCAGCCGATCAACCCGGCGCTGAAGAACATCGCCGCGCATCATGCGCGCATGAAGGACCGGCCGAGCGCGGCGGCGTAGCGCGGGATCAGATCGCGCGCTGGGCGCGCAGCGCGGCGATCTCGGCGGGCGTGTAGCCCACTTCCGCCAGTACCGCATCCGTATCCGCGCCGAGGGGCGGCGGCGGGCTGTCCACCTGCGGTCCGCCATGCGCGAATTTGAAACCCGGCAGCGGCACGCCGAAGCTGCCCTCCACGCCGGGCGCGCCTTCGGGGAAGCGATGGACCAGGTGGCGGCCCTCCACCTGCGGGTCGGCCAGCGCCTCCGCCATGCCGCGTACCCGAGCCGCCGGGACGTGGTGGGACTGGAGGAATTCCTCCCATTCCTGCGCCGTGCGGGTCAGCATGATCTCCCGCAGCACGGCGGCCTCCTCGGCCCGGGCGGCGAGGCGCGCCTCGTTGTCCGTCTTCGCCATCTCCGGCCGCCCCAGCGCCGCCCAGAGGCGCCGCTGCTGCCGCAGGTTGCTGGCGCCCAGCATCACCATCCCATCCTTTGTCGGATAGGCGCTGCTGGTGGCATAGGCATGGTCGTTGCCGGATGGCTTTGCCTCCTTGCCGGTGCGCAGATACGCGGCGATGTGCGAGGCCTGCAGCATCAGCGCCACATCCAGCATGGAAAGGTCGATGCGCTGCCCGCGCCCTGTCCTCTCCCGCTGGAACAGCGCGCTGGCCAGGGCGAAGGCGGCCATGGTGCCTGTCGCGTAGTCGATGGCGGGCGCGCCGAATTTGATCGGGTTGACCTCCGGCGTGCCGGTGGCGGCCATGATGCCGGATGCCGCCTGGATCACATGATCGTAGGCCGTCTGCCCGCCGCGCGGCCCGCCATGGCCGAAGGCGGAGATGGAGCAGTAGATCAGCTTCGAGTTGATGGCCGAGACCGCATCGTAGCCCAGGCCCAGGGCGTCGAAGGCGCCAGGGCGGTAATTCTCCACCAGCACATCGGCATTGGCCAGCAGCCTGCGCATCACTGCGCGCCCGGCCTCCTGCTTCAGGTCGAGCGTGATGGACCGCTTGTTGGCGCCCTGGGCGAGGTAATAGGTGCCCATGCCGGCCCGGTTGAGCGCCAGGTCGGGGCCGCTGTCGCGGCTCTGGTCCGGTTCCTCCGGATGTTCCACCTTGATCACATCGGCACCGAGCAAGGCAAGCTGGTAGGCGGCGAAGGGCCCCGCCAGCACATGCGTCGCATCGAGGATGCGGATGCCTTCGAACGGCCTGGCCATCGGCTTCTCCTGACGTTTCCTCGTTGGCCGCGACTATGCCCAAAGGCGCCACCCCGCGCCATTGCCCGCCGGAGCCATTGCCGGCACGATGCCGTTGCGGGCCGGTGCCGGTCCGGCAAGAAGGAGGGGGAAACGGCCGCGGTGACCATGCCCGGGACGGCACGGCGGACCCTGTTCGCGGAGCCCGATTTCTGGCGCCTCTGGGGCGTCGGCCTGATCGTCTTCGTGGTGCGGTGGCTGGAGACGCTGGCGGTCAGCCTCTTCGTCTTCGAGGCCACTGGCTCCGCCTTCCTGGTGGCGATGATGACCATGCTGCGCCTGCTGCCCATGGGCCTGTTCGGCGCCTTCCTCGGCGCCTGGGCGGAGCGGATGGAATTGCGGACGGCCCTGCTGATCGTGGTCGCCGCCAGCCTGCTCACCTCGCTCGCGCTGGCGCTGCTGGCCCTCGCCGATGCACTGACCGTGTGGCACCTGGCGGTGGCAAGCTTCGTCAACGGCCTGGCCTGGGCGGCGGACAACCCGGTGCGGCGGCTGATGATCGGCCAGGTGGTGGGGGCGGGCCGCATGGGGGCAGCCATGTCCCTCGATGTCGGTGCCAACAATGCCAGCCGCATGCTGGGGCCGACCCTCAGCGGCGTGATCTTCGCCAGCGTCGGCATCGCCGGCGCCTTCGTGCTGAGTGTGGTGCTCTACGCCATGGCCCTGGCGGCGGCGCTGACGCTGCGTTACCGCAGCGGCGTGCGGGAGGCTGCGGGGGAGGGCGTTCTCGCACGCATCGCCGAGGGCTTCGCGGTCGTGCGGCATGACCGGCGGCTGATGGGCACGCTGGCCGTCACCATCATCTTCAACGTCTTCGGCTGGCCCTTCACCAGCCTGGTTCCGGTGATCGGGCTGGATCACCTGCATCTCGGGCCGGAGGCGGTGGGGGTGCTGTCCAGCATGGATGGGGTCGGCGCCTTCTGCGGCGCGCTGGCCGTGGCGCTGCTGGTCCCGCCGGCGCTGTATGGGCGTTGCTATGTCGGCGGTGTCACGCTCTACCTGGCGATGCTGACGCTGTTCGCCCTGGCGCCGCATCCGGTGCTGGCAGGCGCGGCGCTGTTGCTGACCGGGCTCGGCGGCGCCGGCTTCAGCATCATGCAGGCGACACTGGTCTATCTGGCGACGCCGCCGGAATTGCGCAGCCGGGTGCTCGGCATCCTCTCCGTCTGCATCGGCATCGGGCCGGTCGGCTTCCTGCATATCGGCCTGCTGGCCGATGCCTTCGGGGCGCAATGGGCCTGTGTCGTCAGCGGCGTCGAGGGGCTTCTGGCCCTGGCCCTGACGCGCCGGCTGTGGCGCGCGATCTGAACCGGGCGGCCCGGATGCGGAC
>Ga0207747_1000374_pt1 | contig 53725 bp, 54 predicted proteins | sample HigsolmetaGSP11D_FD_184839 | JGI IMG/M metagenome (GOLD analysis project Ga0207747, IMG submission 184839) | High solid enriched microbial communities from the Joint BioEnergy Institute, USA - SP1-1-D (SPAdes) | ecosystem: Engineered > Bioreactor > SSF (Solid state fermentation) > Aerobic >...
AGACGGGGATAGTGGGGTTGCAGTTGCTTGGGGCTTCTGGGTGGATAAGCGATGTGTTTTATGGGGCGGTGCTTGTGGTGGCGGTGACGATCTCTACGCTGATCGGGCGGCGCAAGTTGGGTTGATGGAAGCCGCTAAAAATGAGGACATGATACTGATCATACTACCATCTTCGCGACTCTATGGACAGAGAAAGGAGCACTGAAATGCCAGTTGTGGACATCAACGTTCATCATCTGCCGGAGGATCTTTTCTCCAACGAGAAGATTCTTTACGGATTTCTGAGCTCAGCCCCGCGCGGTTTTGGTGAGATCGCGCGGGTGGAGACGCTGGACGATGGGAAGAGACAGCTGATCCTTGAGAAACCGAAGGGGCATTCGAACCTCAACTATGTCGAGGGCGATTACTCGGCTGAGGCGAAGCTCGCTGCGATGGACGATGCTGGAGTAGATTACGCTATAATGCGGGTTCCTGTCTGGCAGGAATGGCTGACGCTGGACGTCTGCAAGCGGGTCAACGACAACGCCGCCGAGATCGTCGAGAGATCCAATGGACGACTGTTCGCCACCGCTTGCGTGCCGCCTTGGGGTGCTAAGGAAGAGATCTACGAGCTAGAGAGATGCATCAAGGAACTCGGTTTTGTCGGGGTTCAGGTCGCCTGTCATTATGGACAGCTTTATCTAGATGACGAGGCCTTTGATCCTTACCTGAAGGTGCTCAACGAACTGGAGGTCCCGATTATCGTTCACCACACGCCGCTACCGGTCGAGTGGCGTTCAGTGATCGACTATACCAACCTGCGCCGGGAGTTTGGCCGTATCGTCGATCAGGCGATCGCCGTCGGACGCGAGCTATTCAGCGGTATATTCGCCAAGTATCCGAACCTGCGCTTTATCCACACGATGCTGGGCGGAAACTGGTTCGCCAATACGGAGCTGTTGATGCCGCACGCATCCAACAAGCAGGAGTCGATCCTTCGCTTGGACCCGACCGGGCGCGAGCAGATCGAGGAGTTTCTGAAGAACAATATTTTCTTCGATCTCACCCACCCTCATTCGTGGGGCAGGGAGCAGATCGAGTGTGCCTTGAAGGTCAACGGTGCAGACCATTACATGTTCGGTTCCTCTTTCCCTGTCTTCTATGGGTGGATGAGTCAGGGTGTCGAGTTTGTGAAGAACACGCTGGATCTGAGCGATGAAGATCGTGATGCGGTTCTCTACGGGAACGCCAAGCGGTTGTTCAACCTGCCGATCTGAGCTGGCCAAAAACATGCCGAACTAGAATGACGACCGGCTGGTATTTTCTATGTGCCCTTCAGAGTACTAGGGCGTGTCTGGCGATTCATGAGGACGACCAGATCATCAGCGAGGCGATCACACCATCGCCCAGTAGTTAGCGACTCGTTTTCGTACCTCGTCGCCACCGCGCGCTACTGCTTAATAAGGCGGTTGCCGCACCTCTCCACGAAGTTGCGTCTGCGGTAGGCCTCCCGGTCGGAAGCCGGCGGCCTGCGAACCTGCCTCCTCCGGCGCTCCTGCTGGTCACGGCGCTCGGTGATGACGTGCGGCAATCCCGCACGTCATCACCGAGCGCCCGGCAGTAATCATGGGCGTAGCCGCAGTCGGCCAGCAGCCGACGGGGCCTCTTGCACGACGGGTCGGGTCTCCCCGTGGGCCGTGGTCATGCTTCTCAAGAGGATAAAACTGCCCGGCGGGTTCGGACGGCTGATGCCGATACTCGTCTACCCGATCGTCGGATCCATCGTGGGGGGCGCTCTGATATAGTCGTGCTCGGCCAGCCCATCGCCTCTGCCATGGATTCTCTGCAGAGGTGGTTGAAGAACCTCCAGGGCGCAAACGCCATCTTGCTCGGTGTGATCCTCGGCGCGATGATGGCCTTCGATATGGGCGGGCCAGGAACAAGACCGCCTACGCCTTCGCCATCGCAGGACTGGCGGGCGGCGCGTTCGGACCGATGGCCGCGGTGATGGCCGCCGGGATGACGCCGCCGCTGGGGCTCACGCTGGCCACCCTCCTGCGTCCCGGGCTCTTCACCCGGGCGGATCGGAGCAACGGACAGGCCAGCTGGATCATGGGAACCTCTTTCATCACCGAGGGGGCAATCCCCTTCGCCGCGGCCGACCCGCTGCGCGTGATACCTTCGAACATGGTAGGCTCGGCGGTGGCCGGGGCGCTCTCGCTCGTGTTCGGTTGCACCCTGCGGGCGCCCCACGGTGGTATCTTCGTGATCGGGCTCGTCGGACACTGGCCGCTGTGCCTGCTGGCGATCGCCGCGGAACCGTCGTGGGTGCGGTTCCCGTGATCGCGGCCAAGCAGTTCACCGGCGGCGCCGACAGGAAGGAGGAGAGCGCGGGCAGGACAAGGGAGGTGGTCGCCTCCTGAAGGCTCTGCGACCCCGCCCCTGCGACGCGGGGCCGCACCGGCTTTGCTCACGGGATACAGGGAAGGAGGAATGGATGTTCGAACGCGAGGTGTCCGTGGTACCGAAGGCCGGCCTGCACTCCCGGCCCGCGGCGAGGTTCGTGAAGACGGCCAGGGGTTTCAGGTCGGACATAGTGGTTGTGAAGGACGGCAACGAGGCCAACGCCAAGAGTCCCCTCAGACTCATGACGCTCGGCGCAAAGTGCGGCGATCGGGTCACGATCCGGGCTACCGGCGAGGACGAGCGGCAGGCGGTCGAAGCCCTCGCCGAGATCCTCTCTAAAGAGGAGGAGTAGGGTATGGCCGGCAGGCGTGTTACCGGGGTCGCGGCCTCGGAGGGCGTTGCGGTGGGACCCCTCTTCCGCTACCGTCCCCAGAGGCTCGAACCCGAGCGTACTTCGATCCGCGAGGAGGACGTCGGGCGGGAGGTAGAGCGCTTTCACGCAGCGGTGGAGAGGGTCGCGCGGAGGATCTCCCAAACCAGGGAAGAGCTCGAGAGGCGTGGATCCTCCGAGGAGGCCGGGATCCTTGAGGCGCACGTGGAGCTTGCAAAAGACCCCGAGCTCTCCTCGGAGGTGGAGAGGAAGATAAAGGAGGAGCTGAAAAGCCCCGAGGTCGCCCTGCTCGAGAGTGCAGAAGAGTTCGCCAAGCTCTTTGAGGGAATGGAGGATGAGTACCTGAGAGCCCGGGCCGATGACGTGAGGGACGTCTCCCACCAGATAGCCTCCGAGATCATGGGCGTCTCCTCTTCTTCGCTCTTCTCGCAGATGGAGGGACCCTCCGTCGTCGTGGCGCAGAACCTTACCCCTTCGGAGACGGCGACGCTCCCGAAGGAGAAGGTTCTCGCCATCGTGACGGCTGAGGGTTCGAAGACCTCCCACGTCGCGATCATGGCCCGCTCGATGGGCATCCCGGCCGTCGTGGGGCTTGGAGGCGAAGCCGTCGAAGAGCTCTCTACGGCCTCCGTCGTGGCCGTAGACGGAGGAGAAGGCTACGTGGTGGCAGACCCGGACCCCGAGGAGCTAACCCTCTTCGAAGAGAAGGAGCGTCGGGCGAGCGCCGAGAGGGAATCGCTCGAGACCTTCCGGCACGTCCTGGCCAGGACCAGAAGCGGCAGGCGCATAGAGGTCTCTGCCAACCTCGGCTCGCCCGGAGAAGCCGAGGAAGCCCTCAGGTGGGGGGCCGAAGGGGTGGGGCTCTTCCGCACGGAGTTTCTCTTCATGCAGCGGGAGAGCCTGCCGGAGGAAGAGGAGCAGTACGAAGCCTACGCCACGGTGGCAAGAACCTTCTCCGGCAGACCCGTCATCGTGCGCACCCTCGACGTGGGAGGAGACAAAGATCTCCCCGGCATAGACCAACCCGAAGAGGAGAATCCCTTTTTAGGCTGGCGGGGGATAAGGATGTCCCTCGACGAGCCGGAACTCTTCAAGATACAGATAAGAGCGCTGCTCAGGGCCGCCACGGAAGGCGACCTCAAAGTCATGTTCCCCATGGTCACGGGGGTGGAGGAAGTCAGGAAAGCCAGACGACTGATAGAAGAGTGCGAGAGAGAGCTCGAAGCGGAGGGAAAGCCGAAAGGGGAGCTCGAAGTCGGGGTGATGATAGAGACCCCTGCAGCGGCGCTGTGCGCGAAAGAGCTTGCGCGGGAAGTCTCCTTCTTCTCGATAGGCACGAACGATCTCGTGCAGTACACCCTGGCGGCCGACAGGGGCAACGAGAAGCTCAAGAGCCTCTACCGGGCCGATCATCCGGCGGTCCTGAAGCTGATCGAGATGAGCTGCCGGGCGGCGGAGGAAGAGGGGATATGGGTTGGGGTGTGCGGGGAGGCAGCCTCCGACCCGGATCTCATCCCCACGCTGGTGGAGCTCGGGGTGAGCGAGCTCTCTATGAGCCCTCCTTCGATCCCCAGGGCCAAGAAGGTGGTTTCGGAACTGTAGAGAAGACACTTTAAATTCATGCCTTCGCTGTCGTGCCACGTACGTTCGGAGAGTGTGTTCTTGCCAGAGGAGGAACCGGGCATTGAACGATCTATTTGTTTGACTCTTCGAGCCTCTGAATACGGCTTTCAAGATACTCCAATCTACGCCGCATTCCTTCCGCATCGTGTTCATCGGCGAGACCGGCGCTGCGCAGCCCCTGGCGCGCGAAGATCTCCAGGAGATCTCGCGACCCCTCGGAGAGTGAGTTGAGCTGTGAGATGAGGGCCTTTGCCCCGTGGTTTCCTCCAGACTCTTCCAGCTCCACGCGCCCCAGTTCCACGAGCACGTTCACCGTCATCTGCACCCGCTCTCGCAGCGCCGAGACGGCTCCGGCCTGCAGCAAGAGCATGCGCTCCAGAAACGACTCTGGCATGAATTCTCCTTTCTCCTCTGGTGTCTCTTTAACGTCTGCGAGTGCGGAGCAGCTCCCTGGCGCCGAGGTACAACAGCGGGGACGCGAGGGTGGAGATCGCGAGCCGGTTCATGCCCTTCTTGATGTCTCTGGAGATCTTCCTGAGGTCCCTTATGGAATCTTCGGAGATCCTGTACTCCTGCTTTATCGAGAGGTCGTTCCACGCGAGGCGCTTGAAGATCTGGTTCATGCGCCGGGGAAAGGTGGAAACGAGCTCCCCCAACTCGCCGACGAGGCTTGCGTTGGCCCGGTAGTTGAAGCGGCGCATGAGGATGCTGCGCATTATCTGAACGTCTGCGCTCTCGACCAGGGCGTGGTATGAGACCTCGGGACAGAGCCAGCGGGCTGTGCCTTCGGCGGCGGTGAACCCTTTCGTCCACAGCGCGAGCCCGGTCGGGATGCGGCAGTGGTTCTGCATCCCGATCCTGATGGAACTCAGAAGCAGGTTCCCCCAGTTGTAGTTGCTGGACTGCGGGCTGTCCACATACCTCATGTACATCCCACGCCACTGGTCCTTGAGCCTGGAGAGGTTCGTGTACTTCGTCGGCTCGATGATCTCGGCGCAGATCTCCGCCGCGTCGGAGCACTGGTTGAGCCGGATGTGCATCAGAAAGCGGAAGATCGCCTCGGTATGCACGGCGTCCATGCGCCCGATCATCCCCCAGTCCACGACGACGGCATCCTTGGTGTGCCGGTCTATGAGGATGTTGGAGGCGTGCGGATCGGCGTGGTACTCGCCGCTCAGGAAAGCGTAGACGTAATAGTGTGCGAGGTCGGTCATCCGCTGCAGCCGCTCCTCGAAGGTGAGAAAGTCTACCGGGAACTCCGTGAGATCCCAGCCGTCCACGAACTCCATCACCAGCACACTCCGGGTGTACAGATGCACGTCGGGGACCCGCACCGTCTCGAACTGGTGCTCCTCGAGTATGCGCCGGGCCCGCCCCATCGCCTCGGCCTCGGCGGTCATGTCGAGCTCTTCCATCGAGGAACTGTAGTACTCGCCGACGAGGCCGGGGAGATCGAGAGAGAGAGCCACGGGCGCGGGGAGCAGCTTGTGGAGTCGTTTTGCGAGAAACCGGATCACGGTGATGTCGGTGTTGAAGAGCTCCCGGACACCGGGACGTATCACCTTCACGGCGACCGGGGTTCCGTCGCGCAGCTCTGCTCTGTAGACCTGTGCCAGCGAGGCAGATCCGATGGGATTTTCATGATCTATGTACCGGAAGGTGCCGAGCCCTTCGGGGAGCTCTCTCTCGATGACGCTCGCTAGGTATGGGAACGGCATCGGGGGAATGTAGTCGAGGAGCTTCGAGAGCTCGGTGGTGATCTGCTCGGGCAGTATCTCTTGCCGGGTAACCAAGACCTGCCCGAGCTTGATGAACGTCGGCCCGAGTTCTTGGAAGGCGAGCCGGAGTCGCACCCCGATCTTCTCCAGAGAGTCGGCTCTACCCTCGACGGGTCTCTTCCCAGCTCCGAACGCCCCGGCGAGGGAGCTGTTCCTGAGCAAATACAGCAGCCCGTGCCTGGCGAGGACTCGTGAGATCTCCCGGAATCGCCCGATTCGGGTTATGCTCGCGCGTACTTCGTCGAGTTCGGCCTCAATTTCTTCCACTAACTCGGGCGTGAACTCATCCAGAGTGACCCTGTCTCGGGACCGGTCGAGCTTGAACCCGCTACTCCACGATCCCGTCCGATCCCACCCGTTCGAGCGGAAGACGGCGTTGTCTTGCGTCTCCATCTCAGGCACTTTGAGAACTCGCCTCCTCCTTTTCCCTCTCCACCCGCTCTCTAACGGGGCTTCGTGTCTTGATCGGCTCCCCGCTCGATGACCTCGCGCAGTGAACGAACCTCTTCTTCTAGCCGCGCAATCCTTTCCTCGAGCTTGCCGCTCTCCCGATGCTCCTCTTCTCTGCGCTGAGAACGCCAGCGCATGTAGAGCTCATAGAGTGTGAGAAGGCTCTTGTCCTCAAGTACCGCGTCCTGGAAAGCGTCTTCTATGGTCTCCTTGTGTCCGTAGTCGCCGTGGTCGGCCCCATAACGAAGATGCTTCTCCATGAAGCGGTCTATCTGTGGGTTGTTCGGACCGCCGCTCTGCCGGAAGAATGCCTCGATGCGCTGCTGCATCGTGAGCCTCTCCTGGCTGCGGAGCTGCTCGACCCGGTCTGCTCGCTCCTCCATGATCCAGACTACCCCTGAAATCCCACCGGAAGCTGCTCCCTGGGTACCCGCTCATAGACCCTCTGGGCCGCGCCGAGCAACTCCCTCGCCCCCTGAATGTTCGAAGAGAGCCTGCCCCGATCTCCTTTAACCGCCTTCATCTGACCGCGCACGAGCGCCCGCGCTATGTCGAGCCGCCCGTCGAGCAGGCTCTTCCAGACCTCCGGCGTCGCGGTGATGGTGTAGGGCGCAGATTCGATATCTTCTGCCGTGGCGATCCGGGCTTCCTTACACTCCCCACCGGAGAGCTCCAGATATGCCGAGACCTCTTCTTCTACTCCCATGGCCGGATCAGCCTGCATCGTCAGCACGATAGGCTCATTCCAGTCTCTACCCACATCCCTGTAGGTGTCGCTGTTGTTTATCTCTTTGGCCCATTCCTTCACCCACTCGTCCGAGAAGATTCCTTTCATTGAACCGACCTCCCCGTTCAGTAGAAGGCATCGGATGATAACCTAAAGGGGTAAAGTATCGTATGTGTTTAGGTTCTGTCAAGAGCGAGGGATTCCTCGAGCAGGCCAAGGATCGCGTCGTTTACTACATGTGGCTCTTCGTGCTGGAGCCAGTGGGTGGCGTTGGGGAGCATGATGAGCTCGGCGCGGTCGCAGAATCTGATACTCTCACGGGCGAGTTCTTTGACGAGGAAGTCGTCTCGCTCACCCCAGATAACTCTGGTGGGGGCTTTGACGCGCGGATCTTCGGGGATCGGGGGAGCGTGGCGCACGAGCGCCCGGTACCAGTTGAGCATTCCCTGGAAGGCCCCATCTCTCTCCCAGGCCTCGCGGTACTCGTCGAGGTCGGATCTCGAGAAAGCATCCGACCGGCTGCTAGCGAGGAGCGCCTGCCGCAGGATGCGCCAGCCGGTAAGCCGCGAGACGGCCTCGGGAAGATACGGGAGCTGGAAGAGCGCGATGTACCAGCTGTGCACCATCTGCGACGGTCTGGCCGGCAGAAGCTGGCTGAACGCCAGCGGGTGCGGTGCGTTCAGTATCACGAGCCGCTCCACGACCGAAGGCTGCCACAGTGCGAGAAACCAGGCTACGACTCCACCGAGGTCGTGGCCCACCACAGTCGCGCTGCTTCTTCCACACTGCTCTATCAAGACCCGCACGTCGTCGACCAGCTCCTCCATCCGGTACTCCCAGACCCCGCGCGGCTTATCAGAGAGATTGAACCCCCGTTGATCCGGAACCACCACTCGACACCCCGCTGCAGCCAGCGCCGGGATCTGCTCCCGCCACCCGTACCAGAACTCCGGAAACCCATGCAACAAAACTACCATGGGCCCATCCTCCGGACCGGCCTCCACTACATGCAGTCTCACTCCCACGGAAATTCCCACATGCCGAAACGTCGCCTCAACTTCCATCCGTCGCCCTCTCCCTCGTAACCATCCGATGTAGTTGACCTGCTCCCATCCTGAAGTTATCATCAGATTACCACAGATAGATCATTTTGTAGCGCGAGATTTCCTGTATGGAGAGGGGTGGCGGAATCGCAGGAAAGATCTTTCGGGGCATAAGGGAGGGTTTGGGGATCGGGGATCTCCCGGCGCGGGAGGTAGAGCGCAGGTACGCCGATTCGGCTTCGCGGTTTATGGAGTTGGGTGAGGCGCGGGTGCACTACAAGGACGAGGGGAGAGAGGGAGCCCCCGCACTTCTTCTTCTGCACGGCACCTTCTCGTCGCTGCACACGTGGGATGGATGGGTCGATAGGTTGAGGGACCACTACCGGATGGTGAGGCTGGACATCCCTGGATTCGGCCTCACCGGGCCGCCGCGAGGGGGTCGCTTCACGATTGAGTGGATGGTGGGTTTCATAGACGACTTCACCGAGGAGCTGGGTTTGGAGAGGTTTCACGTCGCCGGTAACTCGCTCGGAGGATATTTCGCGTGGCGCTACGCCGCCGAGCGCCCCGGGAAGGTCGATCGTCTGGTGCTCGTGGACGCGGCGGGCTATCCCATGCCGCTGCCGCCGATCTTGAAGTTCATCGCCACTCCCGTGCTGGGGTCCAGCTACAGAGTGCTCTCGCCGCGCTTTCTGGTCGAAGCTAACGTCAGGCAGGTCTACGGGGACGCGCGCAGGATAAGAGATCACGTCGTGGAGAGGTACCACCTGCTCATGCTACGTGAAGGCAACCGGAGGACGCTGAAAGAGAACCTGCCGCACCTGAGCAGGTTCGAGGATTCCCGGCGCGTCAGAGACGTGCGCGCCCCCACCCTCGTAATGTGGGGAGAGGAGGATCGCTGGATCTCCCCCTCCATGGCGCGCAGGTTCATGCGAGATCTCCCCCAGGCTAGGCTCGTCACCTACCCCGGTGTAGGGCACGTCCCGATGGAAGAGGTCCCTGAGCGCACCGCCGATGACGCGCACGCGTTTCTGAGTGGTTCCGCGGATCTCGCACGGCAGGCAGGCTCAGAGAAGGAGAGAGAGTGAAGGCCGGATCCACCTCCCCGCGCAGGAGATACTGCATCGTAGGAGCCGGGTACTTCGGACTCGGCGCGGCGAAGGCTCTACGAGACGACGGAGTCCCTTACGACCATCTCGCCGGGGGCAACGGCGTCGGGAACACTCTGACGGAGACACTCATGGCCACCTCTTCGAGACGGTCCATCGAGCACCCCGATTACCCGGCCCCCGAGGAGTGGCCGGAGTTCCCCGGCGAGGGGCGGATACGCGCCTACCTGAGAGATTTCGCACGGGAACACGACCTCGACGGGAAGATAGAGTTCGGGCGAAGCGTAAAAGGAGCGCGACCGCTCGATGGCAGAGACGGACACAGCGGGTGGCGGCTGGAGCTGGAGGACGGCGAGATACGGCACTACGCCGGCATCGTCCTCACCGAGGCGCGCACGCAGAAACCCCGGGTGGACCTCCCCGGTCATTTCTCAGGCAAGCGGGTTTACGCCACAAACGAAGAAAAAACCAGAGATCTCGAAGATGAGCGGGTGCTCGTCATTGGAGACGGCAACCTCGCCTGCGCCATCGCCACCGGGATAGGACGACGCTCCAGGAAATGCTACGTCTCCACCAGGGGCGGTTCTCTCCTTCCGGAGACGCTGCTCGGCGTGCCTCTCTCAGAGCTCGAGGAACGGCTGTGGTGGCTCTCCGACGAGCGGTTTCTGGGGCGGCTCGTCGGGCCTCTCTCCCGTATGATCTTGAGAGATCAACCACCGTCACGGCTCCTGCGACGCGATCTTTTGGGGGAACCAATCGTCAGCTCCGAAGCCCTGCACCAGATACGACGCGGCGCTCTCGAAGTGAAGCCGGAGGTCGCGCGCTTCGATGGCGAGGACGTTCACTTCGTCGACGGAAGCGTCTCCGAGGTGGATGCCGTCGTCCACGTCCCCTCGGAGAGAGACGTCGCGCTCCCCGTGGGCGAAGAGCTCTTGAAGTACGAAAACGGCGTTCCGGTGCGCGTCGGGTCCGTCTTCCTACCCGGTCTGGCGAACTGCTACCTTTTCGGGCCCCTGATCACACGCGGAGGAAGCGGTCGCATCATCTCCGAGGGCAGCGAAGTCCTCGCCAGAGCGATACGAGCTCAGGAAGAGTTGAGCCACCCCCTCGTCGAGGATCTCGCGCGCATGTGGCCGCCGGACTCGCGCCTCCCTCTGAGCCCGGCCGCCGTACTGCGCGAGATACGGACGCTGCGACGCTGCATCGATGGGATAGTCCTCTACGGCCGCTTCAGAGGGTACACGGCAGGCATGCCGCCCGCGATACCACCGGCTCCCGCGCAGCACGAAAACGCTTCAACGGCACGGAAGGAGGCCCTCAGCACATGAGACTCAGGCCATCAGCGGAGTTTCTCGCCCGGGCTCTGGGCGCGGCCGCCGGCGCGGCGATAAAGCGCTCCCCCTCAAGACGACTCTCTTTCGCCGCCCTCGGGGCGCTCTCTTCCCTCGCGGCTGGAGAGCGGCCCGCCCGGATCACCCTGCGGGGCATGAGGGTCGTCATCACCGGGGCCTCCGGCGGCGTGGGCAGGGCCACCTGCGAGGCCCTGCGCAGAGAGGGGGCGCGCGTCGTCGGCATCGACCTCTCCCCCGGAGAAGGCACGATTTTCGGCGACGTGACCAGCAGAGAGAGCATCGAAGCCGCGATCGAAGAGGCGGCGCGATCCCTCGGCGGGATCGACATCCTCATCAACAACGCCGGGATAGGTCGCGGAGCGGACGCTGGAGATTTTCCACAGGAAGAAGCGTACAAAACACTGGAGGTCAACCTGTTCGGGGCGTGGAACACCACCGCCGCCGCCCTTCCGCACCTCTTGAAGAGCGGAGGCCACGTCGTCAACGTCTCCAGCGGCCTCGCCATACTCAACGTCCCCTACGCCGCCCCCTACGCCGCCAGCAAGCGCGCTCTCGCAGCGTATTCCGACGCGTTGCGCCTGGAGTACGCCGGGCGCATAACCGTCAGCACCATCTACCCCGGCTACATGAAGACACCCATCCATGACGTCGTCGAGTCGCAGAACGCTTCGCTGGATGGCCTGGTGCCCGAAGAGCCCGTCTCCAACGCCGCGGAGGCCGTGGTGAGCGCGTGCAAGACACGCGCACGCGACGTCTTCACCAGCTTCACCGGGCGCGCGGGGCTCGCCCTGGCCCGTCACTTCCCGGCGCAGGCCGACGCGGTCGTCAGGAGCCGGTTCGAGAAGATGCTCGAGAGCCGTCCGCTCCCGAGCTTCGTCAAGAACGCCCCGTGATGGAAAGTAAGATCGAGGAGGTTCCAGGCCCGTGCAGACCGTGAGCCATCAGGATACCGCGGATCGGAGAGACAGCGAAGGCTTCGAGGAGGTCGTGGACGTCGCCGTCGCCGGCACCGGCTTCGCCGGGCTCGGGATGGCCATCCGCATGAAGCAGGAAGGTTTCCACGACTTCGTTCTGCTGGAGCGTGCCGACGAGGTCGGCGGGACGTGGCGGGACAACACCTATCCCGGAGCCGCCTGCGACGTGCCGAGCCACCTCTACTCGTTCTCCTTCGCGCTCAACCCGGAGTGGAGCCGCAAGTTCTCCCCGCAGGAGGAGATACAAGAGTACCTCCGCCGGTGTGCCAGGGAGTACGGGATCATGCCCCACGTCCGGTTCGAGAGCGAGATCCTCTCGGCGGACTGGGACGAGGAGCTCCGCCGCTGGGAGATAGAGACCACCCGCGGACGCGTCTTCGCGAAGGTCTTCGTCTCCGGCATGGGGGCCCTGAGCGACCCTTCGTTTCCAGACGTCCCCGGCCTCGAAGATTTCGAAGGCCATTACTTCCACTCCTCGCAGTGGGACCACGACTACAACCTGAAGGGCAAGCGAGTCGCCGTGGTGGGAACCGGGGCCTCGGCCATCCAGTTCGTCCCCCAGATACAACCCCTCGTCGAGAGCCTGCACGTCTTTCAGCGCACGCCGCCGTGGATCATCCCGCGTCGGGATCGGGGTTTCACGAAACTCGAGAAGTGGGCGCTCAAGAGCGTACCGGGGCTGCAGAAGCTCCTCAGGTCGGGGATCTACTGGGGACGGGAGAGCTACGTCCTCGGCTTCAGCGTAGACACGCGGTTCATGAAGGCGATAGAGCTGCTCGCCAGAGCTCATCTGCATCGTCAGGTTCCCGACCCGGAGCTGCGCGAGAGGCTCACCCCGGACTACACCATAGGCTGCAAGCGCATCCTCCTCGCCGACGACTACTACCCTGCCCTGATGCAGCCCAACACCGAAGTGCTGACCGAAGGTCTCGCAAAGGTCGAAGGCTCCACGGTAGTGGGGTCCGGGGGCAGCAGACGTGAGGTCGATGCGATCATCTTCGGAACCGGCTTCCTGATCCACGACCTCCCGGCCTCCCACAGGATACGGGGGCGGGGCGGCACGCTCCTCGCAGACGTCTGGCGCGAAGGCACCGAAGCGTACAATGGGACGACCATCACCGGGTTCCCGAACCTCTTCTTGCTGCTCGGTCCCAACACCAGCGTCGGACACACCTCGCAGGTGTACATGATCGAGAGCCAGATCGAATACGTACTCTCCTGCCTGAAGATGCTGGAGAGGCGTGGTGCGGAGACGCTGGAAGTACGCGAAGAGGTTCAGAGAGACTACAACGACCGTCTCCAGAGAGCTTTGCGCGGGACGGTGTGGACGTCTGGAGGATGCCGTAGCTGGTATCTGGACGAGAGGGGGCGCAACTACACCCTCTGGCCCGGCTTCACCTGGCGCTTCAGGCGCATGACCCGGGAGGCCGATCCCGCCGACTACGTCCTGGAAGGGAGACTCTCAACGAGCAGGCGTACGAGGAGGCCGGTCGCCCTGTAGAGACAGGACGTATCTTTCACAGTTTTCGGAAGCTGCAGCGAGCCGCCAGGAGGAGATAGATGTCAGGGAAAGTCCCGCCGTTCTGTCCGGAGTTCATGGTCGTGGCCTCGCGCGACCTGCTCAGAGGGCTCGAAAGGGCACGAAAATACGGCGATATCGTGCGCACGAGGGTGCCGGCCTCTCTGTGGCTGATCTTCGATCCGGACGCCATAGAGGAAGTGGTCGTCAGGAAGAACAAGAGCTTTCGCAAAGGCGTCGTGGAGAAGAACAGCCTATCGTACATGGGCAACGGCCTGCTCACCAACAATGGAGACTCGTGGCGGCGAAACCGCCGTCTCATGCAACCAGCGTTCCACAGAAAGAAGATCGAGGCCTACGCCGAGACGATGGTTCGCTGCGCGGAGGAGATGCTCGAGGAGTGGGTGCCGGGCCGAGAGATCGACCTGCACGAAGAGATGATGGCCGTGACGCTGCGTATCATCAACCTGACGGCGTTCGGCGCGGACGTGAAAGAGAGCGCGGAGGCCGTGAGCCGCGCCCTCCTGCCAATCGGCGACAGGCTGGAGGGGCCGGGGCGCAACATGTACCCGCTCCCCGAGCGTATCCCCACCCCGACGAACCTCCGCTACCGCCGGGAGATGCGGCGTCTGGACTCGATCATCCGCTCCATCATCGATGACAGACGACGCGCCGGAGACGCCGGAGAGCGGGATGACCTGCTCTCCATGCTGCTTTCCGCCCGTTACGAAGACACCGGTGAGGGGATGAGTGACGATCAGATACGCGACGAGGTGATGACGATCTTCCTCGCCGGACACGAGACCACCGCCAACGCCCTGACGTGGGCCTTCCACCTTCTCGCCGAGAATCCGGAGTCGGACGAGCTCCTCGCCAGAGAGGTGCAGGAGGTCGTCGGAGAGCGCGAGCCGAACTTCGCCGACGTCCCGAAGCTCCGCTACGCCACGGCGGTCTTCAAGGAATCCATGCGCCTCTATCCCCCGGTCTTCGCCTTCACCCGTGAAGCTGCGGAAGACGTGGAGATCGGCGGCTACACCATGCCGGCAGGTACCGAGGTCGTCGTGAGCCAGTGGGTCACGCATCGGGACCCGAAATTTTTCTACGAACCCAGGACGTTCAGACCGGAGCGGTGGCTGGACGGATCAACCGGGGGACTTCCCAGATATGCCTACTTCCCCTTCGGAGGGGGCCCCCGGCAGTGTATCGGCAAGCCCTTTGCGGAGATGGAGGGGCCTCTGATTATGGCCTCGATAGTCCGACGCTACAGGCTTTCCTACAGGGAACCCGGACAGGAGGTCAGACTGCGTCCCGCCGTCACGTTGCGTCCCTCCTTCGGTCCGGACAACCGCTACGGGCTACCCCCTATGGTGCCAGAAGGACGGGTTGCAAGACGGTCTCCGGTCCGGATCTCATCCCCACGTTAGTGGGGCTCGGGGTGAGCGGGCTCTCTATGAGCTCTCCTTCGATTCCCAGGGTCAAGAGGGTGGTTTCGGGGCTGCCGTAGGGTTCTTCAGCCGAGCAGGCTCTCCCCCGGCAGCCCTCCGCGGTCCGCGCCGAGCCAGGCGGCGACGGTCGCCCCGACGTCCGAGAAACCCCGGCGCACGCCGAGCGGGCGCGCCTTCTCGCCGTCTACGACCAGGAGCAGCGGCACCCGCTCGCGGGTGTGGTCGGTGCCGCGGAAGGTCGGGTCGTTGCCGTGGTCGGCGGTGATGATGAGGAGGTCCTCTTCGCCGAGGGTTGCCAGGATCTCCGGGAGGCGCCGGTCAAAGCGCTCCAGGTTCTCCGCCATCCCCTCCGGGTCGCGCCGGTGGCCGTACTTGGCGTCGAAGTCGACCAGGTTGGCGAAGACGAAGCCCTTCTCGAGGTCGTCGAGCGCCTCGAGCACCGCGTCCACCTTCGCCATGTCGTCCGGTTTACCGGGGAGGTGGCGGGTTATCCCCCGGCCGTCGAAGATGTCGTAGATCTTACCCACGGCGACGACCTCCCTCCCCGAGGCCTCCACCCGGTCCAGGTAGGTCTCCCCGAAGGGCTCGATGCCGTAGTCGTGGCGGTTCTCGTTTTCTCGCTCGTAGGAGCCGGGCTTCCCGTGGTAGGGGCGGGCGATGACCCGCTCGACCAGTATTCTCCCCTCGCCGATGAGCATCCGGTGGGCCTTCTCGCAGGCTGCGTAGAGCTCCTGAAGCGGGATCACACCGGTGTGGGCCGCGACCTGAAAGACCGAGTCGGCGGAGGTGTAGACGATCCAGGCGCCCGTCCTCTCCTGCTCTGGCCCGAGCTCCTCTATTATCTGCGTGCCGGAGGCCGGGCGGTTGCCGATCACCCTCCTCCCGGTCTCCCGTTCGAAACGGGAGATGATCTCCTCCGGGAACCCCTCGGGGTAGGTGGGGAGCGGCTCTTCCAGCACGAGCCCCATCATCTCCCAGTGGCCGGCGAGCGTGGCCTTCGCCGCCGAGCGCTCGGTCATGAGGCCCCAGGAGGCCCGGGGCTCTTCGGTTGGAGGCACTCCTTCCAACTCCAGGACGTTGCCTAGCCCGAGGGAGGCCAGGTTCGGCAGCCTGAGGCCGCCCACGGCCCGGGCGGTGTGGGCCAGCGTGTTCGCGCCCTCATCGCCGAACCTGGCCGCGTCGGGAGCGTCTCCGGCCCCGACGCCGTCCAGCACGATCACGGTGGCCCTGCGTCCCATGTCCCTCCTTGCGGTACCATCTAGCTGACGTATCGGAAAGAATATCAGGGCCTGGAGATTTCTTGCGAGATGGGTCTGACCTCTGAGACGAAGACCACGGAGGGTCGGGTGCGCGACGCCCGGGCCGAGGATGCCGGGGTCCTCTACGAGCTGGCCTGCGAGCTGGCGAGGGCTGTTGGAGACGTGGAGCCGCCGCAGGGGGCGGTGAGGGAGAGGCTGCTCGAGCTTCTGGAGGAGCCGCGGGCCCGGGTCTTCGTGGCCGAGGTCGAGGGTGACGTCGTCGGGGCCGCGAGCACCTGGGTGAAGCCGGATCTCGCCCACGGTGACCGGGTGGTCGAGGTGCCGATGCTCGTCGTCTCGCAGGGGTACCGGCGCAGGGGGTTCGGGAGGCTCCTGATCGAGGCGGTGAAAGAGCTCGCTCTAGCGAGTGGTGCCTCGCTCATCGAGCTTGTCGCCACGAAGGACAACAGGAGCGCCCGCAACTTCTACCGGACGATGGGCTTCGTCGAGACCGAGCACGTGGCGCTCGAGTACGTCGGCGACCTGCGCGAGACCTCCTAAAGTAACACCCAGGCCGCGGCGAGGAGCAGGATGGCGGTGGTGGGCAGGGCGGCGTAGAGGGTGCGTCTCAGGGGAACCTCCTGCACGATGCGCAACCCGGCAGGGATGAGCCCGGCCCCGAAGAGCACCCCGAGGACCCACCTGAGACCCGGTACGGCGGAGAGTACGGCCAGGTACCCGAGCGGGTACGCGAGCGTCCGCCAGGTCATCAGGTAACCGAAGCGCCCCCCGATCGACCCCAGGTGGTAGAGTGCGCCGAGCGCGAGGGAGAGCGGGAGCGGCAGGAGGAGCGCCGCCGCGGCCTCCCGGATTCCCCCCGCGAAGAACCACGCCACGGCCGCCGGAAGCCCTGAGAACGCCAGGAAGAGCGCCGGGGCGCGCACGTCGCCGAGCTTCGGCAGGACCTCGAAGAACTGCAGGGGGTGTGAGACGAGCCGGCCGAAGAGCCTGAGGTAGCTGGAGAGCGGACGCGAGACGTCCCACTCGCTCGGCGCCCCCCGGATCGTCTCCCGCGTGTAGCCGCGCTTCGTCATGGCGGCAGTATACGCGGTGCGCCGGGTGTTTTGCGCCCCATGACCCCGGGCGGTATAACTCTGTGGGCGTGTCCTGTGAAAGGAGATCTTTGAGAGGTTCACCAGAGGATGACGGCGACCTCGTCGTCGAGACCCGGGGGCTGACCAAGCGCTACGGGAGGGTGCTCGCCGTGGACGGCGTGGACCTCCACGTGCGGCGGGGTGAGATCTACGGGTTCCTCGGGCGCAACGGGGCGGGAAAGACGACCACCCTGCGGATGCTCCTCGGCCTGATCCGGCCCACCGCCGGGGAGGCCCGGGTGCTCGGACGGAGGCCCGGGGATCCGGCCGTGCTCTCCCGGATCGGCTCCCTGGTCGAGACGCCGGCCTTCTACCCCTTCCTCTCCGGGATGGACAACCTGCGCGGGGTGGCGAGCTACGCCGGGATCCGGGCGGGACGGGGGAGGTTGCGCGAGGTGCTCGAGCAGGTCGGGCTCGGGAAGAGCGCGAGGACGAAGTTCAGAAAGTACTCTTTAGGGATGAAGCAGCGTCTCGGCGTGGCGGCGGCGCTCTTGAAGGACCCGGAGCTGCTCGTCCTCGACGAGCCGACGAACGGGCTCGACCCGCAGGGGATAACCGAGATGCGCACCCTGATCCGCTCGCTCAGGGAGGAGGGCAGGACGGTGCTTCTCAGCAGCCACCTGATGTCCGAGGTCGAGCAGGTGTGCGACCGGGTCGGGATCGTAAGCCGGGGGCGTCTGGTCGCCGAAGGCTCCGTCGAAGACCTGCGCGGGGTGGGTGGTCTCGTCGTGCGGGCCGAGCCCCTCGGGAGGGCTGGCGAGATCCTCCGCTCCGTGGAAGGCGTCGGGGGAGTCGAGGTTTTGGACGGCGAGCTGCGTCTCGCCGCTGCCCCCGAGGCCGCGCCGGCGGTGGCCCGCGCCCTGGTCGAGTCCGGGATGGAGCTGCTGGAGCTGCGGGTGGCCCGGCGGTCGCTGGAGGAGGCGTTCTTCGAGCTCGCAGGCGAGCGGGAGGGGGAGGGCGGGACGTGATCGCGTGCCTCCGCTTCGAAGTCTACAAGTTCCTCCGGCGGCCCTCCACCTGGATACTCGCGCTCATCCTCGTCGTCGCCGTCGCCTTCCTGGACTACTACCAGCTCTACAACGCCTACGAGACGACGGTGAACGGCGGCAAATCTTTCGTCGGGAACCTCTCGGGGCGCGGTCTGAGAGACTTCAGGGATTACATGCTACCGAAGGAGGCCACGCTCAACATCCCCTCGTTCCTCGCAGCGCTCGCCGCGCCGTTCGTCCTGATCCTCGGGGCACTCTCGGTCGGGAGCGAGTACGGCTGGGACACCGTGAAGACCTCGCTCACCCAGGGAGTCGGGAGGGCGGGCCTGCTCGCCGGGCGCGTCCTCGCCGTCGCCGTGGTCACCCTGGCTTTCGTTGTCGTCTCGTTCGCCGCCGGGCTCGTCTCGAGCTACGTCGTCGCCGGGGCTCTCGGCGTGCGGACGGTAGCCTGGCCGGAGGCCTCCATGCTCCTGAAGAGCATGGGGGTCACCTGGCTCATCTTCGGCGCCTGGGCCTCGCTCGGGATGTTCCTCGCGTTCCTGTTCCGGGGGACGGCGCTCTCGATCGGGCTCGGCCTCATCTACGGGATCGTCTTCCAGACGCTCATCTCGAGCCTCTCGGCCAACAGCGAGCTCTTCCAGAGAATACTCGACGCGCTGCTCTCCAAGAACTCCTCCGATCTGGTGAGCTCGCTCGGCAGCGCGCCGAAGGCCTTCTCCGGGGGGCAGAGCACCGGTGACCCGACCCAGGCCGCCCTCATCCTCTCCGCCTACGTCGTCGCCTGTCTTCTGCTCTCGGCGCTCCTTTTCGGGCGGCGGGACGTGACCTAGGCGGAGCGGGGAAGCGTCCACGCTTACTGTTATACTTTCGAGAGGTATCGAGGTCTTCGGGCTTATCGAGTTTGACATCGCAGAAAGGCGGGAGGCGATGAGCGTAAAAGACTCTTTTGGCGTACGCAAGAAGCTTGCGAGCGACTCCGGAGAGGTCGCCTACTACAGTCTGAAGGAGCTGGATGAGAAGGTCTCCGGGGACGTCTTCTCGCTACCGTTCTCGCTCAGGGTGATCCTGGAATCCCTCGCGCGGGAGTGCGGCGGCAAGTTCGTCTCCGAAGAGGACGTCGAGACCCTGGCCTCCTGGCCGGATTCGGTCGGGGAGGAGCTCGCTTATCTGCCGGCGCGGGTTGTGATGCAGGACTTCACCGGCGTTCCGGCGATCGTGGACCTCGCGGCGATGCGCAGCGCGATGAAGGCCGTCGGGGGCGACCCGAAGAAGATCAACCCGCTCATCCCGGTCGACCTGGTGATCGACCACTCGGTCCAGGTGGATGCGTTCGGGACGCCGCTGGCGCTCAAGATCAACGCCGAGCGCGAGTTCGAGCGCAACCGCGAGCGCTACGAGTTTTTGAAGTGGGGCCAGCAGGCCTTCGACAACTTCAGCGTGGTCCCGCCGGCCACCGGTATCATCCACCAGGTCAACCTGGAGTACCTCTCGAAGGTGGTGCAGGTGCGCGACGGGGTGGCCTTTCCGGATACCTTGCTCGGCACCGACAGCCACACCACGATGATCAACGGCCTCGGGGTGCTCGGCTGGGGCGTGGGCGGCATCGAGGCCGAGGCGGTGATGCTCGGCCAGCCCTACTACATGCTCTCCCCCGAGGTGATCGGGTTCAAGCTCACCGGGGCTCTGGGCGACGGGGTGACGGCGACCGACCTGGTCCTCACGGTGACCGAGATGCTGCGGGCGCACGGGGTCGTCGGCAAGTTCGTCGAGTTCTACGGCGAGGGGCTCTCGAAGCTGCCGCTGCCCGACCGGGCGACGATAGCGAACATGGCGCCCGAGTACGGGGCGACCTGCTCGTTCTTCCCGGTGGACGAGGAGACGTTGAAGTACCTGCGGGGCACCGGGCGCGAGGATCTGGTGGACCTCGTCGAGCGCTACACCAAGGAGCAGGGGCTCTTCCGCACCGACGAGACGCCGGAGCCGCGCTTCTCGGAGACGCTCGAGCTGGATATGGCGACCGTCGAGCCGAGCCTGGCCGGACCCAGGAGGCCGCAGGACAGGATCCGGCTCTCCGAGGTCAAGTCGAACTTCCGGCGGGCGCTGGCCGAGATCACCGGCGCGACGAACGGGCACGCGAACGGGAGTGGCACCCCGAAGGACGCCCCGATCGAGGAGCAGTCCGCCGAGTCGTTCCCGGCGAGCGACGCCCCGGCCGACGCGGCGGGCGTTACCGGGGAGGGCGAGCCGGAGGTGCGCTCCTCTTCGGGCGGTGAGGAGGCCGATCCCGGCGGGACGGTCACCGTCACGCTCGATGGCGAGGAAGACAGGATCGGGCACGGATCGGCGGTCATCGCCGCGATAACGAGCTGCACCAACACCTCGAACCCCTCGGTGATGGTCGGGGCGGGGCTCCTGGCGAAGAAGGCGGTCGAGAAGGGCCTCTCGGTCGCGCCGCACGTGAAGACGAGCCTCGCGCCGGGCTCGAAGGTCGTCACCGAGTACCTGGAGACCTCGGGGCTCCTGGACTACCTGGAGAAGCTGCGCTTCGACGTGGTCGGCTACGGGTGCACCACCTGCATCGGCAACTCCGGGCCGCTCCCCGACCCGATCCACGAGGCGATCGAGGAGAACGACCTGGTCGTCGCGGCGGTCCTCTCGGGCAACCGCAACTTCGAGGGTCGGATCAACCCGGACGTGAAGGCCAACTACCTGGCCTCCCCGCCGCTCGTGGTCGCCTACGCGCTTGCCGGGCGGGTGGACATAGACCTGGAGCACGAGCCCCTTGGCGAAGACAGCGACGGCAACCCGGTCTACCTCAGGGACATCTGGCCCTCGCAGGAGGAGATCGCCCGCGAGATCGCCGGCGCCCTCGACCCCTCTCTCTACAAGGAGCAGTACGCCGACGTCTACACCGGCAACGAGCAGTGGAACGCGGTCGAGGTGCCCTCGGGCGAGCTCTACGAGTGGGATCCGGACTCCACCTACATCCAGGAGCCCGCGTTCTTCAAGGATCTCAGCCCCGAGCCCGAACCTCTGAGGGACATAGAGGGGGCGCGGGTTCTGGTGAAGGTCGGCGACTCGGTCACCACCGACCACATCTCCCCCGCCGGGGCGATCCCCTCCAAGAGCCCGGCCGGGCAGTACCTGATCTCCAAGGGCGTCGAGCCGCGCAACTTCAATTCCTACGGCTCCCGCCGCGGCAACCACGAGGTGATGGTGCGGGGGACCTTCGGCAACATCCGCCTGAAGAACCAGCTCGCCGGCGGCAAGGAGGGCGGTTACACCGTCCACCTGCCCGACGGGGAGGAGACCACGATCTACGAGGCCTCCGTGCGCTACCAGGAGGAGGGCGTGCCGCTCCTGGTCATCGCGGGCAAAGAATACGGCACCGGCTCGAGCCGCGACTGGGCGGCCAAGGGAACCTTCCTGCTCGGGATAAAGGCTGTCATCGCCGAGAGCTTCGAGCGCATCCACCGCTCCAACCTGATCGGGATGGGCGTCCTCCCGCTGCAGTTCACGGACGGGGAGAGCGCCGATTCACTGGGCCTCACCGGCCGCGAGACCTACGACATCCTGGGGCTCGAGGATCTCTCGCCAGGCAAGGAGCTCACCGTGCGCGCCACCACCGAGGAGGGCGAGACCAGGGAGTTCCGGGTGAAGGCCAGGGTCGACTCTCCCGTCGAGGTCGAGTACGTGAGAAACGGCGGCATCCTGCAGACCGTCCTGCGCCAGCTCCTGAAGGAGGATGGCTGAGCTGCCGCGGAAGGTCCTGGTAGCCCGCAGGATCCCCGAGGTCGGGCTGGACCTCCTCTCCGGCCTCGACGTGGAGGTTCTCTCGGAGGAAGATCCCCCGCCGCGGACGGCGCTCCTTCGCGCCGTCCGCGGCGCCTCGGGGATTCTCACCACGCTGACCGAGCGGGTCGACGCGGAGGTGCTCGACGCCGCGGGACCCTCGCTCGAGGTCGTCGCGAACATGGCCGTCGGCTACGACAACATCGACGTCGCCGCGGCGGAGAAGCGCGGCGTGATCGTCACCAACACCCCCGGCGTGCTCGACGAGACCACCGCCGACACCGCGTTCATGCTCATGCTGGCCGCCGCGAGGCGGCTCGGGGAGGCCGAGCGGATGGTCCGGGCCGGGAGGTGGCACCACTGGGGTCCGGAGCTCCTCGTCGGCCCCGACGTGTGGGGCAAGACGCTCGGCATAGTCGGGATGGGGCGCATCGGGCAGGCCGTCGCCCGGCGCGCCCGGGGCTTCGGTATGAGCGTCCTCTACACCGCCCGCAGCAGCAAGGCGGAGGCCGAGCGCGAGCTCGGGGCCCGGCGGGTGCACCTGGAGGAGCTTCTGGCAGAGAGCGACTTCGTCTCGCTGCACGTCCCGCTCACCCCGCAGACGCATCGTCTGATCGGCTCTAAGGAGCTCCGGAAGATGAAGAGCACCTCCGTGCTCGTCAACACCGCCCGCGGTCCCGTGGTGGACGAGGAGGCGCTCGCGGAGGCTCTTGCAGAGGGCCGCATCTTCGCCGCCGGTCTCGACGTCTACGAGAACGAGCCCGAGGTGCACCCGAAGCTCCTGGAACTGGAGAACGTGGTGCTCGCCCCGCACATCGGCAGCGCCTCGATCGAGACGAGGAACAGGATGGCCGAGATGGCGGTCCGCAACCTCCTCGCCGTCCTGCGCGGCGAGGAGCCACCGAACCCCGTCGTCACCCAGCGATGAGGGCTCTGCGGCGGGTTTTGTAGTAAGATCTTGCGATCCTGTTCGTGACCGGGAGGGATGATGCTCACCCTGGCCGAAGAACTCTTGCTCCTCGCACTCGACGACGAGAGCGGCGCGGTCGAGCCTGCGGTCTCGGGGTCGCTGCAGTACGGGCTCGCCGGGGCTCTCCTGATGGAGCTCGTGCTCGCGGGGAGGCTCGGGATGCAGGATGGCCGGCTCGTGCCGTTGGACGAAACCCCTACGGGCGACGGGCTTCTGGACGAGGTCGCCGGGATGATACGCTCCGGGGAGCCGCGCGAGCCCGGGTTCTGGGTCGAGCGTCTCGGCCGGAGGGATCCGAAGGACGCTCTGCTCCCTCGTCTGGTCGAGAAGGGGATACTCCGGCGCGACCGGCGGCGGGTGCTCTGGCTCATCCCGAGCGTTCGCTACCCGACGCTCGACGGCCGGCCGGAACGTGACGTCAGGGAGAGGGTGCGGGAGGTCGTCTTCGGCGGGGCGGAGCCGCTGCCGCGCGACGCGGCGCTCCTCGGCCTCATCAAGGCCTGTGACCTCGTGGACGTGGTCTTCCGCGCGGGTGAGCGTAGGAGGGCCCATGAGCGGCTCGATTCTCTGACCAGGGGTGAGTTGATCGGCCGGGCGGTGAGCGGGGCCGTGAGACAGGCGCGGGAGGATGACTTCTTCGCGGCCCAGGCGGCTGCGGCGGGTGCCGTCGTCTCCGCCACCTCCTCGTGCTCTTCGGGGGGATCCTGCTGATGAGGGGGGAGATCCCGGTCGCCGTCGTAACCGGCTCGGGGCGCGGGATAGGGCGGGCCACGGCGATCGAGCTGGCCCGGCGCGGCTACCGGGTGGCGGCGAACGACGTACGCGAGCCGGAGGCGACGCTGGACGAGCTGCGCAGCCTCGGGGCCGGGGCCATGGCACTCCCGGGTGACGTGTCCGAGGAGAGCGACGTCCGGAGGATGGCCGCGAGCGTCCTGGAGCGCTTCGGGCGGGTGGACGTGCTGGTGAACAACGCCGGGATCAGCAGGATCGTCCCCGCCGAGGAGACGACGCTGGCCGACTGGAGCCGGACGCTCGCGGTGAACCTGACCGGTCCTTTCCTGATGTGCCGGGAGTTCGGCCGGGTGATGCTGGAGCGGGGCTCGGGCAGCATCGTCAACGTGAGCTCCGTGGCCGGGCTTCTGGGGGTGGCGGACCGGGCGGCGTACAACGCGAGCAAGCACGGCCTCGTCGGCCTCACCCGCACCCTCGCCGCGGAGTGGGGCGGGCGCGGCGTGCGGGTGAACGCGGTCTGCCCCGGATGGGTGAAGACGGAGATGGACGCCGAGGATCAGGCCGGGGGCGGCTACACCGACGCGGACATCGAGGGAAGGGTGCCGATGGGGCGCTTCGCCTCGCCCGCGGACGTCGCGCGGGCCGTCGCGTTCCTCGCCGAACCGCGCGAGAGCGGCTTCGTCAACGGCCACACCCTCTCGGTCGACGGCGGCTGGTACGCCGACGGGAGCTGGGAGAGCCTGCGCCGCCGCAAGCAGGGCCGCTAGTCGCCGCGCGGAGGTCGCTTCCATACGGGAGGATCTCTGTCCGGGTCGGCTTTCCAGACACGGTAGGAGTAGACGAGGGGCACCGCGACGCAGACGAGGACTGTCGGCCCGATCGCGACCGCACCCGCCGCGGGGTACACCAGGCCCATCCCCATCAGCGCCAGCCCGGCGAGCACGAAGAGCCATCCCCCGAGCCGGTGGGTCCTGACCCACGAGCGCCTGCTCGAGAGCGTCCACGGCGTTCTGATGCCGACGAACCAGTTGGGCCTCACCTTGCCCAGGAAGTTGCCCAGCACCACGAACAGCATCCCGAGCACGACCGTGATCGCCCGGGAGAGGGAGAGTTCGTAGCCCAGATCCCACGCGAGCATGAACCCGTAGACGAGGGTGAGCAGGATCACGACCGCGTAGCGGAAGACGAGGTAGACCCCGCCGAAGACTTCGTAGCTCTCCCGCAGGGGGTCGACCCGCGGCAGGAACCTCATCAACAGATAGACGCCCAGCGTGATCAGCGGGAGCAGGAAGAGCCCCTCGAACCTCCCGCCGTACCCGTCCGGCCTCCCGGAGAGATCCCAGTGCACCGGTACCCGGCCCGGTACCAGCTGCCACGCCCGGGCCCCGGCCGCGAACATCGCCGCGACCAGGACCAAAAGCGGCAGCTCAGTCCGCCAGCCCGTACGCATCCCGGACCTTCCTCGTGCCCTCTTCCCCCACCCCGAAGAGCTCCATCACCGCCCCCACGATCTCCTCACAGACGGAGACGTTCAGGCTGTAGACGATCGTCGTCCCGTGACGCTCGGCCACCACCAGGTTCGCCTCCCTGAGCACCCTCAGATGCCCCGACATCGTCGAGGGCGCCACCCCCACCCGCTCCGCAAGCTCCCCCGCGCTCAGATCCCCCTCCCCGAGCAACCGCAGAACCTCCCGCCTTCTCGGATCCCCCAGCGCCCTGAATGTACTGTCCACCTCGCTCCTTTTTCGTTGTTTCGCCAAACAACGAAATAATGTTATCATGCCGGGTGTCGATCTTCGGAAGAGAGGAGGCTACCGTGGCTGGGAAGAGGCGCTGGGGGGAGCTGAGCCGGGGGCAGCGGGCGGCGATTGTTCTGGCGGGTACGGTCGAGCTCGGGCTGAAGGTGGCGGCGCTCGTGGATCTTTACCGGCGCGAGGGGAGCGAGGTGAGGGGGTCGAAGGCCGCCTGGGTGGTCGCGCAGGCGGTGAACTTCTTCGGGCCGGTGGCGTACTTCGCTTTCGGGCGCCGGAGCAGTTTTGACCGGTAGGGTGTAGGCGGGTAGAATGCCGGCCATGATCGCCGGTCACGGGATGAACGTGCGCTTCTATTACTTTATCCGGCGGGCCCTCCGGAGGGACGGGCCGGCCGGCGGGGTTCACCCGGCTTAACCGCGGTCGGTTCGGCGGAAGATTCGGAGGGCGGAGGCTCCAGGAGCCTCCGCCTTTCGTTTGGGAGAAGACGGAGGGAGAAGAGGAGATGGTGATGAGGGAGATGCTCGTCCTGATGCGGCCCGGGAGTTCGCGGGCGCAGGCGGAGGCCGTGCGGGCGCAGGTCAGGGAGGCGGGGCTCGAGGCCGGCATGTTCCCGGGGACGGGGAGGATCGCGGTGTGGGTGGAGGGAGAACCCCCGGACGGGCTCGAGAGGACGCTCGAGTTGCTGCCCGGGGTGGAGGAGGTACTCCGCGCCGGCGGATCCGCGGGCACCAGCGACCTGCGTATCACGGGCATCCGGCCGCTCTTGCCCCCGGCGATCCTCTCCGAGCAGCTCCCGCTCTCGGAGGGGCAGGCCCGGAGCGTCGGCCGGGCGCGGGAGGAGATCGTGCGGGTGCTCGACGGCTCGGACGACAGGCTCATCGTCGTGGTCGGGCCCTGCTCGATACACGACCCGGAGGCGGCCCTCGACTACGCCCGGAGGCTCCGGGGGATCGCCGACGAGTTGCGGGAGGAGCTCCTCGTCGTCATGCGGGTCTACTTCGAGAAGCCCCGGACGACGGTGGGCTGGAAGGGCCTCGTCAACGACCCGCACCTCGACGGGAGCTTCGCGATCAACGAGGGGTTGCATCTGGCGCGCAGATTGCTGCTGGAGATCGCGGAGCTCGGGCTCCCGGCCGGGTGCGAGTTCCTCGACCCAATCTCCCCGCAGTTCTTCGCCGACGCCGTCGCGTGGGGTGCGATCGGGGCGCGCACGACCGAGAGCCAGGTGCACCGCCAGCTCGCCTCGGGGCTCTCGATGCCGGTCGGCTTCAAGAACGGGACCGGGGGGAGCGTCAGGATCGCCGTGGACGCCGTCCGGGCCGCCGCCCACCCGCACAGCTTCCTCGGGGTGACCCGTCAGGGGCTCGCCGGGATCGTCACCACCCGCGGCAACCCGGACTGTCACGTGATCCTGCGCGGCGGCAAGAACGGGCCCAACTACGACGCGAAGAGCGTGGAGGGCGCGCTCGGGGAGTTGCGCGACGCGGGCCTGCCGCCGCGGGTGATGGTCGATGCGAGCCATGACAACAGCGGCAAGGATTACCGGCGCCAGCCGCAAGTGGCCAGCGCGCTGGCGGAGCAGGTCTCCGGCGGGCAGCGGGGCATCGTCGGTGTGATGCTCGAGAGCTTCCTCGTCGACGGCCGGCAGGATCTCGACGCCGGGAAACCTCTCGTCTACGGCCAGTCCGTCACCGACTCCTGCATGGGGTGGGAGACGACCGTGCCGGTTCTGCGCGAGCTCGCGCAGGCCGTCCGCGCCCGGCGGAAGAAACCGGATGCGCCGGCCGCCGGGGCCTGGGCCACGACGTGATGTAGACTCACCGGGGGCCCAGAGCGAGAGGAGTTTGCGGTTTTCGTGAAGGGATGGAGCGCGGTGCTCCTGGTTTTGCTCCTCGCGGCCGTCGCGTGCGGCGGGGAGCAGGGAGGCGGGACGCGGACGAAGGCGGCGCCGGACCTCGCCTCGACCCTGCCCGCCGCGGAGAAGGTCGACTGGGTGCGCTTCGGCTTCAGCCCCGATCGCAACGGGGTCAACCCGCACGAGAAGCTCATAGACCGCAAGAGCGTGGGGAGGCTGCGCAGGATCTGGCGGGCGAAGCTCCCCGACGTCGCCGACTCCTCCCCGGTGCTGCTGCACGGCGTCAGGGCGTCGGGGAAGGAGCGCGACGTGCTCTACGCGACGCTCGAGAACGGTTCGCTCGTCGCGCTGGATGCCGCGAGCGGCAGGAGGCTCTGGCTCCGCAGGACTTCCGGACCAAAGATCACCACCTCCTCGCCCGTCGCCGATCCCGCCCGCTCTCTCGTCTTCTCCTACGGGCTCGACGGCAGAATCCACCGGTACAGGGCTGCGAGCGGCAGGGAGATCGAAGGCAACGGCTGGCCGGCTCCGGTCACCAGGATGCCCGAGACCGAGAAGGGCTCCTCGGCGCTCAACGTAGCGGACGGGTGGGTGTACGCGACCACGAGCGGCTACCTCGGCGACGCCCCGCCCTACCAGGGGCACGTCGTCGCGGTGAACGAGGGGACGGGAGAGGAGCACGTCTACAACAGCCTTTGCGCAGGCCTCCGGCATCTGCTCTCGAACGGGGAGTGCGACTCGCAGCGCTCCGGCATCTGGGGCCGGGGCGGTGCCGTCGTGGATCCGGCGGACGGAAGCGTCTACGCGGCGAGCGGCAACGGTCCCTACGCCCCCTCCCGCGGCGACTACGCGGACAGCGTGCTGAGGCTCGCGGCTCCCGGTCTGCGCCTCGTCGATTCCTACACCCCGGAGAACTACAGGAAGCTCGAGGCGCAAGACCTCGACCTCGCGAGCGCCTCCCCCGCGGTCCTGCCCCGGATACCCCGGAGCAGGACCCCGTATCTGCTGGTGCAGGGCGGCAAGGACGGAAAGCTGCGTCTGATCTCCCGCGGGAACATGAGCGGGAGGGGCGGTCCCGGTCACGTCGGCGGAGCGCTTCAGACCATACGCTCCGCTGGATGCGCCACCTTCACCCAGCCCGTGGTCTGGAGGAACGGAGTCAGGCTGCGCGTCATCGTCGCCGGCACCTGTGGGATGGCGTCCTACCGGGTGGCGACCGATGCGGGCGGCCGCACCCGCCTGCGTCTGGAGTGGAAGAAGGACTACAGGACGACCACGCCGGTCGTCGCGGGCGGGGTGCTGTTCGCGGCCTCGGACGGAGACCTGCTCGCGCTCGACCCCACCAGCGGACGCCTCCTGTGGTCGAGCGAACGGAAGGGTGCGGGCGGGACCATCGGGGACATCCACTGGGAGAGCCCCATCGTGGCGAACGGGAGAGTCTACGTCTCCGACGAGTCCGGCACGATGAGCGCCTACGGACTGCCCCGCGGGAAGTAGGGCAACTTCAGCTGTCGGCGCGCACGAAGATCGAACGCGTGAGCGGCTCACCCAGGGTGTGTACGGATCCGTCCTCCCCCTCGACCGTCACCACCCCGTCCACCCCGCGTACCTCCAGCACCCTGATCGCCGTGCCGGGTACCAGCCCTTGCTCCCCGAGATAGGCGAGCACGGCTTCGTCGCGCTGGTCCACCCGCGAGACGCGAACCTCTTCCCCCTCTTCGACGTCGCGCAGCGGCTTGTTCCGGTCCGGCTCCAGCATCCCTTCGGGGGTCGGGATGGGATCTCCGTGCGGATCGTGCGCCGGATGCCCGAGGTACTCCGCGAGACGCTCGGTGAACGTGTCCGAGACCGCGTGCTCGAGCCTCTCCGCCTCCTCGTGTACCTCGTCCCACGAATACCCCAGGTGCTCCAGGAGGAAAGTTTCTATCAGACGGTGCCGCCGGACCAGCCGCATCGCCTCCCTCTTTCCCCGCTCCGTCAAAGACGCCCCGTGGTAGCGCTCGTGCCGGACCAGCCCCATCTCCTGTAGCCGCACGAACATGTTCGATACCGAAGCAGCAGAGACCGAGAGCCGCTCCGCCACGTCCTTCGTCGAGGCCGCACCGGTGCCGGCTACCTCCCACACGCTCTTCAGATAGTCCCCGACCGAAACCGAGGGCTGGGTTTGCGAATTCGTGTTCATCGGCGTCATCGTAAATGTTAGCCCAGGACAGCTCTTTTTCCAGAACCGTCTTCCCTTGACGGTTAACGCGAGCTGATAGTAATATTAGCCACGGCTAAATTCAAGGCGTAGATGGAGAGGCGTGTATTTTGAGCGGTAGGTCCGAGGAGCCTTTGCTGCGGGGCGAGGAGATGGTGGCGCGGGCTGCCCACGCCTCGCTCGAGGGGGGCAGGAAGGGTTTCCTGAGGAGACTGTGGCCGTTTCTGGGACCGGCGTTCATCGCGGCGGTTGCGTACGTGGATCCCGGCAACTTCGCGACGAACGTCTCCGGGGGGGTGAGCTTCGGGTACACGCTTCTGTGGGTCATCCTGGCGGCCAACCTGATGGCGATGCTGGTGCAGGCGCTTTCGGCGAAGCTCGGGATCGCGACGGGCAGGAACCTTCCGGAGGTGTGCCGGGAGAGGTTTCCCCGGTCGGTGACGGTCTTCCTCTGGCTGCAGGCGGAGGTCGTGGCGGTGGCCACCGACCTGGCGGAGTTCGTGGGGGCGGCGATCGGGATGAACCTGATCTTTGGGATACCACTGTTTCCTTCGGGGCTCATAACGGCGGCGGCGGTCTTCGCTTTGCTCGCGCTTGAGAGACGTGGGACGAGGACGCTCGAGGCTGGGATAGGCGTTCTCGTGGGGGTCATAGTCGTCGCATTCGCGCTGGAGGTGTTCTATGCCAGGCCGAATCCCGCAGCCGTTCTCCGGGGGGCTTTCGTGCCAGGCTTCTCCGGGAACGGGAGCGTGCTGCTCGCCGCCGGGATCCTCGGGGCGACGGTCATGCCGCACGTGATATATCTTCACTCCGCGCTGACCCAGCGCCGGATCGTAGGCCGCACGAGCGAGGAGAGGCGCAGGATATTCCGCTTCGAGCTGATAGACGTGATCGTCGCGATGGGGATCGCCGGGCTGGTCAACGCCAGCATGATGGTGGTTTTCGCCGCGCTCTTCCACGGTCGGGGGGGAGTGGGGGGGAGCATAGAGTCGGCCTTCCACGGCCTGGCGAACGTCGAGGGCGAGGCGGTGGCGGTCATCTTCGGCGTAGCGCTTCTGGCTTCGGGGCTCTCCTCCTCCTCGGTCGGGACCATGGCCGGTCAGGTCGTGATGCAGGGGTTCATCCGGCGCAGGATCCCGCTTTTCTTGCGCCGGGCGATCACGATAGTCCCCTCGCTCGTCGTCATCGCGCTCGGCGTGGACCCGAGCTGGGCGCTGGTCATAAGCCAGGTCGTCCTCTCGTTCGGGATACCCTTCGCGCTGGTTCCCCTCCTGATTTTCACCAGCGACCGCAAACTCATGGGGCCCCTGGTGAACGGGAGAACCACGACGGTGGCCGCGGCGGTCGTCGCCGGGCTCATCATCTGCCTGAACCTCTTTCTGCTCTACAGGACCTTCATCGGGTAGCGGCATATAATCGCTTCCACGATGGACTTGCGCACACCGGCGGCCACCGTCCCCGGCCGGCGGGCCACCTGGCCCGCCGTGATCTCCTGGGCGCTCTACGACTTCGCCGGCACGGTCTTCTCCGTCTCGATCCTGAGCGTCTACTTCCCGCTGTGGCTCGGATCGGAGCTCGGCGCCGGAGCGGACACCGTCAACTACGCCGCGGCCGGTAGCGCCCTGCTGGTGCTCCTCTTCTCGCCCTTCCTCGGGGCTGTCTCGGACCTCGGCCAACGCCGCAAACCATACCTCGTCGTGTTGGTGTCGGTCTCGGTCGTCTTCACCGCTTTGCTGGGCGTTTCGGGGGAGGTGGCGGTGATCGTGGCGCTCTTCGTCGCGGCGAACTTCTGCTACCAGTCGGCGACGGTCTTCTACAACGCGCTCCTGCCCGGCGTCTCGGCCGGGCGCGGGACCGGGAGGGTGAGCGGTTACGGTACCGCGCTGGGCTACGTCGGCGCGATCTTTGCGCTCCTCTTCCTGCAGCTCTTCGTCGGCGACGCCTCAGCCGTGAAGGAGCTTCTCGGCCCTCTGGGGTGGTGGATCGGGACGGGCGCCGCCCGCAGTTCGAACGCGTTCGTGCCTACCGCCGTCCTGTACCTGCTCTTCAGCCTGCCGGCCTTCTTCTTCGTGCCGGATCCGAAGGTGCGACGGCCGATGGACGTACGCCCTTCGGCGGTCTACCGGGACGTCATCGCCACCATCCGGAACCTCCGGTCCTACCCCGGGGCCGGGACGTTCATCGCCGCCACCGTGCTCTACACCGACGCGGCGAACACCGCCGTCTCCAACATGGCGCTCTACGGCCGGGAGGTCTTCGGGATGAGCTCGGGGGGGATCCGCAACCTGCTGCTCTTCTCCACGGTGTTCGCCATCGTGGGGTCGGCTGGCTTCGGGCACCTCTCCGACCGGGTGGGGCCGAAGCGGGCGCTCGTCGTGGTGCTCCTGCTGTGGCTGGGCGCGATAGCTCTGGCCGCGGTCGCGCCCGGTCCCCGGGTGCTCCTCCTCGTCGGGCCGGTCGTCGGGGTCGCCCTCGGCGCAACCTGGACCGTGAGCCGGGCGATGCTCGTCGCGCTCGCCCCGCCCGAGAAGACCGGGGAGTTCTTCGGGCTCTACAACCTCGCGGGGAGGTTCTCCGCCGTCGCCGGCCCCGCCCTCATAGCGCTCCTTCTGGACGCCTTCGGTGGCCTCGGGGCACCCTCTTACCGCATCGCCATAGGGGCGCTCGCGATCGTGGTGCTCGCCGGGCTCTATCTGCTCTCCCGCACTCCCGACGTGCGCCCGTCCACCACACCACCCGAATACCACGTGCCGCCGGATGCGGGAGCTTGAGAGCCCGGAGCATAACTGGGAAGATGGACCGTGATGCCACGGGGAGGCGAGATTTTGCCGGATAGAGAACCCGCCAGACGCATCGCCCTCAGAGGGAGGGTGGTGACCGACTACGAGGTATGGTCCGAAGGAACGGTCCTCATCGAGGGCGGCGCGATAAGGGAGGTGAGCCGCGAGCCGCTCGACCCCGGCGAGGGTGGGGAGGTGAGGGATTGCGGGGACTCGCTGCTCGTGCCCGGCTTCGTCGACCTGCAGGTCAACGGAGCCTTCGGGGTGGACGTAGCCTCTTCGCCCGAGAGGATCGACGAGCTCTCCCGGCGGCTGCTCGCCACCGGGACGACCTCCTACGTGCCGACCGTGATCTCTTCTCCGGAGAGCCTCTACGAGGAGACCCTGCCCGTCCTCGCCGAAAAGGTCGCGCGCCGGGGCGGGATGGCCGAGCCGCTCGGCATACACCTGGAGGGACCCTTCATCAACCTGAAACGACGGGGGGCGCACGCCGCCGCCCACATCGTCCCTCCGGACCCCTCCCTCTTCGCCAGGCTGCTCGAGCTCGGTCCTATCAGGATGGTCACCCTCGCCCCGGAGCTCGAGGGAGCGAGGAAGCTCATCGAGATGGCCCGCAGGTACGGGGTCGTCGTCTCGGCGGGGCATTCCGACGCCTCCTTCGAGGAGGCCTACGAGGCGCTCGACGCCGGGGTTCTGGCGCTCACGCACCTGTTCAACACGATGAGCCGGATGCACCACCGCGAGCCCGGTCTTCCTGGAGCGGCCTTCGCCCACCCGCTCGCGGTCTGCGGGCTCATCTCCGACGGCATCCACATCCACCCGGAGATGGTCGCGCTCGCCTTCCGCATGCTCGGCCCCGACCGCATCTGCCTGGTCACCGACTCTACGGCGGCGACCGGGATGGGGCCGGGGGAGTACGCGCTGGCCACCCGCCGCATCTACCGCGAGACGAACGTCACCCGGCTCGGCAGCGGCGCGCTCGCGGGGAGCCTCCTGACCATGGAGGAGGCCTTCCAGAACATCCTCGCCTTCACCGGGTGTACCCTGCCCGAGGCGGCCCGCATGGCCTCGACCGCGCCGGCGCGCCTGATCGGGGAGGGGCGGCGCAAGGGACGCCTCGCCCCGGGTTACGACGCCGATATCACCGTGCTCAGACCCGACCTCTCGGTGGAGGCGGTCTGGAAGGGGGGAGAGCTCTCCTACGCCGACAGAACCGGCAAGTCGCTCGGGAACGGAGGAGGTGAGGGATTTTGAAACGCGAGGTCGACGGCGTGACGATAGAGTGCGTCCGGGGAGATATCACGCGGCAGCCGGACGTGGAGGCCATAGTGAACGCGGCCAACGCCCGGCTCACCACCGGTGGCGGGGTGGCCGGGGCGATCCACCGCGCCGCCGGCCCGGGCCTCGAGGAAGAATGCCGCCCCCTCGCCCCGATAAGCCCCGGCGAGGCGGTCATCACCGGCGGCCACGACCTCCCCAACGCCCACGTCATCCACACTCTGGGCCCGGTCTACGGCTCGGACCACCCGGAGGCTGAGCTTCTCGCGAACTGCTACCGCAACGCTTTACGCCTCGCCGACGAGCACGGCGTCACTTCCATAGCCTTCCCCGCCATCTCGACCGGCGTCTTCGGCTACCCGGTCGAGGAGGCGGCCCGGGTGGCCATCGGGACCGTACTCGATGAGGCCCCCAGGCTCCAGAACGTACGCCTCATACGCTTCGTCCTCTTCGGCGAGCGGGACCTCGAGGTCCACGAGCGAATTCTCGCCGCGGGAGGTTGAGCGCCAGGGCCATTGTGCCGGCGGCAGAGACCGGGAGATCCATTGGCGGTCCGAGCATGGACACGCTCACCGCCCTCCCGGGCGCCTCACGGGGGGGCGCCCCCGGTCCTCTCCTCACGGTGTTTTGCTCAGAGCGCGCCCTCGCGGCGCAACGCTTCCACCTCATCCTCGTCGTAACCGAGCTCCTCGAGGATGGCCTCGGTGTGCTCCCCGACCTCCGGGATCGGACCCATCACCGGCTCCTCTGCGTTCGGGACGGCGGGCGGCAGGAGAGCGTCGAGCGCCCCGACCGGGGAGTCGACCTTCCGCCAGCGCTTCCGGGCCTCGTGCTGCGGGTGGTCGAGAAACTCCCGCACGCTGCGCAGCCGGGCGTTGGCTATCTTGGCGGCGTCGAGCCTCCCTATGACCTCCTCGGAGGAGAGGGCGCCGAAGACCCGTCCGATCTCCTCATGCAGCTCGTCTCTGTTCTCCACCCTCCTGGGGTTCGAGGAGAACCGGGGATCTCCGGCGAGCTCCGGGCGTTGCAGCACCTCCCGGCAGAAGCGCTCCCACTCCCTCTCGTTCTGGATCCCCAGGAACACCGTCCTGCCGTCGCCGCAGGGGAACGGTCCGTAGGGGGCGATGGCGGCATGGCTCGCCCCGGTGCGCGGCGGCTGCTCCCCGGAGTACATCGTGTAGTATGCGGGGAAACCCATCCACTCGGAGAGGGCCTCGAAGAGCGAAACCTCTATATGCGAGCCCTCCCCGGTGCGCTCCCGCTTCAACAGCGCGGTGAGGATCCCGCTGAAGGCGTACATCCCGGCGGCTATGTCCGCGACGGAGATGCCGACCTTCGAGGGGGTCTCGGGCGTGCCGGTCACCGAGACGAGGCCGGTCTCGCACTGCACCAGCAGGTCGTAGGCCTTCTTCTCGCGGTAAGGGCCGCTCTCCCCGTAGCCGGAGACGGAGCAGGTGACGAGATGGGGCTGCCCGGCGCGCAGCGCCTTCGCGCCGAAGCCGAGCCGCCCGGCGGCGCCGGGGGCCAGGTTCTGCACGAAGACGTCGGCGCGGGAGATCAGACGTCGCAAGACCTCCTTTGACCCTTCCTTCTTGAGGTCCAGCGCGATCGACTCCTTCGAGCGGTTGAGCCAGACGAAGTGGCTCGAGAGCCCGCGGGCCTTCTCGTCGTAGTGGCGGGCGAAGTCCCCCACCCCGGGACGTTCGACCTTTATGACCCTCGCGCCGAGGTCGGCGAGCTGGCGGGTGGCGAAGGGGGCGGCGACCGCCTGCTCCAAAGAGACGACCGTCATGCCTTCGAGCGGCAGCATCCTAGAACGACCTCGGCAGCCCGAGCACGTGCTCGGCGACGTAGGAGAGGATGAGGTTGGTGGAGATGGGGGCGATCTGGAAGAGCCGGGTCTCGCGGAACTTCCGCTCGACGTGGTATGCGGTGTCGAAGCCGTAGCCCCCGAAGGTCTGCAGCGCGACGTTCGCGGCCTCCCAGGCAGCGTCGGCCGCGAGCAGGAGCGACATGTTGGCCTCGGCCCCGCAGGGCTCTCCCCGGTCGAAGAGCTCCGCGGCCCTAAAGCGCATCAGGTCCGCCGCCTCCACGTCGACGTGGGCGCGGGCTATGGGGAACTGCACCCCCTGGTTTTCGCCGATGGGCCGCCCGAAGACCACGCGCTCTTTCGCCCTCCCGGTGGCCTTCTCGACGAACCAGCGGCCGTTGCCGATGCACTCGGCGGAGATCAGGATACGCTCGGCGTTCATCCCGTCGAGGATGTAGCGGAAGCCTTTGCCCTCCTCGCCGAGGAGGTTCTGCGCCGGGACCTCGAGGTCTTCGAAGACGAGCTCGTTGGTCTCGTTGTTGATCATCACCCGGCGGGGCTTCACGGTGAGGCCGTTGCCCACGGCTTCGCGCAGGTCCACGAGGAAGACCGAGAGCCCCTCGGACTTCTTCTTCACCTGCTCGCGCGGGGTGGTGCGGGCGAGGAGGACCATCATGTCCGAGTGCTGGACGCGGGAGATGTAGATCTTGCGCCCGTTTATGATGTAGCGGTCGCCTTCTTTGCGGGCGAAGGTCTCTATGGAGGTGGTGTCGGTGCCTGCCCCGGGCTCGGTGACCCCGAAGGCCTGAAGCCGGATCTCCCCGGAGGCTATCTTCGGCAGGTACTCCCTCTTCTGCTCCTCGGAGCCGTGCCTGAGCAGCGTCCCCATCACGTACATCTGGGCGTGGGCGGGCTGGGCGTTGCCCCCGCTCCGGTTGACCTCCTCCAGGATCACGGAGGCCTCTGCGAGCGTCGTCCCCAGCCCCCCGTACTCCTCGGGGATGAGCGCCGCGAGCAGCCTGCTCTCGGTCATTGCCCGCACGAACTCCTCGGGGTACTCGCGCCGCTCGTCCAGCTTCCGCCAGTACTCTTCGCCGAAGCGCGCGCAGACCTCGCGTACGCTCTGCCGCAGCTTCTCGTGGCTCAAGATATCACCTCCCCGGCTCCTTCGGCGAGCAGCGGGCCCACCCCGTCTTCTTCGTGCAGGTTCCAGGCGAAGCGGACGAGCCGCTCCGCCGCCTCTTCTCTCGCCCCGCCGTGGGCGGCGAGGCGGCGCACCTTCTCTTCTATCTCCGCGCGGCTCAGGGGGTTGCCGGGATCGCCCTTGGGTACGTCGACGCGCGAGGTGACCTCCCGCCCGTCCTTCGTCCTTATGTCCACCAGCCCGATCCAACGCCCCGGATAGGCCTCGTCGACCTCGGGGTCGAAGACCATCTCCACCCGGCGGGCGAAGCTCAAAACCTCCTCGTCGTGCAGCGACTCCTCGGTGAAGTCCTCGAGCCCCGCGCGGCCCCTCAGCGCGACGAGCGCGAGCACGAAGCCCATCGAGAACTTGGCCTGGTGCACGCTCGCGGGCTCGACGACGTCCCCGAGGACCTCTATCGCCCCGGCGTGCACCCTCGCCCGCACCGCCTCTATGTCCTCCGCGGCGAGCCCGTGCTCCCGCATCCCGGCGAGCAGGGCGTCGGCCGCCGGGTGCGAGTGCCGGCAGGAGGCGTAATGCTTGAACGAGGTCTCGAGCACGGCCCACCGCTCCCCGAGGTCCGCCGTGAGCCTCCCCGCGTCGGCATCCGAAGACATCCCGGCGGCCATTCCCTTCTCCCCCTCCAGGATGCCCCGCGCACCCCGGAGACCCTCCCGCGCGAGGTACGCCGAGAGGAGCCCGCTGCTCGCGGCCCGGGCGGTGTGCAGCTGCTTGGAGTCGGCCCCCTCGGAGAGGAACTGCCAGAGCCCCGCCGCCTGGGTCCCGGCCGAGCCCAGGGCGTCGGCCATCTCCGCCTCGTCCGCCCCGAGAACGTGCGCCGCGGCGGCGGCCGCTGCGAGCGTCCCGGCCGTGCCCGTGGTGTGGAAGACCCTGTAGTGCGAGCGGCCGAGGAACTCCCCGACCCGCACCCCGGCCTCGTACCCGGCGACGGCGGCCGTGATGAGTTCCCTCCCCGATGCTCCCTCCTCCTGCGCCGCCGCGAGCGCCGCCGGGAAGACGACCGCCCCCGGATGCAGCACGGAGGCGTTGTGTACGTCGTCCTGCTCGACGGCGTGCGAGGAGGCGGCGTTGACCAGCGCCGCGAAAAGCGGCGAGGTGCGCCACCCGAATGCCAGTACCTCACACGACCCCTCCCGCGGCCCCAGCGCCCGCGCCACGCGCTCTATCGCCCCGACCGGCCGCTCCCGCCCCCCGGCGAGCGCCGAGCCCGCCCAGTCCAGGAAGAGCTCCTCGCTCCGGAGCACGGCCTCCTCCGGGAGATCCTCGTACCGGAGCCCCGCGAGGAAGGAGGCGAGCTCCTCCATCCTCCACCCGCCTTTCACCCCTCCCCCCTTTCCTGCGGGCGCGGGCGCACCCTCTTCGGCCCCCGCCCCCGCTTGTAGACCATGATGGTCCTCCTGAACTCGATGACGACGGTCCCATCCTGCTTATACCCCTCCGTCCTCACCTCCACGATCCCCACATCGGGGCGGCTGCGCGACTCCCGCTTCGAGAGCACCTCCGAGCGCGAGTAGATCGTATCCCCCTCGAAGACCGGCGCCGGTAGCCTGACCGCATCCCACCCCAGATTGGCAAAGACGTTCTGCGAGACGTCCGTCACGCTCTGCCCCGTCACCAGCGCCAGCGTGAAGGTGGAGTCAACAAGGGGCCTCCCGAACTCGGTCTGCGCCGCGTAGTGCGCGTCGAAGTGGATGGGGGCCGTGTTCTGCGTCAGAAGGGTGAACCAGATGTTGTCCGTCTGCGTCACCGTCCGTCCCAGGGGGTGCTCGTAGACGTCCCCCACCTCGAAGTCCTCGTAGAAACGTCCCCTCCAGCCTTCTTTTCCTGCCATGCGAACACCCTCCCGCGGACGCCCGGTTTTCTACCAATTATGTACGTACAAATACCGGGTGTCAAACGGCGGGTCAGTGGACGCCGCCGCGGCGCAGCTCGAGGCGGTAGGAGTAGCGGCTGGGGTTGTAGTAGGAGATGGCGAGTTCTACGGGGGTACCGTCTTCCAGGTAGTAGAGGCGTTCGACGTAGAGGAGGGGCTCACCGGGTTTGCAGTCGATGTGGCGGGAGATGCACTCTGGGGCCGGGATGGCGGTGAGTTCCTGGCTTGCCCCGACGATGGGTGAGGGGAGCACGCTCTCCACGGTCCCGATGACGGTTCCGGGGCCGTCTTTGGGGAGCTTCTTCTTCTGCAGGCGTTCTCCGGCGTCGGGGGTGAGGTAGACGCGGGTGAGGACGAAGGGGTTGCCCTCGTAGAGGCGACGGACGGTGAGGGTGGCGACCTCGTCCGTGGGGAGCTCGAGGCGGGTGGCGTGCTCCTCGTCGTGTATGATCTCGACCGGATCGAGCACCTCCATCTCGGTGCCGGTCCAGGACATCATCTCCTCCAGGGTGCCGATGGAGCGCAGATACTTGCCGCGTCTGGAGAGGCTGGTGACGAAGGTGCCCCGTCCGGGGACGCGGTAGACGAGGCCGTCGGCGACCAGCGACTGGAAGGCCTGGCGCACGGTGTGGCGGCTGACGCCGTAGCGTTCGCAGAGCTCGGCTTCGGTAGGCATCTGGGTACCCTCTTCGAACTCACCGCTCTCTATCGCCTCCCGCAGCTCATCCGACAGCCTGCGATAGGTGGCGGGCTTGCGTCGCTGGCCTTCCATGTACGATCTCCCTTCGTACGCCTCTGGGAATGCTAGTATGCTCTCGCACTACCGAGTATAGTTTTGCAAATCGTCCCGCGCCAAAGCTGCGGTCCCAGCGTGTCTCGGATGCAGGAACCCTCGGCCCGGGGATGGACCTTTTGTCGGGAGAACTGGAAGAGATGGGGAAGAAAAGGGTACTTCGTCCGTTCAACCGTCCGGCGGCCTGGTTCCTGCTCCCCGTTCTGCTCGCCCTGACGGGCTGCGGCGGGGATGGGGGGCTGGATGTGGGGGGAGTGACGTCATCCACCGCCTCCACCACTTCCGCGGGCGTCCGGGTCGTCGTGAGCCGGGTGGTCGACGGCGACACCCTGGAGGTCTCACCCCCGGTGGGAGGTGAGAGCACCGTGCGGATCATAGGCGCCGACACCCCCGAGGACGTGCGTCCCGGCTATCCCGTCCAGCCCCTCGCGATCCGGGCGGCCTCCTTCACCCGCTCGCGGCTGGAGGGCCGCCGGGTGCGCCTGACCTTCGACGAGGAGCGAAAGGACCGCTACGGCAGGTTGCTCGCCTACGTGTGGGTGGACCGGAAGACCATGCTGGAGGACGAACTGTTGCGGAGGGGACTCGCCCAGCTACTCATCATCCCGCCCAACGACCGCTACGCCGCACGGTTCGCGGCGGACCAGCGGCAGGCCAGGCGCGCGCACCGCGGGATCTGGGGCCTCCCCCGCGCCGAACGCTGCCGGGAGACCAACCGGGGCAACGGGATAGGCGAGGGCTCCCCCGGCTGTGGCACCGGCCCCGACTCCAGAGGCTCCGCCGGAAGATCCCCGGGCGTGGCCCCCTCATCCGAGGAGTCCTGTCCCCGGAGCTACCCGGTGAAGGGCAACATCACCCGTGACGGACAGAAGATCTACCACCTCCCCAAAGGCGACCCCTACTACCAGGCCACCCACCCCGAGCGCTGCTTCGCCTCCGCCCGGCAGGCACGCGCCGCCGGATACCGGCCTCCGATCCTCCCACGCAACAGATGAACCGGCCGGGCATTTGTTTCCGGCGCGCCGAATCATCTCAAGTCAGACTTGACACAAATATTGTGCGTACATATCATATTAGTACGGACAAATGCAGGCGAGGCCGGGCCCGGGTTTCGGGATCGTCTGCCGGGGAGAAAGGAGAAAGAGGAGAGATGGCGACTGGTGAGTCAGAGGTATCCCGTGGGACCGGGGATGGGAGGATCGATGATGCTCCGCGCATAGAGACCAGCCTTCCGCAGCGGGCGCTGGTCTACTCTTCGATCGTGGCGTTCCTCGCGTGGGTGTTTTCGGTCTACGACTACACGCTCTTCGGGACGCTTCTGCCGAAGATGGCGCAGGATCTCGGGTGGTCGACGGCGACGAGCACGGCGATAGCCACCTGGGTTGCGGTGGCGGTGTTTCTGGTTTCGCTTTCGGTAGGGCCGATGCTCGACCGGCTGGGGCGCAAACCTTCGCTCATCCTCACGACGGTGGGGGCGGCGATAAGCTCCGGGCTGACCTCGCTGGCTTTCGCCGCGTGGTACGTGATCGTCGTGCGGGCGTTCTCCGGGCTTGGGTACTCGGAGCAGGCGGTGAACGCAGCCTACCTCAACGAGATCTACGGGAGCCGCAGGCGGCGGGGGCTCATCTACAGCATGGTGCAGGGCGGATGGCCGATCGGGGTTCTGGTCGGTGCTGCGCTGGCGGCTGTCCTGGTTCCCAGCGTCGGCTGGCGCGGGACGTTTTTGGTCGCGACCGCCCCGGCGATCATAATCGCCGTTTTGGGGCTCAAGCTCCGGGAGTCTCCGCGGTTCCAGGCCATGAAACACGCGAGGAAGCTCGAGCAGGAGGGGCGGCACGAGGAGGCGGTACGCTTCGGCAGGCAGTACGGCATCGACGTACGCCACAGCGACCGCAACACCTACCGTCAGATCTTCGAGCCCGGCATAAGGAAGCACACGATCTTCCTGGCGCTGGCGTTCCTGACCAACTGGATCGGGATCCAGGTCCTGGTCGTTCTGGGGACCACGATCCTCACCCAGGGCAAGGGGGTCTCCTTCAGCAGCGCCCTGATCTTCCTCGTCGTCTCCAACGCGGCGGCATATATTGGATACCTCTCCCACGGGTTCGTCGGCGACATCGTCGGACGCCGCCGGACGATCGCGATAGGCTGGCTCATCGCCGGGGTGGCCTACTCGGCGATGCTCTTCGGCCCGAGCAGCGGTGCGTTCGTTCTCACCACCTACACGATAGGGCTTTTCTTCATCATCGGGCCGTATGCGGCCTTGCTGTTCTACATGGGTGAGTCCTTCCCCACCAGGATGCGCGGTACGGGGACCACTGTCGTGAACGCCATGGGACCGATAGGGGCGATCGTCGGCTCGGCGCTTTTGACGGCCTTCCTCGAAGCCGGGCTGAGCGTGACCACCGCCGCGTTCCTCTCCGGGGCTCTGGCGGTCATAGTCTCCGGGTTCCTGATGTTCGGCACCCGCGAGGTCAAGGGCGCGACCCAGGCCGAGCTCGAGCTCCTCGAGGAACCCTCTTCGGTCTGAGGGTTTTCGGCAAGCCGGTTTTGGGGGCCGCCTCCCGCAGGCGGCCCTCGTCTGAAAGGAGGTGCCGTTGACAGCGAACCGCATCAGGGTCGCCCTCGTCACCGGGGCGGGGAGCGGGATCGGACGCGCCGTGGCGCTTCGGCTGGCGGAGGATGGCTACGCCGTGGCCGTAAACGATCTGAAGCCCGATGCCGCGGAAGGTACCGCCTCGGCGATACGCGAAGCCGGAGGCGTCGCCGAGCCCGTCCCCGGCGACGTCTCCGACCCCGAGAGCGTCCACGCCTTCTTCGAGAGGGCGCACGAAGTTTTCGGTGCGCCGGAGGCCCTGGTCAACAACGCGGGGTTTTTGCAGCAGAAGCCCTTCGTCGAGCTCACCGTCGAGGACTTCGACCGCATGATCTCCGTGCACCTGCGGGGGACTTTCCTGTGCATAAAGGAGGCGTTGCCCGAGATGCTCTCCCGCGGGCGCGGGGTGATCGTCAACGTGGCCTCCCAGCTCGGACAGATCGGGGGCATCGAGCTGTGTCACTACAGCGCCGCGAAGGCGGGGATCATCGGGCTGACCAAGGCGCTCGCCCGCGAGGTCTCTGCACGAGGAGTGCGGGTTAACGCCGTCGCCCCCGGCCCCATCAACACCGAGCTCGTGCAAGGCCTCTCCGAGGAGTGGCGCCGCGCCAAGGCCGCGGAGCTCCCGCTGGGGCGCTTCGGCGAGCCGGAGGAGGTCGCGGAGACGGTCGCGTTTCTGGTCTCGGATAGGGCTTCGCTCTACGTGGGACAGACGCTCGGTCCCAATTCGGGCGACGTGATGCTCTAGATGTACCACCCCTCGAAGGCGGCTTCTATCTCGTCCGGCCCCTCTCCCCGGCGCAACAGGATGGTGAGCAGGAGCCTGGCCTTGAGCCCGTCGAGCACCCCACCCCAGATGAGCCCGCGCGAGAGCAAATCCATCTCGGAGCCGGAAAACCCGTACGTGTTCCGGAGCACGTCGCCGCTCCCGGTGCGGGAGGTGAGGACGACCGGCATCTCGGAGGCGAGCCGCTCGACCTCCGCGACCATCCTAGACGGGACGTGCCCGCCGCCGAAGGCCTCGATGACGAGCCCGGCGTACCCGGCCTCCCTCACCGCCGAAAGCAGCCTCCCGTCGTCGCCGACGGCGAGCTTGAGCAGCGCGACCTGCTGCCCGGCTCCCGCCGGAGGGGGCTCCACCGTGTGCCGAGCCGGAATCCGCCAGGCGATCCTCACCACGCCCTCCGAGAGCCAGCCCAGAGGCCCCGCCACCGGTGACTGGAAGGTCGAGGGGCTCTGGGTGTGCGTCTTCCTGACGAAACGGGCGGCGTGGATCTCGTCGTTCATCACCACCAGCGCCCCAAGCCCCCTCACCTCATCGCTGGCCGCGACGCGCACCGCACCGAGCAGGTTCGCCGGACCGTCGGCCCCTGGGAGGGTGGGGTTGCGCATCGCCCCGGTTATGACCACGGGCGCATCCCCCTCGACGAGCAGGTCCATCGCGAAGGCGGTCTCCTCGATCGAGTCGGTCCCCTGCGTGATCACCACCCCGTGCGCCCCCCCGGCGATCCTCCGCCGCGCCTCCTCGGCCACCTCGATGAGATCCTCTACGGTAAGGTCCGAGCTCGGCATCTGCCTCAGCGATTCCGCCTCGACCTCCGCCACCCCGGAGATCTGCGGTACGCTCTCCACCAGATCCTTCCCCGTCAGCCTCGGTACCACCCCGGGCCCCGAACCCCGTACGGAAGAGATCGTCCCACCCAGCGAGAGAACCGCTACCTTCGGGAGCATCCTTTCCCTCCTTGATTTCGACGATATTTGTACGTACAATACTAACGCCATGGCCGGGGCTGGTGCAAGGCTCTGGGGGCGGGCGCCGCCGGTCGTGGTGTGGTAAGGGGTGTTTTGGGTGATCGTTTCGAGGAAAGGAGGAAAGGTGCCGGAGAAAGAGATCTTCTGCTCCATCGGGGTGGACATAGACGCGGTGGCCGGGTGGCTCGGCTCTTACGGGGGTGAGGACTCGCCGGACGACATCTCGCGCGGGATGTTCGCGGGGGAGATAGGCGTACCGCGGTTGCTCAAGCTCTTCGAGCGGTATGGGATGAGGACCACGTGGTTCATCCCCGGGCACTCGATCGAGACCTTCCCGGATCAGGTGAAGATGGTGGTCGACGCGGGGCACGAGGTCGGGAGCCACGGCTACTCGCACGAGAACCCGGTGGCGATGACGCCGCAGCAGGAGCGGGAGGTGCTCGAGTACTGCATCGAGCTCATCGAGAAGGTGACCGGGCGCCAGCCGGTCGGGAACGTCGCCCCGTGGTGGGAGGTCTCCAACGCGACCAACGAGCTGTTGCTCGAGTTCGGGTACAAGTACGACCACTCGCTTCAGCATAGGGACTTCACCCCCTACTACGCCCGGGTCGGCGACACGTGGACCAAGATCGACTACTCCAGGCCCGCCCGGGAATGGATGAAGCCGCTCGAGCGCGGGGAGGAGATAGACCTGGTCAAGATCGGGGGCAACTGGTACCTGGACGACCTGCCGCCGATGATGTTCATCAAGGCCTCTCCCAACAGCCACGGCTTCGTCAACCCGCGCGACATAGAGCAGCTCTGGCGGGATCAGTTCGACTGGGTCTACCGGGAGATGGACTACGCGACCTACTGCCTGACGATCCACCCGGACGTCAGCGGAAGGCCGCAGGTTCTCCTGATGCTCGAGCGCCTCATCGACTACATAAACGGGCATCCCGGGACGAAGTGGGTGACGATGGAGGAGATCGCCGACGACTTCGTCAGGCGCTTCCCGCGCAACCAGCCCAACCACGACCCGGGGCTGAACATGTACGGGATCGACACGCCGGCGACGAAGTAGCGGGCGGGGGGAGCACCTCGTGTGTGTGCTGTGCGGGCAGGACTTCGTCGGGCGGCTCCACTGGACCGATCGGCACGTCACGGACCGGGCGCTCGCGGCCGGTCCGGGTTCCGACCCGGGCGAGCACCAGCGGGACCGGCGCCGGGACAGGGCCCACAGGGTGGCACTGCTCAACGGGGTGCTCCCCCATTACGGCCTGAAGGTCGAGGACTGGAGCGGGAGCAAGTACCTGCTGCGTGACCGCAAGGGCAGATCGGAGCTGGTGCAGGACTTAGGCGCTCTGTGGCCCGCGGCGCAGAGGCTCTCGGGCAGGGTGCCGGACCCGCTCGATGCGGCGCTGCTCGAGAGCCTGAAAGAAGGGGGGTAGGCGGTGGCGATCCCGGTGACGGTCGTGACCGGCTTTCTCGGGAGCGGCAAGACCACGCTGCTCTCGCGTGTGCTGCGGGAGCCGGAGCTCGAGAACACCGCCGTCATCGTCAACGAGTTCGGCGAGGTCGGGCTCGACCACCACCTGCTCAGGCCCGTCGCCGAGAGGACGCTCCTTCTGGGGAGCGGGTGCGTCTGCTGCAGCGAGCGCGAGGATCTGGTGGCGGCGCTCGGGGAGCTTCTGGACCTTTACCAGCGGGGTGAGATCCCCGCGCTCGACCGCGTGGTCATAGAGACGACCGGGCTCGCCGACCCCGCTCCCATCCTCCACACCGTCTTCTCCCACCCCGTGCTCTCCCACCACTTCACGGTCGACCTCGTCATAACCACCGTGGACGCGGTGAACGGCGCGATGCAGCTCTCCGGGAGCCCCGAGGCGACGAAGCAGGTCGCCGCGGCGGACGAGATCGTCATCACCAAGACCGACCTCGCCGGCCCGGGGGCGAAGGAGGAGCTCGAGGCGCGCATCGGAGCGATAAACCCCTCGGTGCGCATCGTCGAGGCATCCTTCGGAGAGGTGGACGTGAGGGAGCTCCTCTCCCCCGTGGTGCGGGTGGGGGAGCGGGATCTCCCGCGGCTGCAGGAGCACGACACCGCCTCGACCCACACCGTCTCGGTCACCTTCGACGGGCCGGTGGACTGGACGGCCTTCGGGATCTGGCTGTCGATGCTCCTGCACGCCCGCGGCGAGAGCGTGCTGCGGGTCAAGGGGCTCCTGGACACGGGGGGGCCGGGGCCCGTCGTCCTGAACGGCGTCCAGCACGTCATCCACCCGCCGCAGCACCTCGACCGCTGGCCGGATAGGGACCACCGCTCGCGCGTCGTCTTCATCACCCGCGACATACCGGAGGAGAGCCTCCTCGCCTCGCTCGGGGGTTTCTCCGGGCTGCTCGGCGCTGCGGCGGTGCCGCTCGGTAACGCCCATCCGCCGGTGGAGCAGAAAGGATGAGAGATGCAGAGGATAGTTGATCTCACGCTCGAGATCACCGACAACATGCCGGCGCACAAGCTCTTCCAGAGCCCGGTGGTGCTGCCGGCGCTCACCCACGAGAAGACCAAGGACTTCGGTCTCGGGGTTCCCGAGGACAGGATGACCTTCGCGACGAACTACCTGGGGATGCTCGACCACGTCGGCACCCACGTCGACGCCTTCTACCACGTCAACCCTCGGGGGGACTCCGTGGACGAGATGCCGCTGGAGCTCTTCTTCGGCAAGGCGGTCTGCTTCGACCTCACCCACATCCCCGACCTCGGTAGGATAGACGTCGGGGATCTCGAGGCCGCCGAGGAGAAGAGCGGCGTCAGGGTGGATGGGCACATCGTGCTGTTGAACACCGGGCTGCACCGACGCTACTACCCTGACCGCAAGATCGTCTGGAGCAACCCGGGGTTGACCGCGGAGGCGACGCACTGGCTCGCAGACCGGGGATCGAAAGCCCACGGTGTGGAAGGGCCCTCGACCGACGTCCCGAGCGACGACCTGTTCCCGAGCCACCGGGTCTGCCGCGACCGCGGCATCTTTCACTACGAGTGGCTGGTGAACCTGGAGGAGCTCGTCGGGAAAGGCGAGTTCACTTTTTACGGGGTGCCCCTCAAGATCGAGGGCGGAAGCGGCTCTCCGGTCCGGGCCTTCGCGGTGCTCGAGGAGTAGGAGGGACGGTGGTCGAGACCGCCTACGCGACCGCGTTCGATCTGCGCGGGGCCATCGTACGCCGGGAGGTCTCCGCGGTCGAGGTCGTGAGCGCGACCCTCGAGCGCCTGGAGAAGCTCGAGCCTCACCTCAACGCCTTCGTTACCCTCACCCCGGAGCTCGCGCTCGAGGCGGCGCGGGAGGCGGACGCGACGCTCGCGCGGGGGGAGGAGCCGGGTGCGCTGCACGGGCTCCCGCTCTCGGTGAAGGACCTCATCGACGTGGGCGGTGTGAGGACGACCTTCGGCTCGCGGCTGATGGCGGGGAACATCGCCGCGGCCGACGCTCCCTCGGTCGAGCGGGTCCGGGCCGCGGGGGCGTGCATCATCGGGAAGAGTACGACCACCGAGTTCGGCTGCAAGGCAGGAGGCGGGGACAGCCCGCTCACCGGGGTGACCCGCAACGCCTGGGACCTGGAGAGGACCACCGGGGGATCGAGCGCCGGGGCGGCGACCAGCGTCGCGGCCGGGCTCACGCCGTTCGCGCTCGGGACCGACGGCGGCGGCTCCACCCGCATCCCCGCCTCCCTCTGCGGCGTCTTCGGGATCAAGGGACAGTTCGGGCGGGTGCCGTTCTTCCCGACGAGCGCCACCCCGACGCTCGCCCACGTCGGGGTCCTCTCGCGCACGGTGCGCGACGGGGCGCTCCTGCTCGGTGTGATCTCCGGCTTCGATGCCCGCGATCCTGCGAGCGTGGCCGGACCCGTCCCGGATTTTCTCGCCGCCTGCGAGGAGCCGGTCGAGGGGATGCGGGTGGCGTGGAGTCCGACGCTCGGCTACGCTAGGCCCGAGCCGGAGGTGGTTGAACTTGCGGAGAGAGCGGCGCTCTCCTTCGAGGAGCTGGGCTGCTCGGTCGAGCTGGTCGAGGAGGTCATGAAGGACCCGGTCGACCTCTGGAGCGCCGAGTTCTACGCCGGGGTGGGGACCAGGCTCAAGGACGCGCTGCATGGTTCACCGGATCTCATGGACCCGGCTGTGGTCGAGGTCCTGGAGCCCGCCCTAGATCAGACGATAGACGAATACTACGCGAAGGTCTTCGAGCGCTATGCTCTGCGGGAGGAGGTGCGCCGCTTCTTCGAATCCTTCGACCTGCTCCTCACGCCGACCCTGCCCGTGGCTGCCTTCGGTGCCGGCGTGGACATACCCCCACAGGTGTTCGACCGCAACGTCGTATCGTGGGTCTATTACACCTACCCGTTCAACCTCACCGGCAACCCGGCGGCCTCGGTGCCCTGCGGGTTTACCGCGGAGGGGCTTCCGGTCGGGTTGCAGGTCGTCGGGGCGACCCACCGGGAGACCGACGTCCTGCGGGCCGCGGCGGCCTTCGAAGAGGCGCATCCGTGGGCGCGGAGGAGGCCGGATCTCCCGCTATGACCTGAGGAGGTAGCTTTGAGCGACGCTTGGATCTCCATAGACCGCGAGAGGAGCGCCCGCAGGATGGAGCGCGACATCGAGACGCTCGCCGGGCCGGATTACACCCGCTCGCGTAAGGCGATACGCCGCTACGCCTACACCCCGGAGTACCGCAACACCCTCGACTACTTCATCAAGGAATTGGAGGCCGTGGGTTTCGGGTGCACCGAGGACCCCGTCGGGAACCTCGTCGCCCGCAACCGCCCCGCCGGGGAGAGGGTCTTCGGAATAGGCTCGCACTGCGACTCCAACCGCAACGGCGGCAAGTACGACGGGACGATGGGGGTCGTGGCGGCGCTCGAGGTCTGCCGGCTGAACGAGGAGCTCGGCCTGAACCTCCCCCTGCAGGTGATCTCGTTCCTCGAGGAAGAGGGCTCGGGGTTCGGCCAGATGGTACTGGGCAGCCGCATCGTCGCCGGGCGGGTGAGCGAGGAGGAGCTCAAAAGCTTCCGGGCGATAGACGACGGGCGCACCTTCTTCGAGCACGCAAAAGAAGCCGGCTACGAGCCGGAGCGGTGGCGGGAGTGTTCCCGCATCCTCGACGACCTCGTCGGGTGGATCGAACTGCACATAGAGCAGGCCCGGGTGCTCGAGGACACCGGGAACCGCCTCGGGATCGTCGACGCGATAGCCGGCTACGTCCACGCGGACATCACCGTCCGCGGGCGCAGCGACCACGCCGGGGCCACCCCGATGGACCTCCGCAGCGACGCCGGGCTCGTCATGGCCGAGTGCATGCTCGAGCTGGAGCGCCTCGCCAGGGAGGCGCCGGGCGGCACGGTCGGGACCGTGGGCGAGGTGGAGCTGGAGCCGAACCTGATCAACGCGGTCCCCGGCCGGGCCCGCTTCTCCTTGGACATCCGGGGGGTGGACGAGGAGGCCTTCCGCGGCGTGGCGCGCCGCCTGCGGGACTTCGCCGCGGAATCCGCGCGGCGGCGCGGGGCCACATCCGATTACTCGGAGCGTCAGAGCCTGTCGGTGACCCCGCTCGACGAGCGGGTGGTCGGGGCGCTCGAGGAGGCCGCCCGGGTGAGCGGCGAGCCGTACCTGCGCATGCCCTCCGGGGCCGCCCACGACACCATGTGCGTCGCGGAGCGGGTGCCGGCCGCCATGGTCTTCGTCCCCTGCGAGGAGGGGGTGAGCCACTCGCCCGAGGAGAAGGCCGACCCGGCGGACGCCGCGCTCGGGGCCGAGGTCATGCTCAACGCGATAAGGAGGCTCGTCGCCGCGGGATAGGGTATCTTGGAGGAAGCGTAACGATGGAAGGAGGAGCATGTCGATCCTGATAAAAGGTGGCCGCATCATCACCGCAGCCGACGACTACGTGGGGGACATCTTCATCGAGGACGATACGGTCTCCCTCATCGGGCGCTCGCTCGACGTGCGGGCGGAGAAGGTCATAGACGCGAGCGGCAAGTACGTCATCCCCGGCTGTATCGACCCGCACACCCACATGGAGATGCCCTTCGGCGGGACCGTGAGCTGCGACGATTTCACCTCCGGCACGATCTCCGCGGCCTTCGGCGGGACGACGACGATCGTGGACTTCTGCCTGCAGCAGGCCGGGCAGACGCTCCCGGAGGCGCTCGAAACCTGGCACGAGAAGATAGAGCGCGCAAAGCCGGTCATCGACGTCGGCTTCCACCTCGCCGTTACCGACCTCCAGGAAAAGGGTACGCTCGAGGACCTCGCGAAGGCCCCCGAAGAGGGCGTCACCAGCTACAAGCTCTTCATGGCGTACAAGGGCGCGATCATGGTGGACGACGAGACGCTCTTTAAGGTGATGCAGGTGGCCTCCGAGACGGGCGCCCTCGTCATGGTGCACGCCGAGCACGGCGACTCGATAGACGTCTTGGTGAAGCAGGCGCTCGCCGAGGGGAAGACCGAGCCGAAGTGGCACGCCGCGACCCGACCCCCGATAACCGAGGGCGAGGCGACCAACCGCGCCATCCAGCTCGCCCACCTCGCCGACGCCCCGCTCTACGTCGTCCACGTCTCGTGCAAGGAGGCCATAGAACCGGTGGCCCGCGCCCGCGAGGCCGACTGGCGGGCCTGGGGCGAGACCTGCACCCAGTACCTCTTCATCGACGAGAGCTACCTGGACAAGCCAGACTTCGAGGGAGCCAAGTACGTCTACACCCCGCCGCCGCGCCCCAAGGAGAATCAGGAGCACCTCTGGCACGCGCTCTCCACGGGGGTGCTCTCTGTGATCTCGACCGACCACTGCCCGTTCAGGTTCGACGGCCAGAAGACCCTCGGAAAGGACGACTTCTCCAAGATCCCCAACGGAGGCCCCGGCGTCGAGGACCGGCTCATGATGATCCACAACTTCGGCGTGCGGGAGGGACGCATCTCGCTCAACAGGATGGTCGAGCTGCTCTCGACCGCCCCGGCGCGCTTCTTCGGGCTCTACCCGCGCAAGGGGACCATAGCCGTGGGTTCCGACGCGGACATCGTCGTCTTCGACCCGAACAGGAAGAAGACCATCTCCGCCTCGACCCACCACTCGAACATCGACTACAACCTCTACGAGGGCACCGAGGTCACCGGGGTTCCGGAGACGGTCCTGCTGCGGGGGCAGGTCCTGGTCGAGAACGACGAACTGGTCGCGAGCCCCGGCGCCGGGCGCTTCGTGAAGCGGGCACGCTTCGGCGAGGAGCTTCCCGGGGCGGCCGGAGAGCGGCCCATCCAGGTGGGGTGATCCGGATGACCGACGAGCAGACCCGCCGCGTCTACGAGCGGGCCCGGATGGGCGGGCGGCTGGGGCTGGGGGAGCGCCCGGCCGTCCTGGTCGTGGACTTCAGCTGCGGCTTCACCGACCCCGAGTGTCCCCTCGGGGCGGACATGACCGCCGAGGTGGAGGCCACGCGGCGCCTGCTCGACGCCGCCCGCCGACGCGGCCTCCCGGTGATCTTCACCACCATCGGCTTCGAGGAGAACCTCGTCGACGGGGCGCTCTGGGTCAGGAAGGTCCCTTCTCTGGGTGAGTTGCGGCTCGGGAGCCGCTGGGTCGAGTTGGACCCCCGCCTCGGGCGCCGCGAGGACGAGACCCTCATCGTCAAGAAGGGGGCGTCGGCCTTCTTCGGGACGAACCTCGCCGCCATCCTGACCTCCCTCGGGGTGGACTCGGTGGTGCTCTGCGGCGCCACGACGAGCGGCTGCGTGCGGGCGACGGCGGTCGACCTCCTGCAGCACGGCTACCCCGCCCTCGTGCCGCGCGAGTGCGTCGGCGACCGGGCCGCGCCGCCTCACGAGGCCAACCTCTTCGACATCCAGGCCAAGTACGCCGACGTGGTCTCCCTGGAGGAGGCGCTCTCGTTCCTGGAGCGCGCCGGAGGTGGTGCTAGAATCGGGGTATGAGCGAGAAAACAGGGAAGACCGACGAACAGTTGCGCCGGGAGCTCTCCCCGGAGGAGTACGCGGTGACCCGCCAGAAGGCGACCGAGCCGCCCTTCACCGGGCGCTACTGGGACAACCACGAGGAAGGGGTCTACCGCTGCGTGGTCTGCGGCACGCCCCTCTTCAGCTCGGAGACCAAGTACGACTCCGGGACCGGTTGGCCGAGCTTCTGGGCCCCGATCGACGAGAAGAACATCGGAACCGAGGTCGACGACAGCCTCTTCATGCGCCGCATCGAGGTCCACTGTGCGAACTGCGGGGCGCACCAGGGTCACCTCTTCGACGACGGCCCCGCCCCCACGGGCAAGCGCTACTGCATAAACTCGGCCGCGCTGCGCTTCGAGCCGAAGGGCGAGTCCGGGTAGTCCGGGGATCGCTTCTCGGCGGAAGGGGGGCGGGCAAAGCCCGCCCCCCTTCCGTATCTCTTTCGTCAGTGGCTCTTCGAGGTCTGAGAGACCGAGAGGCTGCCGTCCCTGTAGGTGATCTCGAGCGTACCGTTCGGGGAGTTCATCCGCTGGGTGGCGTGGCTTCCTGGGGCTTCGAAGGTGACCTCCAGGGTGCCGCCGGTGCTTTGCCTGTGGATCTGGCACTCAAGCTGGCGTCCGCCGAGTTCGTAGGTGTAGACGGCGGGCGTCTTGCCTTCGAGGGTCTCCGTCCTGCTCCCTACGGTGCAGCGTCCCGAGAACGCCACCCCCGGGGTTCCGGAGAGCCTCAGGGTCGCCTGCTGACCGCTGGTCCCACCCGTGGAGGAGCCCTGCCTTACAGAGGATGCTCCCGACGAGACGCCCGCGGTGAAACCGCCCGTGGCCCCCGCGGAGGCCGAGGTCCCGCCGGTGGAGGCCCCTCCACCGGCAGAGCAGCCCGCGAGCAGCGCGCTGAGCAGCAGTACCACGGCCGAAAGGATGCTCTCCGATCTCAATGCTCCATCTCCCTGCGTCTCGAACCAGAGAGGCCGGGCCGGAAGGGAGGGGGGATGATGGGTGGCGGCCCGGCCTGCTCTGTCACAACTCTACGCACCGGGAGCCTCAGGGTTTCAACCCGCGCAACTTTTTCTTCAGCGCCTGCGCCACCGCTCCCGGCCCTCGCGGTAGAGGTCGCCGCCGTGGAGGTCGTTTATCACCACGGCGGGGAAGTCTTCGACGAGGAGGCGGCGGACCGCTTCGGCCCCGAGGTCTTCGTAGGCGACGACCTCCGCCTCCCTCACACACTTCGCCAGGAGCGCCGCCGTGCCCTCCACCGCCCCGAAGTACACGCAGCCGTGTCTGCGCATCGCCTCCACGACCTCCCGCGAGCGTACGCCCTTGCCGACCATCCCGCGCAGGCCCCGCTCTATCAGCAGCGGCGCGTAGGGGTCCATCCGGGAGGCGGTCGTCGGCCCGGCGGGGCCTATCGGATGGCCGGGCTTCGCCGGGGCCGGGCCGGTGTAATAGATCACCTGTCCCTCCGGGTCGAACGGCAGGGGCTCTCCGCGCTCCAGCGCCTGTTTCATCCGGGCGTGGGCGGCGTCGCGGGCGGTGTAGAGCACCCCGTGCAGGCGCACCACGTCCCCCGAACGCAGCGGCTCGACGTCCTCCCGCGAGAGCGGAATCCTGAGTTCCATCGTCCCGCTCACAGCTCGAACGAGAGGGTCCGGTGGGAGTGGCAGTCCAGGTTCACCGCCACGGGGAAGGCGGCGATGTGGGTCGGGGCGCTCTCGATGTGCACCGCGAGCGCCGTCTCGGTACCGCCGTAGCCGGCAGGGCCTATTCCGGTCGCGTTGATCTCCTCGAGGATCTCACGCTCCAGCCCTGCCATCGCCGGGTCCGGGTTCGGCTCGCCCGAGCGTCGGGTGAGCGCCTTCTTGGCCAGGAGCGCCGCGCGTTCGAACGGTCCCCCGATCCCCACCCCGACCGTCACCGGCGGGCTCGCGTTCGGCCCGGCCCGCTCGACCGTCTCCACCACGAAGCGCTTCATCCCCTCGACCCCCTCGGCCGGCGTAAGCATCCTGAGTGCGCTCATGTTGTCGCATCCGGCACCTTTTATCAGGACGGTGAAGCGGAGCGCCTCCCCCGGCACGATCTCGTAGTAGACGGTCGCCGGGGTGTTGTCGCCGGTGTTGATCCTCTCCACCGGGCTCTTCACGATCGACTTTCTCAGGTACCCCTCCCGGTAGCCCCTCCGGACGCCCTC
>Ga0207747_1000377_pt1 | contig 53673 bp, 85 predicted proteins | sample HigsolmetaGSP11D_FD_184839 | JGI IMG/M metagenome (GOLD analysis project Ga0207747, IMG submission 184839) | High solid enriched microbial communities from the Joint BioEnergy Institute, USA - SP1-1-D (SPAdes) | ecosystem: Engineered > Bioreactor > SSF (Solid state fermentation) > Aerobic >...
GTCTTCAATCTCGATATAATGTTTCAAAAAACCATCACGAATTACCGTTTTGGTGATTTGGTATTCGTATTCTTGACCGTCAATAGTTACAATTGCTTTTTTTGCAATTGTGGCTGCCAAGCGTCGGATTTCATCGACGTAAAAATCTTCAATTTTGTAAGTAAAATTATTTGCCATTATTTCCCCTCCTGTCGTTAAAAAACTCTTGCAATCTTATCACTCCGCTTCTGCATAAAATTCCCCGCAAACAAGGAAACTTTTAATATAGTTGTAGCAATCTTGCTGGATGTTGCTTGTTGCTGTTTGCTGACTTGTACGTTTAGTTAGTGTTGCAAGCTCGCCGGCTGCGTAAAATCTTTTCGGATAAGTGTAAGTATCGTTTGTGAGTTCGCTTTTTTCTCCATCTGCGATTGTGACGAATTTTTCGAATACGGGGTATTCGATTTCATAATCGTACGAATCGTCGTCTGTGTTGACGGCGCCGATTTCATGTTGGAAAAAGTTTTTCTCTCCGGAAAATTCGCCTGTTTCTTTATAAAAAACAGGATATTCGTAATGGTCTTGAATTAATAGTATTGTTCCCACAATACTATTTAAGACGGTATATATTCTGACGCCAGCTGGTTTGATTTTTTTTAACAATTCTTTCGGTACATTTGTAGCTTGCTCGTTAATGTTTAATATTAAGCTAGCCGGTTCGAATTCCATCCACCCATCTTGTAAACCAATAAAACCTTTTTCCATATACGAGTCTAAAATTTGGTTCATCGTAGCGATGTCGCTCTCGGAACGGTTTAAGATGTACTGAATTTTTATCATTTTTCGGTAGGTTTCATCGTCCCAGGACCCACGACTTATACCCTCGTCTTTACCGAGTCTATCAAGTCCAATTCCTTCCGACGTATCAACGTCCCAAAACTTCTGGATTGTTTGTAGAATTAGCCTATTATCTTCGCTACCTTGAGCAATAATTTTTAATAGTTTGTAGTTGTTGCTGTTTTTATCTTTTGCGAAGTGTTGTGGTAACCGGTCAAGCAAAGTTTGCAATCTATCACTCAAGTGGCAGCACCTCAATTTTGCTAACATCTGTTTCGGCGACTTCTGGGAAGCCGATTTCGATATTTGAATTAGTATAATTGACTCCATCCTTTGATAATTCAACTCGTACATCAACGAGTCCGTCGACCGCAAACAGACGTGATTCCAAACGAGATACAATAACATCTTCACTCATGCCGACGCCGTCATAAGTACGATTTAAATGTGTGCCGCCAACATATTCAATAGCTTTTGCAATCAGCATTTCATCGCCTTGAATTGGGAATTGGTGTGATGCTTTTCTATAGATTTTGATGTAAATTGGTACAATTGTTGCTCTCGTAAAACCTATATAATGAGTAATCCCTCGGTCGTCGGTAATCGGCACAACGGTAGAGCCATAAGCTTGTATTCCACCAGGCTTCAATTCGAGAATTTTTCGAGCGATTGGTTCATCTTCTCCGCCAAGGACGTAAGTTTCAAAGCATTTTGGCGGTCTTCCTTCTGCATCTTCTTCCATTTTGTCATTTTCTATGACCTTACAAGCCTTCACCCCATCGACTTCATCCAGCACGTTCGCTTCGATAGATTCGATGCGTCGGGCTCCTAACTTACCGAGAGATTCATAGTAACGTTCTTTCAATTCTTCATCCGTTTCCTCATCCTGGCCGTTTTGGAAACTTTCAGGATTCGTTACTGAATTGATGCCAGATAGAGGGTTAACTACTATTGATATGTCGCCGGCTTCTACGTTTCCTATGACGCCGTATTCCAAAGCCTCTACTTTTACTCGATAGTCGCCAGCTTCAACAGCTTTTACTTGCTCTAACGTTTTGAAATAGACGTTATACGGTGTTCTTAATAGCGTACCAGCTGGAACTGTTGTTCCTTTATCCAAATTAAATACTACCTCACCACTTGCTTTAAGCCATTGCTTTCGCTTAATAAGCGCACGCTTCACGTTTTGGTCTAAACTTACACCCTCTGATGTGTCAACAAATCTGCTGTTCCAGACTTGTTCGAGCAGCTCATTATCTTCCGCCCGTTGCTGGGCCATCAAGTAAATAAATTTTCCAAGCGGTGTTCGGTCGCTTAGGTCCGCATCTTCTCCGAATAATTCGCGTGCTTGCTGCTGGATGATTGACAAATAATCAGCTGTTCGCATACGCTTAAAGCCCTCTCGCGTTAACATTCACTTCACCTCCCACCTCATTCCCTTCGGTAGTTCGCACTTTGAAATTAATAGTTAAATGACGTTTGATTCGATTAAACTCATAATCAACTTCCAACACCTCGGTCGTGCGGGGTTCTTGATATAAACAATCATGCATTGCTTGAATGATTTGCTGTCGGTTTGGCAGCTTTGTTTCGATGACTTCTCTCCTAAAGCCTTGATTTAGGTTAAAAATCCACTCGCCGACACGTTGGCGTAATAGATGCTTATAATTCTGAATCAATTGCTCATCTTCGTACACTAATTCGTTTAATACCCAGTCACCGTCATCATCATATTTAAAAGTATGCATATGCCACCACCTTTAATCAGAGAAAACATCCTCGCTAGCAGTTACAATTTTTCCACTTCCGCCTTGATAAATTACAGTATCTTCTAATCTAGCGATTTTTTTACCATTAACATAAGTCGCTTCGCTGCTAGCTACGACCCAACCTGTACCGCAATGAGGACAATTATGTTCAACCAGATCGCCATCGCGAGCTACATTCAAACCGTTTGCATAAGTGTCTTCGCTGCCTTCGACAATTGTTCCTGTAACAAAATGCGGGCAGCAAGGAGCTCCGTGGCTACAAATACCTTCGTGGCGGTCCGTCACTCTTGCAACCCTTTTCTTCATTCTTTAGCCCCCAGATGTATTGATTTTCCTCGTATTTCAATGCCATTGTCCGAACCGATGAATATTCTTCCTTCTTTATCGATTTCTATTCTGCTTGTAAAATCTTTTCGACATATCAAAAACGATTCATCGTGTTCGCTTGGGATATGTTCGAGTGGTTTGGTAAATAAATTGAGACCTCCGATAACAAATGCATAATCCTGGCTAAATAAAGTTTTTTGTGCCATATCCAAATTACTATCTTCAAATAATATCGGTGCCATATCTTCTTTGCAAAATGCTACAAATACAATGTCGCCTTTTCTGTACGGAAAGCGAACCAAAAAAGCGTCGTGTTGATGAAATCCAAACGGCACATCAACGATTGGCTTGGCATCGTCATCAAACAACGGCTGCACATCGCACCTCATGTATTTCATATCAACTTTAATAATTTTTGCTAGCGTACAAGTGTACATACCGGACATCGTTAGATTTAATTTTTTGTCAACTAATTTTTTAAAAGAACTCATACCGGGTAGACCTCCATTTCTGTATAGAAGTCGTTATCATTGCATACATGCTGCCCTTTTTCCACTCGGAAAAATCCGGTCAACTTTTCAGATTGTAAAGAAATAATGCTGTCAACTGTTATTCGATGATTGAGCAACGTCACAACCTTGTAGCCGTTTCTTGTTTGCTTCTTTCCGTTAGCAGTTGTTTCGTCCGAAAGTTGCTCAGGCGTGCCGATTAATCCAGTTTCCTTTGAAACTACAATTGCTCCCTCTGTTCCTTTGTTTTTGTCCCGGATGTACAATCGTCCTTTGTTAATGAATAATTTCGCATTGCAATCTTTTGCCAGCTCAGTCAAAATCGTTTTTGGTTTACCGTAGACCGTTTTACCAGTGCGATAGATAAAATCTCGTGGTAAGTCAATTTCGCCGATTTTTAACCCGGCAAAACTAGCGACGTCATTGATAATTGTTGACGCTAGTGTGTTTCGTGTGTATGACTTTTTAAAATCACTGTTCAAGTAATCTACCGGCGAATCTACACAAGTGAATGTTGTTATTTTGTCCAAATCTTGCCATTCCGTTTTTTTATTCTTTAAGATGCCGCTAAAAATAACACCACTATCATCACGATAGCCGGCGTTCAAAATAGCCGGTTCGTTCAGCTTGATGCTGTTAATCGTGCTGTCTTTCAAGTTATATACTTTGATTTCAGCATCATTAACATTTTCCGTGTCATCAAACGGAATAGTAAAATGGATAGTAAGCGGCTCCGTCATGGTAGATCCACACCGGAATTCAACTTTTCTCATGTACAGTAACTTATCCATCGACTTCACTCTCCAAATATAAAAAGACCGATTCGTTCATGTTGTCGAATGTGATTCGCTTCGCAACATTTGCTCGGTCTCTTGGTACGATTTTCACTTTTGGCAGTTCGGTGTTCACGCTATCGCTAAATAACTGACGATTTAGGATAAGCTTTTCGCCAAGAATCAATGGTTTGCCATTTTTATATAAATTCACCGTGAAAAAATCATAAGATTCATTGTAGTTCACTTCAAATTCAAATATTTCTCCAGCTAACTCAATTTCAAAACGATAAGGAATAGCATTTTTATCAATTTCAATATATCGATAATTCATTATGCCACTCCTTTCGTTTTAACCTCTTGCCGACCTTTGTTAGCCACATTTTTCATTTGTCGCGCAATGCTTGCCGGCATATTTACGGTGTTAGCTACTTTAGCGACTTGAATCTGCTTCAACGTCATCGAAAATGAATACCCGTCTTTAACATCCGATGAATAATCCCGGCTAAAATCAGTGATGACCATCGTTTTGAGTGACGTCATATAATCGTAATTAATGATTTCACCTTTTTCTCGATATTCCCGAAGTTTTAATACCTTTCGCTCAGTGTCATCCAGGATAACGCCTTTCAAAGAAATAGTGATAGGGTCGCTTTTTACGTGGTCTGTTATTTGCTCGCCATCTTCCAACGCATGGTCTGTTGTGGATGACGATTCTCTAACACTGACATCAGTAATAACATCGATGTAAACATCATTAATGTACGGCATTCCCTATCACCCCTCCATAGCCTCAATTTCGCCGATTAGAATGTTTTCGATGATTTTTCGTACCTCCAACGGTAAAACCGATTTTAATGTTTTTGCGATTTTTCCAGTATCAACTGTTTGGCCGTTTATAACAACATTAATCGGCACATTAATATCTAGCGATGACGATGAATTGTAATTATTTGTATTTGCAGACTGCTGCGGAGAATCTATTCGCAATTCTGGTGTGCCGTCGCCTTTTTCTCTTAAAATTCCTGCTGCCCGTAAAGCGTTAGATTGTTGAGCTGTTAATACAGCCTCACCTTTGTGAAGTTCAGCTCGATAGCCATCAAACGGAACTTTTGCAAGTCCTGTAGCATGAGAGCCGTCTAAACTTATACCTCCACCCTTTTTAACACCTTCGTTAAAAGATGCAGCTAATCCAGCGCCTAATTCTTTAAGATTAGATACACCTTCCACCATTTTGTTAAAAGCCCATTTAACGCCTTTACCTAATCCTTCAAAAGCGGCTGTAAACCCCTCGCTAATCGCTTTCGGAATAGATGCTCCTAGCTCTTTAAATTTTGAATAAACCGAGGATATTACGCCTCCTATTGCCCCTGGGATTTCACCAATAATTCCTGCGATTTTACTAGGAAGCTCTGTAACTATGCCAATCGCTTCATCCTTTGCTGTCGTAAACCATTGAACAACTTCTGTTTTTAATTCAGAAACCTTTTGAACTCCCCATTCTTTGGCTAGGCCTAATAATTCACTAATTTTTGATGGTAATTGAGAAATAATACTTATACTCGCTCCGACCATAAAACCTAATTTCTCTGCCACAACAAAAGGCATTTCGGTAAATACCCAAACTACTTTATTTTTAGCTTCATCTACACTATTGGATACCCACTGTTTTAATTCGCCAAATTTGGTCTTAGCATACTCTGGTATAAGCCCAAATACTTCCTTTGTTTTATTCCACAGATCACTAGCCTTTTCCTTAATAGTATCCCAGTTTCTCCAAAGATAAATTCCTGCTGTTATAGCAAGACCAATACCAGTTGCGATCATTCCAAATGGATTCGCTCGGAATAATACTCCAAGCGTTTTCATCACACCACCAGCATTTTTGGCAATTCCCACGAAATTTTTAACGCCATCCGATACATTTTTCACTACACCGCCAACAAAGCTAAGGGTTTTAAATGCAGCAAAACCAGTAGCTAAGCCTCCACCAACTGAAATTACAGCGTCTTTATGCTCCACCAACCATTGGATACCAATTTTCAAACCGTCGAAAGCGGTTTTTGCTAATTCCACACCACCTACAACAGCTGTTCTTAAAACTTCACCAATTCCTTCGATTGTATCACTTGCTTCTTTTGATAAGCCGAAGTTTTGCCACAAGTCTGATACTTCGCCTGTATTGTATATAATTGAAAACACAGTGTCTTTTAAAGTAGCTCCAAATTCAGCTGCTCTTTGAATGCCGTTAGCAATTTTTTCTGTATCTAAATTTTGCAACCATTCTGTTACATCTTTCATTCCGGATACGACCGGTTCTAAAAGTGGGCCACCGATTACTGATTTGAAGTCGGCCCACGCTTGCTTTAAGTTACCAAGTTGGTTTTCGAATGTATCGGATTCACGGGCAGCTTGGCCGAGTGCGCCAGAAAGTTTATTACCCTCTTCAACCATTGATAAAAGAGTGAACTGTTTCTGCATTTCTGTTAACTTATTAAACTCTTTACCGTACAACTTCATCGCTGCAGCATTACGAGTAGTTTCTGTTGCCGATATGCCGAGTGCGGCATCATTTTCATAGTTACCTTTCAGGAAGCTTTGCAAATTTTCGGTAACTTCCTCGATGGATCGGTCGTAGAATGCTGCACTATCGGCCGCTACTCTCATTGCTCTTTCGGTTAACGACAAAGCATCTGAAGTATCCATTCCGGTGGTTTTGGCAAACGCTGCTATTTGTGTAAAACTACCTTGTAGACGAGACGGTAGCATACCGGCCTCTTGAGCAATTTTATTCATATTCGCAGTTGCTTTTTGTTCTAAATCCCCAAACACTTGGCTAAATTGCGAATTCAACGCTTGTGTACTTGCGGCGGCTTCTACTGCTGATATTGAAAAATCTTTAATTTTGTCGATTGCAAACGCACCTGCGATAACACTACCTAACCCAACAGCAGCTCTTTTTAAACCGCTTAGTGATGATTCGATGTTTTTAATTCTTTTATTAAGTTCTGACGCTTCATCTCCAGCGTCATCCAAGCTATCTCCAATTTTGTCGGATGCTCGAATTCCTGTTTTGCCTAAGGATATGAACCCATACTCAGCATCGTCTAATTCTCTTCCTAATCCGACAACTTTTGACTCTACATTATCAACTGATTTGTCGACTTTCTTAATAACGGCAGATGCTTCGTCTTGAAATCTAATGCCAACAAATAAATCACGAACGCTGCTCATTTATACACCCCCAGCATCTTGAGCGATGCCAGCGTTTCGAGAATGGTGTCGTTATCCCAATTTTCAACCTCATGCGGGTTAATCTTATAATGATAACCGATAACGTATTTCCACCATTTTTTTCTCGCTTTATCTACATAAAGAGAAGGGATGCTATGCACCCCTCCGATTTGTAACTTCTTATTCTCCTGTTCGAAAGAATTTAAAAGCTGCTATTGTTACTTCTTCCAATTCACCCCATGTCTCAAAGTCGTCCATCGTCAAACCGCTTGGTACCACTACAACGTGTTCCAACATCAAAGGCATCATTTTTGCATTAAGAATTCTTCCAGATGCATCCGTTCCCTTATCAATAATTTCTGCCATTTTTGAATTTGGAACCGTTTGAAATGTATATTCATTCCCAGCTTTTGATTGATATGTTTTTTGTTTCGGTTTAAATGCCATACATTATTCCTCCTTGTAGTCTGCTGCTAAAATTGTATATTCAACGCCTTCCATTTCAGCACCACGCGAGAACGGCGCGTTTTTGGAGAATCTGCAATCTTCTCCAGAGATTCGTTTACCTCGTTTTGTGTCTGTTATAGTTACGTTAAAAGACTCTTTTGATTTTCGAAGAGACTCCAAAGCAGGTAAAACACTAGAATCATCTTTCAATGTGAAAGTAAATGTGCCTGTATTATCGTTAGACTCGATGTATGATACAGAGCCGTCAGCACCTACGTGTTGCGTAAAAGTATCTTCGTTTTTCTCAGCTTTTACCGGAGTTCCATCCATAAAGCCGGTTAAAATAATACCACCAACAACGACAACCGTATCTTTAAAATTGAATACTTCTGCCATCTATAGCACCTCCATTAAAGTGTCAACACACCATTTATTTGTACTTTTTCAATAGCGCCAGCAACGACTGCTTTAAAATTAATATCCGGCAATACACGTTGAGCGATTGTGTTTTTCGGGATTTCTGAGCGTAACGGATAAGTGATTTCGTAATCCGGTTCGCCGGCGTCGTTTGTTGCGATTATCCCTTGACGAAACGCTTGTTTTAAACGTGTTTCTAATGTGTCGACCACCAATGCGATACCTTCGTTTGTGTATGGTATTTTGTCTTTCATTGCCAGTAAACGAAACACGTCTTCCGTAATACGAGCTTTCAAATAGTCTGTTGCTTGGATGTTATCGATGTATTCACCACTAGTCACAACGCCTTTAGCGTTCAATAGCACCCCCGCTTCATTGATTTGACAAGTTGCGTTATTTTTAAGCACTTGGTTAATTTCTGCATTCGTTAATTTGGCAGCTGGGACACCGGTTACTTGTTTAAATGTCCAAGTATATGAACCGATTGTTTTTGGAGCACACATACCAATCAAACCTTCCGCATGAAATGCATTTGGATCATCATGCACAGATAAAAATACCCGGTCGTATAATCCGTATAATTCCTCTGTTAAAGCGATTGATGTTGTGGTGGCTCCATAGATTTTTTCTTGTCCACTAACCCATTCTGCTAAAGCTTTAATTTCCTTATCACCATTTTCTGGGCATACAAGGTAGTAAAATTCATTGTTTATTTGCGCCAATTCGTTCAGTGCGGCTGTTAAAACTGTGACGTCATCTGCATCCGGCACATAAGAAAGTCCGTAGCACGCAAGTTCTTTCAATCGAGGCGTTTGACCAAACATACGATTAGCAAGTTTATACTCGCGGGAACTTTCCCCGAAAACTTCTGCCACTTCAGACGGATCCGTGAAAACGGTATAATCCAAATTTTTGCTCGTTGCCAACATTAACGGTAAACCAAAGCCTTTTTCGGAAACCGGCTTGGTTTCTCTTGTGATGACTACGTCAACGTATCTTGACATTCTATCACTCTCCTATTTTTGTTATATACTTTTTGGACGGATATTCTTTCGTATCAGAGTTAATCTGCACGCTGTACTCCACTGTGTCGAAGTAATCTACTTCTCGTTTGTCGATGTCTAAATATCTGATAATCACATCAAAACCGTATTTTTCATCATAACTGTCTACTAAAAATGTTGTTCGATTTTGTACATCAGACACTTCTACAACTACCACATCGATTTCTTCCAAATAAAAAGAACCACCATAGACAAACCACTTTCTCAGCTTTTCAGCTATCTCATAAGCGTTGTCATGTGTGATTCCGTAGCAGTTAAATGAAATTGTAGCATTACGTTCTTCTTTTCGCGTTTCCACCAGTGCGTTTGGTTGGTCTTGATAATAAATATCCTCGCGACCGATACCTTTTCTGTGGGCAATGAGTTTGTATGTTGCATATGGCTTTTGAGGTACATTTCCCGCTTGATCAGCACGGATAATATTTATTCCCGCGTCCGTTGCCAGCTGTTTTCGTATCGCTTTAAACAATGCCATGCTCATTGTTCACGCCACCTCATATAGTAGATATACACATCCGCATATTCGCTGTAATCTTTGAAGTTTTGTATCGTGTATCGGTCGCCTTTGTATTCGATTTCCGCATTGAGTTCTAGCGGCTGTGTCGTGTACACCTTTTTGTCTTTTGTTTGATAGGCTCCCGCTTCGGCGTATTGTAAGTCATCTTCCGATAGTGGCAAGACAATACCATACATTTGCACCGTTGTTTCTCCACCTTCTACCCAATCGCCTGCATCGTTATAGTAGCCATCTGTTTTCTCGATGTAAGTGAACGGTACTTTAAACTCGTCAACAAAATCCGCAAACGCAAATGGTTTCATTTATCTTCACTCCAATTCATGCCGGATAGCACCGACTAGGCGACCTGTATCAATGAGCGGATTGTCGGAGCCTTTCCGCTCCACCGTCATGCTACTGTTAGGCGGGTCTTTCAAGTCACGCAGTTTCTTTTGAATCAATCCAGCAAACTCCATGCCGATGGCATCCATAAAGAGTTTTGGATTGACATTCCCTTCAATGACATCGGGCAGCAATTGTTCAATCTTTCTAGCAATCTTGTCGATATTTTCATCATAGCCGCTCCGCAGCCATGAACGCTCTGGAATTTTGATGACCGTTGTTTCTTTCTTGAGCGGATAGCCATTCGCCGCAAACCATGCCCGCATTTTGTCTGTGACCGGAATTTCCACGCCAAATTCATGCACCGCTCCAATCATCACAATGTCGCCACCGCCAAATAAACCGACTTTGATTTGCTTGTCATCCATCGCCCTTAAAGTACGAATTACATCGGGAATGCGGTTGTTGTCTTTGATACGTACACTCATACGAACCGCACCTTTCGATATGGAGCAAGCAAGCGGTGTACTTCGTTCATCGTACCGCCTTGAAAAAATGATTTACTCATATCGCCTAATGATTGAGAAGCAACCCGCCCATCTTCTTGGAATGCCTTCACAAGCTTGGCAACCGCTTGTTTGACGTCATCGGGCAGTCCGTCAGCAAAATCGTTTCGGCAGTATTGCTTCACAAAGGAAATGGCATCTCCCAGCGCGATTTGCAGATAGTCATCCTGTGACGTATCGTCGAGCGGGAGTTTTAGCCGTTTTTTCAATTCCTCTAGCGTCATAACATCACCACGCTTTACGTTTTCTCTTCTCCTTTACGGTCATCTTCTCCACTCTCAACATAACCGCAATATTGACAAACTTCGCCTTGTTTCAGTTTTCGCCATGCTAAAAAATCAGTCGGAGCCTTTAAGCAAAGGTGTATTTTATCCATTACGAAGCCGCTCCTTTTTCCATTGTTCAAAGGTCATGCCCTCTAATTCCTTTGCATCAACTTTTTCTATTCTCTCGACAGAAAAAGAAAGATAACAACGGCAATTAATACTGTTTTGGGGCAAACTAAACAATCCAGGCGCTTTTGCTCGGTCGCTGCCGATTCTGAATTCTTCGTCTACTGGAATTTTTACACCATCTAACTTCCGGTGTCGGTCACGCACCCGCTGATCGTGCATACTGTTCCATTCTTTTAGCATAATCACACCGTTTCGGTGAGCATGTTCAGCGGCGTGAAGTTTCCCACTCTCAACCGCACGATGAGCCTCCGTGCGTACTATCCTATTTGCCTTGACAACATCATTTTCAAGCGCACCTTTAATCCGTTTGGCCATTTGTTTGTACGTTTCGCCTTGCACCAATCCTTGTGTAATTTCTTGTTGGATTGTATAGATGATAGCCGCTCTGTTCTTTTCCAGTCGTTGCGATAAGGTAAGCCCTGTAATTGGATTTTCAATCATCGCTGTAATGGTTGAAGCAGGAACAGCAGAATAAGCTAACCGGCTCAATGTGTCGGTCTCAATCGCCCATGCGGTGTAGTAGTATCCTTCTTCATACAATGCTGCTAAAACGTCATAAACGGTCTTTTTTACGTCTTTATACGCAACCGTAAGCAAATGGTCGATATACTCGATAAACTTGCGTAGACGGTCGTATTTTGCCATTTCTGCGTATGTGAGTTTACCGTCTATTTCATACTTTTCATAGAGTTTCGCTAACTCTAAACGAATTTCAGTTAATAAAGTGGCGTATCGCTTCACAATCTCCCGTTCGCTTTGTTTGACAAGCTTGTTTGTGAGTTGCTCAATGAGTGATTGGATTTTCTCAAGGTTCATGCTTCATCACGTTTGGCAGGCGCTTTTTTCTGTGGTTTCTTTTCCTCTACTTCGACCTTCTCAAAGTCACCACTTTTCAGCAGTCGTTTCGCATGGTCCTCGTTCACAATAAACCATTTCAAACCTGTTTTCTTGTTTTGTAGCCACATGTTTGACACCTCCTAATGCAAAATAAAAAAGAGCCTCGTTTAAACCACGTGGCTCCATGTTTTTCCTGTACTTATGCTAACTATTGTACTTTTGCCGACATTAAACATTTCCGCTATTTTTGCTTGAGGTACACCTTCAGAAAGAAGTTGTTTAATTTGTCTTACTTTTTCTTCGTCTAATTTAGCGTTTGGATTTGAACGGCCGGTTGTTGCTATTCTTCCGTTATATTGTTGGATTTTTCTTTCGGATTCTTCATCTAATCGGACATGTGTCCAAGACATATTTTTAAGGATACGGTATATAAAGTGATAGCTAACGTTATGTTTTTCAGCAATCACATGCATAGGAAGGTGGTTAGCTAAATCTTTTCTTATTGCAATTACTTGTTCTTCTGTATATTTAGCACTTGGATTTTTCGAACCTCTTTGTGCTTCTGATTTCTTTCTGCTATGCTCACCTACAATTTTTCTGCCTTTACACCTTTTCCCTAGTTCGGACATGAATTTCCTTTGTTTTTCTGTTACTTTTCTATTCCTCCATAAATTTTTTCTGTGTTCTTCACTTTTTTTCTTGCCTTTCAACGCTTCAGAAACACGCTTCCTTTGCTCCTCCGTAAACTTGTAACCAAGTATGTTATAAGCGCTCGGGCTTAAATTATAACCTTTATCTCGCTCGTAAGAACGATAGTGGTCAATCCATTTCTGCTCCAAATCAACCAACGATGATTCGTCGTCAGTTGTTTCAATTATTTCAAAAGAGAAATTTTCCTGACCATACTTTTGCCATGCGTGAAGCAGGTATCTATTGTTATGTCTATTTCCGTTTAGTTCTCTGATGTGATCTTCCCATCTTTCCTCAATCCTAATGGAAGAACCGACATAAACTTTCCCATTCACCTTATTCCTAATTAAATAGACACCCATAGTCATGACCGAATACCCCCTTGTAAATATTATACAATAGAACGGGTATTCGGTCAAATTACTTTACATCCATAAAGATTATGCGTTTGCAGGACGTTTCGCACTCAAGACAGCTAACGCTTCAGGCCTTGTCACGCGGGCACCGTATAAATGAAGGCCTTTTACAGCATCAGCGAATCTTTTCTCCGGGCGGTACGCTTCGACTTGGTTTACTTGTTCAGCGAAAGACCATCCAATGCTATGACCAGCGATAATTTTGTAGTTTTCTACTACTCCCTGTCCTGCCGCTACTTTTGGTACGTTGTTGGATTTCAACACCAAAAATCCAGCGGCACGACCGATAACACCATTTACTAAGCGGTCTTCCGAAGGAAGGCTTCCTGTTTTAACAAAGCGGTCATCTTTGAGCATTAATCCTTCATACCAAGGCGGTACGATAACGAAACGACCTTGCTCCGGTACATCTGCTTCATCCAATTTCACAGACAAGTCAACAAGGTATTCGTAAGCGTCATTTTTAGTTGGTTCTACAGGCGTTGCGTCATCACCGATAGTATGAGCTGCATCGACATAGTGAGATGCGATAAATTGGTCAGCGGCATTGCGCAACGCATAAGCGGCTTCACGCATGGCTTCATCCATTAATTTCGGATTTTGTTGAATTTTATCAACGTCATCGACTTGGAAGTTAAAGAATTTCGCTTGGTCAATGACAAGTGTACGAGTTTCATCAGTTAGTGTTTCTGGATCCGGCATATTGGTGTTTTTCGTGTAATCACCGACAGAAATACGACCAATGTTGTTGATTTTGACTGTATCGCCATATGCTCGGATTTCACCTTCGTAATCACGGTTAATGACTCCTACTTGACCGTAAACCAATGTTTTTTGCAAGTTTTGAAGCAAACGTGCGCTCCAAATTGTAGGGATAAAGTTGTTGATTGCCATGTTACATCATCCTCCTATTTTCCTTGTAAGAATTTTTCGATTCGTTCCCAATTTGCGTTAATTTCTTCCGGTGTCATCTTCTCGATCATTTCTTTTGTGAGCGGTTGGTCATCCGGATTCGACGGTTTTGGATTGCGACCACCGTCTTTGAACCGTGCTTCTACCGCTTGTTGAACAGCGGAAGCGAATACTTCTTCAAATACAGCAAGGTTTTTCATGGTCGTGTCTTCGTCTGGACCAACAAAGAAGTCAATTAACTTCGTTGGCAATTGCTTTTCAGTCGCAACAGATAAAGCTTTGTTGCGTAGCGATTCGCGAATCTTTTCCTGCTCGATTTGCTCGAGTTTTTGTTGCAACTCCCTTAGCTGTTTTTGTTCTGGTGTTTCCGGTGGATAGCGTTTTGCAATCTCTTCCTCAAGTTTTTTCGGAAGCGTCTTTTTCTCGTATGTCTTGATAGCTTCCGTCACACGTGAATCCGTAAGTGATTGCAACCACTTTTTTGCGTCATCGTTTTCATTGACGAACTTTTGCACCGCATCAAGTGTTAGTTGTAACCCTCGTGCGTTGTCTTGTTCGTCTTGCTGTCCTCCATCTTGCTGTCCTCCATCTTGCTGTCCAGCTGGTGGATTGCCGTCTCCACCATCGCCGCCATCATCTGCGAAATATTGAATATCTAAACGAAGTAGTGGCATATCAAAAAGATTATCTTGTTTTTCAAAAGTCATTTTCATTTCCTCCTTCGTCCTTCACAGTTGCATAAGCCCCTGTAAAGTCCTATTTTTGTTCGAGCAGTTTAACGTCTTACTCAGGACAAGAAACAATAAAAAAAGAACGCCCTCGTTTGAGTTCGTTCTTATCCAAAAAATTAATCCGCTACTTTTTCATATGTCTTTTCGAAAATATCCGGTTTGCAAGGATATATTTCACCGTGGATACCTGTAATGATGTAATCACCTATGTTCGCGATCATTTCCCCTTCAAGCGTTTGGATAATGGCATGATCTAGCCGATATTTAATTTTTCGGCTTCCTACATATTCTTCTGACCATCCTTTTTCATCTAGCAGTTCTTCGGTTAGTTGAAACGCTTCAACAACAACAGGCTTTTTACGATATTTAGCCATTCATTAGTTCACTTCCTCTTGTTCTTGTGTTTCTGTATCATCCACAAACGAATCAAGGTCAACCCTTTCTTCTTGTTCCTGCCTCATAAGTTCTAGCTCGTATGAGACATCATCTATATACGGAATTTGCGACAATAACGTATGATCGCTATGAATTCCTTTCAATCTCGACGCATATTCTGCTACATAAGAAAGGTCGATTGGAATATTGCGCTTGAATTCCCAGAAGATATCGAGGTAGTCAATGTCGATACCTTTCTTCTTCCATGCGCTACACAATACTTTGAATTGTTCACGCAAGCCTTTACCAAACTTCCGAGCTTTCGTTCCCGCTTTGTTTTCAAGTGCAATCAATTTCCATTTGCGACTTTCCCCTGTTTGAGCACCGCCGCTGAATTTTTCATCAGACATATCCACGCTAGCGGAAAACTTGTGGATGTTCTCGTTTAACGTTTTCTTGTTGTTCTCGACGAATGTGTCGTTGATGTTTTTCGTGATGAAGAACACATCGCCGTTTTCGTCAATCTCGATACCACCTGTTTGCTTCATCTTCTCAATGGTTTCTTGGTCAATCTGTACACCCTTGAAGCCCATATACGCATTGGCAAACGTTTCGATTTCATTCACGGAGTCACTGACAATCTTGTCATATGCGTCAATCAATGCTTCGACTTTTTCAAAATCCCCTTGTTCCTCATCGTTGTTTTGGAAGCGGATGAGCGGTACATAATCGAATAAGTGAGGTTGGCTGCCCTCTGAATCCATAATAAAAACGCCATCGTCCTCGATAAAGAACGTGACGTTTTTGTTATCGTACCACTCTACTCTTGTGTATTCGTTATCATTGACGATATCTTTCACGGTGTAGTAGCGCATAGCATGTGTAATCTCGCCACCATCTTCGATAAATACCGCTTCCCACGGGAAGATGTTCATGGCGCGTTCTCCCCCGTTTTCGTCTATATACATAAGACGAGCGGCGTAACCGCATATGCTCATAAGTTTTCCTGTTTCGCTATCTAGGTCATCAATAGTGTTTAAGGTAGTAAAACGGGAAATGCGCTCTTGGTTTTCTTTTGCTTTTGTTTCTTCATACTTTCGTGTATCTAAACTATAAGAAATCGGCTGCCCCCACAGATACCCAACTATTTGATTGATGATATAACCACGATAGTCGTTTGGAATCTTGTTGTTCGGTTTCTTCGGGTCCGGTAACTGTCTACTTTGTATCGGTAATCCTTCGCCACGCCAGCGGTTGTATAATCCTAACATCGCATCACGGTGTGGTTTATGCCATTCAAGTATCTGTTTAATAATGTCACTTGTGACTGCTTGGATAGATAACTGTATCGTTGAACGCATGTGTTCACCTCGCTTTTATGCATGTTTTTATGCTTGTGCTGTGCGTTATTTGTATACAAAACTTTTACCATTAAACTCCACTCGGTTTTTGCTTAAGTATCTTTGTATATAATCATCAAACAAATTTACGTTCACAAAATTGTTGTTCTCGCATATTTGTTTGATGGTGTGAATCCCAATCGGAATTCGTTTATTAACTTTGAGAAGTTGAAGGACAAAACGAGCTAACTTTTCTTTTTCCTCATCAACAACGTTTTCGAACTCCTCATCATCGCATACGTCAGCTTGATTGTATTTAGGTTTTAACGCATTGATAGCATATAACTCATAAATTTTGCGTTCGGTCTTGTTTCTCACGGCCATATATCTAAATTCATAAAACTCCTTGTGAAATGGGTTGGTGTGAGTCCTTCCGGCGAAATGATCCAATAGTCTTTTTCGTAAACATTTAGAGCGCCCAATATATATCAATTCGCCTTTACGATTGTAAACAAAATAAATACCTCCTATTTCGGGAGGTATTTTCTCTAAATCACTCGCTTTAAGTTTCTCACTCAATTTATCAAATTCAATTTTGATGATAAAGACCACCCCTCACTTCCGTGTCTTAATACAACGACGGAACTGCACGGGCCTTGTTGCTGAATAGTACCGTATTGACAAAGTAGCGGTCGCCATCCATGTGATGGTCATTCTGTTTCAACGGCTTATCCTCTCCCCGCTCCGCCGCTTTTTCATCCCATATATAAGAGCTGTACTCACGGAATGTCTCTTTGCAGCAGTCGTTGTAGAGAATCATCTTTTTGTTTAGCGCTGTTGCCACATTCCGTATGCCGTCTAGCACATCGTTTTTAGCTTTGATGACTTTGATTCCTTTCTGACGCAATAACGCGATAAATGAAGCGGCTGATGGGTCGACAATTACGCCTTTAAAACGGTATTTTTCAATATCGCCAATAAAATTGACCAAGTCCTCGTAATATTCTTGGTCTGTCTTTTGTTTGTTTTGCTTTCGGCCATCGTAGTGGTACTCTTTCACCTTGTACCACACGCCGTTGTAAAGCCCCCACAATCCAAATGTCGTCGGGTTTTGTGTTCCATAGTCGATCGATACATAGTATTTTTCATATGGGCGTGGCTCTGTTGGAACGACATGCTCGTCTTTGTTAAACATGTCATAGATAATGCCTTCCGCCAGCACCCATAGACCAAGAATGTATCGTTGATAGAACACACCTTTATACATCCGCTTGTAGCGTTCTTTTACCCGCTCGGACAGCGATAAATTGTCATCCATCGTAAAATGTAAATGGAGCAAGTTTTTCTCATCAAGTTTATCCAAGTATTCAACCTTAAACCAATGATACGGACCAGCTGGGTTACAGTTGAACCATAACTTCGCCCCGTCGACTGAACAACGAGCGGTTGCTTGATTGACAAAAGATTCAGGCATGAGCGCTACTTCGTCAAAGAACATTCCAGCAAGCGTAATCCCTTGAATCAAGTCTTGGGATGATTCATCTTTCCCGCCAAACAGGTAGAAATAGTTTGTTTTCCCTTTAAATGTGATCGTCAAATAGTTATCTGCTCGATGGTCTTTAACTTTATACCCTCTCGACTTTAACATCCGCTTGAGCGGCGTAATGACGTTCCGACGTAGTGCCCCTATTGTTTTCCCTGCCATACCCAAGTTTTCTTCGTTAAACGTTTCCATCGCCCACATAACGAATGATAAGGACATCACAACGGTTTTTCCTGCACGAACGGAACCGTCACATATGATACCATCTTTTCCGCTGGCAGGTGAGCCATTGCGCCACCATGTCAATACCTTGAGTTGCTTCTTGGAAAACGGCTGAAAATAAAAAGGAGCGGGTTTAAGCTTCTTCATCATCCCACACCTCTTCGATCTTGCCATCTAACGCCTCTAGGAAGCCATCGTCTTCAAATTCTTCTTGTTCATCTGGTCCAAACACTTTATGATGAGCAATTTTGAGTTTTTCTTCTTCGATTTTCCGCTTGAAGTTATCCGGGAATAAATCGAAATACAACGATAACTTTTCAAGCGCCTTCATCTTGTCGGCTAGCTTAATAGACACGCCATCTTTACCTTGTTTCACTTCCGTAATGATAGTCCCGTCTACCATAGCCGAGTCTTTTAAATCAACATAGTTAACAATTTGCATGACAGGTTTTTTGTTTTCATCTTTGCCCTCAAATACAGGACCGTACATCCCTATTACTTGTTCTTCACGCTGTCCGAATGAAACATAGTCCGTTATGTCCGCAAAGGCAATGTCGATGTATTTTTGAAGAACGTCACGAGCTTCTAATTTCAACTCGCTTACTTGTTCTACTTTCAGCCGCTCTATCTCTTTAGAAACGTTAGCATTCGCAAGCAAGCGGCTTCCGTTTGTTTTTGCTGTGAAATAGTCGCAGCCATATGCCTTTTGGTATGCCTTTGTAGCGTTAAAATACTTCAAGTAATACAAGCAAAAACGCCTTTGTTTCTCGGTTAATTCATTGTTTTCATCTATCTCAATTTCAATTGGTTTATCATCATTTTCTTGCGCATCGTTTTGATTAGCAACGTTCCTTTTCTCAATAGTAACGTTCCTTTTCAATTTTTGTTCCCATTGGTCTAAGTTTTTCCACTTTCGGATTTGGGAATCGGATACTTCTAACTCGGTGGCAATGTCTTTTAATTTCTTTGTTCCGCCACTCTTTTTCCATATCTCAAAAGCTTCATCTCGTTTCGGATTTCTAGGTCTTGCCATGTCACATCACCGCCACCCCCGTTGTATTTAAGTTTGTTTTGGATAAAAGAAACTAATCCCAGATAGGTTTTACTTTCCCACCACATTCACATTGCGTTTTATAAACCGTATGTATTTTCTTCTGTTTTTCGTTAACTTCTCGCTTTTCAATCGAGGCTGGACGTCCGCATTTTTCGCATTTGATTGTGTATTGCATAACTTTCACCTCGCAAAAAAGAAAAGACGCGATAAACAACAGCATTAGTTAAACTAACACGATTGCTTATGGCGTCTCATAAATCCTCATTGATCACATTATCGAATTGTGTTATTCGCATATTTTTTATTGTGGTAAAAATAGTAGCAAAACGAAACTTGTGTTTTATTGATTTATTATGGTAATGATTCACCGAAGCGGTTTTTCACGCCGCCCCGGACCTACCTCATATTTTACACTTTAAAATTTATTTTCCAAAATTTGTTCTGTTTGTTTCAATCGTTCCATTCGTTTCATTCGTTTCATTCGCATTTAACATTTGTTCAAGAATACTTTCTCGGATTCTGAATATGGTTGACTTAGAAAGTTTCATGCGTTTTCCGATAGCCGCCATCGAATCACCGTTCAGCAATCGGTGTAATACTTCGTTTTCTCTGTCGCCCTTCACGTATGGAATTAAAGATTGAACGATTGCGATTTTTTCCTCATATCGCTTGATGATTTTATTGTTGTAATATAAACGTCTACTCACCTCTGAATAGACTGGATCGCCCGTAAACCCACTAGCTTTTGGCAAAGTTGCTTCAATCCCGTATTGAGCTATCTTCGCCCCTATATAGCTGTCATTTGAAACCTTTGCTACTGGTTGCCTAGCTTCTTCGATTGATTCAACCATCCATCTATAATTTTCAATCCATTGTCGTAATACACTTTTTGTTATCTGCCCTTTACCCATAGGTCGCCCTCCTATGCTATAATTGAGTTGTTAGCTAGGAGGTAAGCTGTGGCTGTGGGTTGAAGGTGGCCACAGCTTTTTTTATCAACTTAACCGTTTAAATGAATCAGCGTATGCGATAAAGTAGTTAAAGTTTGGGTTAGACTTTTTCAAACGTTCTAGTCGTTTTCTTGCCCACAATTCGGATGTATAAAATTTATTGTCGATTAACTGCGGTATCCCGTTTTGCTCCGCAACAATGAACATAAGCGCAGGAAACATTAATCGATGCCTCCTTTTTTATTTCGCATTTTTTACGTACTGCGACTTACAATAAACAACCATCGATTAACAATACTTCTGGTTCGTCACTTTCTAAAATTTCTACAATTTCTTCTACATCGCTTAATTTTCCATCCTCACCAACAGCTTGCGAAAGTTTCACAATTGCATAAAGCTCATGTACTAATTTACATTCTTCTAATAGCTTATCAAATTCATCTTCTTCGCCAGCAACAACTTCAATATACTTTTTTACAGCTTCTTCGCAATCTTTTGCTTTAATCAAAGCGTAGTATGGCTCGATAAATTCAAAAAACTTCAAAGCTGTTATATTGCGAATTTGTTTAATTTCCGAATATTGTAACTTAGTATCTGAAATACAGTATCCTTTCGGATTGGTTAATCCAAGAAAAATATCACCTTCATGTTCGTACAATTCAACTGTATAACGATTTGGTAATGTAACTTCAATTTCTTTATTGCTCATTTGTTATTCTCCTTTCCTTTGTCACACTTTGTTTCAATTGTTCACTAAGCACTTTCTTCTCTCGCTGATTGTGTTATCTAACACTTTCCCAATCTTCAAAAACTCATCCCAAATAGCGCAACCCGGGCACCATTTCAGGCTGTTTCTTTCGTTGTAATTTTCGCAATTTTTGCAGTGCAAGTTGTACAGTGGCTTTTGTCGATCTAGCGCTTTTAACCGAGCATTTGCATCTACAACCACCATTCAAATCACCTTTTTGGCATTTTTCCGAGCCTTTCTCGCTTTCTTAAGTTCCTCATGCGTAATCCAACCACCATCGATTTTCGAGTATGTTATCAGCTTTAATTCATATGGATAACGGTACTCAAAAAGTTTTCTTCTCAGTTCAAATTGTTGTGTAACCATTCCTTTTACGTCGACCACTTCTATGCGGCCGTCTGCGTATTTAACTTTAAAATCAGCCTGGTAAGTAATTGCTCTGAAGGTTTTCCCGTTCTTTTTAAAACTCTCAAGCAACGTAAACTTTGGTTGTAACTCGAAATCTTTTACGATACCTTGCTCTTTTAATAGTTTCAAATGTTCGTAGTATCTCGCTTCAATCTTGGAATCAAACTCGATTCCATCCACTACTACTTTCTTGTTTTTGTATTTTGTTTTTGCCATGTCAGCCCTCCTTGGCACTCGCTTGATTAGAGTGCTGATAAAGAGTTGATAAAACTCTCCATCAGCAAGATTTTCTTCAACTAATTTGTTTTTCATCCAAATGCGGAACGCCATTTCTAAACTTATACCCCATCCGTTCCAACTTCCCTCTTACTCCAGCTTCGCTGCGTTTTAAGTGACGGGATATCTCTTGTATACTGATTCCTTTTTTCATACTTTCGAGGATGTAGTCAATTTCTTTTTGCGTGTAAGGCCTGTGATTATCAAGATAAGCTGGACGGTATTTAATTCCCAAGTCTTGCAATCTACGTTTAACCGCTCCATGTGTTCGTTGCAGCTGGTCGCATATCTCTGGATACGTATAACCTTTTTCGACCATGTGTTTTAACAGATTATCATCCCTGCTACTCCATGGCGTATTATGTGGTTTTGGCACGTACATCTTTTTACGATGGTCTGCTCTGCGTTTTTCTTCCGCCCAATCTGGTTCGGGACCTAAATCCCCCTTCTCAAATCGACTAAAATCAATCATTTGTTTGTTTTTCTCTGCCCATTTCCACCAATCTTTGTATTTGATGACTTTGACTTTTTTTACTTTAGTAAAACGTTTATACATAACAGGTAGACCATATTTTTCTTCCCAATTTTTCATAATGCTGTAGTTAACTTTTATTGTTTTTGCTAATTCACAGATTGTAATTCCGTCGAAGGTTTTAATTGGATCGCCAAGCCCTAACTTATACGCTTTCACCTTTACGCTGTTTTCTGTACGATTTAACTTTTTGCATATCCCTGGTAGCGATACAGTGCCCCAACTAACTTCTAAATAATCGATTTCCTCTTGAGTCCAATGCCTTTTCTTCATGTAACCACCTTCTCAATAATTCGTCATTTTGGCTGAAGCTCAAAATCTTTCGCAATTCCTTGTTCTTTTAATAGTTTTAAATCACCCTATTCTTGCTATCTTCCTCATTAAAGCCGTTCGGATAGCGTTTCTTGAGTTTTTCAATGTTCTTTCTCGCTATTGTGTCAAGGTCTAAGTTCATAGTCGAAGCCAAACTGGACAAATACCAAAGCAAATCGCCTAATTCTTCCTCGACCTTATTGATATCTAACTCATGACTGTGATAAATGACTTTCTTTAAGTAATCGACTATCTCGCCCGTTTCACCAGCAAGTCCCATACAAAAATTTGATACTTTAGTGTTAAACCACTTTTCTTTTGGAATAGTTCTTTCCGCCATAGATTGATATTCTGTAAAATTCATAAGCTCCACCTCATTTAGGACAGCATATTCTCCAAAATATTTCTTTGCAGCTTCGTTATAAGCTAATGCGGCTTGGATCTCACTTCTGAAATAGCCCAAATTGATCGAACGATTGTTTACTTGAATTCTCGCTTTCCATTTGCCAATCTTGTCTTTATCTCTCTTGTGATAATGAACTCCTTTATATTTAGAACGAGCCGCCGCTTTCTTTCTGGCGTTCCATGTGTTTTTATCTTTAGGAATATTTCTTAAATTACACTTTCGATTGTCCAAAGTATTTCCGTTGATATGGTCGCAAACCATATCTTCTGGAGTATTAGCAATTACTCTGTGCATGAAGATTACTTTCCTTTTTCCGTTAGGCAATTTTATGTTTCTTCTCGCGTATCCTAGAGCGTAATACCACTTATACTTGCTCAATTTTTCGAAATCATCGTCATCTACAATCGCGAATTTACCTTGGGATAATTCGATTTTCTTCATCCTCATCCACTCGGATGCTCCTTCTCGATATGAAAATCGAGTCCAGCTTGCATTTCAAACAACTTTTGTAAATCCATTTCGATTCTCCTTTGACCAACGTTTTTCAACTAATACCTGATACGGTTTATTGTCGTATTCAAAATATTTCATATCGCTTGCTACTTTGTAGCCGTATCCCTCGTGTCTTTCAATTTCTTTCTCTAATTCATGTTTTGTTCGACCTTTAAGAATCTTTCTTTTGTGGTTGATTCCTAATAGTTCCATTTTTATCACCTCGCTAAAACGGGTATCCAATTTTGTTTCTGCATGATGTGGGTATCAAAATCATTTTGCATGATTAAAAGTTTTTGGTAGTTCATTCTTGTTCCTCCAATTTCTCAATAGCAAATTCCAAATACTTATAAGCCTTCTTTAAGTCCTCTAATGGCGTTTCATGTTTAAATGGCGCTCTTGATAAATACTTGATTGTATTTCCGACACAGTAACCAACGAATGAGTTGTTATATCCTTTTGTAATTTCTGCGATGATTTCGATTGTTTCGAATTTGCCTTGCGTGTAGTGTGATGGGCTGTTTATGGTGTCTTTCATTAGTTATCATCTCCTTCCTATAAATTTTTTAGCAACCTTACAACGCCCATTCCCATCGGACGTTTGTGCCCAACTCCGGCATATTCTGCGAATCGCATCAATACGTTAAATTGATGGATATAATCGTCATCGCCATAAGATTTCAACCCAACTTTGCCGTAAAAACATCTAAACGGATGATAGTCGCCGATCATGCAATAAGCTGTGTGGATATTTGCAAATGTGATGATTGTTTGATTTTTTGTTCGTTCTCCCGGAAAAGGAATTGGAATGCTTAATTTTTCTGGAAATAATTGATTCCATCTTTCTTTTAAACTAAGTAGTATCTTCTCTGGTATCGGCAAAGGAATATCAAATCCTTGTGTTCTAAATGTTGCGTTATGGAATTGCAGTAATACCGATTGAGTTTGGTATTGTTGATTTAATAAATCAATGTGAGAGACTTCTTTTAATATTTCAACCCCATCTAACTCTTTGAAAATCGGTTCTATTTCTAACCCCAATACGTTTACGATATTCGGCAATTCTATACTAAACGGGTTGTAATCGTGCTTGTCATGTATCAATTTTGATAAAACTGGAGATTTTTTATGAATGATAGCCAATACAGCGTTATACATTTCTTTGCCGTCGCTAAATTCAACTGGTAATTTGATTTTTAGCATCTATCATCCTCCTCCATTACTCTAATTATTGAATATATATTTTGTATGGGATCTAAACTACCAAACTCATTCAACTCAGTTGTTGTATAATAAGCAATACTATCAATGCTATTGAATCCGTCTATTTCAAACCAATCTTGAATATCTTCTAAACTCCATCCGCCACCTAAAATATGAATCCATTTTCCGCCTTTTTCTTTGATGTAATAAAACAATTCCCCTAAACAAAGTTGTTTTGCTATATCACCACGTAATGAAGGATTTGAAAAAAGGAATATATCTGTATAATCTAAATAAAAATCCACTTGATATTTAAGTTCCTCTAAATTTACTTCGAACTGTCTTGATGATTGAAGAACAGCGCCGACTTTTGAATAAAAATTATATTTATGCCATAGTTGCATATTTCGCATAGATTGTACTGGATTGAGGAATTCGTCAGGAGCAACGCAAATGACATTATTTTTTTGCCCGAATTTTAAATAATATTCGTTTAATTTTTTCATGTAACCGAATGATATTTTTCTCCGTTGTTTACTTAAACCAAAGGCCCCGCTATCTAAAATGACTAGTTCTCCTTCGTTTTCAAAATGTGGTTTTACCGGGAAAGCAAATAAACGACTAATCCCTTTGATTTTTCTAATCTCGTTTTCTTTTTTCTTGCAATGAGGGAAAACATAGATTTTGTCACTCAAGACCACCATCACCTTTCACATATTTCTCAATCCACCACATATATTGTTTACAGCCTCTATAAGTTGGGAGTGATGCGTGTAGCATGTATAGTTCTTTTTCACTTTCTTTCATCTCATCGCTGCCTCCTCACATTCGGAATAATACAAGGTACTCTGTCGGTATGCAGGTGATATGGCGGTTTCAATCGGACTTTTCGAATTTGGTAGACTTGTCCATCGTTCGGCAGTTCACCGGTGAATGGTTTTGGGCGCATGATACCGTACGGTCCGATGTCGCTATAATCATCTTCGACTTCTTCAACTAACCACTCTTTTACATAGCCGTAGCCTTGCGAACCCTTCTTTCCGATGTTTGTCACATACGATAAATATTTTTGGATTTCTATCGGATCTCCCACGCAATAAAATTCAATATCGCCAATAATTCGGATGATTTGTGGGATGCGGTAAGCCTTATATTCTCCCTTTTGTGCATCGATTTTTCCTCTTTTTCCTCTAAAATCAACATAATGGAGTGCGTCAAAATCATTTATCTTCTTGTGCCAATACTCAACTTTTTCATCGAATTGTTGATAAAATCCAAGTGATGTTTTCCAAAGTCCGTTTTCATCTTTTGCTAACGGTAAATCTGGTTCGATTAGATTGTCCATTCGCAAATCACGGTTTTGCAAAATGTCGGGATGGTGGACGAGCATCCACGCATACGCGAGGATACTGTCCAAGTGGAAAATGCCATCGTTTGAATTTACACGTCCGTCTAATAGTTTTGCTGTGACTAATAAATTTTTCACTTCACATCACCCGACAACAACTTTGTGAATTCTTCTTTATTTTCGATAAGGTAACTATCGTATATTTCTTGCAAGTGTGCATCGTATGTTTTCTTCGCTTCTTCTGCTACCGCTCCAAGTTTGATAAATTCTTGTCCGATTTGAGCAAAAGGTTCACGACCGGTTTCAGTAATCAAGTCCATTTCAGCCGCAACTAATCCGAATCCTTTCCCGCTCATTCCACCGAGATAAGGTTGTTTCTGCCATTCGTGTATAGCCGATACAAACGCACCAAGTTCTAATTCCGTACAAATAATATCCCAACGGTGCCATAACTTTGTACCAGCAGCTAAATACTCAACGCTATAACGCATTTGTGTCGCTGGCTCGTCCTTTTTCTTTTTCCCTTTTTCTCCTTCAATCGCAAGCAGCTCTTCCCCGTCGAGTGCAAGATATTGTGAACGCATCGTTTCGTTTTTCTCGTCGTCTTTTCTGCTGAATTCGATCACGTTAGAAAGATGACGCCAACTGTACTCCGGTTTTGGAAGATATGACGGCAAAATGTTGTTGGTTTCCCGGCAGATTGGATATGCAAAGGTTTGTTTGAGTTTTCCGTCTAGGATTTGATTTCCCACGCCGCCGCCGAATAACGATACGAACGGCAAGGCTTTCCGAATCGCACGGGCTTGGTCAATGTCGATGCTTTGCGCTCCACCAATACTTCCGCCCGAGAATAGCAAATGGAATGCCTTGAGCGACACTTGAATTTGCAGTTTGTTGAGCAGATAGCGTGCTCCACAATCACGGAGCATCCCACGTAGCGCGTTGCCGGAATACACCATTACTTCTTCGATTTTGTCGCCGTTGACGACGGTTGTCGTGTTCAAGAAGCTTTGCGTTGATTCACTTTCTCCAATATGACTCAATGGTTGCAAAAGCGTATAAATAGTTTCAATACGATAATGTTTCATTCGACAATCTCCCCTTCAATAATATTTTCTAGTTTAGTTTCAATCGGTTTTTCGCGTTCCAACCGATCACGAACAAGCATGATGACACGGGCTGTTTCTTTGTATAGTTGGTACAAAATTTCTTGGTCCTTTCCTGATTCGAGGATTTCGGTCAAGAACTGTCTGCCTTTGTTGTCATCACCTTCGATGATGATTTCACCTAATTCATTTTGGATGGCTGTCATCACATTGCTATTACTTTCACACCATTTCGGGTTAATTGCTTCACATGCCATTTTTCGTTTAAATGTTTCTAAAAAAGTTCCAATTGTAATTGCTCGTTTTGCACTGACTTTGGTGAATCGTTCGATTTGCCCCCACATATCAACGCCTTGTGGCCCTCTTTTTCGGTTTCTACTGCGATAGACTGCGTAGATAATGAGCGCTGCTGCTGCTGCATGTTCATCTTGAGTTCTGAAACCGTAAAACATTCCAATTCCTCCTTGTTTTCAATTTTTTGTGCAACAAACATCACAACATCAAGTAGCGGTTTGCCCCGATATTCTTTCACTCGATCTTCAAACGCTTGCCATTCTTCTATACCAAAATCTAAAATACGTTTTTGATTGTATTGTCCTGTTGTGATTTCGGTCTTTGTGAATCCATACAAGAAATGTTCAATCAAGTTTAGTAGTTTGATAAATTCTTGACGATTGACTAAAACTGGCATTTCTTCATACATGACCGTAAATACATCTTTTGAGTAATTAACCTCACTCTTAAATGCGATGTGCTTTTTTTGAGATACTGCTAGATTGATAACGAATGGCGGTTTCGGCGGTTCGGTGAGGTATTGACGCAGCTCCACTCGATTAGTTAAGTGGAGCTTGTCTTTATTTGCTACGTGCGAAAACATTCGTAACGAGTTTTTCTGCGGACTTTGTAAGATTGTAAAGCAGCACGCTTCACAAACGTGTGTCGCTGTTCGATGCTTGCCTGCGTTCCAATCGGTAAACACGTTTGAAAATATCTTCTTGAGTTTCATGCCGTATTCCATTTGTTCGCCGCATAAGTAGCAATATCCATTGTGGGCCTCAATATCTTTATGAGTTCTCGGATCTACAAAATGAATTTCTCGTTTCACTTCATTTCCTTTTGAGTCTTTTGTGTTATAAATGATTTTCCCGGTGTTTTTCCAAGCTTCGTAAATTAAATGAGTCGGCATGTTTTCACCTCCTTTCAAAAAGTCTTATCTGTAAGTTATTTGTTAAATAATTTCACCGAATATACGCTCATAATCGTCCTTCCACATGAATATATAACCCGAATCGTTTTTTATTTTTCCGTTACATCGCTTGCAAATGGTGCTGAAATCATAATACAAGTGCTTGCTTGCCGACCTTGCTGACCTGAACTCATGTAGTACTACCTTGGTTTCTGGATGAAGAGCGACCACTTCCCTACTTTTTTGCTTCCTTATGATTCTGCTGATTACTTCTTTTTTGTCCATCCATTGTAGGTTTTCAGCGTAGCAGTCAGTTTTAATTCTATTTTTGTGCCAAATGAATTCGTTTGCTTTCGGTTCCCTCAAAAAATGAATTGCAACCAACTTATTCACTCGATAAAGTCGGTATTTTTCGTTCAGTTTTAAAAACACCGCTAAGCTTCCGTCTGTTGTGAGGGTTGGTAAAATAAACCGTTCTTTTGTTTTATAAACTCTTTTCACTCGACCGTAATTCGAAAGTTTATAACTTCCGTTGGTCCCCTTTATTTCCACCCAACATTCATCTGGGATGTTGAGTTTTTCTTGGATTGTTTTTTTCTCCTGTACGGTCGGTTTATTTTTGAAAACTACAACCAACAATATCGGATGAATCAATTGGTGCCTTATTGCGTAGTAAACGCTTGATATTGACCTATTGAATAATTTTGCAATTTCTTCGGCTTTCATTTCTTTCAAACGATTCGGCAAGATATCGTATAGATACATTGCGCCATCACCACCTTTTTTAGAACGGCAACGAATCTTCTGATACTTCAATCGGTACTCTTCCACTTGCAAACGGATCATCGTCAACTTGTGTGTAATTCGTTTGATTTTGACCGCTGTAGGCGTTTTGATTACTAGATTGATAATTTGTATTACCTTGACTAGAAAATTGATTCTGCGCTGAATTAGGCGTGTTTTTTGATTCAAGGAATTGGATTGATTCCGCAACTACTTCGGTGTAAAACACCTTCTTGCCGTCTTGGTCCTCATAGCTGCCGGTTTGGATGCGGCCATCGATGCCGACGAGGCTTCCTTTCCGCATGTAATTTGCGAGGTTTTCAGCTTGTTTTCTCCATGCTACACAGTTGATAAAATCTGCTTCTCTTTCGCCATTTTGGTTTGCAAACGGTCGATTAACAGCAACCGTAAAACGAGTCACCGCTACTCCATTTGTCGTGTAGCGTAGCTCTGGATCTTTTGTAAGTCTGCCAACTAATACGACTCTATTAATCAATTAAAATTCTCCTTTCTCAAACTTTGCGCAAGCATTCCAATCCAACGCTTGCTCTAATACATATTTCACTTTTGACTTTGTTCCAGGACCACCGTATTCCATCAGTTCTAGTGCTTCTTTGATAGCAATTTCATATTGTTTGTTTTTAACAAGTAAATCACTAACTATTTCGGCCCATTCTTCGTCTGTGCCTATTCTTTTTTCATAATTGAAATCCGTCATCACCCATTCTCCTTTCTCAAACTTTGCGCAAGCATTCCAATTTACCCGATGGTCCGTGCTCGGACTGTTAGTATTTTTTCTCAAAGCACACTTGTAATATCTATTTGCATATTCCCGATAAAACAAGTGTTTACAATGTTTGCAGAGTTTGTCTTTAGGGCCATATCCATAAGTCCGTACCATCGGATTTTTATCAAGTTTACTTTGGTCAACAGGAACACCTAAATCCATCTCAAGCTGATTCACACAGTTTCCTCCAACAATTCAGGATTTTCATAAATGTTGCCGATGACTTCTCCCTCTAGCAGTCCTAGTGGGTAATAACACTCCTTGCCAGTTATCGTGTCTATATCCACTGCGGTAAAGCGCCCTCTTAACCACCTGATTTCATAATTTCTTATTAAACCATTTTTTCCGTATTTTCCCCGCACAATATCTCCTGCATAAATTTCCTTTCCGTTTGAATCGAATTCGCCTGTCGCCATTAACAGATCGACTTCGTTAAATTGATACTTGCGTATCTCGTCACAATCAACCAGATATATTTCGACTTCGCTGTCTAAAAAGTCGATGCTCAATACATCCGCTAATTGTCCAAGATGTTTTACGAAAGCACGGAACTTAATCTCTTTCACGCAATCTCACCTCTGCTATATTTTTGTAATATCCAACCGTCCTGGAGCATAGCTTGTACTAACGCTTTGTGGTTGGGTACGATGATCGTGACTTCTAGCCCGTTTTCGTAACCGATAAACTCCGCGTACTCTTTGAAGTTCAATTTCTGCAATTCTAGCTTCATCTGCTTACGTTCCTTGTCATTGCTCACTATTCGAATCCCGTGTTTGTTGTACTGTGCCATGTTAAGCACCTCGCTTGATACGCGCCATAGTGAGTGCGTATTTGAGTTCCCGATCACTAAGTTCCTGTACTGGTTTGCCATCTACTCGCTCGATGCCCAAAAGTCTAAGTTGCTCGATGTAGAAAGCTCGTTTGAATTGGCTTAACATACATCTCACTCCTTTTTAAGCTGGAATTGTCATCTTGTTTAAGTAATGCACGTTGTGAGGAACTTGGTAATATAAGTCTCCTGGCGTTCTGTAACGTGCTAATTCTTTTTGTAATTCCGTTTCTGAATAACAATAAGTCGGCTTCGTACCGTATTTTTCAAAGCGCCACATAATAACCACATAAGGCTGCGTACTATATCCGATGTATGTTGGTTTCATTTTGATTCCTCCAATACTTTGATTGCGTCTTGTATAGCATCGTATACTGCTTTTTCAATGATGTTATTAATCGCTTCACGATAGCGTTTGTTTTGCTCCCTTAACTCTTGATTCGTCATGTAATAAGTTTGAGCAGTATTTTTCCATTCGTCTCTTTCTTTTTCCAACTCCTCAACACGCTCAGCTTGTTGGATAAGCCACTCAACATCCTCGCCATTCAGGTTGTAGTCATACTCGTATTTAACAAACCTTTCTTTTATATCTTCCAACCATTCTCTACTCATTCTGTTCCCTCCAATGCTTGACGTGCTTTTTCACCATAATCCAAAGTGATTTCAGCGCGTTCTTTGTTTCTGGCGGAATAGATGCTTTCGTCTGCATAAAACTCTAGTGCTTCACGAAGTCGTTTATTTTCTTCTCGTAACTCTTTGATTAACTGAACCCCTACACTTTCAAGTAATTGTCCAAAATCGATATTCAATGTTTTCGAAAGTGTTTGTAATGTCTCGATAGATGGAGTAGGCGACTTTCCGTTTCTCGGGTTTGCACCTTTTTCTAAAGTAATGTAATACACATGACTAATTCCTGTAATTCGTTCCATTTCACGATACGAACGGTCTCTACGTGCTTTTTTTAATATCTCACCTAACGTCATTGTTCTCCCTCCAATGCTTCGTGTGCGATTTTTTGTAATTTAGCGTATTCAATCCCCCAGTTTGCCACACCTACAACTTGATGACTTTTTATTTCTTCAAGTGCTTCACGATACTTTTCTGCCTTCTCTGCTTGCTCAATCAACCAATCTAAAACTTTACTTCTCTTTTGATACAATTCATTTTCTGCGTATTCATTTGCTAGTACTTTGATATGTTCTTGCCATTTTAGCGCTTCCTGCATTAGTTCCTTATCACTCATTCTCATTCACCCCCAACGCCTCACTCGCGATTTTATGAATCTTGTCATATGTTGGGTTGAAGTCGCCTAGCCCACGAGTAATGGCTTCGATTTCTTTGAGCGCTTTTTCGAATCTGCTTTCAAATTCGTGAACTGAAACTGTTGCTTCTGAATAATCGCCTTTGTCCTCCCACTCTTTGTTTAATTCTGCTGCATATTCAAAAGCTTCATCTTTGTTTTCTGTAACTTTCAAAGTACTTGTATCGCCTTCTGCACTATCGTACACAGTAACGACATAAACTTTTGCCATTTCATTCACCCTCCCACAACATTTCGTAATCGATAATTGTTATGCATATCTTTTGGTACCGTCACCGTATAATCCTCAGCCATTTCAAAAATCCGGGATGCTGTTGCTTCGTCTACGTAAATCATTTCGCTTAGAGATAATTCACTAGATACCAATAAAGGTTTATTATTCAAATATCGATAATTGACCACTTCAAAGATGATTTCTGCTTGCCACTGCTTAACGTCAACTTTCCCGCCTATTGGTTTGAATAAATCGTCGATAAACAACACATCAATATCTTTCATCCGATGCATTATTTCTGATTTACGTTCAAAATTGTTCTCGGATATTTCGTTCATCCCGTCTTTATATGGGAAGTACATAACCGGCACGACACGCTTTTGAATTAAATTATTTGAGATAGCCATTAATAAGTGAGTTTTACCGCTTCCTGGTTGACCGATTAGCAGCACACTGTTTTTCCGAGTGCTTCTAATCGCGTTGAAAGATTCATAGTATTTCATACATACAACTTTCATATTCTGTACGACTTGCGGTCTGTTTTCAGTAATAAAATTGCCGAACCCCATTTTCTGAAACTCTTCTGTAATTTCGCTAGATTTCATTAAGCGATTGATTTTTTTAATCTTGGAGCATTCGCACTCAACCCATTGATCTGTATCATGTTTTAGCTCCACTTCTTCACCTTTGAAATTAAGAATAATTTCCCCTGCTTTTCTACGAACGATGTACCCTCCTTCATCTTTGCACTTTGGACATTCATATTGAGCTGAAGTTTCGGAGTTTTGCATCAATGTCTGTTGGGATTTCAGTCGCATTTTTTTCATGATTTCTTGAAATTTGTCCGTTCCCATGGCTTCGCTCAGACTTTGCATTTTCTTCTCTCGCCTCCTTGGTTTTTAATTGCTCATAAGATGTAATCAGTTCAGTTTTCCAATTTCTCAAAATCCCTTCTGCATATTTGAAATGATTTGTAATACCCGTTTTAGTAATTGACTTTTGCAATGCTGCCAAAATTAAATCGACATCTTTATATTCATCCAGCATTTGACCAAGCAATTCGCTGATGAAAGGTGTAACTGGCCGGATATTGTTATTTACAAATCCTACTAATCTGGCAAAAGGCAAACTCACTAACTTACTTACGTCTGTTTGTTTGTCAGTATTTAGTTCTTCAGTATTTAGTTTGTTAGTATTTAGTAGTTGCGGGTTTTCCATCGATGGTTTTTCCATCGATGGTTTTTCCATCGATGGTTTTTCCATCGATGGTTTTTCCGTTGATGGTTTTTCAATGCATGGTAAATCCGGTTGTGGTTCGTCAGGATCATCCGATTGACCAGGTTCATCACCATCTAATTGAGGTACTTCGTAAACCACTGTTACCCAATCAAACTTTCCGTTTTCATTTCTTCTACGCTCTTTCCTCACGTAACCATATTTTTTCAATTCTTTTAGCCCGCTGTTAAAAGAATCCTTTCCGTCTGTCGCCCATCGCATAATTTCATCATTGTAAAAAGTCCAATCATCCGGTTTAGAGAGCATAAATACATGTATTGCCTTAGCTTTCCAACTTAATCGTTCATCATAAAGTGAAGTGTTATTGATAACTGTATAATCCTTGTTTTTCTCAACTCTGATGATGTTTTTGCCCATTTGCCCGCCCTCCTTTATGATTGAGGGGATTTCTCCCCTCATAGATTAGTAGAATGGTAACTCTGAATCATCAATTTCCGGAATTTTTTCGTATTCTGGTAATGATTCTTCTTGCATTTCTTGTTGCTCTATCACTTTTTGTTCTTGCGATTCCTGTTTCTGTGATTGCTGCTGTAAATGCTGTTGCGCTTTACGTATTTTTTGTTGTTCAACTGCATCAAACATTATTTGAATAGCTTTTTTAATAACCGGATCTGTACGATTTTGACTGATGAGCCATTCGAGGTAATCAGGTTGTGCTTTATAAATTTCTTTCAATGTTTTCCCTTTGTATTTTCCAAATGAGAGTTTGATTTTCGCTGCATCTTCAGGCGTCATTGTTTCAATTTGCTCAGTTTGGATATACTCTTGCATATCCTCGATATCTTGAGTGAATACATCAGATAAGCTGGCTACGGTTAAAGTTGCGTCAATTTGAGCTCGTTTTTTCGCCATTTTTAAACAAGTGTTTGCCAACGTGAACGGATCTTGATTGATATACTTTTTCTCTTTTGTGTTGCAGTGACCGACACCCTCAGTAATTTTGATGCCGTTTTTGTATAATTCGCATCGAACAGTAAAAGCAAAGAAACCTTTTTCATAATCCTGAACACGTTCCGTAACCTCATACTCACTTGTTAAACCCATCAACATCAGGATTTTTTCTGCCCCTGGTTTTAATAAAGTGGGTTTATTTGTTCCTGGAATGATTCCATAGTCATGATCTTCTTTTAATGTATTTTGAACGACCATTTGAAATTGATTGATTTTTGATAAAGTACCTTGAATTGCGTTTAAATCTATAGAATCGATAATTGAAAGAGAATCAACTTGGTTTTGCACTTTTAAAGCTGTTTCGGTCATTATCAAACCCTCCTTATCGAATTTGTAATGATTCTTTTTCTACTAACCGGGCACCAGGAATTTCGCCCTCTTTTAAGCGTTTAGCTAATTCGCTTTTGCTGATTGTTTTTGTGACTTTTACAAATTCTTCTGGAATTAAATCTTCGTTTTCTATCTCTACAGAAGTAGATTTGCGCAATGAAATTGTGAATTTTTGCGTTTTAATTCGTTTCTCACCTGTTAGCAGCAAAGTATCTTGCATTGCTTCTTTCATGCGGTTAACGCCATTTTCAAGCGATTTACGACGGTCTGCCAAACGCTTCTCTTCTGATTTCAAACCTTCGATATCAGATTCAAGGTTTTTCACAACCATTGCATAACCTTCGAGTTTTTCAGCGATTTCTCCATTTACAGAATCTAAAGCAAACTTTAATTCTTCCTCTGTGTACTCACCGCTTTCAATTAGAAATTGAATATTACGGTACATTTCATTCAGTTCATATAAAGTAGCCATCTTTGCCCTCCTATGCTATAATTTCAGTAACCAAAATTTTTTGAAACGTAGACCACTTGTATGGTGGTCTTTTTATATTTCTTCGAGAGATCTATCATCCATGAGATACTCCCAAAGGCAGCTTGGGCTGCAAAACAATTCGTCATCAAATGTTGCGCCACCATCCCCTCCATAAATTGGTGCATCGCATGTTTTACATTTTCCTATTGGTCCTACCGCATCTTCCGGATAAACACCGCCGATGACCATCGGGTTTTCGATATCCACTCGTCTCATGCTAATCCCTCCTTTCCGGAACTTTTCGAAGTTCCCATTCCAAGATATTGAGTTTTGGCTTGCAATCTTTGCAGAAACAACGATTTTCGATGAAGCTATACCAAACAAGTTCGTTTGGTTCAAAATCTCGCAAGCATTCACCGCAATAGCTACTTTTAGCTTCTTTCATTCCTTCACATCCTTCCCGGTGATAGAATCACCAATCTATCCACAACGTCTTGGCCACTGGAGCCTTTGCGGCCGCCGCTCGTCCGAGTGGAGTCTTGGCGAAGCTGGGCTCGGTTGTAGATAGATTGCTAATCCCATCCGGCAGCCCACAAGCATTCATTTTTTTAGGAGGATTTGGCTAACCAACCGCTTGCGAACTGCTGGATAGGAGCGAGAATGTTCTCGCAACCCATCATCATTTGTGTTATAATTAAATTAGTGTGTGTATTAGTCTGCCGTTAACCATTTTGGTTAGCGGTTTTTTAATAAATGTGAATATATAAGAAAACCGTTAAGATAATTCCGAATAATAACGGGCCAAAGAACCAAATGAAATCTGATATGGTACCTTGTCCTTCAAAAAAGTAATCATTGAGCCACTTCATCTGATCACCTTGCCTGATAGCAACAACTTTTGAATTAATGTCAACTTACGCCACTTAGATTTTCTTCGCACCGTTTGACCACCTCGCATAAAATTCCTCGATTTGATAAATCATGTATTGTTAAGTAAAATCTGCGTTGATTTTCGAGCTTTTGAATCCGTTCAATTGAACGAATCAAATCAATAGTTCTTGCCATAGCCAAATCTAATCGCCCATCTTGTGTATGCATGCCGATCATTTCTAAAAGATCATCAATGCACGCTTTCTCTTTCGCGATTTCCAAACTAATCATTCTTAAATCCATTTCAATAAAACACCTCCGATATTGATAAATGCTGCCGGCACCGTCTGCAATAGATTAAACGCGTTGATAATTACGTCCGGTCCGAATGTCATCAAAGCCGCTTGCGCATCACATCCAGTTGCCCGAATCCAGTCAAAGAATGTGCGAATATCGATGATGTGTCGGCCGGACTCAATTTTGCTAATCGTCGATTGTGTCATGTTGAGTTTGTCCGCTATTTCTTCCTGCGTTAATTTTGCTTTTTTGCGGAATTGTTTGAGTATCTTGTGATACTCTGTTGCGATTTGCACGATATTCACCCCCTTGGAATATTCCGAATCGGAATATTCAGTTTCAGAATTTATTCATTATTTGAATTTCTATCTAAGCAAAATGAGATTAATATATAGATAGAGGTTCTGCCCGGCCTCTAACTAGTTTTTTGCCCTCGTATCAGTCTGAGCCATTCAGCTTGACTGATGTAAATGCCTAATCGCTCGTTCATATATTCAATGTTCTTATCTGCCCACTCGAACACTTTATCTCTTGGATAACGAGCTTGGACTGCTTTATCTCGTGGAAACCCATCCATGCGTATAATCTTTTCCACTTGTGGCAGTGAACAGTTAAAGAATTTGGCTAGATCGGCCTTTCTCATTCGTTCAGGATATTCGAATTTTGATTTCATATATTCACGGCCATCTTCAACGCCCTGGAGATAAGCTTTCTCGATAACTGCTGTGAGTCTTTTCTCGAAAAGTTCGTATTCTTGCGATTGAATATCCTCGAGCAATCGACTTAGGTTCATTTGCTAGCCCTCCTTTGCAAAGGCTGTTTGCCCGACAGCCTTTTTTATTTAATTGATACTTTTGGAGAACACTCATCGCAGTACCATACAGTTGAGGAGAAATCTCCACCTTGATTTAATGAATCTTTTAATTCATCAAAATCGACTTGCATTTCTTTAGCACACATTGGACATTGTGTAAAAATTTCATCTTCGTATAGGTCAACTTTGATTTCTACATTTTCGGAGATTTGAGTTTTTATATAGAGCATTAGGCACCCAACCCTTCCATATCAACTTGATATTTAATTGCCATTTCTTTCACGATTGCGATATAAATTTCTGTTAAACGTGGATCATCAGCAATAACATCAAGTTTTGACATTTTTTCAATCTTGGATTTTGGTATGATACCGTTCGCCAATGCTTCTTTCTTGCGGTTATTTAAGCGAATATCTAATTTACAACGTGCTCTAGCTTCTAATAAGTCGTAACTTTCTTGACGAACGTTTTTGTATTCACCGAATCCGCCACGCACTATAGCGATTTTGTTCAAAATAGTTGTGGTTTTCTTGCGCCATTCGGTTGGGTTTAAAGCAACGATTTCTTTAATGTTTTCTTGCTGTTTTTCTAACATTTGTTGCTTTTGCTCTACTGCATTCAATCTACGTTCTTGTTCAACTGCTTGTTGGGCCATCATAGCGATTAATTCTGCTTGTGTTGTTGGTTTTTGTAAAAACGCCGCTGCTAAAACGTCTTTGGCTTTCAGTTGAAACTCAACAAGCCTTTTGACCGTCAATGGCGTTTCTTTTTGCATTTTTGGTGTTATCGAAATTTTCGCTAACCACAATGGAAGGTATTCTATCTCAATACACAAAACCTCTTGCATACCGCCGTTTGTAGGGAGAACCAAATTTCGTTCCCCTTTAGAAAGGACTATATCTTCTTGGATTTTCTTACGTTCGTTTTGCATTTGTCCTTTAGTTAATCCAATGCCTTTGCAAATCCAGTTAACAGCTGCATAGATTTTTCCGTCATTTGCTTTAACAGCAAGCAATTCAGAACCGTTAAAATCAACTATTTTTTGTTCAACTGGTTGTAATTCATTCATATAAAAACCTCCTTTTACGATTTGCAGGATTCCTCTCTTTCCTGTCGAATATTGACAGCGAAAGGAGGTGTTGATATGGCGTTAACTGATAAAGAAATTGCTTTAGAATTAACTAAAGCTTATTTAGAACATTTAAACGTAAGAGTTAGTGGTAACAAATCACATTCATTTGCTGATGCTAAATTGGTTATCGATTGTTACAAACATTTTTACAAAACAGTTTCTGAAGTAGATGACTCTACAAAAAAATCTAATGAGTAAGTATTTGTTTGTGAGTGAAGAAGATTTATAGCTGAAATAAAATCTTTTTCACTCCACCCCTCCTTCTTGGCAAATTCAACAATATTTTTAGAAATTTCCAAAATGTTTGTAAGATTTTCGATTGCTTTATCCATGAAATTACCTCCTATGCGGTTTTGTTTTCCATGCCATTTTCACAACAAAATGTTGTGTTATTATCTAAAAAAATTTCTGATGGTTCAGCATCAAATAATTGAGCTATAGCTAAAGCTATATGAAGCGAAGGAGTTCTTACACCTTGTTCAATCATCCCATAATAACTTTCACTAATATTGATGTTGAATCTTTCTGAAAGTTGTTTCACCACATCTTTTTGGAGCCAACCATTATTTTTACGGCATTCAATTAAATTCGTTCGTCTCATCTATTCACCCCCAACTTTTTGTTGTTTTTATATTACACAACATTTTGTTGTCTGTCAACTTAAAAATAAGATTTTTAGTTGTGTTTTTATATATTATTTTCAATAACCCAACATACAGTTGTATAATTTTATTAAAACAATGGCAGAAAGGGGTGCGAATAATGTCCACTATCCCCGAACGGCTTAAATCGCTACGTAAAGAAGCTAAATTAACACAAGCTGATGTTGCAAAATTTTTAAATATAAGTGAGAGTGCGTATGGCTATTACGAACAAGGTAGAAACGAAATTTCTATAAGCAATTTAAAAAAATTAGCAAAGAAATATGATGTTAGTATTGACTACATAACGTGCGAAACTGATATCAGGAAACCTTATTCGGATAAAGCCGAAAAAGACATCGCTAAACGAATACAAAAATTCCGAGAAGAAATTGAAAATTCGGATGGATTAGCATTCAATGGAGAGCCGCTTTCAGAAGAAGCAAAGGAATCACTGATTAAATCAATGGAATACATTTTCCAACAAACGCAATTAATCAATAAAAAGTATGTTCCAAAGAAGTATAGAGATGATGGTAAAGATTAAGAAAAATTCACAGGAGGGGTTTGGGTGGATAAATTCATTGAAGAATTAAAAAAATTAGTAAAACGTATCGATGATTTAAAAGATTCAATTACAACAGAAGAAGCAACAAAAACAGCGATAGTAATGCCATTCTTTCAAACTTTGGGATACGACGTTTTTAACCCATTAGAATTTTGTCCTGAATATACTGCTGATGTGGGGATTAAAAAAGGAGAAAAAGTTGATTACGCCATTTTATTAAATGGAGAACCTGTCATCTTAATTGAATGCAAATGTGTAAACGAGAAACTAAATAAACATGATTCGCAGTTATTTAGATATTTCAGTACTACAACATCTAAATTTGGTATCTTAACCAACGGAATTGATTACAGATTTTATACAGACTTAGAAGAACCTAACAAAATGGACTCTACACCATTTTTTACATTTAATATTTTGAATCTTAGAGATAATCAAATACAAGAAATAGCTAAATTTAAAAAAGAAAATTTTGATGTAGATAATATAACAAGTACTGCTTCAGAATTAAAATATTTGAACGCTCTGAAAGAATATTTGTTAAAACAATTTGATAAACCGGATGAAGAATTTGTTAAATATCTTGTAGGACAAATATATGAAGGTTTAAAAACAAAAAATGTTATCGATAAATTTACTCCCATAATTGAAAAAGGTCTAAAACAAATAATAACTGAAAAAGTAAATGAAAAATTGAATGCTGCACTTAAATCAACTGGTGGTGACAATAAAGTTCATGTTACTCTCCCAGATCCAGAAGAATCGACTACAAAGGAAACTCAAGATAATAAAGACGATGAAATAGTTACAACACCAGAAGAATTAGAAACATATTCTATTGTTAAAGTAATTTTAAAAGATTTAATCGCACCTAACAGAGTTTTTTACAGAGATAATCGTAGCTATTTCAACATTTTAATAGATGATAATATACGTAAATGGTTGATAAGAGTTTATTTTAATGAAAATAGAAATTATATAAAATTGAATGATAATCAACGTACAACAATTGAATTTAATGAACCGATTGATTTAATCAATCATAAAGATATCATTATAAAAACTGCTGAGCAATATGCTTAAAGAATGTATAAATTCTTTTCAATTATTTAAAGAGAAGTGATTTTATGTGGTTGAAAGAAAAAGTACACGAATTAGTAAAAAAACACAAAACTTTCAACCCATTTGAAATAGCAGCACAGAAAAACATCCATGTCATCAAATGGGATTTACACGAACAGATCAACGGATATTATAAATACGATCGTCGGAATCGATACATAATTATTAATTGCAACTTAGACGATGATTTTCAACGTGTGGTATGTGCCCATGAGCTTGGGCACGCTATTCTACACACTAGAGTTAATACACCATTCATGACGGAAAATACATTTTTCTCTGTTAGCAAAATAGAACGCGAAGCCAATCGCTTTGCGGCCGAACTATTAATACCCGATGATTGTTTTATAGAATACAATAACATCTTTGACATCGCTTCTGCATATCAAGTACCGGTTGAATTAGTCAGATTAAAATGTGAAGTCCATTATAAAAATTAAATCATTGTAGTCTATCAACATTCGATAACGGAGGGAATGATTGTAATATATGTATTTAGTGTACGTTGATGAAAGTGGAGATACAGGGGTAACTAATAGCCCAACTAGATACTTCATTTTAAGTGCACTGATTATTCATGAAAAGAATTGGAATAGATTCATCGATGACTTAGTCGATTTTAGAAGAAATTTAAGAGACCGTTATAAATTTAAAATGAGAGAGGAAATACACGCTGCCGAGTTCTTTCAATCATCTAAAAAGTATGATCATATAGATAAACATATAAAATTACAAATATGTAAAAAAACACTAGATTTTCAAAAATCATTAGATTATATACAAGTTATGTTTATTGTTATAGACAAGGCTACTTTTACGGGAGATGTTTTTGAAACCGCTTGGAAATATCTTATACAAAGAATTCATAATACATTGGATAATAATAATTTTAGAGTCATAAACAATTCATCAAAAGATGAAAATAACGATAATTTTATATTAATTCCAGATAAAACCGATGATAAAAAACTAACTCAATTAGTAAGAAAACTTAGAAGATACAATCCAATTCCGAGTCGATTTGGTAATGGTTATTTAAATCTCCCTTTAACATTAATCGTTGAAGATCCATATACTAAAGATTCGATGAATTCATATATTCATCAATTAGTCGATGTGAATGCTTATTTTATGAAACAGAGTTTAGATCCAACAGCTTATATGAAAAGAAAAAAAGCGCACAACTTCATTAAACGATTAGAAAATATCAGATGCACACATATATCAAAAGAGAAAAATGGAATATTAATGGTTAAATAGGAAAGGCCCCCAAAAAGGGGGCCGGTAGGAACCTACTCCCGAGTCTAGCCCGGTTTCAGTTCCACCTTCATTATATTATAAACGCCATTTCTAATCAATATGAACGGCCTAATATTCAATACTGAACAGGCTGTTTTTTTAGCAAAAACCAAACCGAACATATATTCTGAAAGGATGGTTAACGTGAGTTATGTTCGAAAACTAAAAGAAAAAAATAAATATCAATTAGTAGCAGACTTAGGATATAGAGGAAAAAGGAGATTGAGAAAAACAAAAATTGTTACGGCAAAAAGTGAAAAGGAAGCCGAGCGCCAATTAATTTTATTTGAAGCTGAATTAAAACAAAAAGAAGAAATGTATTTTAGCGATACCGCTAATATCACATTAAACGAACTTTACCCCAGATGGAAGGAACATTATGCTAAACAACATTACAGCCCGAGAACTTTTGTTGACAATTGCACTCATTTAGAAAAGCGAATATTGCCCATTTTCGGGGATATGAAATTAAGGGATATAAAAAAAGTGGATATAGCTTTTTTTATTAGTGATTTGCAAAAGAAAAACAAACGGCTTGATGGCGAATGTGGAACCCTCGCCCCTTCAACAATAAGGAATATATATAAAGCATTTGCAAGTATCATGAGAGCTGCTGTCGAATGGGAATTAATAGATGAATCACCATGTAAAAACATCAAGTTACCAAAATTGAAATACGAAGAAGGAAAGGCATATAACGAAAATGAGGTTGCTCTTTTATTTGAACGATTAAGGAAAAGAGAAAGTCCTGAAAAATGCTTAATTGTCGAATTAGCAATTGTCAGTGGCGCAAGACAAGGCGAAATTGCTGCGCTTGAGGAAAAACATTTAAACGGAGAAAATAGCAGTATTTTAATTGAACAAGCACTAGTTATAGCTAAAAAAGAGGAATTTGAACAAGCGAAAGACGGACTGATTTTAAAAGAAACCAAAGGTAAAAGAAAACGTGTTGTGACAATTCCGAAAAACGTAATGGATGAATTGATTCGGTGGGTAACCATGAAAAAACAACATTTAGCCCAATTAGGTAATGAAAGAAAATGGAAAGAACATACATTTCTATTTTCTGATGAAAACGGGAAACCGTATCGACCGGACTCCATTAGTCAATGGTGGGAGCGCTTTATGGACCGCAATCCAGATTTATCTCGCATTCGATTCCATGACTTACGACACACATCGGCAACTTTATTAATTCATGCCGGCGAGCACCCGAAAGTTATTCAATCTCGGTTAGGTCATGCAAACATAGCTACAACTTTAAATGTATATGGTCATCTTTTAAGAGAAACGGATCAACGAGCAAGTTCACATTTTGAAAAATTCTTCATTGGAGATGAAGAAAAAGAATGATTTGGGCAAATTTTGGGCTAAATATTTTTTGATACATGTCGATGAATAAAAATTAAAAGCCTTACAACCGTTGTGGCTGTAAGGCTTTTCTGTAGCGTCCCAGGAGGGATTCGAACCCCCGACCGACGGCTTAGAAGGCCGTTGCTCTATCCAGCTGAGCTACTGAGACATATTCTGTATTACCAAAGGACAATATTTATTATATTAGTGTAGTGTGAAAATGTCAATGGATTTTTTTATTTTTTCCTTTGATTTTTCACACTACATTTTTCTAAAACTATTCCAAATGAAACTCTTTTTGGACAATTTCTTCTCCAGCGTCTGTATAAGCAGTAATTTCCCATATATTGTCCTTAAACTCAATCACTGCGTAGCTTTTTTTATCTAATCCCCGAGGCTTTAATAAGCTGCCAGGGTTTACAAACATGATGTTCTCGACAAGTTCTGCGCCTAGCACGTGAGAATGGCCGAAAAAGACTGCATCCGCTTCCACTTCTTTGGCTCGATAAAATAAATTCATCGTTGTCGATTTTACATTATACAAATGGCCATGGGTTACATAAATCTTTTTCCCTTCCACTTCAAAAAGCTCTTCTTCTGGAAATCGTTTATCTCGATCGCAATTCCCGCGAACTCGTTTTACCCCTTCGAAATATGGATGCTCATAATCCAATTCACTATCTCCACAGTGAATCACTACATCCACTTCTGGATGCCGATTTTTTACCGTTTGAATGATTTCTGCATCTCCATGGGTATCACTCATTACTAATAACTTCATTAGCTTCACCCTTATTGATTGCTTATTTGTTTAGAAAACATCTTCCTAATAAAAATTTTAATCAATATTTCAAAAAATGTAAAAGGTCATTTAATGATTTTGGACGCCTTAATGAGTTAGTAAATCCTGTTTTACCAAAAAAATAAAAAGAGGCTGCTTAAGCCCCTTTTCTTACGCTTTTTTCACAAATTCCGATTTTAGCTTCATCGCGCCGAAACCGTCAATTTTGCATTCGATATTATGATCCCCTTCCACCAATCGAATATTTTTCACTTTTATACCGATTTTTAATGTGGAAGAGCTTCCTTTTACTTTCAAATCTTTGATTATTGTGACTGTATCGCCATCCTGCAGCTTATTGCCGAATGCATCTTTTACAACCAATTCATCTTCATTTGGCTGTTCCCCATCAGTCCATTCATAGGCGCATTCTGGACAAATGAATAAATTGCCGTCTTCATAGGTATATTCGGAATTGCATTTTGGACAGTTTGGTATCATTTCATTTCCCCCATCTTTAGAAGCGTACCTTAATAATATAATTAATTCTTATGGGAATTTCAAATGTTTATAGAAATTTCCAAACTGTCCTTTTCTCACTTCAATACATTTGGCAATTCTTTCGTTAGCTTTCGAATGGCATTGCCACGGTGAGAAATCGCTCCTTTTTCTTCAGGCGTCAATTCCGCCATTGTTTTGCCTAGTTCCGGTACATAAAAAATGGGATCATAGCCGAAACCATTTGTGCCCCGTTTTTCATTTAAAATTTTTCCTTCACAAGTTCCTAGGAAAGTTTGTGTTTCGATATTTGGGCCGCTAATCGCGATGGCGCAAACAAAGCGTGCCGTGCGCTTTTCATCTGGCACTCCTTGCAAATTTTCAAGTACTTTTTGAATGTTTGCTTCATCATCATGATCTCCCGCATAACGGGCAGAATAGACCCCAGGTTCGCCTCCAAGCGCGTCAACTTCAAGGCCGCTATCATCAGCTATCATCAATTTTCCAAGGGCTTTTGAGAGCGTTTCTGCTTTGATTACAGCGTTTTCTTCAAAGGTCGTTCCGGTTTCTTCTATCTCCACATCGCTTGCAATATCCAGCATCGTTACAACCTCATAGCCCAACGGTTTGAAAATGGCTTCAAAATCTTTTGCTTTTCCTTTATTTTTTGTCGCAATGACGACTTGTTTCATGTTTCTGTCCCCTTTAGTTTTGAATGAGTTTTGCATCTTCGCCAAGCACGGATTTTTGAATTTCGATTAATTCCCGAATTCCTTTTTCCCCTAAATCAAGCAATGTATTTAATTCATCTCGGGAAAAGGTTGCTTCCTCCCCAGTACCTTGAATTTCCACGAAACGGCCGTTTCCTGTCATCACTAGGTTCATATCCACCATTGCTTCAAAATCTTCCGCAAAGTTTAAATCCAACACAGGCCCAATCGATTCAATGAACCCTACACTTGTTGCCGCTAAAAAATCGTTTACCGGAAATTTTTCAAAAGGTGTTTCTTTATGAAGTTTTGCAAGAGCTTGCGTTAAAGCGACGAAAGCACCTGTAATCGAAGCTGTACGTGTACCGCCATCTGCCTGAATGACATCACAATCAATCCAAATAGTTTTTTCCCCTAATGCTTCTAAATCCACAACAGCTCTTAAAGCTCGTCCAATCAAACGTTGAATTTCCATTGTCCGGCCGCTGATTTTTCCGCGGGATGCTTCACGGACTGTTCGTTCTTGCGTCGCCCTTGGAAGCATGGAGTATTCCGCCGTAATCCATCCTTTGCCTTGGCCGCGAAGGAAACTTGGTACCTTATCTTCCAATGTTGCGGTGCAAATTACTTTCGTATTTCCTACTTGTATTAACACAGAGCCTTCTGGATGCATTAAATAATTCGTTTCGATTGTTACAGGTCTTAATTGATTTACTTCTCTTCCATCTACTCTCATGTACTTTCCTCCTAAAAATAATCGCCCATATATTAGCATACTTTTCCTTTAGAAAAAAGTCATTGCACATTTTTCATAATTTGTAGGCATACACTCTTTTATAGCTTGTAGCATTTTCTCTACAAGTAAAAAAGCTCGAAAAGGACCTTTCGAGCTTTCTGTATTTCTCATGCAATTCGGTACAACCGAATGAACATGCGCCATCATGTACCGAATTGCATGAGATTTTTAAGATTGAACATTTATTTTAAATGGATTTTTCTTATATCCAAATGTTCCATTTCCAGCCAATTCTCAGCAATTGAACGAAAAATCGGCACTGAGCCGGTCACATAAAAAATGTGATGTGGTTTACTTTTTTCTGTTCGAAGTAAATTTTCATACATTAAACGTTCTTTTACCTCTTTTGCTGTTTCTTCGGCTGATGATAAAACTGTTACATTTGGTCCTACTACTTTTTCGATATGATGTTGAATCATTGGATAGTGAGTACAACCTAAAATGACTGTATCAAAACTTTTATTTTGAAGCGGCTTAAGACCATTTGCTACAAGGTCATAGGCAAATTGCCCTTCATACTCACCGCTTTCTACAAGCGGCACGAATGTCGGACAGGCAAGAGGAATGATTTTTGCCTTTGTGTTTAACGAAAGAAGGGCACGTTCATATGCACCGCTTTTGATAGTTCCTTCCGTTGCAAGTACTACAATTTCATTGCGTCTTGTTTTTTTCACTGCTGCTCTGGCTCCTGCATTGATGACGCCCACAACCGGGATTGAAAGTTCTTTCCTTAATGTATCTAATGCCACTGCTGTTGCCGTATTACAGGCGATGACCAGCATTTTAATATGTTTTTTTTCTAAAGCTTTTGCTAGCTGTAATGTAAAGGTAATCACTTCTTCCCTTTTTCGTGGGCCATAGGGGCACCTTGCTGTATCACCGATATAATAAATTATTTCATTCGGTAAAGTTTTCATAATTTGTTTTGCAACTGTTAAGCCGCCAACTCCTGAATCAATTACGCCTATTGGGGCATTCACTTATTACCGCCTCTATCCTATTTCTTTTGTTATTATATTTTATCTATTCTATTTTGACTTATTTCATAACTAAGCTCAACGATTCTTTATTATATACAAAGAAATAGGCAGAGACAATTTTTTCAACTGAATGCAGCCTTCATCAATGCTAATTTGCCCGAATCCTAGTGTAGTTAAACATTGAAAATTTTCATGTTTCAAGTTGTATGAAAATCATTTAATGAATAGAAATTCAACATCATTACAGCATTCTCAATGCAAGGATAATTCATCCAGCCTTAATAGTTCAATCAGTGCCTGTGATCTGCTGGAAACCCCCAGCTTCTGAATGGTGTTCGAAATATGATTTCTTACCGTTTTTTCACTGATACCCAATTTTTGGGAAATTTCTTTTGTCGAATAATCCAAAATTAATAATTGGAATATTTCCCGCTCTCTTTTCGTTAATAGCGAACGATGCTGCGGGCTACTCATAAGGCAACACCCTCCTATCTCCTCTCTATGTAAGGTATGTTAGGAGAGGGAATGCTGTGAGGGCATTTTCACTATTTCCCGAATAATCTTGTTTTTTGTTCTTCCGTCCATGGAGCAGGTCTTCCAGTTTCTTTATTGATTTGCACTAAAGCCCCTCTGCCTGTCAAAACAATTTCATCTTTTTCATTTTTCACCATATAATGGATATCCATAGATGAATTTCCAACACGGGCTGTTTTTACATAAATTCGCAGTTTTTCACCGTAGTACACTTGCTTTAAATAGTCGCATTGCAAATCGGCGGCAACCGGAATATATTTTTCCTCTGGCGAGCCCCAATTGCTTTTTATATTCAGCCATTTAAAATATTCGATGCGTGCATGTTCAAAGTAAGAAAAAGGTACCACATTATTCAAATGGCCATACATATCGACATCGCCAAAACGAACAATTTCTTCTGTGTAAAATTGAAATTCTTTCTCCCATTGTTTGAAATCTTCAATATAAGTTTCTTTCATTTTTCCATCCCCTTATTTTATTGATATAACAATTATGATTATACATTAGTTATTAGTTCACTGAAACGAAGGAAAATGTCGAATTTTGTTGAAGGGATGGAAAAATGGAAGAACGGTTCTCCCAATATAAACCACTTACTATACTATGCAAAAGTGAAAAGATGGTTAAAACTTTTCAATAAAAAAACAGCCTAATCGAAAAATCGATTAGGCTGCCTTTCTTTACATTAGTCTACCATATGGTCAGAACCGAAGAATTTACGGAACATATGAACAGTAGTTGCTCTGTTTAGAGAAGCAATAGATGTTGTCAAAGGAATTCCTTTTGGACAAGCTGCAACGCAGTTTTGTGAGTTACCGCAGTTAGCAAGTCCACCTTCGCCCATGATGGCATCTAAACGTTCGTCTTTATTCATAGCACCTGTTGGGTGAGTGTTGAATAAACGTACTTGAGAAAGCGGTGCTGGACCGATGAAGCTAGATTTTTCTGATACGTTTGGACAAGCTTCAAAGCACACACCACAAGTCATACATTTTGACAATTCGTATGCCCATTGACGTTTGCGTTCAGGCATGCGTGGACCTTCACCTAAATCATAGCTTCCGTCGATTGGAATCCATGCTTTAACTTTTTTCAACGCATTGAACATGCGGCTGCGGTCAACTTGTAAGTCGCGCACAACTGGGAAAGTTTTCATTGGTTCTAGGCGAATTGGTTGTTCAAGTTGATCGACCAACGCAGAACAAGATTGACGTGGACGACCATTAATCACCATCGAACATGCACCACAAACTTCTTCGAGGCAGTTCATATCCCAAGCAACTGGTGTTGTAGCTTTTCCATCAGCAGTTACTGGATGTTGACGAATGTACATTAATGCCGAAATCACGTTCATACCTGGGCGATATGGTACATCAAACTCTTCCCAGCGGCTCGCACCATTTGGATTATCTTGACGTAAAATTTTAAATCTTACTTTTTTTCCACTTTCCACTTGTTGTGTACTCATGATTAATTATCCCCTTTCGAAGAGTAGTCACGTTTACGAGGTGGAATTAATGATACGTCCACATCTTGATAAGTAATGATTGGCTCTCCAGTAGATGGATCAAATTTCGCCATTGTTGTTTTTAAGAAGTTTTCATCGTCACGTTCTGGGAACTCAGGTTTATAGTGCGCTCCGCGTGATTCGTTACGCAATAAAGCTCCTTTTGTAATTACTCGTGCAAGATAAAGCATGTTTTTCAACTGACGAGTAAAGTGGGCACCTTGGTTGCTCCATTTTTGAGTGTCGTGGATGTTGATGTTTTCCCAACGTTCAAGCAAGTCACCAAGTGTGTCATAAGTTTTTTGTAATTTATCATTGAAACGCACAACTGTTACGTTATCAGTCATTATTTCGCCTAGTTCTTTATGAAGCAAGTATGCGTTTTCATTACCTTTGTCCATTTTTAGGATGTTATCCCATTTTTGTTGTTCTTGTTTTACATATTGATCATATAAAGATTGTGGTAAATCATCCGCATGTTTTCTTAAGCCTTCCATGTATTTAACTGCGTTAGGTCCAGCAACCATACCGCCGTAAATCGCAGAAAGCAATGAGTTTGCACCTAAACGGTTCGCACCGTGTTGTGTATAGTCACATTCACCGGCAGCGAATAAACCAGGAATTTCAGTCATTTGATTGTAGTCAACCCATAATCCACCCATTGAGTAGTGAACTGCTGGGAAGATTTTCATTGGCACTTTACGTGGATCGTCACCAACGAATTTTTCATAAATTTCGATGATACCACCAAGTTTAATGTCAAGTTCATGTGGATCTTTATGAGATAAGTCTAGATATACGATGTTTTCACCGTTGATACCTAATTTTTGGTTTACGCACACATCGAAAATTTCGCGTGTCGCGATATCACGAGGTACCAAGTTACCGTATTTAGGATATTTTTCTTCTAAGAAGTACCAAGGTTTACCATCTTTATAAGTCCAGATACGTCCACCTTCACCGCGAGCAGATTCACTCATTAAGCGGTTTTTGTCATCACCAGGGATGGCAGTTGGGTGGATTTGGATGAACTCACCGTTCGCATAAGAAGCACCTTGTTGATATACGATTGATGCTGCTGAACCAGTGTTGATAACTGAGTTTGTTGATTTACCGAAGATGATACCAGGACCACCTGTTGCCATAACAACCGCATCAGAGCGGAATGCTTTGATTTCAGATGTTTTTAAATCTTGAGCTACGATACCACGGCAAACTCCTTCATCGTCAAGAACAACGCCAAGGAATTCCCAGTGTTCGTATTTAGTTACTAAACCTTCTACTTCATAGCGACGAACTTGTTCATCTAGAGCATATAGCAATTGTTGTCCAGTTGTCGCACCTGCGAATGCAGTACGGTGATGCAATGTACCACCGAAACGACGGAAGTCAAGTAAACCTTCTGGAGTACGGTTGAACATAACTCCCATACGGTCGAACATGTGAATGATACCAGGTGCTGCTTCACACATCGCTTTAACTGGTGGTTGGTTTGCTAAGAAGTCACCACCGTAGATTGTATCGTCAAAGTGGATCCATGGAGAATCCCCTTCACCTTTTGTATTTACTGCACCATTAATTCCACCTTGCGCACATACTGAGTGTGAACGCTTAACAGGAACTAATGAGAATAATTCTACTTCAGTACCCATTTCGGCTGCTTTCATCGTTGCCATTAGCCCAGCTAAGCCGCCGCCAACAACGATTAATTTCTTTTTAGCCATGATTTTATTTCACTCCTCTTTCTGATTGGATGTTCTATTTATTGATTATACGAATGCTAGAATTGCAGATACACCAATGACGCTGATGATCACAAAGAAAATCATTGAAAGCCAAGTGAACACTTTTTGTGAATGTGGAGATTGTGTAATACCCCAGCTTACACAGAATGCCCATAAACCATTAGATAAGTGCAATGTAGCTGAAAGGATACCCACAATGTAGAATCCTAACATCCATGGATTTGTGACGATGTCATGCATCATGTCATATCCAACTTCTGCACCAAACGCTTTTTGTACACGCGTTTGGAAAACGTGCCAAGCAATGAAAATTACTAGGAACACGCCAGTAAGTCGTTGTAATAAGAACATCCAGTTACGGAATGTACTGAAGCGCTTGTTGTTTGGTGTTGCTGTAAAGGCAATGTAAACTCCATATAAACCATGGAATAAGATTGGAATGTAGATCACAATCCATTCAATAACAATTAGTAAAGGAACTTTGTCCATTCCTGCTACAAAATTGTTGTAAGCATCTGCTCCACTTGTTGCTGTAAAGTTTGCACATAAGTGGAAAGTCAAGAAGAGCCCTACAGGAATAACACCAAGTAATGAATGTAGTCGGCGCCAGTAAAATTCATTTTTTGCCAAGACTGATACCCCCTTATAATGATAAAAATTGAGTAGTCAATAAGTCGTCACAAATTGTAAACGCTTTATGCATTGACTGTGGAACTCATAATGGTACAATATTATGACAAATTCATTGTACCCCCATGAACTAATACCGTCAAGGTTCGTTGTGAAGAATTATTGAAGTAAATATTTTTCAAAATTTTCTATAAAATTGACTTTTTTTCTTTTCATTAACATTTTTCTCTATTTTTTGATATTTCGACAATCTCATGAAAAATGAAATTTATAGAAAGAGGTTTTTTGTTTATGACAACAACACGAGATTCATTTCCTTTATTTGGTTACGAACTAATTAGAGATTATTTATTGCCTTCTATTTTAGGCAAACATGAAAAAGATATCCTCTATTGGGCAGGAAAAGATTTAGCTCGCAAATTTCCATGCACCGACATTCCATTAATCATTTCGTTTTTTAAAGATGCAGGTTGGGGTGATCTCACCCTAGAAAAAGAAACGAAAGATGGATTCGTTTTTCATTTAACAAATGAACCAGAGCTATTAAAAATAAAAGAGCGGAATTTCCGATTAGAAGCCGGCTTCATTGCTGAACAAATCCAAAGCATTAACGGCTTTTTAACTGAATGCTATGAAGAGAAAAAAGAACATCAAGAACAAGTGGTATTTACCGTCAAAATGGATTTAAAAGAAAAGATGAAAGCATAAGGGGCAAAATCGCCCCTTTATTTATTTCATACCAATTCTTCCGCAAGGCCGAATTCATCGTGCAATGCATTGGCGGCATGAATCATATCATCTTGAGGTACGACAACAGAAACTTTAATTTCGGAAGTGGATACCATTTTCACCGGAATGTTTTCTTGGCATAAACGGGCAAACATCCTTGCAGCTACACCGGGATTAGATACCATACCAGAGCCAACAATGGACACTTTTGCTAAGCCAACTTCAAAATCCGCAAATTGGAAACCAAGTTCTTCTTTGTGATCTTCAAGTACTTTCACCGCATTGGCCAAATCTTCTTTTGCGATGGAAAAAGAGATGGTCGGTTTTACTTCACTCATCACGGACTGTACAATAATATCGACATTCACATGATGTTTTGCGAGCGTATTGAATAAGTTCGCAAGGGAAGATTTTTCCAGCGAATCATAGCCAACTGTAAAACGGATGATATCAGTTTCATACGCAACGCCTCGAACGATTAAATTTTTCTCCATTTCAATCTCTCCCTTAATGAATGTGCCTCGAACATTTTTTGTACTTGAGCGAACGACAATCGGTATTTCGTATTTTTTTGCTAATTCCACCGCTCTCGGATGAACAATTGTTGAACCCAAATAAGACAACTCAAGCATTTCGTCATAGGTGATCTCTTTCAATTTACGGGCCCGCTTAATCTCAGTCGGATTCCCTGTATAAACTCCGTCAAGCTCCGTATAAATTTCCACCCGGTCCGCTCCAATGCTTTTTGCAATCGCCACCGCAGTTGTATCTACGCCGCCTTCTCCAAGCAAAGTGATGTTATTTTCCTCATCAACCCCTTGTCCACCGGCTACAACAACAATTTCCCCTTTTTTAAACCGTTCAATAATGACATCTCCATTCACATCTTCAATTCGCGCATTTCCGCCCGTTTTGTGAGTGCTTTTGATTCCCAATTGCCAGCCTGTCAAGGAAAGAGCCCGAAACCCTCTTTTCTGAATCGCAATGGCCAATAGGCTGCTCGCAATTTGCGCATTGGTTGAATGAATCGCGTCCATTTCTCTTTCCGTTGGTCCATCGGATAAGGTATAAGCAATTTTTTCTAAACTTCCATTGATTAATTCCGTTGATGGAACAACCGCTACAACATTGCGCCCAAATTTCTTCTCTTCAATCAGCCTTTTTGCTGTTTCACCAATCTGCTCAGGCGTAGATAAATTTTTTTCACTCAATTTCACTACCACATTATTCATCGCTACACTCCCCTTAATTCACACGTATTGTCAAAACTTTATATAGAAATAGGTTATAGAATCCTATATTAGAGGGCTTTATAAGCAAAAAACTTGCCACCCCCTAAATTCTAGGGTATTAGTGAGGTAACCACACCAACACAAAATCCC